>Ga0070661_100000179_pt1 | contig 52306 bp, 50 predicted proteins | sample KBSC43metaG_FD_64663 | JGI IMG/M metagenome (GOLD analysis project Ga0070661, IMG submission 64663) | Corn rhizosphere microbial communities from Kellogg Biological Station, Michigan, USA - KBS C4-3 metaG | ecosystem: Host-associated > Plants > Roots > Rhizosphere > Soil ... | reverse complement strand
TCCACCTGTATGGTTGCAGGAACAGTAAGAGGGTTGTACGTACCTAATTTCTGGATGAATTTACCGTCGCGGGGGCTACGGGCGTCGGCAACTACGATAAAATAGAAATGCCTTTTTTTCGACCCGTGTCGTTGAAGTCTGATCTTTACTGGCATCTTAAATAGAAATTTAAATGCGGTTAAAAAATAGGTTTAATTGAACGGCAAAAATAAGGTCTGATCTTTAAAATGCAAACATATTTTTTGTCACAAAATTGAATGTTTGGTACGAGCGGCAAGTCCCTGATTTGGCTTTGCTTGCGACGCTCCGTTCATCGTCTTTATCGCTATCGCCAACAAAGAATAAATATTAATTATTTATTCGTCTTTATTTCCAAATTACTTTTTCCTCAATCCCGGTTTGCCTCTTTCCTTCCGTCTGTTGGTCGGTGTATCCCAGGTATAAAAGACTCATCACAATATCGTGTTCATTTAACTGGAGAAAATCCTTCATTACCGGATGGTGTGTCATTCCGCCGGTGCTCCAGAAACTTGCAATACCGGCAGCAGTAGCACCCAGCAAAATATTTTGAATGGCAATCGCAGTGGCAGCAATTTCTTCGAGTGCCGGAATCTTTGGTGAATCGCCTCTTTGCATGATCGCAATTATAATATGTGAAGCGAGATCGCCATTGTGCAATTGCTTGTCATAATTAGCTTGTTCAAATTTTTCAGGCGGAGTATGCGCTTTGTATAGCTCAGCATGATCGTGACAGAATTCTTTTACTTTATTACCTGAGTAAACAATAAATCTCCACGGCTCAGTGCGACCATGAGTAGGAGCCCAGTTAGCCAGTTTCAATAATTCCTTCACTTGTTCATCGGGAATTTTTTTGCCGTTCATTTTTACGGGCTTAACACTCCTCCTGTTTTTAATGATATCAGCAATTATTTCGAAGCGATCGTTCATATTATAATTCTTCAAAGAATTTTTTTGCAAACTCATCCAGGCTGGGATCCCTGGCACCCATTAGTAAAATGGCACTATCACCTGTCAAATGGGATCTTAGTTGAGAAATCAGGTCATCTCTATTGTCGACAAAGAAAGCATTCCTGCCGAACGATCTTAGGTCATCGATCAAATCCGCGGCGCTAATATTTTTTGTGGTAGTACCCCCGGCATAAAAGATCTCACTCATCCATATTTCATCTTGAGGACGCAATGCTTCTGAAATTTCTTTTACAAAATCGTTTCTTAGAAATCTTGTGGGACCATATCCATGCGGCTGAAACCAGGCAATTACTTTTTTAGCCAATGGTTGTACTGAACGAATAGCGGCCGCAACTTTCGCCGGGTTGTGCGCATAATCATCAATTACCCAAATTCCATTTTTTTGTCCCATGATCTGGTTGCGACGATAAATGCCTTCATAGTTTTTTATGGCATTTGCGCAAACTTTTAAATCAACACCCAACTGATTTGCTATTGCCGACGCAGCGAGTGCATTTTCCATGTTATGTCTTCCCATTGCGTTAAGAACGAATTCAACTCCATTTATTTTGAACTGGATTTGAAAACCGGTTTGTTTAAAATCCGTTGCTCTAAACCCCGCATTTGCTTCTGTTGCAGAGAAGTCCTGTTTCTTGTTTTGAGAAAATGGAGCGGTCATCCCATTGGATGCATTTACAACAAACAGTCTTTTTGTGTGGCCTTTGAATGTTTGAAAAATGTTCATCAGCTCCTCGATCTCCTTATGATCTTTATCAATATTCAATAGTAGTCCAACTTCAGGATGATAATTTACGATGGAGCCATCCGATTCGTCAGCTTCGATGACCAGCCATTCGCCTTTACCTACATATGCATTGCCGATCTTTCCTTTCTTCTGCAGTCTTACCAGGCCTGCACCACTAATGATACTTGGTTCAAGCCCGGCGTGATCCAGTATATCAAATAGCATGGCAGTCGTTGTTGACTTACCGGAAGTGCCGCCTACCGCAATTGTTTTTTTTGTGTCACTGATGAGAGTTAACAATTCAGAGCGCAGTAGTATCGGGATATTCAATTTTTTTGCTTTCCGGATCTCAACATTTGTCTCTTCCACAGCCGTTGAAGCAATTACAAGATCGGTATTATCATCCATTCCACTTCCATCCTGTAAGAAACATTTGATTCCTTCTGATTCCAATTTATCTCTTGTTTCGTTGTGCTGCCCGGGAATGAAGAAGCGATCAGAACCACTAATGGTTTTTTTAATACCAGCAAGAAATTGGGCCAGGGCACTCATACCGGCACCGGCTACTCCAATAAAAAAAATATTTTGATACTTATCAAGAGAGGAGACCATATTGTTTAGATGATAGATGACAAATGATGACTGTAGCCAGAAGAGTACTAAAATTATCATTTGTCATGTTAAAAACTATCAACTATCGTTTCATTCCCATCATCTTTCCAAACATATTCATTTTGTTCATGTTCTTCATCATGTCACGCATTTGCTCGAACTGTTTCATAAATGCATTCACTTCACTGATGTCCTTTCCGCTTCCTTTTGCAATTCTTTTTCTCCGGCTGCTGTCGATCAGGTCGGGATCGGCTCGCTCCTGCGGTGTCATCGAATTGATCATTGCTTCAATCCCTTTAAACGAATCATCGCTGATATCAATATCCTTGATCTGCTTTCCAACACCCGGGATCATTCCCATCAGGTCTTTCAGGTTGCCCATTTTTTTGATCTGCTCGAGTTGTTGTTTGAAATCTCCAAAATCAAATTTGTTTTTCCTGATCTTGCTTTCCAATTTTTTTGCCTGTTCTTCATCAAATTGTTCCTGCGCTTTTTCAACCAATGAAGTAATGTCGCCCATCCCCAAAATCCGCTGCGCCATCCTTTCGGGATAGAAAACATCCAGCGTATCCATCTTTTCACCACTACTGGCAAATTTGATCGGTTTATTGACCGTGTACTTTATCGAAAGCGCCGCACCACCTCTTGTATCACCATCCAATTTTGTCAGCACGACACCGGAAAAATCCAAACGATCATTAAATGCTTTAGCCGTATTCACCGCATCCTGCCCAGTCATGCTATCCACTACAAACAAAATTTCATTAGGACTTACAGCATTTTTGATGTTTGCCACCTCAGTCATCATGGCTTCATCAATTGCCAAACGGCCCGCCGTATCAATAATGACAACGTTTTTATTTTTGCTCTTTGCCTCTTTAATAGCATTCTGGACAATGGAAACGGCATTTTTGTTTTCTTCTTCTACATATACATCAACGCCGATCTGTTCTCCCAAAACCCTTAGCTGTTCCATGGCAGCCGGACGATAAATATCCGCAGCCACGAGCATAGGCGAGAGCCCCTTTTTTGTCTTGAGATAATTGGCAAGCTTTCCACCAAAGGTTGTTTTACCGCTACCCTGCAAACCGGCGATCAATATGACGGCGGGATTTCCTTTCGCATTGAAATTACTTTCCTGTCCTCCCATCAGTTCAGCCAACTCATCCTTTACGATCTTCGTCATTAACTGACCTGGACTTATGGCATTGATCACCTTTTCACCGACCGCTTTGTCCTTAATGCGGTCTGTAAATTCTTTAGCGATCTTATAATTTACATCCGCATCAACCAAGGCGCGACGGATCTCTTTTACAGTCGACGCGATATTGAGTTCTGTAATTCTTCCCTGGCCCTTTAAGCTTTTAAACGCGGTTTCAAGTTTATCAGATAAACTCTCGAACATAGTCACTTAATTTTTCTTTCCACAAATAAAAAAGTGAACATCGAAGTTCACTTTAATCAGTTTGCAAAAATAAGAAGAGAAAAGTAAAATTTATTTCAGTGTGTACGTTTTATTCTGCGAAATCATTTTTTAATCTAAATCCGCGATTAACCACCTAAGTAAGTTCTCAGGAGTTTACAACGATTTACAGTTCTTAATTTGGTAATGGCTTTGTCTTTTATTTGCCTGACTCTTTCCCGGGTGAGGCTGAATTTTTCTCCAATGTCTTCGAGGCTCATTGGGTGATCTACTCCGATCCCAAAGAAATAACAGATCACTTCCTTTTGTCTTTCCGTGAGTGTTTTTAGTGACCTTTCAATCTCTACCTTTAAGGATTCAGTGTGATCAAGCTCATTATCCGTTTTTACCGCATTTGGATTTTCCAGTACATCAAGAAGGGTATTGTCTTCTCCTTCGGCCAACGGGGTATCAACGCTTACGTGCCGGGCAGATATGCCAAGCGTAGCCGAGACTTCTTCAATATCTATTTCCAGCATCGTAGCGAGTTCTTCGGCCGATGGCTCTCTTTCGAACTCCTGCTCCAGTTGTGAATAAGCCTTTTGGATGCGGTTGGTCAACCCTACTTTATTCAATGGCAGGCGAACAATACGTGATTGTTCGGCCAAAGCTTGTAAAATGCTTTGGCGGATCCACCACACTGCATAGGAAATGAATTTGAAACCACGGGTTTCATCGAAACGTTGAGCTGCTTTGATAAGTCCTAAGTTCCCTTCATTAATAAGATCGGGCAATGACAGACCCTGGTTTTGGTATTGTTTCGCTACAGAAACAACAAACCGAAGATTTGCCTTGGTCAAACGATCAAGTGCTTTCTGATCTCCTTGCTTAATTAACCTGGCTAATTTTACTTCTTCTTCTGGAGTAATAAGATCGACTTTGCCGATCTCCTGAAGGTACTTTTCAAGACTTTGAGATTCACGATTCGTAATCGACTTCGTGATCTTCAATTGTCGCATACTCATAGGTTGGTTTTAAAAATGGGTTATTTTTAGGGTTATAGAATAATGTCAGTTTGGCTCTTTAATTATCCCAAAAAATCCCATCACAATGTCCATCGTCCACCGAAAATATTGAACGTCAAGCAAATTAAGGTAATTAGCGATACGTCCCAAAATTTATTTCCAGTCTGATTAAAACGCTCTTAATGAACTTTTAGTATACGACCCGGAGAAAGGTGAAAAAATAAACCGAAAAAAACTTTGACGCTTAAAATAATTATTTATAATTGCATTGATTGATGATTTAAAAGATGAAGATGAGTAAACAATTGTATACGCTTGAGTACCCGGTAAGATGTTCTCCCAGCATTCTTTTCGAATTTCTTTCCACTCCTGCCGGATTGCAGGAATGGTTTGCAGACAAAGTAGATGAAAGAGATAATGTATTCTTTTTTTCATGGAATGGTTCTTCTCAAAAAGCAGAAGTACTGGAAAGCCAGGAAGAAAAATTTATTCGCTTTCATTGGCTCGACGCACCGAAAGAAGAATATTTTGAATTCAGCATTGAAAAGTCAGAAATAACAAACCAGACCATACTCGTTGTTAAGGATTTTGCTGAGAAAAAAGAAGTAAAGGACCAAAGCATGTTGTGGGATTACCAGGTGAAAGACCTGTTTCACCGTATTGGAAGTAATTAACCAAGCCACTTGGTTATTCGAATAAAACTCTCTGATAACAAACCAGGCGCATCGTTCCATTTAGCAAAAGGAAGCTGGCATGACAGTTTCACAAATGATCTTTTGTCGATGTGGTCAGCAAAATCATCTGCAGCAAAATCTTTTACTGGTAAATAATTTCCCTCTTCAAAATGATGATGCCACTGTTCATTATTAATGCACGTATAAAATTCATTTTTGCTGAGAGCGTCATACGATCGCACGATAGCAGAACTATATTTTTCCTTGTACTGGCCCGATAGATGAAGCGTGGTGATGAAAAAGTGTCCCCACCAGAACATGGTACGAATGGCAAAGACTCCTGCCTCGCGGCCAGTCTGGTTTTCCTTTTGAAAGTAACGGGGATAATCAAGCATCAGCCATGGAAGCCCATTGTAATTTTCTCCTTTTGAAATTTTCGGCGAAATACTGATTACTTCAAGCGGCAGGTCCACGCAATTCTTTTTCACGTGCTGCCAAATATTTTCCTGGACCTCTTCCAGCAATCGTTGTGCTTTTTTCACGATAAGATTCTTTGTTAAAATCCATTCAGAGTTGTTCAGCAGGTTCATCTCAAAAGGTGAAAGCTGTATTTTTGTTTGGTCAGACATTGACTGAATCTTTTCATTGTTGATTGTTGATTGCGGATTTTAGATTTTATTCTAAGTAAGATCCATAATCTCAAATCGAAAATCATAAATCTAAAATTACTCCGGCTTGATCAAAAAACTGGATATATTAATTATAAAGGCGTTCATTGGGCCGTTTGTCGCTACATTCTTTATCACGCTTTTGGTATTGATCATGCAGTTTTTTTGGTTATGGATCGATGATTTTGTAGGGAAAGGATTAAGCACCGGTATCATTCTCGAGTTTACGTGGTACCAGACGGCAGCGCTGGTTCCATTGGCTCTGCCGTTAGCCGTTTTGCTTTCATCATTAATGACATTTGGAAATCTTGGTGAGAGTTTTGAACTCGTCGCCATAAAATCCGCCGGCATTTCATTATTGCGGTTCATGCGTCCTCTTTTTGTCGTGTCGCTTTTTTTATGTTTCCTGGCTTTTTTATTTGCCAACTATATTATGCCGGTCGCTGTTTTGAAATCAAAAACGTTGCTGGGTGATATTTATATTACAAAGCCTGCTTTCGAATTGAAAGAAGGTGTCTTTTATAACAAGATCGAAGGGTTTGCAATTAAAATAGGAAGAAAGGAACATGACAGTATCATTCACGATGTGATTATTTATGAAAGAGGCGGGATGTTGCAGGATAATTTTCTCGTTGCCAAAGATGGTGTAATGAGCATTACAGATGACCGTCGCTACTTAGTAATGAAATTGACCGATGGCTGGCGGTACCAGGAAAGAGGAGACCAGTATTCAAATTCTGAGTTTATACGACTTGGTTTCAAAGAGTACATAAAGCAATTTGACCTGAGCTCTCTTCAATTTCGAAAGAGCTCCGACAGCATGTATCAGAATAACCAGCAGATGCGTAATATGAAGCAACTCAACCAGGCCATTGATTCTTTAAAGAGAGAAGTTGCGAAGATACAGGTGCGAACAAAAAAAGAAACCCTTCCCCTTTTTCAATTTGCTTCGTATGTGGACAGTGGATGGAAGAAACCAGACACCTTAACTCCGATAGCTATCGGAGCCAAACCAGTGAAAAGCTTTGACGATGTATTACCCGATTCAATGAGGAATTTTATCAATGAAAAAGCACATGCTCAGTTCATGTCAGCAAATTCAAACGTCGATGGACTGCTGGCCGAATACGACATGAGGAAAAAGGCTTTGCGATTGCACCAAATAGAATGGCACCGGAAAATTGCCTTGTCTGCAGCCTGCCTTGTTTTATTCCTGATTGGCGCTCCGCTTGGTTCTATTATTCGCAAAGGGGGATTGGGCACTCCATTGATATTTGCCATTGTCTTCTTTATGGTATTTTATTTTCTAAGCAATACCGGACAAAAATTTGCAAAGGAAGGCAGCATGAGCCCTTTCACTGGGATGTGGTTATCCACTTTTATTTTAGTACCTATTGGAATTTTCCTCACTTATAAGGCTCTCAGGGATTCCCAATTGTTTAATAAGGAATTTTATTTTCGTTTGCGCGGCAACCTGAGGAAGACATTTAAGAGAGTCGTCAACAAACGCGTTCAACTTTCTGCAAAAGAAATTTGAATAACTTGCCATTCTTGAAAACGCAGCAGCAAAATCTTAACATTCAAAAATGGATAGCCGCGATCTCGGTTCTGGTGCTGGCCGCGAAATTTTTAGCTTACTATCTCACTCACTCCGTTGCCATATTAACTGATGCGCTGGAGAGCATTGTAAATGTGGCGGCCGGTTTTATCGGGTTGTATAGTTTGTATATATCAGCAAAGCCAAGGGATATCAACCATCCTTACGGTCACGGTAAAGCTGAATTTCTTTCAGCTGCAATAGAAGGTACATTGATCCTTTCCGCCGGAGCAATTATCATCTACAAAGCCATTCAACATTTTGTTTATCCCGCGCCGATCAATAGCATTGATAAAGGAATGATCATTGTTGGCATTACCGGCCTTATTAACCTCGCTGTCGGCTTCCTTGGTATCCGCTATGGAAAAAGAAATCAATCACTGGCCCTCATAGCAAGCGGGCGCCACCTTACTTCCGATTCGTATTCAACATTTGGTATCGTAGCCGGCCTCTTACTCATTTCATTAACTAAATTAGTTTGGATAGATAGCGCGATCGCGATTGTTTTTGGAGTTTTTATTATTTATACCGGATATAAAATTTTGCGCAGATCGATTGCAGGTATTATGGACGAAGCCGATGAAGAGTTGCTGGAAAAAATGGTGCGGGTCTTTAATACTAACAGAAAGGAAAATTGGGTGGATGTCCACAACCTGCGGGTGATCAAGTACGGCAGTATTCTGCATGTCGATTGCCATTTAACCGTACCATGGTACTTAAACGTGAATGAGGCTCATGCCGAGGTGGAGGCATTGGGCTCGTTAATAAAGAGGGAGTTCGGCGAATCGATCGAACTTTTTGTACACTCAGATGGTTGTTTGTATATACAATGCCCGATCTGTATAAAATCAGACTGCCCTGTCCGGCATCATCCTTTTGAAAAAAGGATCGAATGGACGCTCGGAAATATTTTATCGGACAAAAAACATCAATTATAAATTGCGTTATGAGTACGAAAACAATTACCCATTGGCAAAAAGATCAGCAGTTCAAGAGTTACCATGGCAAAAACGAAATTAAAATCGACGGCAAAAGAGAGGATGGCTTTGGAGCGAAAGCACTTGTCTTGTCTGCGATAGCCGCGTGCAGTGGCATCGATATCGTCGACATTCTTGGAAAAATGCGTGTTCAGTTTTCTGACCTTGAAATTGAGACGGAAGCTGAGCAAACTGAGGAACATCCGAAAGTCTTTAAAGATATTTTTGTCACTTATAAATTAAAAACAGACTTGTCGAACGAGGATAAAGTAAAAAAAGCGATCGATCTTTCATTGGATAAATATTGTGGAGTTTCAGCTATGCTTAGAAAAAATTCTCCGATTCATTATAAATTGCAGATCTTATAGATAGGTATATATGTTATCAAAGAAAGCACAGTACGCGTTTCGGGCTTTGACCCACCTGGTTGAAAAATACGACCAGGGGCCGGTGCTTATTTCTGAAATATCGAAGAAGAAAAAGGTCCCCCTTAAATTTTTGGAGAATATCCTCCTGGAACTAAAAAAGGCGGGAGTACTGGAAAGTAAAAAAGGAAAGGGAGGGGGGTACTATTTGAAAAATCACCCCTCTAAAACCCACATGGCAAATATTATCCGCATTGTGGATGGACCGATCGCCATGCTTCCTTGTGTGAGCCTGTATTTTTATGAACGTTGTAAAAATTGTAACGAGCAATATTGCGCCTTGCACGATACCATGATACTGGTGCGGGATGCGACACTGGGCATCCTGGAGCATAAGACGTTGCAGGACCTTGCAGATGCCCCTGTTCGTTAACTAACGACTGTTTTCAAAAGAAATCATAATGAAGTCCACCGGTTTGGTAGGGTATTGTTTTTAGCTTAATTTCGAACTTCATTTTATAACCAAAAAACGAAAGACTATGGCATTACGTCTTGGGGATGTGGCTCCCAATTTTAAAGCACAGAGTACGGCAGGTGAAATTGATTTTTACGAATATCTCGGCAATAGTTGGGGAATTTTATTTTCGCACCCGGCAGACTATACGCCGGTTTGCACAACTGAACTTGGTAAAACAGCTTTTTTAAAGGATGAATTTGCAAAACGCAATGTAAAAGTATTGGCAGTAAGTGTGGACCCACTTGATCGTCATGCAGGTTGGGTTAGTGACATAAATGAAACGCAAAATGTGGAGGTCAATTTTCCTCTCATTGCCGATAGCGACAGAAATGTTTCGACTCTTTACGATATGATCCATCCAAACGCATCTGCAACAGCTACGGTCCGCTCACTTTTTGTGATCGGTCCCGATAAACTCGTCAAACTTATTATCACCTATCCGGCTTCTACCGGAAGAAATTTTAATGAAGTACTGAGAGTTGTTGAATCATTGCAACTCACCGCTAATTACAGTGTAGCCACCCCGGCAGACTGGAATCATGGTGACGACGTGATCGTGGTGCCAGCCGTTTCTACAGAAGATGCGTTACAGAAATTTCCGAAAGGAGTAAAAGTTGTAAAATCTTACTTACGCTATACTCCTCAACCAAACTTATAACGTGCGACTAAATAAAGATCAAATAGAAAAATTCGAGGTGGCTTCCTCACTTGTTGAAGCCCTGGAGATGATCTGTGCTCTGTTTCCCGGCAAGGTTGTATTTTCTTCCTCGCTTGGGCAAGAAGACCAGGTGATCACGGATGCTATTTTTAAAAATGACCTGCCAATAAAAATATTTACACTCGATACAGGCAGGTTATTTAGTGAATCATATGAACTTTTAGAACGAACAACAGCGCGATATAAAAAGCCTATACGGGTTTATTTTCCCGAGGCGAGCGATGTTGAAGAATTTGTTACAACGAAAGGTGTGAACAGTTTTTACGAATCGGTTGAAAACAGAAAAGAATGTTGCAACATTCGTAAAGTAAAGCCGCTAAACAGAGCATTGAGGGGAGCAGATGTATGGATCACCGGTGTTCGGGCAGAGCAATCAAATACAAGGAAAGACATGCCGATGATCGAATGGCTGGAAGAGAAACAACTTTATAAGTTCAATCCATTGCTTCATTGGACATATTTGGAAGTAGTGGATTATCTGAAAGAATTTTATGTTCCCTACAATGCTTTGCATGATAAAGGATTTGTCAGCATTGGTTGTGCACCGTGTACAAGGGCTATTGAAGCTGGCGAAGATCCGAGAGCCGGGCGATGGTGGTGGGAAACATCTCAAAAAGAATGTGGCTTGCATATGCAGGAAGTAGATCAACCAAATAATATTAATGCTAACCCGGTGAACTAATACTTATGAGTGAGTACCGACTGGATTATCTTGAACAACTTGAGACAGAAAGCATACACATTTTTCGCGAAATAGCAGGTCAGTTTGAGCGACCTGTTTTATTATTTAGCGGTGGCAAGGATTCCATTACTCTTGTTCATCTTGCTAAGAAAGCATTTGCTCCCGGCAAGATCCCATTTCCACTTGTCCACATTGATACCGGGCATAATTTTCCTGAAGCTCTTGAATTCCGCGATTTGTTGGTGAACAAAGTTGGTGCGACATTGATAGTGCGCAAAGTAGAGGACACGATCAAACAAAAAAATCTTACGGAGCCAAAGGGAAAGTTCGCAAGCCGTAACTGGCTGCAGACATACACCTTGCTTGATGCAATTGAAGAATTAAGGTGTGACGCATGCATTGGCGGCGGAAGAAGGGACGAGGAAAAAGCGAGAGCCAAGGAGCGAATCTTTTCAGTGCGCGACGAATTTGGACAATGGAATCCAAAATTGCAGCGGCCGGAACTTTGGAATACTTATAACGGCCGGATACATAAAGGCGAAAATGTTCGCGCATTTCCAATAAGTAACTGGACCGAATTAGATGTTTGGAATTACATCCGCAAGGAAAATATCGCGCTGCCATCGATCTATTTTGCTCACGAACGTGAAGTGATAGCGCACGAAGGCCAATTGGTGGCTGTATCTCCTTTTATTCGTATTGACGATACAGATGTCATTATAAAAAGAAAAGTACGTTACAGAACGGTAGGTGATATGACATGTACTGCGGCCGTTGAATCCAATGCAGTAACGCTTGATGAAGTAGTGAACGAAATTATTTTAACCAGGATCAGTGAGAGAGGAGAAACGAGAATTGATGATAGAGTAACAGAGGCTGCGATGGAAGACAGGAAAAAGGGAGGATATTTTTGATTTAGGAAAGTGCAATTGGGAAATTGAGGAATTTGTCGACGCAATTTCGAAATTTCCCAATCAAAAATTTCAAAATAAGAATAATGGATATTTTAAGATTTATAACAGCCGGGAGTGTTGATGACGGAAAGAGTACATTGATCGGTCGCTTGCTATACGACAGTAAAAATATTTTGATCGATCAATTGGAACAGCTCGAAAAGCAGAGTAAGAATAAGGAAGCAGGTGAAATCGACCTGGCCTACCTGACTGACGGGCTGCGTGCAGAAAGAGAACAAGGCATTACGATCGATGTGGCCTATCGTTATTTTTCTACACCAAAACGGAAATTCATTATTGCTGACGCGCCGGGTCATGTGCAATACACGAGAAACATGATAACAGGCGCATCGAATGCGAACCTGATCATTATTTTGATCGATGCAAGACAGGGAGTGGTCGAGCAAACCCGCCGGCATTCCATTATTGCATCGTTATTAAATATTCCGCACGTGGTTGTTGCCATCAACAAAATGGATCTCGTCGATTATTCACGCGATGTGTTCAACAATATTGTGATCGATTATGCGGAAGTGGTAAACTCTTTGGGTTTGAAGGATGTCCATTATATACCTGTAAGTGCATTGAATGGAGATAATATCGTCGACAGGTCAGATAAAATGAATTGGTATGACGGCGAATCTCTTCTTCATTTCCTTGAAAATGTAGAGATACAGCAGGATGTAAATCTTACTGACGCGAGATTTCCTGTGCAATATGTTATTCGTCCGCAAACGGAAGACTTGCATGACTACAGGGGTTATGCAGGAAAGATCATTAGCGGTGTCTATAAAAAAGGGGACAAAGTAGTTGTGCTTCCATCAAGATTATCGAGTACCGTTAGATCCATTGAAATTGGAGGGCAAGAGGTTGAAGAAGCATTTGCTCCCCAAAGCGTGGTGATCCAGTTAGAAGATGACATTGACATCAGCCGGGGCGATTTGATCGTGAGGGAAAATGATATGCCTGAAATCAATAACGAATTCGAAGCGTTGTTGTGCTGGATGGACAATAAACCCCTTGCGGCTGGCAATAAATATTATTTGCAGTTGAATAGTCGCCTAGTAAGAAGTATTGTGAAAGGTGTCGAATACAAGTTAAACGTGAATACTCTTGAAAAGGAATATAATCCAGCCTCTGTCGGACTGAACGACATTGTGAAGGTAACGATCAAAACCGCATCTGAAATAGCCTTTGATCCATATAAGAGCTTACAATCGAATGGTGGTGTTATTTTAATTGATGAGACGAGTAATGTCACTGTCGGGGCATGTATGATACAGTAGAAGGGGAAAGAAGTATGATAAGCAAAATGGTGTGGATGTGTCAAAACAAAAGTCAAATAAAAATTTAACGCCTGGTCTCTCCCCTCTGTCGGAAAGGAGATCAAGATGTGAGGCCGATGATATGTCAAAACAAAAGTTGAATAAAGATTTAGAGCAAGGTGTTCCTCTTATTCGGAGAGGGATTGAGGGTGAGGTCTGGAATAACAACAAGGTCGTGATTGCCGGTGCCGGCCCCGGCGATGCAGAACTTATCACTTTGAAACTGCAGAAGCGTTTAAAGGAAGCGGATGTGATTATTACTGACCGGTTAGTCAACCCGGCCATCATTGAGGAGCATGCATCAAAAAATGCAGAAGTGATTCTTACCGGTAAGCAAGGTTATCATGACGGTTCCGTTTCGCAGGAAGAAATTAATGAGTTAATGGTTAGATATGCACTGGCCGGAAAAAAAGTCTTGCGATTGAAGGGTGGTGATGTTGCTTTTTTTAGCAATGTACTTGATGAGCTGAGGTGTTTAACTGTAAATGAAATTGAATTCGAAATTATTCCCGGCATTACAGCAGCATCGGGCGCATCAGCCTATGCGGGAATACCCTTAACGGCAAGAGGATTTTCAAGAGAAGTAAAGATCCTTACTCTTACGCAGTGTAAACATTACACTTCAGAAACATGGAAGCAGCTTGCTAATTCAACCGAGACACTGGTTTTTTACATGACGTCCAAACATCTTGACGATCTCGCTGAATTATTGCTAAGATATACACGCAAACCGAATACTCCTCTTGCAGTCATTGAGCAGGCCACTACGATTCATCAACGTGTACATGTTACTACTCTTAAGAACTGTCAAAAAGATTTCAGTGGCAAAGATTTTAGTTCTCCTTCGCTCGTCATTATCGGAAAGGTTGTAAATCTTTACGAACAATTCAATTGGTTTAAGAGTGGCGAGGAAGGAAGTGTGTTCAATGAACTGGTTGCTGCGAAATAGATTCAACTAAATTTTTTATAAGCTTTTTCCTTCCCGATGAGTCTCGCAAATAAGCTGGTGATTTAAGCTTGAACCCATTAGGGTAAATTCAGCGTGTATATCGATTTAAGCGCCGACTGATCGGTATAAAAGCTCCAACTTCCGTGTTTAATAACACATCTACTAACATTGATTTTTCTTTATTTTGCTAACATGTCCATTCACACTGTCATGGATAGATCAGAAATAAGAAATAAAATACGTTGAATCCCCCGGAGTCACCTTACGCGCGAAAACTCTGCGGGGACTCATCGGAGAAGGAGAGAAAAAAAAGTGTTTTGATCGGCACTATACATCCGGCAGAGCTTTTCTTATTCTTGAAAAGAGATGACTATAACCCACACGGTAATATTTACGTGGAGAACATCTAAAAACTTTTAAACAGCCTCTCTTTCTGCCGTCACCATCTGCTCACGATATTGTTTTGCATAGGCAACAAAATCCTTCGCCTTTTGTAAATAGCCATTTGCAAATTCTTCAGATGGTTCCGATTCATTCATCTGCAAAACCGTTTCTTTAAGGCTATTCGATTCTGTGTACAATCCATTTTGAGTAAAATGGATATCGAAGTCTTTTAAAATACCAGCCTGCGTATTGCATTGTACACCTTGTTGAAGCAACAAACCTTTGGCTGCATGCACAAATGCTGAGTAAGCATTATAAATGCCATCAGCATATGCTTTTCTCTCAATATTTTCCTGGCTCCATTCCACTTTTTCTTCTGCCTCGAGTAGAAGTGTTGCGATCAGGTCGATCATCACACCAGCGCATTCACCCACCCCAATGGCAGTGGAGTATTTTTCTTCCTGGCCCCAATCAATATAATCTTCCGCCTGGAGAGTTTCTAGGCTGGCCAAGGGTTTCAATAGATCATAAAAATATTTTTCACCAACGCGTTTTGTATACTGAAGATGTGTTTCATCATTTTGCCGGTTCGTTTTGTAATCATCGAGCAGACATCGCAAAACATCCGGACCACGTTTGCTCGGAATCTTGATCACTTTATCTGCAATGCTTCCATCGCCATGTCCCATAACTCCACCCCCCACCAGCACTTGCAATGCCGGGATTACCTGTCCCTTTGCTTTTAATGAGCTTCCATGAAAACCGATAGAAGCCATCCCGTGCTGTCCGCAAGAATTCATACAGCCGCTGATCTTGATCGCAATATCCTTGTTGTATAAAAGCTCGGGATATTCTTCGTCGATGACTTCTGATAGGACCTGGGCAATGCCTGTGCTGTTTGAGATACCAAGATTACACGTATCCGTTCCCGGGCAGGAAGTAACATCCGCCACACTTCCAAAACCTGCAGCGGCAAGACCTTCTTGTTGCAGGGCGCTATAGATATATTCAAGATGTTCAGCTTTCACAAAACGAAATTGTAAACCCTGGTTGATCGTTACTCTTACATCGTCAGCAATCACCGGTCTCAACTTTTCGATGAGCGTCCGGCTGCTCACAGAACTGATGTTGCCATTTAATATTCTTACATACACAGCAAAGTAACCTTCCTGTTTTTGGGGATACACATTTGTTTTCTTCCAGATCTCAAATTTGAACGGATCAATTGTCAGTTGTGTCCCGATAGCTATCGGGATGTCAATTGCCAAGGCTGGATTAGCTGGTTTATCACTGATCTTCAATTCACGGCTCACGTCAAATTGATAACTCTGGTACGTCAACGCTCTTTGCTGTTCCTTCACTAATTCATTGAATGCATCAATGCCAATTTTTTGGATCAGGAATTTTATACGGGCTTTGTGACGGCTCGCACGTTCGCCATGGCGGTCAAACACACGCAGCACACTTTCTATATATGGGATCAGCAGATCTTCTTCAAGAAATTCATGAGTGGTTATTGCAAGAAATGGTTGCGCGCCAAGCCCTCCACCCACCATCACTTTGAACCCTCTTTTCATTTCTCCATTGATCTCACGAACACGTGGGATAGCACCAAGATCATGCATAAATGTGAGAGCCGTATCTTTTTCACTGCTTGAAAATGCGATCTTGAATTTTCTTCCCATATCCTGGCATACCGGCTTTCTTAAGAAAAATTCAAAAGTACCGTGAGCATAAGGCGTTACATCAAACGGTTCATCAGGATCGATGCCCGCCTGGTCAGAAGCCGTTACATTTCTTACTGTATTCCCACAAGCCTCACGAATCGTAATACTATCTTGTTCAAGGAGACTCCATAATTCAGGTGTACGGTCCAGGCTTACAAAATGTATCTGTACGTCCTGCCGGGTGGTTAGGTGAAGATTTCCGGTTGCAAATTCATCCGATACATCAGCGATTCGCTTCCATTGAGCAAAGGTCATTTTACCGTACGGTAATTTGATTCGCACCATTTGTACCCCCGGCTGGCGCTGGCCATACACACCGCGGGCTAAGCGAAGACTGCGAAATTTTTCTTCGGGAATTTTTCCTTCTCTGAATTCATGGATCTTGCGGTCAAGCTCCATTATATCTCTTTCGACAATTGGGTTTTCTAATTCAGTACGAAAACTCTGCATGAATCTATATTTTAATAAAGGATGAGGCGGGGATTATCCTACCTGTTTAGTGGACTATAAAAGTAAGCATCAAATAGGGATTGGTCAAAAAAATTTAGGATAACGAATGTAAGTAAGTTAACTTGGAAGAAAATAATTTTTGCAATAGTCTACTAATTTGGTAGAGAGTACATATTTTTACAGCTCTTAAAGTTGGTATTGGTAAAATCGAATGGCGGAAAACTTACATGATATAGAGGAATTACCAGAAGTAGTTCATGAGCATAAAAATAGATTGTATCCAATCTTCTTAAAGTTGGACCAATTGGAAACACTTCTTGTGGGTGCAGGAAATGTGGGACTTGAAAAATTACAATCATTACTTTCAAATTCTCCCGAAGCAAAAATTACGGTTGTTGCACCAGAGATAAAAGACGAAGTGAGGCGCATTATCGGTGAGCATCCCTCTTGCCGGATCATCCAGGGGCCATTCAGGGAATATGACTTGGACAACAAGGACCTCGTGATTCTTGCAACCAAGAACCGTGATTTGCATGAAAACATAAAGGACCTCGCAAGACAAAAAGGTATCATCGTTAATGTTGCTGATACACCTGACCTTTGTGACTTTTACCTGGGAAGCATCGTTCAGAAAGGAAGTTTGAAAATAGCTATTTCAACGAATGGTCTTTCTCCAACTATTGCAAAGAGAATGAAAGAAGTGATCAGCGATATGATCCCTCATGAAATGGAAAATGTTTTGCAGGATCTGAGCAGTATTCGCCAAAACATGAACGGGGACTTTGAAGAAAAAGTGAAGAAGTTAAATGAGCTTACAAAATTACTCGTATCAAAGCAGGTATCGCTTTCAGATATAAACAAGCCAGAACAAAAAAGATGGCAAAAAATCGTGAAGTGGTGCCTGTTCGCATTTTGCTTTATGATCATTGGGCACACTATTCTTTCCTATGTTCCCTTTGGACGGATAATGACAAGTATAGAGTCGGTTTCGCGGTCAACAGAAACCAAAACTTTTCTTATGATGTTGTTCACCGGCTTTATTGCTCAAATGGTTGATGGTTCCCTTGGAATGGGATATGGTACAATATCTACAACATTTCTTTTAGCTATTGGGGTTAATCCTGCAATAGTGAGCAGTCGCGTACACTCAGCAAGAGTTTTTTCCAGTGGCGTTTCGGGATATAGTCATCATCGTTTTGGTAATATCAATAAAAAATTATTCCGGGCACTTGTGATCCCCGGTATTGCTGGTGCTATTGTCGGAGCGACGTTTGCTTTTTTTGCTCAGCAGTACTCGTCGTGGGTCAGGCTGCCACTTTCCCTTTACACTCTTTACCTGGGTTATTTTATCATGCGAAAAGCTTTTGCTAAGGCAAAATTCCACGCTAAAGTGAAGCGAGTTGGCTGGCTTGCTTCAGCGGGTGGCTTCATGGATTCATTCGCCGGCGGTGGATGGGGCACACTGGTGACAAGTACATTAATGTCAAAGAGACGAAGTCCACGCTATGTGATCGGTTCCGTATGTCTTGCTGAGTTTTTTGTTGTATTTGTCAGCTCGATTACATTTTTTATCCTTTTAAGGAGTATACCAATCATAGATGTGGCGGGATTGATCGTGGGAGGACTGATCGCTGCGCCTATTGCAGCGAGGTTAGTGGGTAAAGTGCCAATAAAAACAATGTTCATTGCAGTGGGAGCATTGATTATTTTAACGAGCTGTAATACATTTTGGAACTCATTATCGCAATTATTTCGATGAAATAAATTAAACTAAATTATCTCCGGGAGGAGTTTTTTTTAACCATATTAGTCTACAAATATTGTGGACTAATAAAACGAAAATCAACAGTTATGAGAATTTTACTGAAAGAAAGGTTTCAGGAAAAGAAAAGAAGGAACAGAAAAAGGCTCTTTTTAGTTCTGTTATCATTATCGGTATTGAATCTTGCCTACTCCCAAACGGGAACCTTGATTGAAATTTCAGGCAAGGTAACAGACCAGGAAAAAAATCTTCCATTGTCCGATGTAAGCATCCAAATTAAAGGAACGGTGACAGGTACGGTCACCAATTCGACAGGTGATTTTGTATTGAGAACAAAGAGGCAACTCCCTTTCACTCTCATTTTTTCTTCTATCGGCTTTCGGTCGCAGGAACTGGAAGTGAATACACTCGGCTCCAATTTCCAGGTCGCCCTCTCCACCCAAACTGTTATGGGAAACGAAGTAGTGGTCACCGCTTCGCGTGTAGCGGAGAGCATTTTGAAATCACCGGTAGCTATCGAAAAGTTAGATGTCAGGGCAATTAAAGAAACTCCGGCACCAAGCTTTTATGACGCACTGGAAAATGTAAAAGGCGTTCAAATGACTACGTCGAGTCTCACCTTTAAAGTTCCAAATACGAGAGGGTTTAACATTCCAAATAATTTTCGATTTATGCAATTGGTAGATGGAGTAGACATGCAGGCAGCGACGTTAGGTGTTCCCCTCGGAAACGCCATTGGACCCACTGAATTGGATATTCAAAGTGTAGAGATCACTCCCGGCGCCGCCTCAGCATTATATGGTATGAACGCCATAAATGGGATGGCAAATCTTATTACGAAGAACCCGTTTATGTCCCAGGGTCTAAGCGTTTATCAAAAAATTGGGATCAATCACGTAGACGGAATTGATCATGATCCCGCTATTTTAACTGAAACGGCTGTTCGCTATGCAAAGGCATTCAATAATAAATTCGCTTTCAAAGTAAACTTTGATTATTTACAAGGTACCGACTGGATATCAAACACAAGACTGGATCAGAACACAAATAATTTAAAAAGCGCAAATCCTGCATATCCTTTTCTGAATGGTGAGAATAACGTTGCATTTGATGGATGGAATAAATACGGCGATGATGCATTGGCCGGAAGCAATGTGGTATCGATCGGTGGGCTTACTATCGATGGACAAACAAACAAGACTTTACGCGTTGCAAGATCAGGTTATTGGGAGAATGAGCTGGTTGATCCGGAGGTTAAGAATATAAAATTCGACGCAGGATTACATTACCGTATCAAGGAGAAAACTGAATTGTCGTATGCGTATAGAGTAGGAACAATGGATGGCGTATTTCAGCGGGGTAATAAAATTAAGTTGGATGGTGTACGGGTTCAAAATCATTCAATACAGTTAAAAGGGAAAAACTTTACTATTCTTGGTTATGTTTCTCTTGAAAACACAGGCAATTCTTACAACGTAAAACCATTAGCGGATAATCTTGATCTCTATAGCGGAGGTGCTACGGATACAAAAACGCCGACAAGCTGGGGGACAAAATTTAAGGATGCATTGAATGCCTATGGAACTGCAAACGGCGGATTGACCTCAGGTAATCTTGCAGCTGCCACGCAGTATGCCCGTCAACAAGCTGATGCCAGTCGTGCTATGCCAGGCACTCCGTATTTTGATTCATTGGCCAATGTGATCCGTCATATCAACAATTGGGATATTAAATCAGCCTCGATACCTGATGCGCCTGAAACGGGTGGTGCTGCTCTTATTCAAAAGAGCCGGCTGTATCATACCGAAGCACAATGGGACCTTTCGGACAAAGTGAAAATTTTTGACTTGCTGATCGGCGGCGACGCACGGGTCTATGAAATTATTCCTGACGGAAATAATTTCGTCGATTTTTCCAGACCCATTGACGAACGCAACAAACCTGCAAAGGACGGAAGCTTTGGAGATAACGTCTATTACAAAAAGTTTGGCGCCTTTACACAGGTAACAAAAACCTTTTTTGATGAAAAATTAAAATTGTTTGGCTCACTGAGATTTGATTACAACCCCGAATTCGATCCGAAACTTACACCACGCCTTGCCGCTGTTTATACGATAAAGGAGAAGCACAACCTGCGGTTTACTTATCAGCAGGGTTATCGTTTCCCTGCTTTGTTTGAAGCCTTATCATATGTAAATAATGGAAGGGTAAAACGTGTAGGTAGTTTGCCGTACATAAACGAAGGACTTGGTTATCTTGAAAATAGTTATACTCAGGCTTCGGTTGTTAATTTCAATGGGGTTGTTAGTATTGTCGGTAATTCTGATTCGGCTGCATTAGCCAACAGGAATTTATTGAAGTGGGCAAATTTACCTAATGCACGCACTGAAAAGATCAATTCATTTGAAATAGGATACAGAAGCGTTTTGCTGAACAATAAACTGGTCATTGATTTTGATGCTTACAGTAACCTATATGATGGTTTTCTGGGACAAGTGCAGGTATTTGTACCGCGCGGTGAAACAATAGGAAGCGATGCAGCAGTGCTTGCGATGCTTGACAGGAACCGTGATGCAAATGCCGGTACGACCACAACGGCTCCCAGCCAGGGACAGGATCGTTATCGCGTTTATACAAACGCAAAGAACACCTATCACAATTTTGGTTCTGCATTAGGTGTTACTTATAATTTTTACAAAAAATATACCATCGCCACCAATGTAAGTTTCAATAAAATGAAGTCAAATAGTGGCAATGACATCTTTGTGACAGGCTTCAATACTCCGGAGTGGTCGACAAATCTTTCATTTAGCAACCGTGAAGTTGTGAAAAATATGGGATTCAATATTGTATGGAGATGGCAAGATAGTTTTCTTTGGGAAAGCCCTCTCGTAACCGGCGATATTTCTGCTTTTAATACTATCGATGCGCAGGTTAGCTTTCATTTCCCGAAACTAAAATCGTATTTGAAACTGGGAGGTACGGATCTTCTCAATCACAGGTACCTGCAATATGCGGGTGGACCTACCATCGGCGCATTGTATTATGCAGCGATCACAATTGACGGATTATTGAACAAGTAATTTATTTCTGTGTTTTTAGAATTTGCTAACCTTGTAAAAACCCAGGCTGGCAGACCCGAACTTGCATTTACTTGTGCGCATTTGTTCAATATTTTTTGGACCTTTCTATGGGCTTATTTATTGTTTAATGGAGTATTAATTTTCTGTACCTGATATAACATAATTTATGGCAAGAATACAACCCGTTTCGGAAAGCGAAAGAACGCAAGTGATCTGGAAAGCATTTGAAAAACACATTGACGAATACAATGCGAAGATCACGAACATGAAGGCTACACTTGCACATTCATTGCTGGCCTTTGATGTTTACATGCAATGGTATCCTTTATATGCTGAAGTGGAAAAGATCTTGGGTAAGCGATTAGCATACCTGTATGCTTACTCCATTTCCTATTCTGCTGATTGCCCGCTTTGCTCGACATTTTTTCGAAAAATAATTATTGACGCCGGTGAAAAACCGGAGAGTCTCGAATTAACCATTTCAGAACAAAAAGTCCTTGACTTTGGAAGCAGCATTGCTAAGCATCATGGTAATATCGCTGATCACGTGTATGATGCTGTTGCTTCTTTGTTTAATAAAAAAGAAGTGATCGTGCTGATCGCATTTGCCGGTCAAATGATTGCTACCAATATTTTTAATAATGTGGTCGAAACGGAGATCGATGGATATCTTTTTAATTATTTACCACCTGTGAAAAATGCATTAAGATGAGTAATGACCTTAAATATAAAACGGCGTTCATCACGGGCGCGGCACATGGACAGGGAAGGGCAACTGCTCTTGCACTGGCCAGGGAGGGTGTTAACATCGTAGCCTTCGACATAGCCCGAACACTTCAATACCCAGGTTATAAGCTGGGATCATCAAATGACCTTGAAACGCTAAAAAAAGAGTGTGAATCATTGGATGTAAAGTGCCTTTCCTTTGAAGGAGACGTGAGAAGTGATACGGATATTCTTAGTGCTGTGAAAACGACAGAAGAAAACCTTGGTAAAATTGATATCCTGTTTAACAATGCAGGCATTTGTGCTTATGGCCGTGCGCATGAACTCACCGAAGAAGACTGGGATGCAATGCTTGACATAAATCTGAAAGGTGCCTGGCTGGTGGCGAGAAGAATCATTCCCATTATGATCAGGCAGCGTTCAGGGGTTATCATCAATAATTCATCCATAGCCGGATTAAGAGGAATGAATCGGTTAAGTCACTATGCTGCATCGAAATGGGGATTGACGGGGCTTACAAAATCCTGGGCTATTGAACTGGCTCCTTACAATATCAGGGTCGTGTCTATTCATCCAACAGGGGTAAATACTCCTATGAATGATGGTTTAGCTGAGTTGGAAGGATTGACACCAAAAGAAATCGGAGAACGAAGTGCAGGCAACCTGATCAATGTACCGTGGGTTGAACCTGAAGATGTGGCAAATGCGGTCGTCTTCCTTGCCTCGGACAAATCAAGATTTGTGACAGGTTCTCAGTTTGTATTAGATGCAGGTCTTTTGAGCAAATAAAATTTTAATTTAAAGACTAAAAAATACAGATGGAAAAAACCTATTTGAGCGATGCCGGCCCGAAAGTGTCTCCGGCTATCTATGGCTTTTACAGGTGGGGCAGCGATGAGATCAATGGGAACAAAATGGAAAAAATCATCGATCTCTGCCTGGAAGTGGGCATTAACACATTTGATCACGCAGACATTTACGGTGGATATCAGTGCGAGGAAGTATTTGGTGAAATAATAAAAGACAAGAGAATTAAACGGGAAGATATCGTGCTCTTTACAAAATGCGGGTTAGTTATTCCTGATCCAAGCCGCCCGGACGTGAGAGTGAAATATTATGATACCTCAAAAGATCATATTACAAAGAGCGTTGAAAACTCATTGCGCAAATTGAGAACCGATTATATTGATATTTTTTTACTGAACCAGCTGGATCCTTTGTCGGATCTTGAGGAAACAGCGATAACCCTTCAAAAACTCCGCGATAGCGGAAAAGTAAAAAATATAGGCGTTGTTAATTTTTCGGTTTTTCAGCACCAGTTACTGAGTTCTTATTTCAGAGTGCCCATTGTCACGAATCACATTGAGTTGAATTTATTGAATACTTCTGCATTTGACAATGGCCAGATCGACTATCTCAAACAGAAATACATGCGCCCGCTTGCCACGGCTCCCCTTGCAGAAGGACAAATTGCAAATAGCATTGAAAAAAAACCATTACTGATAAGAAGGAAGTTGGAAGAGCTGGCGTCCAAATACAACGCGAACATTGAGTCCATTGCTGTGGCCTGGGTCGTAAAGTTGGGGGCACTGCCCTTGATCGGTACCACAGACGAACAGCGCATCCGGAATATTGTAGGCTCATTTGATATTAACCTCGGCCGCCAGGATTGGTATGAGTTATATGAAGCCTCCCGCGGAGGCATTTAAAGACTCACCTTAAGTTCTTTCCGTATGTTGAAGCAAAGCATCGATTTATCCAAACTTATTCTTATGAACGAGGAAGAAAATTTGAAATACGAAAAAGAGATATTGACGCATTTTGAAAATTTGAAAACAGGACTCGTGAAAGCTTTAAGAAAAGGGGTTTTTCAAAATTTTGATGAAACAACCGAGATCAAGACCTCAATAGCTATAATTCAGAATTATATCGAACAGAGTTTTGTTGGAGTTGCATTCGACAAATGATCTATGAGATTATTCTGCATTCTCCCTGCTTTCAATTTTACTCGTCACTCCTCCCGATAGCTATCAGGACCCAATGACGACTTTTGAGACTGCCTCTTTTTTCTTTTTGAAAGTTGCTGCAATGTTGCTCTTAGATCTTTGGGAACAGGCGCTTCAAAATCATATTGTTTCTCCCCCGGTCCTGTAAATCTTAATTGCCAGGAATGAAGCGCCAGCCTGCTTAATATCGGCCGCTCCTCCTCTTCATTTTTTGAAAGTTTGAATTTCTGTTTGATGGCAGAGAGAAAAACCGGTTTTCCATCTCCATATAATTCATCGCAAACGATCGGGTGGCCGATGTCTTTCATATGAACTCGTATTTGGTGAGTGCGTCCGGTGTAAATTTGAAATCGTGCCCAGCAATAGATCCCAAAATTTTCCAATACTTCATAATCGGTCAGTGATTCCTTTCCTCTCCGGTTTATCACCATCAAGCCTCTTTTGACCGGGTGTTCCATGATCGGCGAATCGATCGTTCCCTTTTTATTCAACGACGAACCGATGACCAACCCCAGGTAAATTTTTTCAGTCTTTCTGTCTTCGAATTGTTGCGACAGAAATTTGTGTGCCGCTTCGTTTTTTGCAAATATGATCACACCGCTCGTGCCTTTGTCGAGTCGATGGATTGTAAAAATTTCCCTGTACCGCTCCTGCAAGATTTTTTTCAATGAAATTTCCTTCCCCTCACGGTCAGGGATAGAAAGCAGATCCGCAGGTTTGTTCAATGCAATGAAGTCGTCGTTTTCAAAAATTGATATGTCAGATATCTTGATCAAAAAGTTGTGCCTTAATCAAGGCGATCAATGGTTCCCCTTACCGAAGTATTTCAGATCTCTCACTTCCTTTTCCGAAAGAAACCTCCATTTGCCTCTTTCAACATTTTTTTTCGTCAGCCCGGCAAACATCACTCGGTCAAGGTTCTTTACATCATACCCGAGGTGTTCAAATATGCGGCGCACGATCCGGTTGCGGCCACTATGGATCTCAACGCCCAATTGCGTTTTATCTTTTACATCGGCATATGCTAACACATCTACGCTGGCAGGTCCATCCTCCAGCTTCACACCCTTTAGTACTTCGTCGAAATCTTTCTTATCTAATGCACGATTTAAGGTAACATGATACACTTTTTTTACTTCGTGGCTTGGATGGCTGAGTTTTTGTGAAAGCTCACCGTCATTGGTTAGCAATAAAACGCCCGAAGTATTTCTATCGAGTCTTCCGATGGGATAAATTCTTTCTTTTATCTTGATAAGGTCGAGAACCGTTTTTCTTTTTTGAGGATCGTCGGTAGTAGTGATGTAGTCCTTTGGTTTATTAAGAAGTATATAAACGAGATTTTTTGCGAGAGAAATTTTTTTGCCATTTACTTTCACCTCATCTTTCGCGGAAACCTTATGTCCGGGTTCCGTGATGGTTTCGTTATTTACTTTCACCTTACCGAGCTTCACCATTTCTGCGGCATCTCTTCTTGAACAGACTCCACAGTGCGCGATGTATTTGTTCAAAGGCATCGCCGAGTTCAAAGTTCTGAGTTCAGAGTCTGGAGTCTGTTGAGGACTCCTAACCGCCGACTGCCGACCGCCGACTGTCGACCGTTTCTTTCGCTCGAAGAATTCTTCCCTCTCCTTCTTCCATTTCCTTTTTTCCTGCTTAAATTGTTCCTTTATAGCAGCATTGCTTTTCTTCTTTGAAAACTTGTCGAAATGACCGGGTGATTTTTGTTTCATGTTGAATCCTTGCTGTTTTACAACAGTAGTATTAATTGCCTTTATTCGCCAACTGCCCGCAGGCGGCATCGATATCTTTCCCGCGACTGCGGCGTAACCGGGCATTCACTTTATTTTTCTCCAGGTATTTCATGAATGACTCCGTTCTTTCCTCGGAGGGTTTCGAGAACCGGGCAAACTCGATCGGGTTATATTCTATGATATTGACCAGATCTGCAGGAACCTGGCGGTAAATTTTGATCAGCTCGTCGGCATCTTCCAGGCTATCATTAAAATCATTGAACAGGATATATTCAAAGCTGATCTCATTCCTTGTTTGTTTATAAAAATAGTTGAGCGCATCGATGAGCGATTTAATATTATTGGTATCGTTGATCGGCATGATCTCGTGACGCTTCCCATCATTGGCGGCATGAAGCGACAACGCCAGTTTGAACCTTACTTTATCATCACCTAGTTGTTTTATCATTTTTGCAACCCCTGCAGTAGACACAGTGATCCGTCTTGGACTCATTCCCAATCCATCGGTTGAGGAGATGCGGTCAATTGCTTTCAGCACATTCTTATAGTTCAGCAATGGTTCACCCATGCCCATGAAAACAATGTTGGTTAGTTTCTTCCCATAGATCTTTTCACATTGTTGATTAATAATAACAACTTCATCATAGATCTCGTCAAACTCCAGGTTGCGTTCCCGCTCCATGGAACCAGTGGCGCAAAATTTACAACTCAGGCTGCAACCAATTTGCGATGAAACACAAGCTGTAAATCTCGATGCTGTGGGTATCAAAACACCTTCCACCAAATGTCCGTCCCAGGTCTTGAAGCGGGTCTTGACCGTGCCATCGGCACTGTGTTGTGTGGTGTCAATAGTAAGTGAGGGTAATGTAAAATTTTCTCCTAATTGCTGGCGAAGTAGCTTGCTCAGGTTGGTCATGTCAGCAAAACTCAAGGCGCCTTTTTGCCAGATCCATTCATGCACTTGTTTGGCCCGGAATTTTTTTTCACCAATGCTTTCAAAATATTCTTCCAGTTCTTCCAGCGTCAAATGGCGGATATTTTTTTGTGCTGTTTTAAGCATCGGGCAAAGATACCGCGGATTAAAGGATTTCATTGATTTCACAGATATTTGAGAAAGTTCCAAAAGTCCAGGGGGAAGAGTAACGTTTAGAATTGCTATTGTTCCAAATGTTTCAGAGGTTTAGATGGTCAATGTTGGAACCAGGAGATTTTGAAACTTTTAAACTTGTTTATGATGAAAGAGGTATTTATTATAGACGCCATTCGCACACCCATAGGAAAATATGGCGGAGCTCTAAGCTCCGTGCGTCCCGATGACCTATTAGCTCATGTTATAAGATCACTGATTGAAAGAAACCCTTCCGTTGATATCAATGCCATCGAAGATGTGCTCGCAGGAGATGCAAACCAGTCTGGTGAGGATAATCGCAATGTTGCAAGAATGGCTGCGCTGCTTGCGGGGTTACCGGTGAGCGTGGCAGGAAATACGGTAAATCGTTTGTGTGCATCTGGTCTGCAAGCTATCATGGATGCGGCCAGGCAGATCATGTGCGGTGATGCCGAATTGATCATCGCATGTGGCGTGGAAAGCATGACAAGGGCACCATTTGTGATGGCAAAATCAGGTACGCCGTTCCAAAGAAATCCGGAAATATATGATACGACTTTGGGCTGGCGCTTTACCAATAAAAGGTTGGCAGAAGCTTACTATCCTTTTTCAATGGGTGAAACAGCAGAGAATGTGGCAAGACAATGGAAGGTTTCAAGGGAGCAGCAAGATGAATTTGCCCTGGCATCTCAGCAAAAATATTTTGCTGCGTTAGAAGCAGGAAAATGGAAAGATGAAATTGTTGGTATCGAAGTGAAAAATGTCCAGAAGGACTCTGCTGCAGAAAAAGGTGAAATGTTTCTATTTGACAAGGACGAACATCCCCGTAAAACATCGTTAGAGAAATTAGCATCACTGAAGCCAGCCTTTTCAAAAGATGGAACTGTTACAGCAGGCAATTCTTCGGGAATAAATGATGGAGCAGCAGCCATGTTGCTGGCAAGCGAAGATGCGGTAAAGAAATATGGATTAAAGCCGATGGCGAACATCATTGCTTTGGCAGTCGCCGGTGTTGATCCTGCAATTATGGGTATTGGGCCGGTACCCGCAACACAGAAAGCTTTGCGAAGAGCAAACCTAAAGAATGGCGATATCGATTTAATAGAGTTAAATGAAGCATTTGCGTCGCAATCGCTTGCATGTATCCATGACCTCGATCTCGATATGAATAAAGTGAATGTAAATGGTGGTGCTATTGCTATTGGCCATCCATTGGGATGCAGCGGCGTTAGAATTTCCACTACACTTATTTATGAAATGAAGAGAAGAAGGTCAAATTATGGATTAGCTACTATGTGCGTCGGAGTAGGGCAGGGAGCGTCTGTTATTTATAAAGCATTAAACCAATAATTTTTAGCAGAGAGAAAAAACCTCTCATCAGCGACACTAGAATTTACTGTAAAAGGTAAGAGGCTGTCTCAAATGTCGTCACTTCATTGCGAAGGAGGAACGACCAAAGCCTGCCGGTAGGCAAGCTGCACTGCTCCCGCTACTGGGACGCAATGACCACTTTGAGACAGCTTTTTGCGTTTATCAGCGCTACGAATTCATGCAGGGGAATATTAATCCAGTGAGCAGATTTTTAAGTCCTGGTCTTTTTTTAAATTCCTGACATGAAAAAAATAAATCTTGCCGTTTTCTTTTTTGCTCTCTCATTTTTTTCATTTTCACAGACGATTGATATGACGGGAAGGAAATTCCTTGACCAGATATTCGACTATTCAAATAATAAAGAATTTGTTGCCGCCCAGTATACAGACATAAAAGGTTCTCCCTATTTTTCAGACAAGTGGCTTAGAGCTAAAGTTTTTCTAAATGACGAGACCTCGCTTGATCGGCTTCAAGTCAAATTCGATCAATACAATAATAGCTTTATTATAAACTGGCATGACACCGCGTTTCAAATCAGTTCTGCTGTAAAGCAGATAATTCTTTACCCGGCATCTGACACATTGAATGGAATGATGTTCAAAAACGGGTATTCGATAAATGAAAAAATAAATGCAAAGACTTATCTGCAGGAATTGACAGAGGGAAAGATAAGTTTTTTGAAATACCCTAAAAAAGAAATGAACGATTATACGGAATATGGGGATGCGACGAAGTATAAAAGATTTGAAGAAGTGAACAGATATTTTATTTTTGTCAACGGTGGATTTAAAGAGGCAATCTTAACTAAAAAGGGTTTACAGGATGTTTTGCCGGATAAGTGGACCCAGGTGTCTGAATACCTTGCAAAATACAAGATCGATGTAAAAACCCAGGAGGGATGGAGGCTTGCGATCGGATATTACAATAGTTTGTGATCAAATAAAAATTGACTTTATATGAGAAAACTTGCTCTGTCATTGGCAATGTCTCTTGGCTTTGTGTTTCTAAATGCCCAGGAGGACACTACACTAAATGCATATGTCGGAACGTATACTTTTCCGGAAGGAGGACCTGTTACAAGCGTAGACGTAAAAATTGAGAACGGTTCACTTGTGGCCAATTCAACAGCTGGCTCCTCTCCGCTGGAGAAAATTTCAAAAGATACATTCAACCTTGTGACCTATAGCGGTAAAGTTTATTTTTCAAGAGATAGCACAAAGAAAGTGAGCGGGATAAAAATAGAAGTGGAAGACACGATCCTGGAGGGCAAAAAAGAAAGTGTGGGGCTTGCAATCCTCAATTATTACAAGGACGCTCCCTGGAAAAGAAAATATCAATTAATTACTTAAAAGAAAATTTGGAAAGCTGGTTTGCAGAAATTTCGTTCTGTTCGCCGGTAATTATATTTTTCATTTTACAGGTATTGTTCTTGATTTCTTCTTCACCGATAATGATGACGAAGGGGATCTTCTTCTTTTCGGCATATTTGAATTGCTTGTCAAACTTCGCAACTTCATGAAAGACCTCGCAACGAATGTTTCTAGCTCGCAGTTGTTGAGCAAGTTCAAATGCCCTCGTACTTTCTTTTTCTCCAAGGTTAAAAAATAACACCTGGCTTCCGACATATACATCTTTAGGAAAAAGATCCAGTTCTTCCATTACATCATAGATCCTGTCAACTCCAAATGAAATTCCAACACCGGGGATGTTGGGCACACCAAACAAACCAGTAAGATCATCATAGCGGCCGCCACCGCCTATGCTCCCGATCTGGACATTCTTAGCGCTGACTTCGAAAATAATTCCCGTGTAGTAGTTAAGACCGCGGGCTAATGTAAGATCAATAATGAGTGATGAGTGATGTGTAATTAGTGGATACTTTAAGATTGTTTCCAATTCTTCTATTCCTTTTTTTCCGGCGGAAGTGCTTCCTAAAAGTTGTTTTGCTTTTGAAATCTTTTCTTCATTGGTACCAGAAATGGAAAGATAGGTTTCAACAATTGAAATTTGCTCGAGATTTAAATCTCGCTGTACCAATTCTTCTTTCACCTTTTCCAGGCCCACTTTATCCAGTTTATCAATGGCCACAGTAATATCCACCATCTTTTCTGTTCCCGCACTTAACTCAGCGAGTGCCATCAGGATTTTCCGGCTGTTGATCTTTATGTCGACAGGAATTTTTAGTTGTTCGAAAACAGTCGCATAGATGTTCGCAAGTTCGATTTCATTTAACAAGGAATTACTTCCTACCACGTCCGCATCGCACTGATAAAACTCCCGGTAGCGGCCTTTTTGTGGTCGGTCTGCTCTCCATACAGGTTGTATTTGGTATCGCTTAAATGGGAAGGTAATCTGTCCCTGGTTCATAGCCACATACCGGGCAAAAGGAATAGTGAGATCGTACTTTAATGCCCTTTCTGTAATTCCATTGGTATTTTTCCCCTGCAATACTTTTTCAAATTCTTCTCTCACCTGTTTTTCTTTAGTCGGATTATCCAGGCCATTGTTCAGAATTTTAAAGATCAACTTATCGCCTTCCTCACCATATTTTCCCATCAATGTGTCGAGATTCTCCATTGCCGGTGTTTCCAAGGGCTGAAAACCGTACAGTTCAAACACATTTCTTATTGTATCAAAAATGTAATTTCTTTTTCGAACAGTTTCCGGTCCAAAATCTCTCGTGCCTTGTGGTATGCTCACATTAACCTTTGCCATTGTTGCTGGTCGCTTGTTGCTGGTTGCTTGTTGTATGTTCCTTGTACCTTGCCGCTTGAGCCTTCTGAATAATTCTTTCACAAGCCGCATCAATCAATTTGAACGCTTCATGATATTCTTGTTCCGGCCCTGACCACGGATCCGGCACGTCAAGATTTTGACCGGGATATAATTCATTCATGAGCAGGTCAACTTTTGATGCATTGAACTTTCTTCTTCCGATCCTTCTCATGTCAAACAAAACATCTTCAGCCAATGCATAAATTTTATCGAACCTCTCAAAATCTTCCGGCACGAGTCTCCTCGATTGCTGGTTACAAATTTCGATACCATTCATTCTTGCTACCTTTTGCGATAAAGGGTGCGGGGGCTCACCATCATGAAGGCCGTTGGTGCCGGCACTTTCAACACTCCAGTCTAAACCTGCTTTCAAAGCCTTGTACTGTAATATCGCTTCTGCAAGCGGGCTACGGCAAATGTTTCCAAGGCACACCATTAAAATTTTCATGGGGGCAAAGATAGTATCCAGTCGGCAGTCTGCAGTGGGCAGTCCGCAGTCGGCAGTCGGCAGTGTGCAGTCGACTCTACTAGCCCTTTACCCATTGCCAACTGCCGACTGCCAATCCTTTTGCTGTGGATTTTTTTTAGAAAGGCATCTCACTCCGAAAGTATAGCCATGACAAACAAAGAAATCCTCCATGCGGATATTCTCGACATTTTGTTTGAGAATCGAAATAAAGCTTATGGTGCTTATGCACTCAGGAAAAATTACAACTATCGCCTGCAATGGGCGCTGGGAATTTCATTGAGTATTGTTTTGCTTTTATCAATGATTGACATTACGAAAGGTCGATCAGGGAAGGTGGTTGATAAAAACGTGCCTGAGGTAGTCTTAAGTACAGTTGATCTTCCGGAACCAGCGAAGCCTGAACCCACTCTTCCAAAAAAACAATCCGAAGTTTCTCAAATAAAAGATGTAAGGATACGAATTGTTCCGGATGTAGACGTCAACGGTCCTGAAGTTCCGACAGTAAATGAATTGCAGACAGGAGTGATATCTACGATTACGCAACCAGGCACTGCACCCGGCGACCCGAACGGGACCGCAACGGCTGCCGCTGAAAATTCGGCGGGTACTAGTCAAAAAATTGATAAAGAAACTGGTTGTCTTCTTGCAAATTCCGGTGCTCGGTTCCCTGGCGGCAAAGAGGCCTTTGCTAAGTTTTTGACGAAATACCTCATCACTCCTGGCGCACTTGAAGCTGGCGAAAAGAAAACAGTATTGGTTCGTTTTATGGTTGACGCAGACGGAGCAATTTCAAAGACGGAAGTACTTCAAAGCGATGGTGAGGTTTACAGCAAGGAAGTAATAAGGGTACTTGGCAAAATGCCCAAATGGATACCGGCAATGCAAAACTGTACAAAAGTGACAACCTGGTTTACTCAGCCGGTAACTTTTATCGGGGTTGAATAGTAAATTTTTTTAAATTGCTGTTCCTGAAACAGGTTAAGGTATGCCAGATAACTATGAAGAAAAGAGAAGAAGGACAAATATTTTTTTGCATTCCATATACGACTATACCATGGGGGTTCTTTGGCTTTGCGCAGGAGGATTTTTTCTGTTGTATAAGAAATTTGACATTGAGTTGAACTTTGACCCGGTTCTCACTACTATTTTCGGGATAGCCGCCGTATTATACGGAGCGTTCAGGATATACAGAGGATACAGAAAAAATTATTGAAGCGATTATGATTCGATGGCCTTATAAGATCAGGAATGTCTTTTTTGTTATTGTCTTTTTTTTATTGAATGGATGTGAAAATCGTACGGCTGACGAGCAAAAAGACACCATTGATTCAGGAACCATTTATATTAGCGTTGACGAATCGTTCAAACCTGTGATCGATTCCGAGATCCAGGTTTTCGAAGCATTGCATCCCGGCGCAAAAATCATCCCCACTTACAAACCCGAAGCAGAGTGCATAAAAGATTTTGGCGTAGATAGTGTTAGGATGGTGATCATCACTCGGAGATTTACTCAGCAGGAAGAAAACTTTATTGTCGATTCCTTTAAGCTGGCTCCAAAAAGCCTTGAATTGGCAAAAGATGCCGTAGCCGTCATTGTAAACCCTTCCTCCACAGATACTTTATTTGATATGGGCCAGATATATCAAATACTCACCGGGAAATTTAGTAAAAATTTAATCCCCATATTTGACGGAACCCGTGCAACCAGTACGGTTCGTTTTGTCATCGATTCAGTGTTACGTGGAGACACGCTGACACCGAAAGCCATGGCCGCAAAAAGCAGCGAAGGAGTTATCGATTATGTCTCAAAAAACCCCGACGCGGTTGGGTTTATTGGTGTAAGCTGGATAGGAAATCACGATGATACAACGCAACTAAGTTTTTTAAAAAAAGTGAAAATGGCATGGTTGGAAAGCACTGATAAACCCGGAAGTTATGTATTACCCTGGCAGGCAAACATTTATTATCGTCGTTACCCCATGCTGCGGGATTTGGTTTACATTTTGAAAGAAAAGAAGACGGGGCTTGGCAAAGGCTTTGCAAATTTCCTAAGTGGGGAGCAAGGGCAGTTGATCTTCAGAAGGGCTTACTTATGGCCGGCTCAAATGAATTTTAATATCCGGCTTACTAAATTGAATGAATAAAATATATTTACAATTTAAACGGTTCAGCGTATGAAAATGGTGAAAATTACGATTGCAGTTTTACTTGCGGGTTTGTTGGAGATTGCTGGGGCCAGGGCGCAAAGCATACAGGAAGGTATTAATCACTTGTATGCCGAAAGAAATAAAAGTGCGAAGGATGTATTTGAAAAACTGGTGGCCACAAATCCGAATAATCTCGAGGCCGTGTATTGGTTGGGGCAGACCTACATTGCAATGGAAGATGTAAAATCGGCGAGAGATCTCTATTCGAAGACCTTACAGGCAAATGGGAATGCGCCGTTGATATTGGTGGGAATGGGACATGTGAATCTTATCGATGGAAAAAAGGATGAGGCGCGCCAAATGTTTGAAACTGCAATTAATTTGAGTACCGGCAAAAAAGGTGCTGATGTTGGCGTTTTGAACGCAATTGGACGTGCCAGCGTAGATGCAAAAGAGGGCGACGTGTCGTACGCCATTGACAAGTTAAAAACAGCTGCTCAAAAAGACCCCAAAAATGCTGATGTATTCCTGAACCTTGGTGATGCTTACCGTAAAGCACATGAAGGTGGGCAGGCTGTTACGAATTATGACATGGCAGTTTCAGCAAACCCAGCCATGGCTAGAGCTATTTACAGAAAAGCCATGGTTTACTACACACAAAAAAACTGGGAATTGTTTACAGATCTTTTGAATAAAGCAATAGCTGCTGACCCCAAATTTGCTCCCGCTTATTATGAATTATATTATTACTACCTGGGCAAGCTCGATTTTAATACAGCACAGGATTACGCAAATAAATACATTGCGAACACGGATCCTGATCCGCAAAATGACTATTTGGTGGCTTCGACCTGCCTGGTTAAAAAAGACTATGACTGCGCGATCAATACGTCAAAGGGAATTATTTCTAAGGCGGGAGAACAGACAAGACCCAGGACATACAAAGTGCTCGCCTACGCCTATGTCGGAAAGGGTGATACGGCCAGTGCAAAGCAATACATCGATCAATATTTCACTAAAGGAAAAGAAGAAGATATCATCCCGCAAGACTATGTTTTAAGAGGACAGATTTATGGCAGCTCAGATCCTAACATTGTGTATGAAAGCTATGTCAAGGCTGCCCAAATGGATTCCGTCTATGAATCCAAAATGAAAACCATCCAGGAAGGTGTGGATTGGGCCAAGGCAAAGAATAATAAGATACTGGAAGGCCAGTTAAGGTTATTGCAGTCTGCTAATAAAAAGACACCTAATCCCGCTGATGCGTTCTTCACTGGTTTGGCTTTTTACCAGGGTGCAGATTACAAAAAGGCAGATAGCCTGTTCAAACTTTATATCGCTTCTTTCCCGGATAGTTTGTATGGTCACTATTATGACGCAAGAGCTAACCTCGCATTGGATACTACATTGTCTGTGGAGCCCTACCTGACAAGCATGGTGAATGGATTCAGAAAAACCCTCGATATAGCTGCGAGCAATAAGGAAAAATTCAAAAACCAGGCGGTTGCATCCAGTCAATTTCTAGCGGCGATCTACAACAACACAAAAAAAGACAAGGATTCTGCAGTTTACTTTTTACAAAAAGGATTGGAGTTCGACCCTACCAATACTACACTGGCTGATTTTTTGAAAGAGCTGCAAAAACCTGCCGGCAAGCCCTCCAAAGGTAATTCGGGTGGGAAACCAACAGGTTTAACGAAACCCAATGCCGAAGCACTATCAAAGCAATGGCCATAAAGTAATCGTGATCTAATTCATACAACAGTCCTCTGCTGAAAAGTGCAGGATCTCCTTTGGCACGAGTAACACTAATTCGATTGGGTCAGTAAATCCTATATTCAAGGAATGCAATTAGTGATAATTCGTGTCATTCGTGTTCTATAATTCGTGTCGCTATCTTATTTTTGCGGACTGTGAATTCATTCATGAATTATTTACTGCAGGTGAATACCAATACCGCCACGTCATATCTGCCCGTGGTTATTCAAATAATTTTTGCGGCAGGTCTTGTCGGCTTCCTGATGCTTATTACCCATTTGCTTGGTCCAAAGAGAAGAACTGCCGATAAATTGGAAAATTTTGCCAGTGGAATTGAATCGCATGGTGATGCTCGTCAACCAATGGCTATTAAATATTTTTTAGTTGCTATATTATTTGTGGTGTTTGATGTAGAAGTGATCTTCTTTTATCCCTATGCTGTAAATTTTAAAAACCTTGGCTGGAGTGGTTTTTGGGCTGTCATGATATTTGTTGCCTTCTTCCTCTGCGGGTTCATTTATATTATAAAAAAGGGAGCATTGAAGTGGGAAGATTAAAGATTTATGATGTATGATTTCTGATTTAGCAGTAATGAAGAACAATCACGCCTTGGGAATGTTATAAATCCGAAATCATAAATGCGAAATCGAAAATTGAAATTTATGGATCGTCCTGTATCATATAACATAACCGAAAAACCTTTAGAAAGAGATATCAGCATGGCAGAAATGCCTGAAGGGTCAATGGGTGAAGGTTTTTTTGCTACCTCACTGGATAAGGTCATTGGCCTTGCAAGAAAAAATTCTCTCTGGCCCTTACCGTTTGCGACTTCCTGCTGCGGTATTGAGTTTATGGCGACGATGGGTTCGCATTATGATCTTGCGAGATTTGGAAGCGAAAGAGTCGGTTTTTCACCGCGCCAAACTGATCTGTTGATGGTAATGGGAACGATCGCAAAAAAAATGGGTCCTGTTGTCAAGCAGGTTTATTTGCAAATGGCAGAGCCTCGTTGGGTGATGGCGGTGGGAGCGTGTGCAAGTAGCGGAGGTATTTTCGATACATATAGTGTGCTGCAGGGGATCGACCAGGTTGTGCCTGTTGATGTATACGTGCCAGGCTGTCCCCCGAGGCCAGAAGCGATCATAGACGGTATTATACGAGTTCAGGATCTGGTTGGCAAAGAAAGTTTAAGAAGAAGAAACAGCCCTCAGTATAAGGGACTGCTGGAGAGTTATGGAATTCAGTGATGGTTAAATTGTTTGATGGTTAAATTGTTTAACGCAGTCAACAATCAAACACGTAAACAGTTTAATAATGTTGACTAACGAACATATAAAACAAAAACTTGTTGAAAAATTTGGAGAGCAGGTAAGCAATTTTTCAGAGCCTTATACTTTTTTTACGTTTGAGGCACCAAAGGAATTAAATCTCAAGGTGCTTAATTTTTTATATGACGATCCTGAACTGAAATTCAGATTTCTTACTACTTTATGCGCGGTGCATTACCCGGAACAAAAAGGCAGAGAACTGGCCATTGTTTATCACCTGCACAATCTTGAGGATAATGTTAGAATAAGATTTAAAATTTTCACTGATATCAGTCATCCCGATATTTATACGGCGACGGGTTTATTTTCTGCAGCGAACTGGCTTGAGCGCGAAACTTATGATTTTTATGGGGTGAACTTTGTAGGTCATCCGAATTTGAAAAGAATATTGAATGTTGACGAGATGGATTACTTCCCGATGAGAAAAGAATATCCGCTTGAAGATTCAACCCGTATTGATAAGGATGACGAGATGTTTGGAAGAGGCGGCACATTGGGCTATGGAACTGAAAAAACCACGGAAGGTACGATTGCCGAAGAAGAGAAACATGATGAAGGAAAGCCGGTGTTGTAGATGATAGTTGTAAAGATGATAGATGATGATCCATAAAAAATAACAGATAATAGTAATAGATAAAAGTTGAGTAGAGTTATTGAAAGTACAAGAGTGCGACGCAATGGAAGCCGAGCAGAACTAAAAAGCTCGTTACAAAAAAAATGTCAACTGTAGCAGAACCAAATATCCGGCTTCCGGAAGGAAGCATTGAAAAAACGACCACCACGTTGAACCTGGGTCCCACGCACCCCGCTACACATGGTGTATTTCAAAATATCATTGAGCTGGATGGAGAAAGAATTGTATCGGCGGAGCAAACCATCGGTTATATCCACCGTGCATTTGAAAAAATTGCCGAGCGAAGACCGCTCTATCAAATCACTCCTCTTACTGACCGGTTGAATTATTGTTCTGCGCCGATCAACAACATGGGCTGGCATACAACCTGTGAAAAATTGTTGGGCATCAAGACTCCAAAGCGTGTGGATTATCTCCGAGTAATTATCATGGAGTTGGCAAGAATTGGAGACCATCTCATCTGCAACTCGATCGTTGGTGTGGATAGCGGCGCCTATACAGGATTCTTATACCTGATGCAATACCGTGAACTGATCTATGAGATCTGGGAAGAAGTTTGCGGTTCTAGGCTGACCACAAACATCGGCCGCATCGGCGGCTTTGAAAGAAACTTTAATGACATCGCTTTCCAAAAGCTTGAAAAATTTTTGAGAGAGTATCCGCGAGTATTGAAGGAGTTTGAAAACCTTTTTGTGCGCAACCGTATTTTTATGGACCGAACAATGGGCATAGGTTCCATCAGTGCGGAAAGAGCGTTGAACTATGGATTCACCGGGCCAAATCTTCGCGCTGCCGGTGTTGATTATGATGTGCGCGTTCACAGTCCGTATTGCAGCTATGAGGATTTTGATTTTAACGTCCCGGTGGGAACTACAGGTGATTGCTATGATCGCTTTTTAGTTCGTGAAGAAGAAATGTGGCAATCGTTAAGTCTTATCGAACAGGCCTATCAAAAGGTGCAGGAATTCAAAGGTGCGGAAGCGGAGGTGTATCATGCCGACGTACCTGAATACTATTTGCCTCCAAAAGAAGATGTGTACACAAAGATGGAGGCTCTTATCTGGCATTTCAAGATCATCATGGGCGAAATTGATTTGCCGGCGGGTGAAGTGTATCATTCTGTAGAAGGCGGAAATGGAGAGTTGGGTTTTTATTTGATCAGCGATGGAGGAAGATCACCGTATCGCTTGCATTTCCGAAGGCCCTGTTTTATTTATTACCAGGCATTCGAAGAAATGATTAAAGGTCAAATGCTGAGCGATGCTATTATACTGTTGAGTAGTTTGAATTTGATCGCGGGGGAAATGGATAGTTAATTGGGAAAAGTTCAATTGGGAAATTCAGAAATTTCCCAATTCCAAAATTTCAAAATTTTAATGGTCAAGTTTTCAGACGATAAATTAAAACAGGTAGACGAACTCATTTCGCATTATCCCGAGGGAAAGCAGAAGAGTGCGATCCTTCCTGTGCTTCATCTGGCGCAACAGGAATTTGGCGGTTGGCTGGATGTGCCGGTCATGGATTATGTGGCTTCTTTATTAAAGATCGAACCGATCGAAGTGTATGAAGTAGCGACTTTTTACAGCATGTACAATTTAAAACCGGTTGGCAGATATATGTTCGAGGTTTGTCAAACAGGACCGTGCATGATCAATGGCAGTGACACTATTATTAAATATATAGGAGAAAAACTTGGGATCAAACCCGGCGAAACAACAAAGGATGGAATGTTTACATTAAAGACGGTTGAGTGTTTAGGTGCCTGTGGATATGCTCCTATGATGCAATTGGGAAAGACTTACAGGGAGCATTTGACAAAGGAAAAGGTGGACCAGGTCATTGAAGAATGCCGGAACAATGCCGCAAAGAATAATTGAAAAATATGAAAAGAATTTCTTTATCACTCTTGATCTTATTTGGTTTTGTTTTTGCCGGTGCACAAACCGAAGAAGAAAAATTGACCTCGGCATTAAAAGAATTTCACCAGGCATTGGTGAATAAAAATACAGCTTCGATCAATCAGCAGACTGACAAAGCGTTGAGTTATGGGCATAGCAATGGATGGGTGCAAACAAAAGCCGATGTCATTAAAGACCTTGAAACAGGGAAGATTGTTTACAACAGTTTTAAGGAAGATAGTTTGGCAATAACGATCAATGAATCGATGGCTAATGCGAGGTTCATAGCTGATATAAATGCTACAATGAATGGCAATACGGCCACCACGCATTTGAAGGTGCTGGAAGTATGGGTAAAGAAAGGGAAGCGATGGATATTATTTGCAAGACAGGGAGTGAAGTGACGTGAGAAGTGAAACGTGAAACGTCAAAAGTTGGACATACTAAATGTTGTGTTAGGTAAAATGAGGCACAAAAGGATTAAAAGCCCAGGTGAACGGAAATGAATATTTCTTGATTACGAAACAAAAAATGGAATAAGCGCTAAATACATGGCGAGAAAACTTTTATTAGATAAAGTAAATGTTGAAGGCATCCGGTATTATGACAGATACAGGGAAGTCGGCGGATATGCAGCTGTGGAGAAGGCTTTTAAGATGAGTCCTGACCAGGTTACTGAGGAAGTGAAGAAGAGTGGATTGCGGGGTCGTGGTGGTGCTGGTTTTCCAACAGGGATGAAATGGGGTTTCCTGGCAAAACCCGAAGGCGTTCCCCGTTATCTTGTTTGTAATGCCGATGAATCTGAGCCGGGCACGTTCAAGGATCGTTACCTGATGGAGTTCATTCCTCATTTGCTGATCGAAGGATTGATTGTCTCTTCTTATGCGATTGGAAGTAATCGTACATATATATACATACGAGGCGAATTTGCATGGATTGTTGATATTTTGAACCAGGCCATCGCTGAAGCAAAAAATAATGGCTGGCTTGGAAAAAATATTTTGGGAACCGGCTTTGATTGCGAGATCTATGTTCATCGCGGCGCGGGCGCCTACATCTGCGGCGAGGAAACTTCATTGATTGAATCCCTGGAAGGCAAAAGAGGTTATCCGAGAATTAAACCGCCGTTCCCCGCAGTCAAAGGTTTATGGGATTGTCCAACGGTTGTGAACAATGTAGAAACACTTGCGGCGGTCGTGCCCATTATTAATATTGGGGGTGAAGAGTACGCAAAAATTGGCACTGGAAAATCTACGGGAACAAAGTTGATCTCAGCCTGCGGTAATATTAAAAAGCCCGGCGTGTACGAGATCGAAATGAATATTTCGGTTGAAGAATTTATCTACAGCGATGAATATTGCGGAGGCATGGCGAAAGGAAGAAGATTGAAGGCTTGTATTCCGGGAGGATCATCTGTTCCTATTCTGCCCGCTAATCTTTTATTGAAGACAGCAAAGGGTGAAACGAGAATGATGACGTATGAAAGTCTGGCTGATGGTGGTTTTCAAAAAGGTTCGATGATGGGAAGCGGAGGATTTATTGTGCTGGATGAAGATCAGTGTATCGTTAGGAATACATTGACATTTGCAAGATTTTATCGTCATGAAAGTTGTGGACAGTGCTCACCCTGCCGGGAAGGCACAGGGTGGATGGAAAAAATATTGCACAATATTGAATATGGAAAAGGAAAGATGAGCGACATTGATCTGCTTTGGGATATTCAAAGCAAGATTGAAGGAAATACAATTTGCCCGTTGGGTGATGCAGCGGCATGGCCCGTTGCAGCAGCCATCAGGCATTTCAGAGACGAATTTGAATGGCACATCCATGATCCGCAGGAGGCACAAAGAAGAAATTATGGTTTGGCGAATTATGCGAAACCGCTAGAAATTGCAGTTTAATATATGCGGTAGAGACAAGGCATGCCTTGTCTCTACCGCATGAAAAAATTTGATGACAAATAGATAAAATGCCGGACGAAAAAAAATTATTCAAGGTAACGATCGATAACATCACTATTGAAGTGGAGCAGGGAACGACTATCCTGCAGGCTGCACGCAAGATTGGTGGTGATGTTGTGCCCCCTGCTATGTGCTATTATAGCAAATTGAAAGGCAGTGGCGGTAAATGTCGTACTTGTTTGGTTCGCGTTGCCGCAGGTTCAACTGCTGATCCGCGACCAATGCCGAAGCTGGTTGCGAGTTGCAGAACGAATGTGATGGATGGAATGGTGGTAGAAAGTATGACGAATAATGCAGTGCTTGATGCAAGAAAGGCAGTAGTTGAATTTTTACTAATTAATCATCCTCTCGATTGCCCGGTTTGTGACCAGGCCGGTGAATGTGATCTACAGGACCTGAGCTATGCCCACGGAGATGAAGGAACGAGATATGAATTCAAAAGAAGAACATTTGAAAGGCATAATCTTGGTCCGTACATACAACTGCACATGACGAGATGCATCCTTTGTTTCCGTTGTGTGTATGTGGCAGATCAATTAACCAATAAGAGAGTGCACGGAATTTTAGATCGCGGCGATCAATCCGAAATTGCCACCTACATCGAAAAATCTTTGGATAATGATTTTATTGGGAACGTGATCGATGTTTGCCCGGTAGGGGCGTTAACAGACAGGACATTCCGTTTCAAAAATCGCGTATGGTTTACAAAGCCGGTCGATGCACATCGCAATTGCCCGCAATGCAGTGGTAGGGTTCGATTGTGGATGAGGGGTGATGACGTTTTAAGGGTGACCGCGAGGAAAGATCAATGGGGCGAAGTGGAAGACCTGCCTACCGGACAGGCAGGCTTTATTTGCAATGAGTGCCGGTTTGAAAAAAAGAAGGTCAGCGATTGGGTCATTGAAGGACCGACGAAAGTGGCTCGTCATTCAGTAATATCTGCCGGCCATTATGTAGGAGTAAAGAAACCGCATGAGGCACTTCCGGAGGTAATGGGAGGACGAAAACCAAAATTGGTTTTTGACCTTCATAGTGTGAGCGACGTGAACGAACCACAAGTTGATCTAAGTCTTCTACCCGGTCCGGCAACAAGTGAAACGTTTGACGGCAATCCAAACGCATATGGAAACAATGTGACCGATAAAAAACTCGGGGAAGGATCAAACCCGAAAGGGACTGATTCCACGAATCCGAATGTGTGATTTGGAAAAGTGTAATTGGGAAATTTTGAAATTTCAATTTCCCAGTTTCAAAATTTCAAAATGCTGATAAAAGAAATGATTCAATTACTCGCAATCGACTGGTGGTTTATTTTAGAAAAATTCTTATTGGTAGGTTTTGTTGTTACACTCTCACTTTTGGTTGCCATGTATACAACATACGCCGAAAGAAAGATCGCTGCATTTTTGCAGGACCGCAGGGGACCAAACCGTGCGGGACCGTTCGGCATATTACAGCCACTTGCTGATGGGGGTAAATTATTTTTTAAAGAAGAGATCATTCCTCTTGCCTCGTCGAAATTCTTATTTATCCTCGGTCCCTCATTAGCAATGCTGACGGCCATGCTTACGAGTGCGGTCATTCCATGGGGAACACCACTTCAAATACGTGGACGTGATGTCCCTTTACAAATTGCCGATCTGAATATTGGCATACTTTACATTTTTGGCGTTGTGAGTTTGGGTGTTTATGGAATTATGATCGGTGGGTGGGCATCGAACAATAAATTCTCTTTACTTGCCGCGGTTCGCGGCGCTTCGCAGATGATCTCTTATGAACTGGCAATGGGTTTGGCATTGATCGCAGTTTTAATGATGACAGGCTCTTTGCAGATGAGCGTGATCGTGAACAACCAGCTTCAACACGGATGGCATGTCATCTATCAGCCGCTGGGATTTTTGATATTTTTTATTTGCGCATTAGCTGAATGCAATCGCACACCATTTGATCTCGCGGAAGCAGAGAATGAATTGAATTTTGGTTACCACCAGGAATATTCATCGATGAAACTTGGCCTTTACTTATTTGCAGAATATGTAAATATGTTCATCAGCGGAGCTGTAATGTCCACATTATTTTTTGGTGGCTATGATATTCCGTTCGTGAATGAGGCAAGCTGGGGTTTGTCGCCAAATCTTTTGGCCATTATCGGTTTTGTTGTACTACTTGCAAAATCATTTTTCTTTTTGTTTGTGTTTATATGGATACGGTGGACCATTCCACGTTTCAGGTATGATCAGCTGATGAATCTCGGTTGGAAAAAATTAATTCCGCTGGCATTGATCAATATGATCGCGACCGCGGTGGTGATGTTGCTCAGGAAATGAGTGATGAGTGCGAGCAGGCCGAATTGTATGGAGAAATTGCTCCGAAGGAGCAAATGTTAACAGCAACGGGTTTAACCCGTTGAATAAATTGTTTAGTTGGATACATATAAAATATATTTGCGAAATTTTTAAAAGGACATCGTAATCGAAATGCAATTAACACAAAGAGCAAAGCAGGTAGATCGGCGGCCGATGAATCAGTGGGAAAAGCTGTATTTGCCTGCGGTGTTGAAGGGGATGTTTATCACGCTAAGCCATTTGTTCAAAAAGAAGGTAACTATTCAATATCCCGAACAAAAAAGAAGCTTTCCGAAAGTGTTTCGTGGATTGCAGATATTGAACCGCGACGAAGAGGGACGTGAACGCTGTACCGCGTGTGGCTTGTGTGCAGTGGCTTGTCCCGCTGAAGCGATCACCATGGAGGCCGCCGAAAGACAACCCGGCGAGGAACATTTGTACCGTGAAGAGAAGTATGCGGCGAAATACGAGATCAATATGCTGCGTTGCATTTTTTGTGGATTTTGTGAGGAGGCATGTCCAAAGGATGCGATCTACCTATCCGAAACGTTTACACCGTCAAATTATTCCAGGGCAGGATTTATTTATAAAAAAGAAGACCTGTTGATACCGAATCCGAAAGAAGATCCCGAAGGTTATCAAAAAGCTTTGGGAAGCAGGGCTAAGAAAAATTAAGCCTCCTGTCCTCCGCCTAAGGCGGAGAACTTAGGTTGAGGCTTTTTGTTATGACGAGAATTGCGATAATTAATAAACTAAAATCAATTTCCCGAAAGGGAGGTTTCAGAGCTCCCCTTTAGGGGCTGGGGTATGACTATTACACAAATACTATTCTGGGCTTTGTCTGCATTGACTGTCTTCAGCGCACTAATGGTAATAGTGAGTAAGAATCCTGTTCATAGTGTGCTTTGGCTCATCTTCACTTTTTTTTGTATCTCCGGACATTATATTTTATTAAATGCCCAGTTTCTTTTCATTGTAAATATTATTGTCTATGCAGGAGCAATCATGGTGCTGTTTTTATTTGTAATCATGTTGATGAACCTGAATGAAAGTTCGGAGCCGAAAAAGAATCGCTGGCTAAGGATGGCTGGAGTGGTGGCCGGCGGATGCCTGCTGCTGGTGTTTGTTGCGGCCCTGAAAAATATTGATATAAAAAAACAAATAGCTGAAACAAATACTGGTGAGATTGGATTAATAGAAAATCTTGGGCAGGCCTTGTTCAACGAGTACGTCGTTCCGTTCGAAATTAGCAGTATTTTATTTTTAAGTGCAATGGTGGGAACAGTGGTGATTGGAAAGAAGGAATAGGACACCCCCTATCCTCCTAAAGGGGAGACCTGGGTCGAGTTTCACTATTCTTTTAGGTAGTTCTTTTTAATTGTTGGTTGAATGACTGTGATGTCAGCTGATGTAATTTCTATTCAACTTCTGTTGCGTCGCACTCTTCAAGTTTCTGTACTTTATTCAACATTTTTTCGAGCCTTCACCCGCTATCGGAGTGTCTAAAACGCCCCTTTAGGGGATGGGGGCAGGAGTTTGAGCCTATGCCTATAAATTATTACATATTTCTGTCGATTGCTTTGTTTGTCATTGGCATCACAGGAGTGCTTACGCGCCGCAATGCCATCATTATTTTTATGAGCATTGAATTAATGCTGAATGCAGTGAACCTGATGCTGGTTGCTTTCTCAAAGATGCATCACCTGGCAAATGCCGCCAAAGATGCAAGTGCGGGAATAGACGGCCAACTCTTTGTGTTCTTTATAATGGTTGTAGCGGCGGCAGAAGTAAGTGTGGGACTGGCGATCATTGTTATGATGTACAGGAATATTCATTCGGTCGATGTAAATTTTTTGAACAGGTTGAAACACTAGGTTGTCTATAAAAATGAAATTAATAATTACAACGAATTTGCCAAATCTCTCCCCTGCAGGAGGAATTGGAGGGGGCATATGAGGAGTGCTTTAGACATATCCTGGCTCATCCCAATTTTTCCCTTGCTTGGATTTTTGATCAATGGGTTGGCAAGAAAGGTCTTATCAAAATCGCTGATAAGCATTGTCGGTTGCGGTGTTGTACTTATTTCGTTCATATTAAGCATTTGGATCTTCTTACAGGTAAAAAATGGAAATACATTTGTCGCAAGCTATTTTGACTTTATTTCCGTTCGTTCTCTTCATATTCCTTTCGCCTTTCAGATCGATCAATTATCGGCAATATTTTTATTGATCGTTACTGGTGTCGGATTTCTTATTCATGTGTATTCCACTTCTTACATGCGCGAGGAAACAACAGACCATTTTGGAAGATATTTTTCCTATCTCAATCTTTTCATTTTTTCCATGTTGTTGCTGGTAATGGGAGCAAACTACGTCATCATGTTCATTGGTTGGGAGGGTGTAGGTCTTTGTTCCTATTTACTGATCGGATACTGGTTTAAGAATACCGAATATAATAAGGCAGCTAATAAGGCATTTATCATGAACCGCATCGGCGATCTTGGATTTTTGATCGCCATTTTCTGGATCATTTCAAAAGTTGGGAATACAAATTTTGCTGACGTATTTGCAAGTGCAAACAGTTTTAGTTCTTCTGATATAACAGTAATAACCTTATTACTTTTTATAGGTGCAACGGGCAAGAGTGCCCAGATCCCCTTATACACTTGGCTTCCGGATGCCATGGCAGGTCCCACTCCTGTGTCTGCGCTGATCCACGCAGCAACGATGGTAACAGCAGGTATATACATGATCGCAAGAAGTAATGCCTTGTATTCGCTCTCCGAATTGTCAATGAATGTTGTGGCGATCGTTGGTTTAGCAACATCCATCCTGGCAGCGACCATTGCCCTCAAACAAAATGATATCAAAAAAGTCCTGGCTTATTCCACGGTCAGCCAGCTTGGATATATGTTCCTTGCTCTTGGCGTTGGTGCGTATTCTACCGGCGTGTTTCATGTAATGACACATGCGTTTTTTAAAGCTCTTTTGTTTCTTGCTGCAGGCAGTGTGATCCATGCAACGGGTGGCGAACAGGACATCCGTAAGATGGGCGGATTGAACCGATTGAAAATTACGTCCATTACTTTTTTGATCGGATGTATTGCGATCGCCGGCGTTCCACCATTTTCTGGTTTCTTTTCAAAAGATGCGATATTGTTAGCAGCATTTGAGCACAATAAGATCTTGTATTATGTCGCGCTGTTTGGCGCCGTGCTAACTGCTTACTATATGTTCCGGTTATTTTTTCTCACGTTCACTGGTAAATTCAGAGGAACAGAAGAACAAGAACATCATTTACACGAAAGTCCGCCGGCAATTACGATTGTGCTTGTCGTCCTTGCTATACTTTCTATCGTGGGTGGTTTTGTTGGAATTCCTGAAGTGATCATGAAGGGTGGAGATAAGTTAACTGAATTCTTAGCCCCTGTTATACCGGTAAGAGTGACAGAACCGGTTGCATCATCCACTGAGCTTTCATTAATGGCGTTGTCGACAGCATTGGTTGTTGTTGCCATTATCGCAGCCTGGTTCCGGTTTCGTAAATACGAATTCAAACCTTCCAAAGGTCTTGGAAGATTCCTTGAAAATAAATGGTATGTGGACGAATTCTACGACGCAATTATTGTAAAGCCGTTGGATAAATTAGGTGAAATATTAAACGAAGGACTGGAAAAATCCGGTATTGATGCCTTGGTAAATGGTATCGGTAAAGCTGTTCAATATGGCGGGCGACAATTAAGATGGTTGCAAAGCGGCCAGGTGGGGAGTTATGTGTTGCTGATGGTGGTAAGCATTGTTTTATTTTTTGTGTTACAGTTCTTTTTAAGAAAGTGAGCACGGTGAGTGGTGAATGGCAAGTGGCGAGCGGGGTATCTATTCACGATTCACGATTGACGATTCACGACGAGCGTTAAAATAAATTTCATAAACAAATCATGATCCCGGTTTTCTTATTAGTAATTCCTTTAGTGAGCGGCTTAGGTGCATTCTTCTTTAAGGATGGGAAGACTGTTCGCGCATGGGCCTTATTTTCTTCATTGATAACATTAACCGGTTCTATTCTCGGCCTGACTATTTTTAAAGATGCTTCCTACCAGGAATTTCATGCCAGCTGGATCAGCAGTATCAACACTAGTTTTTCAGTTAAGCTTGACGGGATGGGGCAGATACTTTGCCTGCTAACTGCTGTTTCGTTTCCGTTAGTATTTCTTTCCACATGGAATAGCGTTTATAAAAAGCCCAATAATTTTTTTGGATTAATGTTACTGATGCAAGTTGGTTTGATAGGAGTGTTCCTTGCCATGGATGCATTGCTATTTTATTTCTTTTGGGAACTCGCATTGATACCCGCCTATTTTCTATGTTCGCAATGGGGTGGTGAGAGAAGGATCGCGGTTACATTTAAGTTTTTTATTTACACTTTTACCGGGTCCATACTAATGCTCGTGGCCATTATTTATATATACCTGCAGACACCCGATCATTCTTTTGACATCACGGCGTTTTACAATTCGGCGACGAACAGTCGCGCAGAGTCCTGGTTGTTTTGGATGATGTTTGTAGCCTTTGCAGTCAAAATGCCGATATGGCCCCTGCATACCTGGCAGCCCGATACGTATGAACAATCTCCGACGGCGGTCACAATGATACTAAGTGGCGTGATGGTAAAGATGGGAGTATTGGGAATGATCCGGTGGCTGATCCCCGTTCTACATATTTCATTTTATCAATGGGGTGATACCGTTACTACGTTAGCCGTAACAGGAATGCTTTATGCCTCATTGATCGCTATTCAGCAGGATGATCTGAAAAGGCTTGTCGCGTATTCATCCATTGCACATGTCGGCTTAATGTGTGCGAGCCTGTTTGCAGAGACGCACAGCGGAATGCAGGGAGTGATGATTCAAATGTTCAATCACGGAATTAATATTATTGGTTTGTGGATAGTCATTGAATTGATAGAACGGCAATTTGGAACCAGGAAGATATCTCAACTGGGAGGGTTAGCTCAACGCTCGCCTGCGATGGCTATTTTACTTGTAGTCGTTGCATTGGCCAACATAGGCTTACCACTTACCAATGGATTCATTGGAGAATTTTTGATGTTCAATGGCATTTTTGCTTCCACGGTAACAAAATATTACGTCGTGTTTACTGTATTGGCGGGCATCACCATCATACTGGCGGCGGTTTATACATTGAACATGATCCGCAAAGTTTTTTATGGGGAAACGAATACATTGACAGCGCCCGGGTATTCATTGCGATTCAATGAAACGGCAGCATTGACAATTATCGTTGTAATTGTGTTTGTGATCGGCGTGTATCCAAAATTGTTTTTAGACATAAGCAAGGAAACATCGGAGTTCATTTTGCAAAAAGCAGATGTGAGAACGATATTTAATAAATAAAAGTTTTTTAACCTCCCTTTTCCTTTGGAGAGGGGTGGGGGAGAGGTATGAATGCACTAATATTAACGGCGGTTTTTGGAGTGATCATGATGTTCAGCAGTTTCCTGCTGAAAAACAAGGCTGCTATTCGTGGATTGGCTATTGCGGGGTTGACAATCGTGTTGATCGCGAATGTTCTTGAAATGTCAGGAATGGTTTTCTTTAAGATCGACACAAAAGGTATGATCGGGTTCGACAGGTTTGCTCTTTTGTTCAATACAATTGTTTTTGTATGTAACCTTGTTTACTTCCTGTTGTCGGCAAGAGATATAGAAAAGGTCGGAATCAATTACAGTGAATATTTTTCACTGATATTCTTTGTTCTTTGCGGAATTACCCTGGCTTCTTCCTTTCATTCTTTATTAATGCTTTTCCTCGGGATTGAGATCATTTCTATCCCTCTCTATATTTTGACGGGTAGTGACAAAAGAAATTTAAAAAGCAATGAAGCCTCATTAAAATATCTTTTATTGGGGGCATTTTCTACGGGTCTCATGCTGATGGGAATTGCATTGATCTATGGAGCAACGGGAACGTTTAGTACGATGGTGGAAACGAAGGAAGCACCCACCTCCGCGTTATTCATTTCCGGCATGTTATTGCTGATGTTCTCGATGGCATTTAAAGTGTCGGCGGCACCTTTTCACTTCTGGACACCTGACGTATACGATGGGGCACCCACGGTTTTTACCTCCTTCATGGCTACGATCGTTAAAGTGGGAGCGTTTATCGCATTCATTCGTTTGTTCAATGATGCGTTTGGAAACTCGCAGCCGCAGTGGCAATTACTGATTGCGCTTATTACCGCCATCACTTTGTTTATTGGAAATATTACGGCAGTTTTTCAGCAAAGCGTGAAAAGAATGTTGGCTTACTCAAGTATTTCGCAGGCGGGGTTTATGATGTTGTCGATCTATGCAATGAACCAGGATGCAAAAGAAGGATTTTTATTATACACCGCTGCTTATTGCCTGGCTACGATCGGGATCTTTGCCGTGCTGATCAAGTTAAAGGATTATAGTTTTGACGGCTTCAACGCACTTGCCAAACAACAACCATTAGTGGCGGTGCTAACAACTATATTTTTATTGTCACTGGCAGGCATTCCATTAACAGCAGGATTCTTATCGAAGTTTTACATGCTAAAAGCCGCCACGGTAACCGGGAAATATTTGTGGCTGGTGATCTTTGCAGTGCTGATGGCGGTGGTCAGTGTGTATTATTATTTCAGGGTGATCCAGGCCATGTATTTTAAAGATGGCGATGGGCAGGCAATTGAAGTGAGCTCCGCGTTTAAACTCACACTAACATTAGTCGCGGCTCTCATTATTCTTCTCGGGATATTTCCAAATTTGATCATCAACTGGCTTTATTTTTAGCTGCGTTTCCGGAGTTTTATCTTGCCGCAGAAACACTAAAACACCTAAGGAGCCTCTGTATTTCAGTGGCATCAAAAAATAATAAAGCTCTTGGCTCAAAAGGGCTTTATTTCGGTAGTTGTAGTTAAATTGCAGGAGCAGATTATGAATACGGGTGATATTTTTTCCCTTGCTTACCGCACGGTTCGTAGTAATAAACTTCGTACAGGGTTAACTGTAGCGATCATTGCTTTTGGCATTATGGCACTTGTCGGGATCATTACGGCCATAAAAGCAATGAATCAAAAATTCATGGAGAGTTTTTCAACTATGGGAGCCAATGGGTTTACCATTCGTTTCAAGGAAAGGCAAATACATTTTGGCGGAGGAGGTCAGTCAGATCTGAAGGTTGCCAAGAAAGGAAAGAAAAAAGAAAAGACCTCGAGCCTTGGAAAGCCTATTACTATCGAGCAAGTTGACCTATTTAGAAATCATTTCACGTTTCCGGCAACGCTGGGGGTTTCTGTTTTTGTAAATCGAAATACAATAGTTTCTCATAATACAACAAAGACTTCTCCGAATGTTTTGTTGATAGGGGGTGACGAAAATTATCTTATCCTAAATGGTTTTAAACTTTCTGCGGGGAGAAATTTTAATCAAACCGATGTGCAAAGTGCACGAAATTTATGTTTGATCGGGCATGATATAGCTGTAAGATTTTTCAAAGACAATATTGACAGGGCCGTAAACTCCATCATTCGAATAAATGATGTTCCATACAGGGTTTTAGGTGTACTCGCGAGCAGAGGTTCGTCATTCGGATTCAGTCGTGATAATGTTGTTATCCTTGGGTATAAAAATATTGATCGAAACTATTCCAACAATGTAAGCAGTTATACTATCGCTGTAATGACGGATGATATCAGGAATCTCAATGAAGCGATGGGCGAAGCGGAAGGAAATTTCAGAGCCATTCGGAAATTGAATACAACCGAGGAAAATAATTTCGTCCTTGACAGAAATGATGCGATAGTGGAAAAAGCAATGAACAGTCTTGGATTTCTTACGATTTCAGCAACCGTCATTGGCCTTATTACGTTAATAGGCGCGGCCATCGGGCTCATGAATATTATGCTGGTTTCCGTAACAGAGCGAACAAAAGAGGTTGGATTGATAAAAGCCATTGGTGGCAAAAGCAAGCTTGTGCGTCGTCAATTTTTGTTAGAGGCAATTATCATCAGCTTATTAGGCGCATTGTTCGGCATTTTACTGGGAGTTGCAATAGGGAATCTTTTCTCTATTGTCTTGAACACAGGTTTTGTTGTGCCATGGAATTGGATCGTCTATGGCATCGTCATTTGCACGATTGTTGGACTCTTGGCTGGCTTATACCCTGCACTGAAAGCGGGAAGACTAAATCCTATTGAAGCCCTTCGATACGAGTAATTCATTTCAAATTTACAAATGAAAGACTTGCTGCATTTAAAAAAATCATTAACTTGACGTCCTTTCGCTAAAATTGGCGCTTGATTTTATTTATATAAAACAATTTTTCATTACAATTGTGACCCGTAAAATCTGGATGGTTATTTCTAAATTTAAAAAACACTAAAAAATTACGATCATGGCAGCAAC
>Ga0070661_100000177_pt1 | contig 52354 bp, 56 predicted proteins | sample KBSC43metaG_FD_64663 | JGI IMG/M metagenome (GOLD analysis project Ga0070661, IMG submission 64663) | Corn rhizosphere microbial communities from Kellogg Biological Station, Michigan, USA - KBS C4-3 metaG | ecosystem: Host-associated > Plants > Roots > Rhizosphere > Soil ... | reverse complement strand
GAGGGCTTCTACAACGAGGTCCTCGTGATCGCCCACGTCATGTCCTATGACGGCGAGAACGAGCCGGACGTGGTGGCGATGGTCGCCGCTTCCGCCGCCCTCACCCTCTCCGGAATCCCGTTCATGGGCCCGATCGCCGCCGCCCGGGTCGGCTACCAGGGGGGCGAGTATATCCTCAACCCGACCCAGGACCAGGTGAAGGAAGGCGAGCTCGACCTCGTCGTCGCCGGCACCCACAATGCCGTGATGATGGTCGAATCGGAGGCCAAGGAGCTGTCCGAGGACGTCATGCTCGGCGCCGTCATGTTCGCCCACCGCTCGATCCAGCCGGTCATCGACGGGATCATCAGCCTCGCCGAGAAGGCCGCCAAGGATCCTTGGGAGCTGTCCGAGGCCGCCGACACGTCGGCGACCAAGCAGCGCCTTCGCGACCTGATCGGAGCGGACATCGCCGCCGCCTACAAGCTGACCGACAAGCAGCAGCGCCAGACGGCCCTCAACGACGCCCGCGCCAAGGCCCGCGAAGGCCTTGCCGACCTCGAGGCGAGCGATCCCGCCGGCTATCTCGGCGCCCTCAAGCTGGTCAAGAAGCTCGAGGCGGAGATCGTCCGAGGCGCCATCCTGAAGGAAGGCCGCCGAATCGACGGCCGCGACACCCGCACCGTCCGCCCGATCGAGGCGATGGTCGGCTTCCTTCCGCGCACCCACGGCTCGGCCCTGTTCACCCGCGGCGAGACCCAGGCGATCTGCACCACCACCCTGGGCACCAAGGAAGCCGAGCAGATGATCGACGGCCTGGAGGGCCTCTCCTACCAGCGCTTCATGCTCCACTATAACTTCCCGCCCTACAGCGTCGGCGAAGTCGGGCGCTTCGGCGCTCCGGGGCGGCGCGAGGTCGGCCACGGCAAGCTCGCCTGGCGGGCGCTCCACCCGGTCCTCCCGACCCACGAGGAATTCCCCTACACGATCCGAGTCCTCTCCGACATCACCGAGTCCAACGGCTCCTCGTCGATGGCGACGGTGTGCGGCGGCTGCCTCGCGCTGATGGACGCGGGCGTCCCGATCAAGCGTCCGGTCTCCGGAATCGCGATGGGCCTCATCCTCGAGGGCAGCGACTTCGCGGTCATCTCCGACATCCTCGGCGACGAGGACCATCTCGGCGACATGGACTTCAAGGTGGCCGGCACCGAGAACGGCATCACCTCGCTCCAGATGGACATCAAGATCGCCGGGATCACCGAGGAGATCATGCGGGTCGCGCTCGACCAGGCCAATGAGGGCCGCGCCCACATCCTTCGCGAGATGGCCAAGGCGATCGGCGACGTTCGCGGCGAGCTTTCGGCCCACGCCCCGCGCATCGAGACGATGCAGATCGACAAGTCGAAGATCCGCGACGTCATCGGAACCGGCGGCAAGATCATCCGCGAGATCGTCGCCCAGACCGGCGCCAAGGTCGACATCGACGACGAAGGCGTGATCAAGATCAGCTCCTCCGATCTTTCCCAGATCGAGGCGGCGCGGGTGTGGATCCAGGGCATCGTCGAAGAGGCGGAAGTCGGCAAGATCTACAACGGCAAGGTCGTCAACATCGTCGACTTCGGCGCCTTCGTGAACTTCATGGGCGGCAAGGACGGTCTCGTCCACGTCTCCGAGATGAGGAACGAGCGGGTCGAGCGCCCGGGCGACGTCGTCTCCGAAGGCCAGGAAGTGAAGGTCAAGGTCCTCGAGATCGATCCGCGCGGCAAGGTCCGACTGTCGATGCGCGTCGTCGACCAGGAGACCGGCGCCGAGCTGGAGGACACCCGTCCTCCGCGCGAAGGCGGCGACCGCGACCGCGGCCCGCGCGGCGGCGGCGACCGCGGCCCGCGTCGCGACGGCGAAGGCCGTGGCGACCGGGGCGGCGATCGCGGCGGACGCGATCGTGGACCCCGGCGTGACGGCGGCGGCGGCGGCGGCGGCCGTGGCCCGCGCGGCGACGGCGGCGGCGACCGCGGACCCCGCGGCGAGGGCGGCGGAGACCGTGGACCTCGCGGCGAGGGCGGCGGAGACCGCGGAGGCGATCGTGGCCCGCGCCGCGAGCGCGGCGACCGCGACGACGGCCCGGCGCCGGAGTTCGCGCCGGCCTTCCTGACGAGGGACGACGACTAAGGGTTCGGCTTCATCGGGGATGAAGCCGGGTTGAAGAAGAGGCCTCGCCGGGAACGGCGAGGCCTTTTTTTGTCACCTGGGACTCGGCGGGCGAAGAGCGGCCGTCGTTCAGAACGAAGCACGAACAAACCACTTTCCTACACCCCCGGACATGGCATAGGTGCGTCGCCTCTTTTGCGTGGAGGCGAGGCATGTACAGGAAGATGAGCGCGGCGCGGCGGGCGGCGTTCCTGCGGGCGCTCGAGGCGACGGGGAATCAGACCCTGGCGGCGGAGCGGGCGCGGGTGTCGCGCTCGTGGGTGGTGAAGGCACGGAGCGAGGATCCGGAATTCGACGCTGCGGTGCGGGCGGCGGTCGCGGCGGCGGCGGCGGCGCTGACGCGGGCTGCGGCCGGCGGCGGGGAGAGCGCTCCGCCGCGCGGCTGGGGATATCTCGACGGCGAGGAGCTGGTGGTGCGCGGGACGGGCGGGTCGGCGCTGCCCGGCGCCGCCCGGCACGAGAGCGGCGAACGGCGGCGCGTGCAGGTGGCTCGGGCGAGCGCGCGCGACTGGACGTCGCGGGCGGAGGCGCGGTTCCTGGAGGTGCTGGGCGCGACCTGCAACGTCCGGGCGGCCTGCGCGGCGGTCGGACTCGGTCCCGCCAGCGCCTATGCGCATCGGCGGCGCTGGCCGGTCTTCGCACGGCGCTGGGACGAGACGGTGGAGGTGGCGAGCGACCGGCTCGAATGGGCGCTGCTCGAGCGGGGCTGCAACCCCTTCTCCGGCGAGGAGGCGGCGCCGCCGGACAATCCGATCCGGGAGATGTCGGCGAGCGATGCCATCCACCTCCTCGGCATGCAGCGGCGGCGCGCGGCGGGCCACGGGCCCGGCTCGGGCCGGTGCAGCGAGGGGCAATTGAGCCAGAGCCTCACCCGCGCGCTCGACGCCGTGAAACGCGCGCAGGCGCGCGGCGAGAAGCTGGACGATTGAAAGCCCGCCGGCGGCGGCGGGGCGGTTTTCGGTTCACCCGGAGGCGCGGAGGACGCGGAGAAGGAGACCCTCACCCAACCCTCTCCCGCGGGCGGGAGAGGGGAAGAAAGAGCCCCGGCCCGCCCCCTTCTCCCGCCCGCGGGAGACGGTTGGGATGAGGGTCTTCTTCCTTTCCAAGGCTGACAGCCACGTAGCTGTCGCCGCCTGATCCCGGAGGAGCCGCCTAGGCCGGCTCGTCGAGCGGCGCGCCGACCGCGATCCGCTGCGTCGCCTGCGGCCCGACATGGTGACGCCAGACCCGCTCGACGACCCGCACCTGCCCGCGCACCAGCACGGTGTCGCCGGCCTCCGGAGTGGCCCCAGTGACGAACGCCAGAACCGTCCTCTTGCCGGCATCGTCGGCGCCCCAAATTTCGTACTTGCCCATCCGCCCGCCATGGCAGGCGCGGCTTAAGAAGCCGTGACCGGGGTGGCTTGCGGCTCCCGCAGGCGCACCAGTGACTGAGGCATGCGGTGACAGCTACGTAGCTGTCACCCGATCTCAGGTGTCATATAGCTGCTTCACAGCTTCCAGTAGCGCTTCGATTTTCGCAACTTGCACATCGTCGAGTTCCGCCGCAGCAGCCTGTGTTTTGATGCGGGCTAGACCGCCTTCGATCGTCGCCGAGCGCGCACCATCTGCGAAAATCTTCAGAAATGACTGCCAATGCTTCGCCGGAATGCCCGATAAAGGGTAGTCCATGAGACCCTCGATGAAGTCTTTCATTAAGCCGCCGCGGGCGACCCGACCAAAGTTGCCTCCTGCGTCAACTGCGGCCTCATCGTTGAACTTCTGATTTTTAGTAGGATAGGGGGTCTGGTGCGTTGCGGTCTTCACGACCGCTCCGGCCCCGGTGACTCCGCGCGTCTCGGACCAATAGTAATTGCGGTGCTCAGCCGCAAAGCGAGCTTCCTCAATGAACGGGCGGAGCAGCTTCGGGGAGCCCGATACCACCTCATCAAGGGTCCAAGGATAGACAGCCATCAAATCTTGAGGGGCGCAGACTGCCGGAGAAGCGCGGTAGCGGAATGAAGGCTCACCTTCCTTCGCCAGTACGAACCAGCCTTTGAGTTCAATGCCCATCAGAATACGGTCTGTCTCCGGCACGTCGGGTGCAGTCGTTTCGAGCCGAACGTCGGGGAAAACCTGCGACTGCCGTATGAAGGAATATAGCTTGTACCTACCGTCCGGATCCCAGATTTCCCTAACGTCATTCAAGCTGTCGACGACGGACTGCTCTATGGCAGCTCCTAGCGGAGTGTTGAGAGTGAAGAGGTCAACCGCCGAGATGCCGGCGACGCGCAACGACGTGCGGAAGCGGGCAGGGAGCGCGTGGAGCGCGTTCCTGACTCGTAAGTACAGTTCTCGGTGCGGCCACTCGGTGGCTGGTCCGCCGGTTCGGACGGGTTGCGGCATTATCTCAACCTGGACGAGGCTCGAGTTCGCTCTAGCTCCAGCGTTAGCCGTGCCTTCGCCGCGTCGAAGAACTCACCATGTACCTCTGCTGCGAACGCTCTTCGCCCTGTTCTCACGGCGGCAATCGTAGCGGAGCAAAGCCCGCCGAATGGCTCCCAAACAATGTCATCGCGTTCAGTGCAGGCCAAAATTTGTCGTTCCATGAGAGCCAGAGGCTTCTGGTTCGCATGCAGATAGCGCGACGAGGAACCGGGAACCCGGACTCGCTCCCCGTTATGAACGGGCGGCTCATGCCAGACGTTGGTCAACCCGTGGGTGTGTGTCCAGGTTGCCCTCATCCGGTCCCATTCGTCGGCGGTCGGTAGGTTTTTGCCGTCGAGCGAGAAGTAGGGACGGTCTGTCCAACGCCCATACTTCTTACACCACCGCGCCATACCGACGACTGCCAGTCCCGGCGGAAAATACCACATATGGCACTTAGTCAGGTATTTTCGCGTGGCGGCGTTGACCACTCCGCAAGCCTCGTTGGCTTCGTACATGGGAAGGCCTGAGCGCAACCACTCGGCGCGCAGCCAGTCCTTGATTGGAAGCAACGAACCACCCTCGGTCTCCAGCTTCACGTCTCGAGTATAGCGGACGGCAAGCTCTGTGACGACGGGGAGTCCGCGAATTGTTTTGGAATTGCAGTTGCCTGCCACATGCGCAATTCCCTTGTCCCAAACTACGGTCTCCTCGTAGTTCCATCCATTGCGCTCTAGCGCGGCGTGAGAGTTCGCCCAGCCGATTTCGCTGTTCCAAAACCATAGCGTCGTAAAGGGAAGTGCTCGACTGGCCCAAGCTGCCGCATGGGGCTCATACCAGTCGGCGAGACCCAGAGGCGATATTGGTTCGCCCGGAAATTTGCCAAGCCCGTAAGGCCCATCCGAGATAATGCAGGTCGGCGAAGGCCAAAAGTCATACGCATTCAGTGCGTCCCCTCGGTCAATCGTAGCGCGCGCCGCGAAGCGAACCTTCGCCTTCGACGCGGGCGCATAGCTCGACGTTGGTTCAGAAACTTGGTTGAGTGCGCCTTCGTCTAACATAGCGTGTTCCCTACGCCCGTCGCGCTTAGTTCCTAAGCTTTAGACAGGCAGATTCGGCGCGTCGATAGCGTTCTTCGGGCCGCTTGCCGAGCGGCGATCATCAGCGTAACAAAACCCCGCGTTCCCAATCGTCGTAGTGAGGGGGCGCCCGCCTTCGGGCGCGTGGACCACAGGCACCGACTCCGGTCGGGTGGCCTGCCGAATAAAATACCTTCGGGAAATAAGCAGGGCGCAAACCCCTGTGGTCCATGCGCTACGAACCACCCGGCTTGGGGCCGAGTGGGGCGGCAGCAGGGAAGGCCGCTTATGCCTCTAGGACCACTCGCGCGCGCGGAGCAGATGCTTCTCGCGGCGCACTTCGCATTCACTCAAATCAACGATCGCTTCGCCAGCACGCCTGGCGCGGAGCAGCTTTCGCGTCTGTTCCGGAAAGGGGGCGGGGCCAGTGCCCCGCCGCAAGGGTGCGCCCGTGGCTGAGGCGGAGGGCGACACGCCCGTCGCGGACCGGCGGATGCCGCTGCTTGAGGCGTTCGGTCGGCTGGCGGGGGAGCTGGATCGGGCCAAGCTCTACAAGGCGGCGGCGCATATCGCCCTGGCCGCCGAGGCGGTTCGCGAGCGTTGGATGAAGCGCAGGGAGCCGGAGGATCTGCGCACCGACGTGGAGATGGAGCTCGGCCTCGACGAGCATGGCCGGGTGTGGATGTATGTCGAGGGCGACGCGCACATGATCGGGCGCAAGGGCGCGGTCTGCGCGGAGATGCGGCGGTTCCTGGTGGCGGCGGTGCTCGGCGACGGGCTCGGCTGGGGCGCGGGGGGCGGACTCGATACGTGAGCGTGAGCGTGAGCGGCGACTTGGCGCCTTCGCGTGAACCTCAAGTACTCGCCGGGCAAGTTGGCGGAGGTCTCTACTTTTCGACTACCGATTTGGACTATATATTACTTGTACGAATAGTATTTATTCTTCAATGTCCGTGTCCCTGTCGATCTTGGGATGAGGAGACGGATGATGAGGCGGATTGTTATCGGTGCGGTGGCCGCCGCGATGGCCTTGGGAATGAGCGCTCCGGCCAGCGCGAACAGCGGCTATACGGTCCGGATCTACTTCTACGACGATGCGGCGCACACCAACCTGGTCGGCTACGCCAAGCCGCTGTGCACCACGACCAACATCGGGGCGACGATGCAGTGGGGCTATTCGACCGACTACCGGGTCGAGCAGCAGGGCCCCTATTGCGTCGACGGCGAGCTCCAGTACGACGAAGGCTGAACGCCGTCCGGCGGCGGGGCCGAGGATGATATTCGACGCGGCCCCGATCCGCGATGACGAAGCAGAAGAGGCCCCGCCGGCGATGGCGGGGCCTTTTTTTGGTTCGCTCGGAGGCGCCGGGCGGGCGATCGGGGACAGTCGCTAGTGACTGTCCCGCGGGCCTGTTGCTACGAGCGGCGCGGTGCAGGGGCGTGGGAGAGAGGCATGGGCGTCTATCTGGTGACGTGGAAGCTTAGCCGGGAGCTGGAGCGGGAGGAGGCGGCGCTCGGGGCGCTCGAGGCGGGGCTGGTCGGGCGGGTCGAGGCCTATGACTATATCCACGACGAGGATTTCGAGCGGGTCTACTTCATCGCGACGCCGCTTGGCGCCGGGGAGATCAACCGCGATCTCCACCAGGGGCTCGAGACCGCCGACAAGCTCGTCGTCGCGCAGGTGATGGAGCATTCCTATTGCGGCTGGATGCCGCAGCCGGTGTGGGACTGGATCGAGGAGCGGCTCTGACGGCGCGAACGCCGCCCGGCGCTTTTCATTCCGGTTGTGGAACCGGGCCCTCTGATCCATGTTAGTCCCCTGCCGCGAACGCCGCGGCATTGGCAGCCACTCCCTCTGCCGGCGGGCGCCCCGGACCTTTCCGGGGCGTCATGTCGCCGGCGGGCGGACGGACAGGAGTCACCATGAAGAAGATCATCGCCGCCCTCGCCGGGGCAAGCTGCCTCGCCGGACTCGCCGCCTGCGACGTCGACAAGACGAAGAACGGCGCGATGCCGGACGTGGACGTCAACGTCAGCGGCGGCCAGCTTCCCGAATATAACGTCACCACGCCGGACGTGAACGTCGGCTCGGAGAACAAGACCATCCAGGTCCCGACCCTCGACGTGAAGTCGGCCGACGAGAAGAAGCGCGAAGGCAAGTAAGCGGGCGCCGGGCCTCCGGCCATGCCCGCCGCGCGCGGGCATCGGCCGAGGTCCCGCCGGACGCGCCGGAGCGATCGAGCCGCGTCCCGAACGGCCCTTCGGGGCCGCGGGGCGCGGCGTTCGCGCGCCCGGGCTCGGCGCAACGGGCGCGAACGCCGAGGCCGAACGCCCTTGCGCGCGGCGGCGGGCGCTGACATGGCGGCGCGATGAGCTACAAAATCCCCACTTTCCAGGACCGGATCGGATCGGCCGCCGAGGCCAAGCGCAAGGCGCTCGACAAGCTGCGGGCCAAGCCTCCGGTCGACGAGGCGGTGCTCGCCGCCCGCCGGGCCGCCCAGGCGGAGCGCGAGGCCGCGGCCCAGCGCAAGCGCGAGGAAAAGGCGCAGGCCGCCGAGCAGGCCAAGGCCGCCAAGGCGGCGGCGGCCGCGGCGGCCGCCGAGGAAGCGGCCGCTTCGGCGCCCAAGTCGGAAGCCGAGCTCAAGGCCGCCCGCGACGCCCGCTACGCGGCCCGCAAGTCGCGCAAGAAGTAACGCCGAATTTCGCCTTCTCAATCGCTTCCGGCCGCCTCGCTCGAGGCGTAGGATAGCCGCGCCGACTCGTGGTTATCGGCAGCAGGATTGGAGATACATGATGATGAAGCGCAGCCTTTTAGGTGGGGCCTTGGCCGCGGCCGTCCTCGTTTCGCCAGTCCCCGCCTTCGCTCAGCAGGGCGACCCGGTGTACAATACGCGTTATTTCAGCGACGCGACCTACACGGTCGAGGTCGGATTCGACCCGGGCACCTGCAATTACTGGGGGGTGGGCTCCGGCCACACCGGGCAGGCGACCAACTACATCCAGTATCAGCTGGTCGGCTATTGCGACCACGGCAATTGGGAGCCGCTCTGAGCGCAGGCCAAGCGCGTGCCCGCAGGTCACTGCGCGTTGGCGGGCTCGCCGGCTGAATTCGCCGCCGCGGCGCCGAGCTGGTTGAGCAGGGTCTCCGCCTCGTTGTCGACCGGCGCCGCCTGGGCGTCGACGTCGTTCTCCGCCTCGGCCTGGATCCGGTTGTAGCGCTGCTCGAGATCGATCGAGGCGTTGGCCGCGCGGGCCTGCACATTCTCCGGCTCCGGATCGCTGCAGGCGGCGAGGAGCGACAAGGCGGCGGCGGCGGCGAGAAGGATGCGCATCCCCCGCAGGATAAGCGGGTGCGGCACAAAGGAGAAGTGGGGGAAGGAAGGTCCGGGGGGATTCTGTTGCTCGGCCCCCCCGGCGGCCGCCGGTGTCTGCTTCTGTTGCCCGGTGCAGCCCGAACCGCGCTTTTGTCCTTATAACCTAAACCGTGAGGTCCGGGTTACGCGGCAATCGCAAGAGCCTCGTTATCGTTGGCACTTGTGTGATGGGCCGTCGCGGTGGTCCCATTCCGAGCGAAAGCTGCGCGTTTCAACACACGTCGATCCTGGTTCGGCCCCATCAGCTGAGCCGCAGGGGCGGCACGCTTCATGCGTGTCGCCCGTGTGGCTCGGCCCACCTGGTGGAGCCGCCGGGTACTGCCCCCGGGTCCGCTGCATCTATTGAACGCAACACTTTATCGCCATAGCCGGCCGAAACCGGCAGGGCTCATATAGGGGCGGCCGCGCTCAATGTGAAGTGAGCGCGCCCTGCGCCTCGGCGCGGATCAGCGGATGATGCTCCGACCAGGCACTCCATACCGCTTCCGCCCAGGAGCGCACGACGTTCGCGTAGGCCGGAGTTGCGGCGGCGGCGATTGCCTGCGGCAGGCCGACGGCGGTGGCGAGCGGCGGCGGCTCCAGCCAGGCATGGGCGCGGCCGTCGGCGAGGCGCTGCAGCGCTCGGACGACGGCGGGCGGATCGAGGCCGCGCTCGAGCGTGAGATAAAGCCCGGCGAGGTGGACGTGCACCGACTGGGCGCTCTGCCGCCCCGAAACGCCGGGATGCTGGGCGGTGTAGGAGTCGACGGTCAGCCGGTGCCAGCGCATCAGCGGCGGATTGGAATATTCGAGCGCGAGCAGCTCGCCGTAGCGGGCCCAGCAGGCGGGGGAGGCGCCGATATAGGCGTGCGTCGGGGCGTCCACGCGGGGATAGGAAAGGCCGCAGCCGGGGCAGGGCTCGAGGAGGAGATTCGACGCCATCGGGCGTGGTTAGCACGAAAGGAGAAGACCCTCACCCCAGCCCTCTCCCGCGGGCGGGAGAGGGGCGGTCGGCGCTCCTGGCCCCTTCTCCCGCCCGCGGGAGAAGGTTGGGATGAGGGTCTGCCTTCGCCGCCTTGGGGGCGAAAAGAAGGGCTGCCGAGCGCCACCCGTTGCGGGGACGGAGCGGAGACCCTACTTCTCACCGCGAACCGAGGAGGGCTTCCACCGATGAACCGCACGCGTCTCGCTACCCTGATGCTGGTCCCAGCGGCCGCCGCCTCTCTGTCGGGCTGCGGAGTGAATTCCATTCCGACGGCGGAGGAGAATGCCAAGGCGAAGTGGGCCGACGTCCAGGCCGCCTTCCAGCGCCGGGCCAATCTCATCCCCAATCTCGTCGCGACGGTGAAGGGCGCGGCGGCCTCCGAGCAGAACATCCTCGTCGGAGTGACCGAGGCGCGGGCCAACGCGACCCGGATCACCTTGTCCGGCGACCAGATCGGCGATCCCGCCGCAATGGCCCGCTTCGCCGCCGCCCAGAACCAGCTGACCCTGTCGCTCCAGCGGCTCCAGGAGGCCTATCCGCAGCTCCAGAGCCAGGGCAATTTCAAGACCCTGATGGACCAGCTCGAGGGCACTGAGAACCGGATCAACATCGGCATCCGCGACTACAACCAGGCGGTGCAGAGCTACAACACGACGATCCGCACCTTCCCCGCCGTGATCGGCGCCAAGGTGTTCTACGGCGCCAAGCCGATGGCGCCCTACCAGGCGACGACCCCGAACGCCGAGGTCGCGCCGACGGTCGATTTCGACACGAATACCAGCCGCTGACCCGGGTCCGGCGCGTGGCCGCCCGCTTCCTCCCCGCCGCGCTGCTTCTGCTCGCCGCGGGCGGGTGCGGGCGCAGCCAGCCGGCCGCGGCGGCGGCGGCCGAGCCGACCTTTCCGGCGCTTACCGGGCGGGTGGTCGACCAGGCGGAGCTGCTCGCGCCGGCCGACGAGGCGAAGCTGAGCCAGGACTCCGAGGCGGTGGAGCGGGAGACCGGGCACCAGTTCGTCGTCGTCACCCTCGCTTCGCTCCAGGGTTATAAGATCGAGGATTATGGCGTGCGGCTGGGGCGCCACTGGGGCATAGGCCGGAAGGGCGTGGACGACGGCGTCTTGCTGATCGTCGCGCCGCGCGAGCGAAAGGTGCGGATCGAGGTGGGGTACGGCCTTGAGAAGAGGGTGACCGACCCGTTCGCGGCGAAAGTCATCGGCGAGCGGATCGCGCCGGCGTTCCAGAAGGGCCGTTTCGCCGAGGGAATCGTCGCCGGAAGCGGCGCCGTCGTCGAGCGGCTGCGGTCCATGGCGAGCGACGCGCAGATCCGCGCCGCCGACGGGGTGGCGGCATGAACCGGCTTCTCGCCTTCCTCCTCCTGCTCGTCGCGCTGGCCTCGCCGGCGGCGGCGCAGAATTTTCCCAAGCTCACCGGGCGGGTGGTCGACACCGCCGACATGCTCCCGCCGGCGGACGAGGCCGCCCTGACGCAGAAGCTGGAGGCGCTCGAAAAGGCGTCGAGCCGTCAGCTTGTGGTCGCGACGGTCCCGGACCTGCAGGGCTATCCGATCGAGGATTACGGCTACCAGCTCGGCCGGGCGTGGGGGATCGGGCAGAAGGGGACCAACAACGGCGTTATCCTCCTCGTCTCGAAGAACGACCGCAAGATCCGCATCGAGGTCGGCTACGGGCTCGAGCCGGTGATCACCGACGCCTTTTCCGGCTCGGTCATCGCCGACAGGATCACCCCCGCCTTCAAGGCCGGGGACTTTCCGGGAGGAATCAACGCCGGGGTCGATGCTCTGATCGGCCAGTTGCAGGCGCCGCCCGACGAGGCGGAGCGGCAGGCGGTTCAGGCGGCGGAGCGGCAGAAGCAGCGCGGCCGGGGCGAAAGCGGGTCGTTCGTTCCGTTGATATTCTGGGGCGTCATCCTGTTCTTCATCATCATGCCGATGCTTCGCGGCCGTCGCCGCGGGCGCCGCTTCGGCCGCGGTCCGGTCGTGCTCTGGGGCCCCGGCTTCGGCGGCGGCGGCGGCGGTGGAAGCTCGTGGGGCGGCGGAGGCGGCGGCGGCTGGGGCGGCGGCGGCGGCTTCGGCGGCGGCGGCGGCTCGTTCGGCGGCGGCGGAGCCTCGGGGGGATGGTGATGCGCCTTAGCGAAGCCGAGCACGACCGGGTCGGCGCCGCGGTCGCCGCGGCCGAGGCTCGAAGCGACGGCGAGATCGTGACGATCCTCGCGCCGCGCTCCGACGCCTATCACGACGTCGGGCTCCATTATGCGGTCCTCGCGATGCTGTTCGTGCCGATCGGCCTGGCGGTCGTCCCGCAGGCGTGGATCGACTGGGCGGCGGGCAATTTCCTCGGATGGAATGCCGAGCTGACCCGGCCGCTCGCCATGACCTACATATTCGCCAAGCTGGTCGCGGCCTTCCTCCTCGTCCGGCTGCTGCTGGCGTGGATGCCGCTTCGAATGGCGCTGACGCCCAAGGGCACCAAGAACCGCCGGGTGCGGCGGCGCGCCGTCGAGCTGTTCCGGGTGGCGGCGGAGCAGCGCACCAAGGGGCGCACCGGAGTGCTTCTCTATCTGTCGCTGCTCGAGCGGCGGGCCGAGATCGTCGCCGACGAGGCGATCCATTCCAAGGTCGAGCCCGAAGTCTGGGGCGAGGCGATGGCGGTGCTGATCGCCGAGGTAAAGGCGGGGCGCCCGGGCGAGGGCATGGCGCGGGCGGTCGAGAAGATCGGCGACGTGCTCGAAAATTGCCTTCCCGCGCAGCGCGAGAATCCGAACGAGCTTCCGGACCGCCTGATCGAGCTATGAGCGACGGCGACACGGCGAAGACGGTCTGGGAAGGCCGTTACCTCAAGGTGAGGAAGCAGGGGACCTGGGAGTTCGTCTCCCGGGTGCGCGGGATCGGAGCGGCGGTGATCGTCGCGATCGACGAGGGCCATGTCATCCTCGTCGAGCAATATCGGGTCCCGGTCGGAGTCCGCTGCATCGAGCTTCCGGCCGGCCTGGTCGGCGACGAGACCCAAGGCGAGGCGATCGAGGCGGCCGCGATCCGCGAGCTCGAGGAGGAGACCGGCTGGCGCGCCGAGCGGATGGTCGACCTCGGCCGCTACCATTCGTCGGCGGGAATGTCGTCCGAGGCCTTCACCCTGCTCCGCGCGGAAGGGCTGACCCGGGTCGGCGCGGGCGGCGGCGTGGCGGGGGAGAATATCGAGGTCCACCGGGTGGCGCTGAACGCCGTCCCCGCCTTCGTCGAGGCGAAGCGGGCGCAGGGCTGCGCGGTCGACGTCAAGCTTCTCCTGCTTCTGGCGGAGGCGTTGCTCTGACCCCATCTTGTCCGACCGGGGAAGAGCGGGGAGGCACGAAGTGCCGATCCGGACGCTAGCCGCGGCGGCGATGTTGACGGCGGCGGCCCTGCCCGCTTCCGATCCGGCCGATGCCAGGCCGACGCGGACGGTCGACGCCGCCTGCTCCCGCGCGAAGGCGCGCTTCCACGCGAGTTCCGGCTTCCCCCCGGGCAGGATTGCCTTTTGCGACTTCCTCTCTCGGTCGGACAGCCCGCGCGGCTTCTACGTCCTTGCTCTGCACAGCACGCGCCGCTGCGATGCTATCTGCAGCACCAACCTGGGCTGGTTCGCGGTCGAGAGACGGAGCGGCCGCGTGTACGTGTGGAACGTGGCCGAAGCGAGATTGGGACGGCCTCTGCCCTAGCGGCCGTTACCGGCCGCGGGGCAGAAGGAAGAAGACCCTCACCCCAACCCTCTCCCGCGAGCGGGAGAGGGGGCAAGCCGCAATTCCCCTTCTCCCGCTCGCGGGAGAAGGCCGGGATGAGGGTCTACTTCTTCTTGTCCTAACAGCGATCGTCTCGGCGCGAAGCCGATCGAAGCCCTATTTGAAATTGTCGGCGTAGGACTGAAGCTTGAGCTTGCGCTCGGCCGGCGGGACGAAGTGATAGGCGATGCCGTTCTTCTCGGCATAGGCCTTGGCGGCGTCGGCGGTCGGGAAGCTCAACGTCACCTGCGCCTGGGTGTCGCCGCCGCCGGACCAGCCGGTCAGCGGGTCGGGGCTGTGCGGGCGGTGCGATTCGAACTGCAGCAGCCATTGGCCGGCGGTTGCCTGGCCCGACTGCATCGCATTCTTGGACCGCTGGAAGATGCGCGCCGCCATGACTTCTCGCTCCTTATCCTCGGCCGCCGGTTGCCCAACATCGGCGCGATAATCAACTCCCCCGGCGGCGGGCATCGGCGTTCTTGGTTCGCAAGGTCGGATCGGCGGCGGCCGGGTCGTCGGGCCAGGGGTGCCTCGGGTAGCGGCCGCGCATCTCCTTGGCGACGGCGGCCCAGCTCCCGCGCCAGAAGCCGGGAAGGTCGCGCGTGGTCTGGATCGGCCGGCCGGCCGGCGAGGTGAGGCTGAGCACGAGCGGCTCCCGGCCGCCGGCTACGGCGGGATGCTCGGCGAGACCGAACAAAGCCTGGACTCGGGCGGTGACGGTCGGCCCGGTTTCGGCTTCATAGTCGATGGCGTGGCGGCTTCCCGCCGGGGTCTCGAACGCCTCGGGGGCGAGCCGGTCGACCGCCTTTCGCCCTTCCCAGCCGAGCCTCGAGTCGAGCGTTCCGGAAAGGGCGCCCGGATCGACGTCGCGAAGGCTCCGGCGGCCGGCCACGAGCAGCGGCAGCCAGTCGTCGAGCGTTGCGAGCAGCGCATCGTCGGAGAGGTCGGCCAGCGCCGGATCGTGGCGGCGGGCGAAAGCGGCTCGGCGGCGGAGCGCCCGGGCGCCGTCGCTCCACGGGAGGAGGGCCAGCCCGTGGACCCGGACCCCTTCGACCAGCGCCCGCGCCACCTGTTCGGGAGAGGCCGAGGAATCGCGCCCTTCCGAGAGGGTGATGGCGCCGAGGCGGCGGCCGCGTCGGGCCCGGACGGTGCCGGTCGCCGGGTCGAACTGGACGTCGGTGCCGGTCTCGATCCGGTCGCCGAACAGGTCGAGCGCCGCCGCCTCCTCGATCGCGGCGGCGGAGAGGATCCGGGCGCCGGCGGCGGTCCCGGAGACTTCGGCGACCGCCAGCCATTCGGCGCGGGCGAGCGGCGAGGCGGGATCGAGACGGAAGCCGCGCCCGCCGACGCTGATCCAATTCTCGCCCGAGGGATCGCGGCGGCGGGCGAGCCGGTCCGGGTAGGCGAGGGCGAGGCAGGCGGCGACCGGCTCAAAGCCCCTCCCCTTCAGGGGAGGGGTTGGGGGCGGGGGAGTCGGGCGGGAGTTAGCCGGGCGCTCGTGCGGGGCTCCCACACCTTCCCCACCCCCCGATCCCCTCCCCTGAAGGGGAGGGGAGATAGGTTGGGCCCACCTCGTCGCCAATCCCCGCGCCGCTTCCGCCCGCGGCCCGCGCTCGGTCCGCCAGCGGCGCAGGCGAAGCTCGAGGTCTGGATCGTTGCCGCCCAGCCCCCGCTCCGAAAGCAGGACGGCGACCTCGGCGGCGGTTCGGCTCCAGCCCCGCTCGGCCGCCTCGACCAGCATGTGGGCAAGGCGCGGCGGGAGCGGCAGGGCGGCGATCGCCTTGCCGTGTTGAGTCGGCCGCCCGTCCGGCGCTAGGGCGCCCAGAGCGAGCAGCCTCCGGCGCGCCTCGTCGACCGCGGCGGCGGACGGCGGATCGAGCCATCTGAGCGCGCGCGGATCGGCCACTCCCCACAGGGCGCAGTCGAGCAGAAGCGCGGAAAGGTCCGCCTCCAATATCTCCGGCGGGTCGAAACGCGGCAAGGCGGCCGTCGCCGCCTCCTCCCAGAGCCGATAGACGATGCCCGGCGCCTGGCGGCCGGCGCGGCCGGCGCGCTGGGTCACCGCCGCCTGGCTCGCCCGCTCGGTGACCAGGCGGGTGATCCCGGCCGCGCGGTCGTAGCGCGGGCGGCGGGCAAGGCCGCTGTCGACGACGATCCTCACGCCGTCGAGAGTCAGGCTGGTCTCGGCGATCGAGGTGGCGAGGACCACCTTGCGCCGGCCCGCCGCAGGGGCGGCGATCGCGGCGCGCTGGGCGGCGGGATCGAGGCTTCCGTGCAGGCGGTGGAGGTCGGTTCCGGGGGGAAGCCCCTCGAGCCGCTCGGCGGTCCGCTCGATCTCGGCCACTCCGGGAAGGAAGGCGAGAAGGCTGCCCTCCGCCTCCGCCAGGGCCTGGCGGATCGCCGCCGCCATCTGGTCCTCGATCCGCCGTTCGGCCGCGCGGCCGAGATGGACGAGCTGGACCGGGTGCGCCCTCCCCTCGCTGGCGATGGCGGGCGCGCCGCCCATCAGGGTGGCGAACCGCTCCCCGTCGAGAGTCGCCGACATGGCGAGGAGCCGCAGATCGGGGCGAAGCGCCGACTGCGCGTCGAGCGCGAGGGCAAGGCCGAAATCGCTGTCCAGGCTTCGCTCGTGGACTTCGTCGAAGAGAATGGCGGAGACTCCGGCAAGCTCCGGATCGGCCTGGATACGGCTTCGGAAGATTCCTTCGGTGAGGACGAGGATCCGGGTCCGGCCCGATCGGCGCGTGTCGAGCCGGGTGGCGTAGCCGATCGTCCCGCCGACCCGCTCCCCGGCGAGCTCGGCCATCCGCTCGGCCGCGGCCCGGGCCGCGAGCCGGCGCGGCGAGAGCAGGAGGATTTCGCCCGTGCACCAGGGCTCGGCAAGCAAGGCGGGGGCGACGGCGGTGGTCTTGCCCGCGCCCGGCGGCGCGACCAGCACTGCGGCGGACCCCGCGCGCAGCGCCTCGATCAGGTCGGGAAGGACGTCGTGGATCGGCAGCGCCATGGCGCGCCGTCGTGCCGCGCGGGCGCCCGGCTGTCGAGCCATTGCTTCCGGAGCGCCCTGACCCTAGCAACCGCGAGGATGACCGACCCCGAGATCGAACGCTTCGTCCGAGAATGGAATCGCAGCCTGGTCGACGCCGACCGGGCCGCCGCGGAGGCGCTGAGGGGCGAGGGCTATGTTCTGGTCTCGCCCGAGGGCGGCGCTCTGACCGCCGAGCAGGAACTGGCCTTCCTCGGCGACGCCGATTACCGCGCGAGCGCGATCGACCTGGTGCGGATGACGGCGGAGCGCGACGGCGAGCGGGCGACGGTCACGGTCGAGAACCGGGTCGCCGGGCGTATCGAAGGCGAGACCGTGAAGGAAACCCACGTCTGGCGGCTCGACTGCCGCCGGTCGGGCGGCACATGGACGGCGCGGCGGGCCGAGCTCAGCCGGTCCGGCCGAGTCCCGGCTCGCCCGTCGGGGTCCCGGCCTCGGGGCCTGCGCCGCCTCGCCGGCCGGGCCGCGCGCCGTCTCGGCTTCCGGCGCCCGCGCGAGATCTGGTCGCGGGCCGTGGCGTTCGGCCGGCTCGCCTACCTGCCCTACCGGCCGGGGGACGATTACATCCTTCCGCCGAGGCCCGCTCAGCCGCCCCGCGAGCCGGACGGCGGCTTCGCCATTCCCCCGGAAGCTTTGTGGACCGACGCGCGCTACTCCGCCCATGGCGACCAGCAGGTGGCGGCGATGCTCGCCTTGGTCGAAGCCTCCGGCCTCGCCTTTCGCGACGGCGACAGGATACTCGATCTGGGCTGCGGGCCGGGACGGATGATCCGTCACCTCGAGCCGCTGGCCGGGCGGTGCGAGATCTGGGGCGTGGACATCGATGCTGAGTCGATCCTGTGGTGCCAGCGCCACTTGAGCCCGCCCTTCCACTTCGCGACCACCACCAAGGTGCCGCACCTGCCGTTCGCCGACGCGAGCTTCCGCTTCGTCTATTGCGGCTCGCTCTTCACCCATATCGACGACCTCGCCGATTCATGGCTGCTGGAGCTGAGGCGGATCCTGGCGCCCGACGGGCGGCTCTATCTGACCCTTCACGACGAGCATACCATCGCGCTTCTGGAGTCCGGCCGCTACGCCCGGTCGGAAATGGCCCAGGGGCTCCGGGCGAGCCCGACCTACCAGGCGGCGAAGTCCGGCTTCGCGATGTTCACGATCGGGCGGGACAGCGATTCCCAGGTCTTCTACGATCGCGGCTGGTTCGCCCGGCGCGCGGCCCCGTCCTTCGACATCCTGTCGATCACCGACGAGGCCTATTACTACCAGAGCGGCTACGTTCTTGCGCCGAGGGGGCGCGGCTGACGGAAGAAGGAAGAAGAAGACCCCCGTCCCGGCCTTCTCCCGCGAGCGGGAGAAGGGGCAGGCCGGCGTCTCCCCCTGCTTCCCCCTCTTCCGCTCGCGGGAGAGGGCAGGGCGAGGGTCTTCTTCCCCTCTTCAGTAAGCCCTCGACACCGCGAACTCGACCGCTTCGGTGAGCGCCGCCTTGGCCTTGCCGCCGGGAAAGGGGCCGAGCGCGTCGATGGCGCGCTGGCCGTAGGTGCGCGCCCGGGCGAGGGTGTCGTCGAGGGCGCCGCTCGACTTGAGGAGCGCGGCGGCGCGGGCGAGCGCCTCGTCGTCGCTCCGCCCTTCCTCGATCGCCTGGCGCCAGAAGCGCCGCTCCGAATCCGATCCGCGCGCATAAGCCAGGATGACCGGGAGCGTGACCTTGCCGTCGCGGAAATCGTCTCCGACGCCCTTGCCCATCGTTTCCTCGTCCGAGGAATAGTCGATCGCGTCGTCGGTCAGCTGGAAGGCGATGCCGAGATTGCGTCCATAGCAGTCGAGCGCCTCCTCGACCCGCTCGTCGCGCTCGGCGACCACCGCGGCGATCCGGCAGGCGGCCGAGAAGAGCGCCGCGGTCTTGGCTCCGATGATCTGGAGATAATGGTCCTCGCCGGTGTCGATCCGGCGCTGGGCGGTGAGCTGGTCGACCTCGCCCTCGGCGATGATCGCCGAGGCCCGCGAGAGGATCCGGAGCGCCCGGAGCGAGCCGTCCTCGACCATCAGCTCGAAGCTCCTGGAGAAGAGGAAGTCGCCGACCAGGACGCTGGCCGGATTGCCCCAGATGATGTTGGCGGTGCGCCGTCCGCGGCGAAGGCCCGATCCGTCGACGACGTCGTCGTGGAGAAGGGTCGCGGTGTGGATGAACTCGACCGCGGCGGCGAGGCGGTGGTGGCGCGAGCCGGGATAGTCGAGCAGCCGCGCGCAGGCGAGGGTCAGCATCGGCCGCATCCGCTTGCCGCCGCCGGCGATGAGGTGGCCGGCGAGCTCGGGGATCAAGGCCACCGGGCTCTGCATGCGCTCGAGGATGACCGCGTTGACGTGATTGAGGTCGGCGGAGACGAGCTGGATCATCGGATCGAGCGAAGGCGCCCGGGCCGGTCCGAGCGTGTGCAAGGTGGCGCTCATATCGCCCGCGCCTCTGCGCCGGGGGAGGGCGAAAGGCAAGGGGGTCACTACTCGTCGTCCCAGCGAAGGCTGGGACCCCAGCGGGTGAAAGGCGCGGTGTTTTTCACCCCCTGGGGCCCCAGCCTTCGCTGGGGCGACGGGCTATTTCCCTCACCGGCAAAGCGGAAGCTTGAGCCTCGCCATCAGCCCGCCAAGATCCTCGCTTTCCTCGAGGCCGATCGAGCCGCCGTAGATCTGGGCGACATCGCGGACGATGGCGAGGCCGAGGCCGGTTCCGGGCTTTCCGGTGTCGAGCCGCGCGCCGCGGTCGAAGATGGTCGATCGCTCCGCCTCCGGGATGCCCGTGCCGTCGTCCTCGACCTCGACCTCGACGCATTCGGGCGTGGTCCTGACCGTCACGAACACTCGTCCGCCGCCATATTTGGCGGCGTTCTCGATCAGGTTGCCGAGCATCTCGTCCAGATCCTGGCGCTCGACCCGGACCGAGGCCGATTTGTCGCCGGCGAGGTCGACGGTGACGTTCTCGTGCAGCCTCGACACGGCGCGCTCGACCGCCTCGAGCGAGGGCCAGACCGGCGCTCGCGCCTGGGCGGAGGAGCGCCGGCCGATCGCCCGGGCGCGGGCGAGATGGTGGTCGACCTGGCGCCGCATCGTCGTCGCCTCGCGGCAGACGGTGTCGGCGAGGTCCGGCGCCTTCGCGGTCGCGGCGTTGGTGATGACGGTGAGCGGGGTCTTGAGCGCGTGGGCGAGGTTGCCGGCGTGGCGCCGCGCCTCCTCGGCCTGCTTCTCGTTATGCTCGAGAAGCGCGTTCAGCTCCTCGGTCAAGGGCTCGATCTCGGCCGGGAAGCGCTCCTCGATCCGCGACGTGCGCCCCGAACGGATGGCGGCGATCGCCTGGCGCACCCGGCGGAGCGGCCAGAGCCCGTAAAAGGCCTGGAGGGTCGCGAGGATGACCAGCCCCAGGCCGAGTATGGCGAAGGAGCGGATCATCGTCCTGCGCAAGACCGAAATCTGGTCGTCGAGCGTGTCGCGGCTCTGCGCCACCTGGAACCGCCAGCGCAGGGTCGAGCCGGGCAGCCGGATGTCGCGCTCCAGGACCCGCAATTTCTCCCCGGCGAATTCCGGGCTGTCGTAGACGTGGGTCTCGAAATCGTTGTGCCGGGTCGAGACCTTGAGCCGCCGGTCCCAAAGCGAGCGGCTCGGAAGGTCGAGATCGACTCCGCTCGCCGACTTGGATTTGCCGACCGCGGTGATCTGGAAATAGAGGCCCGAATAGGGCTCGAGGAAGCGCTGGTCGGCCGGCGCTCGGTTGAGGAAGGCCTCGCCGTCCGGCCCGATCTCGGCGGTCGCGATCAGGGCGGTCAGCACATATTCGATATAACCGTCGAAATTGCGGGTCAGCGCCGAGGTCAGCACCCGGTCGAGCGCATAGCCGCCGACCCCCAGCAGGACGAGGATCCACAGCGCCGAGATGCCGATCATCCGCCGGGTCAGCGACCCCGCGCCGGGACGGGCCCGAGCGAGCCGGCGAAGGATCGGCAGGCGGAGGGAAGGGAGGCGCATCGGCTACGCCGAGCCCGTGGCGCTGCCGCCTTTGCACCGGCTTCCGCGCGGAAGCGAAGGAATGCCCTCTCCCCGGCGGGGAGTGGGTAGAAAGAGGGGGCTCGGCGTCAGGCGAGAGCGGCGCACTCCGAACCCCCTCACCCCAACCCTCTCCCCCCGGGGGAGAGGGAGGCAGCCGTCCGAACCCGAACCGAGTTCAGCATGACGATCGAGCCTCGATCACCCTCGCGGTTCTTCCAGCGAATAGCCCAGGCCGCGGATGGTGGTGATGACGTCGGGGCCGAGCTTCTTCCTGATCCGCGTGACGAACACTTCGATCGTGTTCGAATCCCGGTCGAAATCCTGGTCGTAGATATGCTCGATCAGCTCGGTCCGGCTGACCACCTTGCCCTTGTGGTGCATCAGGTAGGAGAGCAATTTATACTCCTGGGCGGTGAGCTTCACCGGCTCCCCGTCGAGGGTGACCTTGCCCGATCGGGTGTCGAGCCGGACGTCGCCGGCGGTGAGCTCGGACGAGGCGTTGCCCGAGGCCCGTCGAATGAGGGCTCGAAGCCGGGCGATCAGCTCCTCGGTCTGGAACGGCTTGGCGAGATAGTCGTCGGCGCCGGCGTCGAGGCCCGCGACCTTGTCGGACCAGCTGTCGCGGGCGGTGAGGACGAGGACCGGCACGGTCATGCCCTCCTTGCGCCACCGGTCGAGGACGGTGAGGCCGTCGACCTCGGGCAGTCCGAGGTCGAGGACGATGGCGTCGTACGTCTCGGTGGAGCCGAGATAATGGCCGTCCTCGCCGTCGGTGGCGAGGTCGATCGCATAGCCGGCGCCCTCGAGGGTGGCGCGCAGCTGGCGGCCGAGATTAGGCTCGTCCTCGACGATCAGAACCCGCATGATCTTCCCCTGTCGCTGCTGTGGCGTCGCTTTAGGGCCTGGACCCTAAGCGACCAACCAAGGCCAATGCCAATGGTTTCATGGCAGGAACGAGTGCCCCGCCGGTCAAAAGCCGCTTCGGCCGAGTATCTCGCCGGTGCGCGCGTCGACGTCGATCCACACCACCTGCGGCCCGCGCATGAACTTCAGGCGGTAGCGGCCGCTCGAAGGGTCGAGCTCCGGCCCGAGATAGGAGAAGCCGCGCATCCGGGGCACGATCCGGTCCTCGATCGCCCGAAGCGGTAGGAAGCGGCCCTGGCGGGTGCCCTTGAACACCTCGTCCTGCTCGCGGTCGTGCGGCGGCCGGGCGGCGGCCGGCGTCGAAGCGGCGGCTCCGGCGAGCGCGGCGAGGAGGAGAAGGATACGCGTCATCACATACACTCTTGTCGATCGGACGCGCCGGTATAGCCCAATGCATTGAATAGCCCATGAATGCGATTTTCAGGCCTGGGACAGGAGTGGCGGGCCCGGCGGGCGGAGGCGGGCGCCCGCCGAAAAAGCACGGGCGGCGGCTTTTCGCTTGGATCGGCCGCGCGGCCATGCTGTGGGGCGGCGGTGAGCAGGAGCGTCAACGGCGGGATCGCAGCGGTTCGGGCGCGAGCGGGCATCGGAGCGGGGCTTCTCGTCCTTCTCGCCGGCTGCGCCGCGGCCGACAAGTCCGCTCCGCCGGTTCCGGCGCCGACGGCCCGCCTGCCCGCCCCGAAGCCCGCGCCTCCTCCGCCCGCGCCCCCGGCCGTCCCCGCGACCTGGATAGACGCTCCGCTTTCGGTCGGGGACTGGACCTACAAGGTCGAGGTCTCCGGAAGCGCGGCGGCGTTCAGGGGCTCGGCGCTGGTGGTGCGCTGCGATCCGGCGCGGCGCGAGGTGACCCTGATCCTGCAGGGCGCGACGGGGCCGCTGACCGTTCAGACGACCTACGGCCGGACCTCGTTCGCCGGTCCGCTCGCCGCCTCCGATCCGCGCCTCGACGAGATCGCGTTCAGCCGCGGGCGCTTCGCCGTCGAGGCCGCCGGAGCATCGAGGCTCGTCGTCCCCGCCTGGGCGGAGCCGGCGCGCGTGATCGAGGATTGCCGGGGGTAGGGGGAAGCGAAGGAAGAAGACCCTCACCCTGCCCTCTCCCGCGAGCGGGAGAGGGGAAAATGACAAACGCCGGCGGGCCCCTTCTCCCGCTCGCGGGAGAAGGTGGGGATGAGGGTCTTCTTCTTCTTCTTTCTTGCGGGAGCCGCGCCTCCGGCGCGAAGCAAGGAATCCTAGCGCCGAAAAAAATCAATACAAGCCTTGCACGGCGATTCGCGATGATTCATCCTCGCCCTTGCCATCAACAAGCGAAAGGAGGTGATCCGATGTCTCATGGTTCAGCAGTGAGGTCGGTTCCGCTCGTTCGGGGGATGAAAGGCTAAGCCTTTCAAGGTCTTCCGGGCTGGAGCATCCGGCCGCTGACCATGTAGGAGGGTCGTCGGGCTAGCGCCCGGCGGCCCTCCGGTCGGTTCGGGCCGGGCGCTTTCGGCGTCCGGCTTACCCGATGGTCATTTTTGTCCCTTAAGCCGGGGCCATGTTCGAAGCCCGCCTGGAAGCCGCCGGCGCCGCGGTCGATGTCTCGCTCGAAACGGGCTTCGCCCCGGCTCTGGACGACGCGGCGGCCTCCGCCGATCCCCGCAATGCCTTCCTTCGCGCCGCCTGGTTCTCCGCCGGCGATGCGGCCGCCGCCACCCTGGTCGCCCGGCGGCCGGACGGACGGGCGATCGCGGCGCTCCCGACCTTCGCTTCGAAGCCGGGCGTCCGGGCCGTCTGCGGCGGCTACTGGCCTTGGCGGAGCTTTCCGATCGCCGCCGACGCCGAGGACGACGAGCTGATCGCCTTCCTCGCCCACCCGCTGGCGAGAAGCCTCGGCCCGGTGTGGCGCATGGGCCCGCAGCGCGGCGACGATCCGACCGGCGCCCGCCTTGCCCGGCTGGCGGGCGAGGCGGGCTGGTTCCCGCTTCGCCGAACCCTCGGGCGAACCTGGCTGCTCGACGTCGCGAAGCTGAAGGCGCTCGGCGGCTGGCCGCGCAACTCGACTCTGCGCAAGAACCGCTTCTTCGAGAAGCATCTCGCCGCCGAAGGGAAGCTGGACTTCCGCTTCGTCACCGGCACGGACTGGACCGCGCGGGTCTTCGACCTGCTCGCGGGGATCGAGCGCCGCGCCTGGGTCGGCACCCGCACCGACGGGAGCGCGGCCAAGTTCCTCGCCCCGCGCCACCGGCGCGTCTGGGAAAAGGCGGCGGCCGATCCGGCGCTCGCGGCGATGATGTGGGGGTCCATCCTGACCGTCGGCGGAGTTCCGGCCGCCTTCGGCTTCGACCTCGACTGCGGCGCGACCCGCTATTGCATCGCCAACAGCTACGATCCGCGCTTCGCCCGCCACAGCCCGGGCCGGGTGCTCGCCTATCGAAGCTTCGAGCATCTCGAGGCGCGGGGGGTGAGCCTGCTCGATTGGGGCTCGGGCGATCCCGGCTACAAGGAGACGATGGGCGCCCGGGAGGGGCCGGAGGTGGCCGACTGGCTGTTCGTCCGGAAACGGGCGCTGGCGGCGCTGCTAAGGCCGGTCTGGGAGCGCTAGTCAGCGTCTCGTCGAGATTGAGCCGGCTTCCGACGTCGCCCTGAACTCGTCCCAGGTCCAGGTTCGGAACGACGAGGTGTGGAGTGCCTCGGCCTCAACCGGACAAGCTTCAGGGTCCGAACCGCCGAGCCAGCCGCGACTGCCACAGGATGAGGAGCGGCACCGTGCCGAGCTCCATGAAGAGGCCGAAGACGTGGCCGGGGCCCGGCACGCCGCCCAGGATCAGGCCGAGCAGCCGCGAGAAGCCGCCGACCACCGCCAGGAAGCCGAGGGCGCGGAACGGCACGGTCCGGCGCTCGATAGCCGGAATGCACCAGACGAAGGCGAGGCCCATTCCAAGGAGCAGCCCGGAGAGATAGCGGAAATGGCTGTCGAGATCGACCGGAGGCTCGGCGCCGACGCCGTGCATCATCTCCGCGCCGCGAACGGCGCCCGAGCCGCCGGCGAGCAGGGGCACGAGGCAGGCGACGGCCACCACGATCTGGAGCAGCCGCTTTTCGGTGTCGCGAGTCATGTCCGTATTCCCATGCGAAACGGGCGCGCCCGGCTGGACGCGCCCGCTTCCTGCCTTGGCGGTTGCGCCTAGCGCGCCGCGCTCATGCCGTCGTTGACGGCTTCCCACTGGCGGTGGCCTTCCTGCACGCTCTCGTAGCAGGTGCGGATGAGCTGCAGGGTCTCGTCGGACAGCTTGCCGTCCTGGAGCGCCGTCTGCCATTTGCCGTCGAGATAGCTCTCGCCGCGATCGACCTCGGCGACGATCGATCCGTCGTCCTTGCCGGTGACGGCGTCGCGAAGCGACACGAACTGGCGGTGCATGGCGGCAAGGATTCCGCCGTCGCTCTCGGGCGTTCCGCCGAGCGCGCGGACCCGGTCGCGAAGCTTCTGGACCACCTGCTCGCGCTCCGAGGCGCGGTCGCGGAAGGATTGGGCGAAGCGCTCGTTGGTCGCCTCGCTGGCCGAGTGCTGATAGCCGTCGATGCTGTCGATGGTGGTCTCGATCAGGCTGTTGAGGACGCTGATATCGTGGTTCTGGTCGAACATGCCGGTCTCCTGGCTTTGGGGGATTCGAAGGCTGCAACGCGCGGCGGGGAGGAAGGGTGCGACGCCGGGCGACGAACGGGCTCGGGAACGGGCCGGCGCGGCGGGACGTTCACTCGAAAGATCCGGCAACCGGCGGTCCGGCGATCCGGCGGTCCGGCGATCCGGCGAAGGAGCATCAGGCATGGACGGCAGCGAACGCGGAAAGCCCGCAAATTTCGATCCGGTAAGCGGCGAAGTGCATGGCAGCGGCTCGGGCGCCGGCGGCGGCGGCAATCCGAGCGAGGATTACGACCAGGATCCGATGTCGGGCTCCGGAAAGGACGATTTCGGCCGGCCGCGCCCCGCAGGCGAGGCCGCCGGCCGGCCGATCGACCCGGACGAGGGGATCTAGGACATGGACCAAGGCAAGGGCCACCCGCTGCCCGCGAGCGACGAGGCGCGGCACCATGAAATCCCCGAAAGCCTCGAGGCCGAAAAGGGACTCGGCGAGGATTCGAAGCCGGTCGTCCAGCCCGGGCGGGACGCGACCGCGCCGGACGGCGCGCGCTACCGCTACGACGACAATGGCCGGGCCGAAGAGATAGAAGAGGAGAAATGACGATGGCGAACGAGAACCAGGACGGCCGCTCGGGAAGCGACCTCCAGCAATCCCAGTCCGGCGGCGAAAGCGGCCAGTTCGGCGGCAACCGCAACCAGGTCCAGCAGTCCGGCCAGCAGGGCGGCGGAGCGGACCGGTCCGACATGTCGAACGCCGGCGGAAGCAGCGGCGGCGGGGGCTATGGAAGCTCGCAGGACGTCGTCAACCAGCAGGACGGGGAGCCGAACGGCGGCGCCCAGCCCGGCCTCGCCGGCGGCAATGGGCAGGGCAGCGAAAGCGCCGGCGGCCAGTCGCGCGGCGAGCGCTACGACGAGGAGCAGGGCGGCGGTCGCGGCGCCGACGAAGTCTCGCCTTCCTCCGACGAGCTGGAATTCGCCGAGGACCAGCGCGATCACCAGGAGCGCGGCCAGGCCGATTCCGAGTTCAACGCCGAGAGCGAATAGGAAGTAGCGAGAAGCGAAGAAGGCCCTCACCCTGCCCTCTCCCGCGGGCGGGAGGGGGTATGGTTATGCCTCCGTCGCGCGCCCCCTTCTCCCGCTTGCGGGAGAAGGCCGGGATGAGGGTCTTCTTCCTTCTTCTTCCTTCTTCTTCCTCCGTTCTCCCCTCCCTTCGCCTCCGCTCCGGGGGCCGGCCGCGTCGTCCAAGGGAACCCTTGGCCGCGCCACGAGTCTTGTTTCGCGTCAGTTACAAGTTGGAGACTCGAGATGGCCAAGGACAAAGAGGGCGGCAATGCGAGCGGCTCCGCGAGCGGCTCCGCGGGCGGCTCCAAGGGCAGGGGCGGCGCCGGAAGCGCCTTTCCCGACGCGCTGAAGGAAGCCGGCGAGCGCGCCGCCGAGCTCGCGCGCAACCCGATGGCCCGCTCGCTGCTCGCCGCCGGATTGGTGAGCGCGGCCGCGGCGCTGACCGCGAACGCCCGGGTCCGAAAGACGGTTCGGGACGCGAGCCGCGACGCCCTCGACACCGCCGAGGCCGCGGCCGACAGCGCCGCCAAGATCGGCGAGGCGATCGTCACCGCCGCGACCGACGCGGTGAAGCGCATGCTCGGCGGCGAAGCCGGGACCGCGAGTGGCGGCGGCAGCGCCGGGACCTCGTCCGGCGCGGGCGGCAAGGCTTCGGCCGGCGCTTCCCGCGCCAGGAGCGGCTCGAGCGGAAGCCGGGCCAAGGCCGGTTCGGGAACAGCCAAGGCGGCGAGCGGCGGCTCGCGCGGCAAATCCTCGGCGTCCGGCGGCGGATCGTCGGCCAGGGCGGCCTCGTCGGGCACCGGCTCGCGCGGCAAGTCCACGCCCGCCTCGTCCGGCGGCGCCTCTCGCGCCAAGGCGAGCGCGTCTGGCTCGGCGAGCGCGGCCAAGAGTTCGGGCAAGAGCGCGGGCGGCAAGGGCCGTTCCGGAGCGAGCGGGTCGACCGGAAGCTCCGGCGCCGGCGCCTCCTCGGGCGGCGGCGGCCGCGGCAAGAGCGGCGGAAGCGCTTCGGGCGGCGGTCGCGGCCGTGCCAAGAGCGGCGGCGCGGGCGCCTCGGCCTCCGGCGGAAGCTCGGGCGGATCCGCGGGCGAAGGCGGCTCGGGCGGCGCGGCATAGTCCGCCTCCCCCCGCTTCAGACGAGAAGAAAGAAGACCCTCACCCTACCCTCTCCCGCGAGCGGGAGAGGGGATCGAGGAGCGCCAGCGCGCTCCTTCTCCCGCCCGCGGGAGAAGGTTGGGATGAGGGTATTCCTTCTCTAAAGCAATCGACCCGCCGCGGCGCGTTCGAACTCGACCGGGTCGTGGGCGCACAGGATCTTCACCTGGGCCGCCTGCTCGACCGACAGCCGCCGAAGCCGCTCCTGGTTGGAGTGGCGGGCGGCCCGGTCGACCTCCATCATCGTCTGGTAGGCGCGCAGGCCCGGAGTGCATTCCCGCTTCGCCCGGCGCATCTCCTTGCGGTAGAAATAGGCGTCGCCGGCGTGGAGCAGCCAGCCGGAGCCGGTGTCGACCGCCACTCCGGCATGGCCCCACGTATGGCCGGGGAGCGGGACGAGCAGGATTTCGGGCGGCAGGCCCTCCAGGCCGCGGACCGCCGGGAAGCCGAACCAGGTCTCCCCCTGGCCCGAATAACGCCGCCACGACGAGACTTCGTCGAACTGCGAGGGACGATAGCGGTTGCGCGGCACGAACCCGGTTCGCGGACCGGTGGCGGCGGAATATTCGGCGTCCATCAGGTGGACGGTGGCGCCGGGAAAATCTTCGAGCCCGCCGGCATGATCGAAATCGAGGTGGGTGAGGACGATGTGGCGGACGTCGGCGGGCGAGAAGCCGAGCCGCTCGATCTGGCGGATCGCCGTCTCCTCCTCGCGAAGCTTGATGTTGAGCATGGCGCGCATCGCCCGGGTGATCCTGGGCTCGGGATGGCGGTGGGGATGGTCGACGTCGCGAAGCCCGTAGCCGGTGTCGACAAGAACGAGGCCCTGGTCCGTCTCGATCAGCAGGCAGTGGCAGACGAGCCGTCCGGTCAGGCCCTTGCTCCGACCGTCGAACAGGGCTCCGCCGAACGGGCAGTCGGTGCCGCAATTGAGGTGATGGACGCGCATCCTTCTCTCCTTTCGGAGAGAGGCGAACGCGGTTTCCGGCGTCGCGCTCCGACGGGGCGCAAAAAAACGGGGCGCCCGAAGGCGCCCCGCTCTTCATGATGGCCGAAGGGACTTAGCGGCAGCGATAGCGGTTGCTGCGGCTGCTCCTCTGGACCTCGCGGCCGATGAGGGCGCCGGCCGCGGCGCCGGCGATGGTGCCGAGCGTGTGGTTGCGGCCGCCGTCGATCGATCGGCCGATCAGCGCGCCGCCGGCGCCGCCGATGATCAGGCCGGTCGTTCCGTTGCCGCGGCGGCAACGCAGGCGGCCGTTCGAATCGCGCCACACGCGGCCGTTATAATAGCCGCTCTGCGCGGACGCCGGCGAAACCGGGATGACGGGCATCGCCATGGTCGCGGCGGTGACGGCGAGAATGATCTTACGCATGAAACTATCCTTCGCTTGCTGAACCTCCCCCCCTCAACGACTCCGCAAGCGCGACGGTTTCATTAACGTAGCACAACGATCTCGGCGCGACGCGCGATTGGCTCGCGTCGTCGCAGGATTCAGAGGCGGGAAGGGCGGGGAACAGACGGAAGAAGCCCCCTCATCCCAGCCTTCTCCCGCGGGCGGGAGAAGGGGCGCGCCTGCGCGGGAGCGCTTCCCCCTCTCCCGCCCGCGGGAGAGGGCGGGGCGAGGGTCTTCTCCTTCTTCCTACAGCACGTATTTCGACAAATCCGTGTTCCGAGCGATCTCCGAGAGCTGCGCCTCGACATAGGCGGCGTCGACCGTCACCGTCTCGCCGCCGCGTTCCTCGGCGTCGAAGCTGACGTCCTCGAGGAGCTTCTCCATCACCGTCTGGAGACGGCGGGCGCCGATATTCTCGACCTGGCCGTTCACCTCCGCGGCGATCCGGGCGATCGCCCGGATACCGTCCTCGGTGAACCGCACCTCGACGCCCTCGGTCGCGATCAGCGCGCTATACTGCTCGGTGAGGCTTGCCTGGGTGGCGGAAAGGATCCGGACGAAATCCTCCTCGGTCAGAGCCTTGAGCTCGACCCGGATCGGAAGCCGCCCCTGAAGCTCGGGAAGGAGATCGGACGGCTTGGCGACGTGGAAGGCGCCGGACGCGATGAAGAGGATGTGGTCGGTCTTCATCGGCCCGTATTTGGTGGCGACGGTGGTCCCCTCGATCAGCGGGAGGAGGTCGCGCTGGACGCCCTCGCGGCTGACCGATCCGCCGCGCACGTCGGAAACGGCGATCTTGTCGATCTCGTCGAGGAAGACGATCCCGTTGGCCTCGGCGTCGGCGAGCGCGACCCGGTTGACGTCGTCCTGGTCGAGCCGCCGGTCGGCCTCCTCCTCGACCAGCCGGTTCCACGCCTCGCCGACCTTCAGGCGGCGCTTCTTCCTCGGCTGCTGGCCCATCGCCTTGGACATCATGTCGGACAGGTTGATCATCCCGACCTGGCCGCCCATTCCGGGTATCTCGAACGGCGTCGCAGGCGTTTCGACGACCTCGATCTCCACCTCGGAATCGGCGAGATGGCCGTCGCGGAAGCGTTGGCGGAAGCTCTCGCGGGTCGCCTCGCTGGCGCCCTTGCCGGTCAGCGCCTCCAGAAGCCGCTCCATCGCCGCCTCCTCGGCGGCGTCCTTCACCGCGAGCCGGCGCCGCTCCTTCTCGAGCCGGACCGCTTCCTCGACGAGGTCGCGGGCGATCTGCTCGACGTCGCGGCCGACATAGCCGACCTCGGTGAACTTGGTCGCCTCGACCTTGACGAACGGCGCGTCGGCGAGCTTCGCCAGCCGCCGGCTGATCTCGGTCTTGCCGCAGCCGGTGGGGCCGATCATCAGGATGTTCTTCGGGGTCACCTCGTCGCGAAGCGCGTCGGACAGGCGCTGGCGGCGCCAGCGGTTGCGCAGGGCGACGGCGACGGCGCGCTTCGCCTCCTTCTGGCCGACGATGTGGGAATCGAGAGCGGCGACCACCGCCTTGGGAGTGAGATTGTCGTTCATGATAGTCCCGGGATCGGGGAGCGGTAGGGCTCCCCATGGATGAGTCCCGCATATTGGAAGGCGGGCCCGGGGGATCAACCGCAACTACCGTCGCCCCAGCGAAGGCTGGGGCCCCGGCGGGTGAGGAACACGGAGCCTTTCACCCCCTGGGGTCCCAGCCTTCGCCGGGACGACGCGAGGCTTGCTTCCTCCCGGCGGGTTCGTTCGTTAGGGCGCCGAACGACGAGCGAGGGCGACTTCGATGAGCGACGATCTGGTGAGCCGAGTCCGGAACCGCACCCCCGCCTGCGCCAAGGTCGGCGTGTTCGACATGGACGGGATATTCCGGGGCAAATATCTCCACCCCGACAAGCTCGCCTCGGCGCTGGCCGGCGGGTTCGGCTTCTGCGACGTCGTGCTGGGCTGGGATTCGGGCGACCAGCTGGTCGACAATCTAAGCTTCACCGGCTGGCACACCGCCTATCCCGACGCGGAGGCGCGGCTTCTTCCGGAGACCGAGCGGGCGATGCCGTTCGAAGGCGGAATGCCGCTCATCCTGGGCGAGTTCGCCGGGCGGGCCGAAGCGGTCTGCCCGCGAAGCCTGCTCCGCCGCGTGCTGGAGCGCGCCGACGCGGCGGGATTCGCCTTGAAGGCCGCGGCCGAGTTCGAGTTCTTCGTGTTCGAGGAGACTCCGCAATCGGTGCGCGACAAGGGCTATCGCGACCTGAAGCCGATCACGCCCGGGAATTTCGGCTATTCGATGCTCCGCTCAAGCGTCCACGCCGATTTCTATCATGAGCTTTGGGCGACCTGCGATTCGATGCGGATCGAGATCGAGGGGCTGCACACGGAGACCGGCCCCGGCGTGATGGAGGCCGCGATCAAGGTCGACGACGCGCTCGAGGCGGCGGACAAGGCGGCCCTGTTCAAGACGGTCGCCAAGATCCTCGCCCAGAAGCGCGGCTGGATGGCGACCTTCATGGCGAAATGGTCGAAGGACTGGCCCGGCCAGTCCGGCCACCTCCACATGTCGCTGCTCGATTCGAAGACGGGGCAGGGGCTGTTCTTCGACGAGTCCAAGCCGCTCCACATGTCCGACCGGATGCGCTGGTTCGTCGGCGGGCAGCAGGCGCTGCTTCCGGAGCTGCTCGCGATGATCTCGCCGACGGTGAACAGCTACACGCGCATGATCCCGGGCTTCTGGGCGCCGACCTCGGCCACCTGGGGCTACGAGAACCGCACCTGCGCGCTTCGGGTGATCGGCGGATCGGAGAAGACCCAGCGGGTCGAGTATCGGATCGGCGCGGCCGACATCAATCCCTACATCGCGCTCGCCGCGGCGATCGGCTCGGGCCTGTGGGGGATCGAGAACCGGATCGAGCCGGACGCGCCGATCGAGGGCACGGCCTATGACGTCGAGATGCCGCCCGAACGGGTTCTTCCCGCCACCTTGTGGGAGGCGGCGCAGCGGCTGAAGGGCTCGGCGGCGGCGCGCGACCTGTTCGGCGCCGAGTTCGTCGAACATTATGCCGCCACCCGCGAATGGGAGGAGCGCGAGGCCCGAAAGGCGATCACCGACTGGCAGCTCGCCCGCTATTTCGAGATTATCTAAAGTGGCCTGGAAGGGAGCTTTGCTGTTCCCCGGCGAAAGCCGGGGCCCAGATCATCGGCAGGCGCTGGGCCCCGGCCTTCGCCGGGGAACAGGGCGCGCGAATTGACCGACCTCGTCTGCATCTCTCCCGTCGACGGCCGGGAATATGCGCGGCGGGCGCTTACTTCGCCGGCCGAGGTGGAGCGCGCTCTGGAACGGGCGCGATCCGCGCAGCGCGAATGGCGGACGGTGCCGCTGGCGGAGCGGTCCGCCGTCGTCCGCCGGTTCATGGCGACGATGGAGGCGCTGAACGGCGACATCGTCCCGGAGCTGGCCCGGCAGATGGGCCGGCCGGTGCGTTACGGCGGCGAGCTTCGCTCGCTCAAGGAGCGGGTCGAGGCGATGCTGGCGCTGGCGCCCGAGGCCCTCGCCAACGAAATTCGCGAGCATGGCCGGGTGGCGCGGGTGCCGGCCGGGCTGGTCCTCGTCGTCGCGCCCTGGAACTATCCCTTCCTCACCGCCGCCAACACGATCGTTCCGGCGCTTCTCGCGGGCAATGCGGTGATCCTCAAGCATTCGGCCCAGACCCTGCTCGCCGGCGAGCGCTTCGCCGAGGCTTTCGCGGCGGCGGGGCTGCCCGACGGACTGTTCGCCAACCTCTTCCTCTCGCATGAGGAGACGGCGCGGCTGCTCGGCGCCGGCCTCGTCGACCATGCGACCTTCACCGGCTCGGTCGAGGGCGGACGAGCGGTGGAACGGGCGGCGGCCGGATCGTTCACCACCCTCACCCTGGAGCTTGGCGGCAAGGACCCGGCCTATGTCCGTTCCGACGCCGACCTGTCCGCCGCCGTCGAGGGTCTCGTCGACGGAAGCTTCTTCAACGCCGGTCAGTCCTGCTGCGGGGTGGAGCGGATCTACGTCCACGAGTCGGTGTGGGCGCCGTTCCTCGACGGCTTCGCCGAGGGGGCCCGGTCCTACCGGCTCGGCGATCCGCTCGATCAGGAGACCAGCCTCGGCCCGATGGCGAGCGCGCGGGGCGCCGCCGAGGTCCGCCGCCAGGTCGCCGAGGCGGTCGCGGCGGGCGCCCGGACCCATGTCCCGACCCAGCTCTTTCCCGCCGACGCCGGCGAGGGGCCGTATCTGATGCCGCAGGTGCTGACCGGCGTGGATCATCGGATGGCCCTGATGCGCGAGGAGACGTTCGGGCCGGCCATCGGCCTCATGCCGGTCTCCTCGGACGAGGAGGCGCTGGCGCTGATGAACGACAGCGACTTCGGCCTCACCGCCTCGATCTGGACCCGCGACCGGGCGGCGGCCGCGCAGCTCGCCGGGCGCGTCGAGGCGGGGACGGTGCTGGTCAATCGCTGCGACTATCTCGATCCGCAGCTCGCCTGGACGGGGATCAAGCAGAGCGGCCGGGGCGCCTCGCTCGGCCGCTACGGCTTCGACTCAGTCACCCGGCCCAAATCCTTGCACCTCGGGAGCGCCTGATGGACCTGCCTCACGCCAATTGGAACTATCCCACCGCGATCCGCTTCGGGGCCGGCCGGATCGCCGAGCTTCCCGAGGCGTGCCGGACGCTGGGGATGGAGCGGCCCTTGCTCGTCACCGATCCGGCGCTGGCGGAACTGGCGATGACCCGCGATGCCGCCGCGGCGGCCGGGGCGGAAATCTTCTCCGCCGTCCACGCCAATCCGGTCGGCGCCGACGTCGAGGCCGGAGTGGCCGCCTTTCGCGCCGGCGGTCATGACGGAGTGATCGCCTTCGGCGGCGGAAGCGGGCTCGATGTCGGCAAGACCGTCGCCTTCCAGGCCGGCCAGTCCCGCCCGCTGTGGGAATTCGAGGACCGGGAGGATTGGTGGACCCGCGCCGACGCCTCCGCGATCGCGCCCATCGTCGCCGTCCCGACCACCGCCGGGACCGGCTCCGAGGTCGGCCGCGCCGGAGTCATCCTCGACGAGGAGGAAGGGGTGAAGAAGATCATCTTCCACCCCAGGATGCTTCCCGGGATCGTCATCCTCGATCCCGCGCTCACCGTCGGCCTTCCGCCCCACGTCACCGCCGCCACCGGAATGGACGCGCTCTCCCACTGCCTCGAAGCCTGGTGCGCTCCGGGCTTTCACCCGATGGCGGACGGCATCGCGGCGGAGGGGACGAGGCTGATCGCCGACTGGCTGGTCAGGGCGGTGGAGGATGGATCGGACCTCGAGGCGCGGGGAAACATGCTCGCCGCCGCGACGATGGGCGCGACGGCCTTCCAGAAGGGTCTGGGCGGAATGCACGCCCTGGCGCACCCGATCGGCGCACTCTCGGCGACCCATCACGGCCTCACCAACGCGGTCCTGATGCCCTACATGCTCGCCTTCAACCGCCCGGCGATCGAGGAGAGAGTGGCGCGGCTGGCCGGCTTCATCGGCCTCGAGCCCAGCTTCGAGGCCTTCCTCGACTGGATCGTCGACCTGCGCCGCCGGCTCGCCATCCCGCACACCCTGGCGGAGCTGGGCGTCGAGGAGCCGCAGCTGGAGAAGATCGCCACGATGGCGGAGGCGGACCCCTCGGCGGGCGGAAATCCGCGTCCCTTCGGAGCGGCCGAGGCGCGCGAGGTGCTCGCCGCGGCCATGGCCGGCAGGGTGGGCTAGGATAGCGAGAGGCGAAGAAGAAGGCCCTCATCCCAGCCTTCTCCCGCGAGCGGGAGAAGGGGCGCGACAGCGGCGACCCTCCTTCCCGCGAGCGGGAGAGGACCCCCTTATTCCCCTCTCCCGCGAGCGGGAGAGGGCAGGGTGAGGGCCTTCTCCTCTTCCTCTTCTACGCCCCCCCCACCGTCTCCACCGTCAGATTGCCGTTGGTGTAGACGCAGATGTCGGCGGCGATGGCCATGGCCTTTCGGGCGATCGCCTCGGCCTCCTCTTCATAATCGAAGAGCGCGGTCGCGGCGGCGAGGGCGAAATTGCCGCCGGAGCCGATCGCCGCGACCCCCGAGCCGGGCTCCAGGACGTCGCCATTGCCGGTGAGGACGAGGGTGATGTCCTTGTCCGCGACGATCATCATCGCCTCCAGATTGCGCAGATATTTGTCGGTCCGCCAGTCCTTGGCGAGCTCGACCGCGGAGCGCATGAGTTGGCCGTGATGCTGCTCGAGCTTCTTCTCGAGCCGCTCGAACAGGGTGAAGGCGTCGGCCGTCGCCCCGGCGAATCCGCCGATCACGGAGCCGTCTCCAAGTCTTCTTACCTTGCGGGCGTTGGGCTTGATCACCGTCTGGCCGAGAGTCACCTGCCCATCGCCGGCGATCACCGCCTTGCCGTTCTTCCTCACCCCGAGGATCGTCGTTCCGTGCCAGCTTTCCATCTTCGCTCCCGCTTTCGGCGCGCGATATGGGAGGCGGCGGCGGCCCGCGCAACGGAAGGCTGACAGCGCGCCTTCCGACCTTTAGCAGGGGACGGATGGAGATATTGCTCCTCCTCGGCCTGGTCGGGCTCGGAATCGCCTATGTCCGGCTGGCGGAGCGAGTCCTGGCGCTCGAGCGCGAGCGGGACGGGTGGCAGCCGGAAAAGGCGGGTCCGGCGATTGTCGCGCCGGCGCGGACCGCCACGGTGATCCGCGATCCGTCGGCCCCGGCCGTCGTGGCGCCGGCCGCCGCGCCGCCGGCGGCCGATCCGCCCGGGCCGCGCGACTGGGCCGGCGGCGGCGAGGCCGGCGATCCCTCACCCGCGCCGGCCCGTGCTCGGGAGGAGAGCGTCGGGGGCTTCTTCGAGCGCTGGGTCGGCGGACGCCTGATGATCTGGGCGGGCGGGATCGCGCTCGCCGTCGCGGGCGTCCTCCTGGTGCGCTATTCGATCCAGATCGGCCTGATCACGCCGGGCGTGCAGATGGGCATCGCCGCCTTGTTCGGGCTGATCCTCATCGGCCTCGGCGAGGCGGCGCGGAGCCGGCCCGCCTGGTCGGTCGACGCGCGGGTCGCCCAGGCTTTGGTCGGGGCCGGGATCCTCGTCCTCTACGCGACCGCCTACGGCTCGCTCGTCGTCCATCACCTGATCGGCGGCGGAACCGCCTTCGCTCTGATGGTGGCGGTCACCGTCGCCGCGCTCGTCCTGTCGCTCCGCCACGGCTCGCCCGCCGCGGTGATGGGGCTGGTCGGCGGCTTCGCGACCCCGCTCCTGGTCGGCGAGCGAAGCCAGTCCGCGATCCCGCTTCTCGCCTATCTGTCGCTGCTCGATGTCGCCTTGTTCGCGCTGGCCGGGCGCCGCGGCTGGACCTGGCTTGCCGCCGGAGCGGCTCTCATCAGCTTCGGCTGGGGTGCCGCGATCCTGTTCTGGCCGCCGCCCGACGCCCTGTCGGCCGGCGCCTTCATCCTGGCCGTCGCAATCGGCGCCTCGCTTCTGCGCGCCGGAAAAGGATGGGAGCTGGACTTCCTCCGTCCGGCCGCGATCGCCCTCGTCGAGATCGCCTTCCTGGTCGCGCGCGAGGATGTCGGACTGCCCGCCTGGGGCCTGTTCGGCTTGCTCTCGGCGGCCTGCTTCGTCCTTGACGGGCGAAAGCCGGAATTCCGCCCGCTGCCGCTCATCGCCTTGCTCCTCGCTCTCCTCCTCCTGATCCTCAAGGCCGAGCGCCAGATCGCCTATCTGCCGGCGGTGGCGGCGGGGGTCACCCTGCTCTTCGCGGCGGGGAGCGTTCCCGCTCTGCTTCGCCGGCGCGCGCCCGGTCTGGCGGCGGCGACCTTCTGCCTCGCCTTCCTCGCTCCGGCCTCGATCCTGCGGGTAGAGCGGGCGGCTTTGCTCGACCGCCCGGCTTGGGGGTTGCTCTTCCTCCTTCTCGCCATCGGCCCGGCCTGGCTTGCCTGGGCCCGGCGGAGCGAGGCGTCGGAGGAGGGCTCCGACTGGCCGCTCGCCTTGGCCGCCGCCACGGCGGCGGCGCTCGCGGCCATCGGTCTGCGGGATCTCGTTCCGCCGCCGCTGCTCGGCGCCGCATGGCTCGTCATCGCCCTCGCCCTGGCCTTCGCGGCGCGGAGGCTCGGCGACGGCGCCGTCGCCAATCTCGCGCTCGTCGGCGCCGCCGTCTCGGCCGTGGTCGCGGCGGCGACCGTTCAGGCTTTGTGGCGGACCTTGCTCGGCTCCGTCGCCGGCGATCCCGCCCTGGCCCTGAACCTTCCCGGCACGATGGTCGCGCTCGAGGCGCTGCTCCTGCCGGCGGGCCTGCTCGCGATCCTGTGGCGGGTTCTGCCGGAGCCGCCGCGCAGCGCCCGGGCGCTTGCGCTCGCTCTGGCCGGGCTGTTCGCGATCGCCGCCGCCTATGTCGCTTTCAAGCACGGCTTCGGCCTCTCGAGCCGCGAGGATTTCGTCGCCCGGGGATTCGCCGAACGGACGATCCTCAACCAGTCGCTCTTCCTCCTGGGCTGGCTGGTCTGCCGCGGCCACCTTCCCGTCCGGGGGCTCGACCGCGACGGACGCTGGCGGGCGGGAACGGCCTTGACCGCCCTCGCCGCGGCTCGGCTCGTCTGGTTCGACATGCTCCTGCACAATCCGGTGGCGACGGCGCAGAACGTCGGAGCGCTTCCGGTCCTGAACCTGATCGCGCCGGCCTATCTGATGAGCGCGCTGTGGCTCTATTCGGCGAGGCGCGGCGCCGCTCACGAGCTCCGCTCCGGCCTTTGGCTGATCCTCTCCCTCGCCTCGCTGATCCTCGGGGTGATGCTGACGGTCCGCCAGGGCTTCCAGGGGCCGCTGCTCGACCGGCCCGGCCTGTCCTCCACCGAATCCTACGGCTATTCGCTCGCCGGCCTGCTGCTTTCGATCGCGCTGTTGCTCGGCGGAATTCGCGGCCGGGACAAGGCGGTCCGGATCGCCGGCCTCGGCCTGCTCACCGCGACGACGGTCAAGGTGTTCTGGGTCGATGCCGGGGCGCTTGAGGGCGTGCTCCGGATCCTCTCCTTCCTCGGCCTCGGCCTCGCCCTGATCGGGATCGGCAAGCTCTACACGAAGGTGCTCGATGCGGAGGCGGCAGCGGGGTAGCGGCCGAGGACGCTCCCGTGCGGGCGTCGCCTCGCTTATACATTTGGTCGGGGCGACTGGATTCGAACCAGCGACCCCCACACCCCCAGTGTGATGCGCTACCAGGCTGCGCTACGCCCCGACCGGGCTCCCGGCGGGCCGGAAGCGAGGGCGCGATTTAGGCCGCGCCGCCGCCGAAGGCAAGCCGCTTGACGGTCGGCTACGCCGTGGTTAGTTTCGTTTAGCAACTTACTTGAGGTGGACATGGCTTCGCGGGACGGCGGCTTCGGAATCGCGTCGGAGGAGGATTTCAAGCGCTTGAGCGGCCTTGAGCTGCTTCGCGGCATCATCGAGGGCCGGCTCCCGGCGCCGACCATCTCGCGCACCATGGGCTTCCGGCTCGTCGAGGTGGAGGCCGGACTCGCCGTGTTCGAGGGGGAGCCGGGGCCGCACCTCCTCAATCCGCTCGGGAGCGTCCACGGAGGAGTCGCCCTGACCCTGATCGACAGCGCCGCCGGCTGCGCCGTGCACAGCGAGCTCGAGGCCGGGGTCGGCTACACGACCGTCGAGACCAAGGTGAACTTCACCCGGCCGATCGCGCCGGACGGCGGGAAGGTGCGCTGCGAGGGGCGGGTGGTGACGCGCGGCCGGACGATCGCGACGGCCGAGGCCCGGTTGCTCTCCTCCGCGGGCAAGATACTTGCCCACGGCACCTCCACGTTGATCATCCTTACGCCGCGGAGCTAGGCTATAGCCTCGTTCGCCGGGCATCCGGGGATTTGATCCTTCTCCCCAGGGGGGAGAGGGTAGGGAGAGGGGGTTCGGCGGTCGAAGCTTAGCTTCGGAGTCGGAACCCCCTCACCCCAGCCATCTCCCCGCCGGCGAGGGGGCGGTCCGTCGCCCGTCAGCACGCGCAGCCGGGGCCGCAGCGGCAGTCCTTCGGAGCGCCGTCCTCGCCCTTGCCGCAGCGGCAGGCGGGAGCGCAGGCGCACGGATCGCATTTGCACTTGCGGGTCATCGGAACCTCCATTCTTGGTTGGAGCGCCGTCTCTACCCCCGCCGCTGCCGCCGCGATTGAACGCAGCGGCTGATTTTCGAAACCCGTCCGGCGTGGCATGAAGGGGCATGCGGATCGAAGGGCGGGGCGAGATCGCGATCTGGGAAGGCGGCAGCCTTTGGGTGCTTGCGGCCGAGCGGGAGCGCGCCGGCGCCGCGGCCCATTCGCATCACGCCGTGCAGGCGACCTTTTCGCTGGAGGGATCGATGGCGCTGGAAAGCGGCGGCGAGCATATCGCCGGCCGCGCGGCGGCCGTGGCGGCCGATTCGCGCCACGTCTTCACCGCCTCGGGCCGGGTCGCCTTCCTGTTCGTCGAGCCGGAGAGCCCGGCCGGACGGGCGCTCGCGGCGAAGCTGTTCCGGGGACGCTCGCTCGCGCCGCTCGACACCCGGGAGGTGGAGGATCTGCTGGCCGAGCTTGCCGCCCGGGCGGGGCCGGGCGGCGCGGGCTCGACTTCCCTCGCCGAGCTCGGCAAGGCGCTGGTCGAACGGATCGCCTGCACCTGCCGCGCGGCGCTGCTCGACCCGCGGGTGGAGGCGATGATCGCCCATGCCGCCGCGAACCTCGACAAGCCGGTCGCGCTCGCCTCGGCAACCGCGAGCATCGGCCTTTCGCAAAGCCGGCTTCGCCACCTCTTCGTCGAGGAGACGGGCCTCGCCTTCAAGACCTACGTGCTGTGGCTAAGGATCCGCCGCGCCGTCGAGCTTTACGCCGACGGCGCGAGCCTCACCCAGGCCGCGCACGATTCCGGCTTCGCCGATTCCGCCCATTTCAGCCGAACCTTCCGGCGAACCTTCGGCGTCCCCGCCGCCGCGCTCAAGCTGACCCGCGCCGCCGGCTCTTCCCTCGCTGAAGCCAGCGAGGGCAAGAGCCGCCGCCGCTCCTATTGAAGCACTTCGCCGGCGTCGCCGATCACCCACTTGCTTGTGGCGCAGACGTTGACCTTGCGGTGCTCGAACGACTTGCCGGAGGTCAGGACCGCCTTGAGGTCGTAATAGCATTCGGTCGTGCCGTTATCGATATTGGCGGAGATGCTGTCCCCCGAAGCCAGGGTCTTCTGGCCGAGAAGGTCCTCCTCCCAGGTCTTCGCCGTGATCGGCGAAGCGTAAAGCTCGCGAATGACGGAGTTGCTAAGGTTCTGAACGACGACCTTGCGGTTCTTGCCGTCCGGAGCGGCGCCCGCCGCGCCCGAAAGGCCGAGCGCCGCGACCGCGGCCAAAAGCATCGATATCTTCTTCATGATGATTTCCCCCTAGGTTTCCCTGCCGACCCGGCAGGAATAACGAGGATGGGGCGCTCTGGAAATAGTCGTTACGGCCACGTCGGCCGCTTCGCCTTGGCAAGGCGGGGCCGGCGTGATAACCGCCCTCACGCTTTTCGGCCGCGGCCCTTCTCGCCGGCCCTTACAGGTATTAGCTAAAGCTCATGTTTTCCTCACCAGCCCAAGCCTCGGCCGGCGCCAGTTCTGCAGGAGCGCTCGGCGCCCTCGGCCAATTCGCGCCTTTGCTGCTCATCTTCGTCATCTTCTATTTCCTGCTGATCCGGCCGCAGCAGCAGCGGGTGAAGCAGCACCGCGCGATGATCGACGCGGTGAAGCGCAACGACGTCGCGGTCACCGGCGGCGGAGTGGTCGGCAAGGTCACCAAGGTGGAGGATTCCGAGGTCGAGCTGGAAATCGCGTCGGGCGTTCGCATCCGAGCCCTCAAGTCGATGCTGAGCGACGTCCGCCCGCACGGCGCCAAGCCCGCGAACGATTGACGCCATGCTCGATTTCCCTCGCTGGAAGATCTGGGGCATCACCCTGATCTCGCTGATCGCGGTGCTTCTCGCGGTGCCGAGCCTGGTTCCGCCCTCGCAGGTGGCCCACTGGCCCTCCTTCATCCCGAGCGCCCGGATCAATCTCGGACTGGACCTCGCCGGCGGAAGCCAGCTTCTGCTCGAGGCCGATACCGGCGACGTCGCCAAGCATCGGCTCGAGACGATGGAGGAGACGATCCGGGTCGGAATGCGCCGGATGTCGCCGCCGATCGAGATCGGCGAAACCTCGATCGCCGGTGGACGCCTGACGTTCATGGTCCGCGATCCCGCCCGGCTGGATGCCGCGGTCGAGTTCGCCCGCGCCCAGACCCAGCCGGTCGGGCTCGGCCCGCGCGACTGGAACGTCAGCGTCGTCGACGGCAATCGGATCGTCATGGTCCCGACCCAGGCGGGGCTCGATAACGCGCTCGACAGCGCGATGGCGACCACGCGCGAGGTCGTCTACAATCGCGTCGACCCCGACGGCACCAAGGAGGTCACCGTCATCCGCCAGGGCGATCGGCGGATCCTCGTCCAGGTTCCGGGCCTTCAGAATCCCGAGGGGCTGAAGGCGCTGATCGGCAAGACGGCGCGGCTCGATTTCAAGCTGGTCGACCAGAATGCGGATCCCGCCCTGGTGGCCCAGGGCCGGGCGCCGCCGGGGAGCCAGGCGCTTCCCTATCCCGAAACCGGCCGGCGGATCGCGGTCAAGCGGCGGGCGATCGTGACGGGCGACCAGCTGGTCGACGCCAAGCAGGCGTTCGATCAGAACAACCGGCCGGCGGTGTCGATCACCTTCGACTCGAAAGGCGGCCGAGCCTTCGCCAAGGTCACCCAGGAAAATGTCGGCAAGCCGTTCGCCATCATCCTCGACGACGTCGTCCTGTCCGCGCCGAACATCAACGAGCCGATCCTCGGCGGCGGTGCCATCATCATGGGCAATTTCACCGTCCAGAGCGCCAACGACCTTGCCGTCCAGCTCCGCTCGGGCAGTCTGCCGGTGACCCTCAAGGTGATCGAGGAGCGCACCGTCGGCCCCGAGCTCGGCCGCGACTCGATCTACTGGGGCACCATCGCCAGCATCGTCTCGACCCTGGCCGTCATCCTCTTCATGCTCGTCACCTACGGGCGCTTCGGGGTCTATGCGACGATCGGCCTCGTCCTCAACGCCCTGTCGATCCTCGGCATCCTCGCCCTGTTCGGAGCCTCGCTGACCCTTCCGGGGATCGCCGGCTTCGTGCTGACGATCGGCGCCGCGGTGGACGCCAACGTCCTCATCAACGAGCGGATCCGCGAGGAGCAGAGGCGGGGCCGGCGCGTGCTCGAGGCGATCGAGGCCGGTTATCGCGAGGCGAGCACCGCCATCTTCGACGCGAACATCACCAACGTCATCGCCGCCGTCATCATGTATTATTTCGGCTCGGGCCCGATCCGCGGATTCGCGGTGGTGCTGATGATCGGAATCGTCACCTCGGTGTTCAGCGCCGTCAACGTGACCCGGATGATGGTCGCGCTCTGGGCCCGCAAGGCGCGGCCGAAGGAGCTTCACATATGACCTCGCTCCTCGTCCCGGCGCGGGGACCCCGTCGAAGTACAACTTCGATGGGACCCAAGGCCGGGGCCTCCAAGAGGCCCCCGGTGCCTTTCCTCGTCGAGACCCCGGCCTGCGCCGGGGTGACGGAGTAGATATGCGTCTCCTCAAGCTGATCCCCGACAACACCAACCTGGATTTCATGCGCTGGCGCAACGTCGCGCTCGGAATTTCGATCGCGATCACTTTGGCTTCGGTCGCCCTGGTCGCGGTTCGCGGACTGAACCTCGGCGTCGACTTCGTCGGCGGCCAGATGATCCGCGTCACCTTCTCGCAGACGGCGCCGATCGAGGAGATCCGCAAGACCGTCGGCGACCTCAACATGGGCGGCTTCTCGATCCAGGAATCGGGCAACGACCGGACCCTTTCGATCCGAATGGGCCTTCCCAAGGGCGGCGAGGACGCGGCCAACAAGGCGGCGTCGAGGGTCAGGAACGCCATCGCCGCCAGGCATCCCGATGCCAAGTTCGCGGTCGACAGCGTGTCGGGCAAGGTGTCGAACGAGCTCTACCGGGCCGGTGCCATCTCGATCGCGCTCGCCATGCTGGGGATCGCCATCTTCATCTGGTTCCGCTTCGAATGGCAGTTCGGGGTAGGCGCGCTGACCACGCTGGCCCACGACGTCGCGGTGACGATGGGCTTCTTCGCCCTCACCCAGCTCGAGTTCGACCTGAACGTCGTCGCGGCGATCCTCACCATCGTCGGCTACAGCCTCAACGATTCCGTCGTCGTATACGACCGGATCCGGGAGAATCTGCGTAAATACCGCAAGATGGAGATCGTGCCGCTCCTCAACCTCTCGCTCAACGAAACGCTGTCGCGAACCATGGTCACCTCGCTGTCGATCATGCTCGCGCTTCTCGGCCTGCTTCTGATCGGGCCGGAGGTGATCTTCGGCCTGACCATCGCCATCCTGCTGGGAATCTTCGTCGGCACCTATTCGTCCATCTATATTTCGGCGCCGATCCTCGTCTGGCTTCGGGTCAGCTCCGACAGCTTCCTTCCCAAGCATTCCTCGCCGTCCGGGGCCGAGCGGGTGACGAGCCGCAACGAAGGCGCCTGATGGCGCGGATGGACCGCGAGCCCAATCCGGACGGTCCGGTCGTCCAGGGCTTCGCGGAGAACGGCTTCCTGGTCGACGGCAACGTCTACCGCGCCCTTCTGCTGACGCCCGAAAGCGCGCGCGAGTGGGAAGCGCCGGAGCCCGCGCGGCTCGACGTGGCGAGCCTCGAGCCGGCCCTCGCGCTCGATCCGCCGCCGGAATTCCTCATCCTCGGCACCGGGCCCCGGCTCGCTCTGCCGCCGCGCGCGGTCGTCCGCGCCGTGGAGGCGCGCGGGATCGGGATCGAGGCGATGGACAGCCGCGCCGCCGCCCGAACCTGGGGGCTGCTGCGCGGCGAAGGCCGCTGGATCGCCGCCGCCTTGATGCCGCTTTGACATTCCCCTCCGCGTGCGTGGAGGGGGGCTAGTCCCGCCCCGCCACCCGCCGCAAATGCTCGGCGAGCTCGGCGGCGTTGCGCTCCCAACTGAACCGCTCGGCCGCGGCGCGCACCGCGTTCCGGTCCGGCGGGAAGTCGAGCAGCTCGGCGATCGCCGCGGCAAAGGCTTCCGGCGTCCGCGCGACGATCCGCCCCGCCTGCGGCCGGTCGATCACCTCGCGGGCGCCGCCGACGTCGGGGATCACCACCGGCGTTCCGCAGGCCAGCGCCTCGACCCACGCATTGGCAAGCCCCTCCCGCTCCGAGGCGAGCGCCATCACGTCGGCCTCCGCCACCAAGGCGGGCATGTCCGGATGCGCGACCGCGCCGAGGAAGGTGACGTTGCCCGGAGCGAGAGCCTCCAGCGCCCTGCGTTCCGGTCCGTCGCCGGCGATCAGGAGACGGGCGCCCGGAAGCCGCGCCGCCGCTTCGATCAGCAGGCGATGGCCCTTTTCCGGAACGAGGTTGCCGACCGCCAGGATCGTCCGGCCCGGCGCCCGCTCCAGGGGCCGAAAGCGATCTAGGTCGACGCCGGTATAATGGACCCGTATCTTCTCCGCCGGCATTCCGAGCGCGATCATCCCCCGCTTCAGCGCCTCGCTGACCGCGAGCAGCCCTCCCGCGGCCCGCGCCGCCTCCACCATCCGGGCCCGGATCGCAGGTTCCTTGCCCCAGTGGGCAATGTCGCTCCCGCGCGCCTTGACCGAGAAGGGGATCCCGAGCGCGCGCGACAGGTGCATCGCGGCGACCCCATCCGGCCAGAAGAATTCGGCGTCGATCACGTCGCAGCCAAGCCGTCGAACAACCGGCAGCGCCGCCTCGGCAAGCCGGCGCGCCCGCCCCGAATGGGTGAAAGGCAGGGCCCGGAACCTCGGCCGGTGAACGGAGAGGCCGTTGCGTTCCTCGCGCTCCGGAAGGGCGGCGAGAGTCGCCCATCGGGGGTGGAGGGTCAAAGGCCAGGGCGGCAGGCCGAGCGCCGAAACGGTTTCGACGGTCAGGTCGGCTTGGCCCGCCAGCGCGCGGGTCTGCCGCTCCACGAACGCGCCGAAATTCGGCCGGGTCCGGTCCGGGAACAGAGTCGAGAGGGTGGCCACCTTGAGCATCGCCGCTTCCTTAGCGCGGCAAGCATTAAACCGCCGTTCATCGCGCGCGCGGTTACTGTCCGCCCTCGCCCCCTCTCGCGCGCGAGCCTATCCGCTTGGCCTTGTCGTTCCCCTTCGCTAAGAAGCCGCCCATGCTCTTTAAAAAAGCCCGCCCGCTCGCCGCCGCCCTGATGGTCGCGATGGTCCTGCCCCTCGCCGCCTGCGCCACCGGCGGCAAGAAGACCAAGGCCGACACGCAATATGTCGCCCGCGACGTCAACACGCTCTACCGGCTCGCCAAGGACCGGCTCGACCACCGCGATTATGCCACCGCGGCGGCGGTGTTCGACGAGGTCGAGCGCCAGCATCCTTATTCCGTCTGGGCCCGCCGCGCCCAGCTGATGAGCGCGTTCAGCTATTATGCGGCGCGCGATTATACCAAGTCGATCGACAGCGCCCGGCGCTTTCTCTCGATCCATCCGGGCAACAAGGACGCGCCTTACGCTTACTACCTGATCGCGCTTAGCTATTACGAGCAGATCGAGGACGTGACCCGCGACCAGACGACCACCCGGCAGGCGCTCGATTCGCTCGGCGAGCTGGTCCGCCGCTATCCCTCGACCCGCTACGCCTCCGACGCGCGTTTGAAGGTCGATCTGGTTCGCGACCATCTCGCCGGCAAGGAGATGGAGGTCGGCCGGTTCTACCAGCGGCGCGGCCAGTGGCTCGCGGCGGTCACCCGCTTCCGCTTCGTGATCGACGAATATCAGACCACCAGCCACGCGCCCGAGGCGCTGATGCGGCTCACCGAAAGCTATCTCGCGCTCGGAGTACCGGAGGAGGCGCGCAAGGCCGCGGCCGTGCTCGGCGCCAATTACCCGAATACCAAATGGTATGAGCGCGCCTACGCCCTCGTCCAGCGCCACGGCGGAACGGCGGCGCCGGCGGCCGCGGTGCCGGCGGCGTGAGCGGTTCTCGTCGCTCCGGCGAAGGCCGGGGCCCCAGCGCGCAAGGTCTCGGCACATGAGCTGCGACCCCGGCCCGCGCCGGGGTGACGGCCTGTAGCGGCCGTCATGCTGACCAGCCTCTCCATCCGCGACGTGGTGCTGATCGAGAGCCTCGATCTCGAATTCGGACCCGGGCTCGGAGTCCTCACTGGCGAGACCGGCGCCGGCAAGTCGATCCTGCTCGACGCCCTCGGCCTCGCGCTCGGGGTCCGCGCCGACAGCGGCCTCGTCCGGCAGGGTCAGGCCCAGGCGGTCGTCACCGTCGGCTTCGATCTTCCGGCCGGCCATCCGGCGCTCGAGCTGCTCGCCGAAAACGGCCTCGAGGGGGAGCCGGGCGAGCCGCTCGTCATCCGCCGGATCGTCAAGGCCGACGGCGGCAGCCGGGCCCTCGTCAACGATCAGTCCGCCTCCGTCGCCCTGGTCCGCGATCTCGGCGCACTGCTCGTCGAGATACACGGCCAGCACGACGATCGCGGCCTTCTCAACCCGCGCGGCCACCGGGCCCTGCTCGATTCTTTCGGAGCAATCGACACGGCTCCGTGCGAGCGCCTGTTCCGCGCCTGGGCCGAGGCCGAGGCGGCGCTCGCCCGCGCCCGCGACGAGATCGAAGCCGCCGCCCGCGACCGGGAGTGGCTCGAACATGCCGCCGGGGAGCTTGCGAAGCTTGCGCCCGAGGCGGGAGAGGAGGCGGCCCTGGCGGAGCTTCGGGCGTCGATGCAGAAAGGCGCCCGGCTCGCCGACGACATCGCCGCGGTCGGCCAGCTGCTCGACGGCTCGGACGGCGGGATCTCGCTTCTTCGCCAGGCGGCGCGCCGGCTCGAGCGGATCGGCGGGGAGCATGAGCGGCTGGGCGAGGCGCTCGAGGCGCTGGACCGCGCCGTGAACGAAGCGTCGGACGCCGAGGACCGCCTCGCCGCCGCCGCCGACGCTTTGTCCTTCGACCCGCGCCGGCTCGAGGAGTCGGAAGCGCGGCTGTTCGAGATCCGCGCGCTCGCCCGCAAGCACCGGGTCGAGCCCGACGCGCTTCCGGCGCTCGCCGAAACTCTGTCGGCGCGGCTTGCCGCCCTGGAAGCCGGCGAGCGGGGGCTCGGCGGCCTCGAAGCCGCCGTCGCCGACGCTCGGGGCGCCTACGAGGCCGAGGCCCTGCGCCTGACCGGGCTCCGCGCGGCCGCCGCCGAGCGGCTCGACGCCGCGGTGGCGGGCGAGCTCGTCCCACTGAAGCTCGACTCGGCGAAGTTTCGAACCGTCGTCGAGCCGCTCGCACAGGCGCAATGGACCGCCCGGGGCCGCGACCGGGTCGAATTCCAGGTGTCGACCAATCCCGGAGCGCCGTTCGCGCCGCTCACCCGGATCGCCAGCGGCGGCGAGCTTTCCCGATTCATCCTGGCGCTGAAGGTCGCGCTCGCCGAGCGCGCCGGCGCCGGGACGATGATCTTCGACGAGATCGACCGCGGGGTCGGCGGAGCGGTCGCGAGCGCGGTCGGCGAGCGGCTCAACCGCCTCGCGGCGAGCGCCCAGCTCCTCGTCGTCACCCACAGCCCCCAGGTCGCCGCGCGCGGCCAGCGCCACCTCCTCATCGAGAAGAGCCATGACGGCCTCGTCACCCGAACCAGCGTCCAATCCCTCGACTCCGCCCGCCGCCGAGAGGAGATAGCGCGAATGCTCTCGGGCGCCGAAGTGACCGACGAGGCGAGGGCCCAGGCGGGAAGGCTGCTGGAGGCGGCCTAGGGCCAGAGAAAGAAGACCCTCACCCCAACCCTCTCCCGCAAGCGGGAGAGGGGGCACGCCGCGCGGGAGAGCCGCTCCTCTCCCTCTCCCGCTTGCGGGAGAGGGCAGGGTGAGGGTCTTCTTCTTCTTCTTCTTCTTCTTACGTTGGAAATCCCTTTCAAACTCACCGCTTTCCGCTACATTTCCACCCATGGGTCCCGTCGGCCGAACCATCAGCCCCCACGCCGCCCCGCTAAGGCGCACCGCCACCGAATCCGAGCAGGCCCTCTGGAACCACCTCCGCTCCCGCCGCCTCGGCGGCCACAAGTTCCGCCGCCAATGGACCCTCGGCCCCTACATCGCCGACTTCTGCTGCGTGGAGAGCGGGCTGATCGTGGAGGCCGACGGAAGCCAGCACAATGAGGAGGAGGATCGAGTCCGCACCGCCTATCTTCGGGCGCAAGGCTTCCGCATCCTCCGCTTCTGGAACAACGACATCCTGACGAATGTGGAGGGCGTTCTAACGGTGATCCTCGAAGCGCTCGGCGGCTCTCAAGAAGAAGACCCTCACCCCAACCCTCTCCCGCGGGCGGGAGAGGGGGCACGCCGCCGCTCGCGCCCCTAAACCCCTTCTCCCGCCCGCGGGAGAAGGCTGGGATGAGGGTCTTCTTCTTGTTATCGGCGCAGGCATGGGAGCCTCCACCACCCTTACCGAATCCGAAGCCGCCGCCGAGCTGGAGCGCCTGGCCGCGGAGATCGCGCATCACAACCGCCTCTATCACGCCGAAGACGCGCCGGAGATCTCCGACGCCGAATATGATTCGCTCGTCCGCCGCAACGCGGAGCTGGAGCGCCAATTCCCGCGCCTCGTCCGCGAGGACAGCCCTTCGCGCCAAATCGGGGCGGCGCCGGAGGGGCCGCTCGCCAAGGTCGCCCATGCGCTTCCGATGCTCAGCCTCGACAATGCCTTTTCGGACGACGAGGTGGCGGAGTTCGTCGGCCGGGTCCGGCGCTTCCTGAAGCTCGGCCCGGACGAGGAGGTGGCGCTCACCGCCGAGCCGAAGATCGACGGCCTGTCCTGCTCGCTTCGCTATGAGAAAGGCGCCCTCGTCCTCGCCGCCACGCGCGGCGACGGCAGCGTCGGCGAGGACGTCACGCCGAACGTCCGCACCATCGGCGACATCCCCGCGCGACTTCCCGGGAAAGCGCCGGAAATTTTCGAAATTCGCGGCGAAGTGTATATGTCGAAGGCCGATTTCGCCGCCTTGAACGCGCGCCAGGCCGAATCGGGCGGCAAGATCTTCGCCAATCCGCGCAACGCCGCCGCCGGCTCGCTCCGACAGAAGGATCCGGCGATCACGGCCGCCCGCCCCCTGCGCTTCTACGCCCATGGCTGGGGCGAGGCGACGGAGCTTCCGGCCGACACCCAGCTCGGGGTGATGCGCGCGATCGAAGCCTGGGGGCTTCCTCTGTCCCCCGACATCGGCCGCTTCAGCGACCGGGAGGCTTTGCTCGCCTTCTACCGCGGAATCGAGGCGAAGCGCGCCGATCTCGGCTTCGATATCGACGGAGTCGTCTACAAGGTCGACCGGCTCGATTGGCAGAGGCGACTCGGCCAGGTCGCCCGGGCGCCGCGCTGGGCGCTGGCCCACAAATTCCCGGCCGAGCGCGCCGAGACGACGCTCGAGGCGATCGACATCCAGGTCGGCCGAACCGGCAAGCTTACCCCCGTGGCCCGCCTCACCCCCGTCGGAGTGGGCGGGGTCACCGTCACCAACGCGACTCTCCACAATGCCGACGAGATCGCCCGCCTCGGAGTCCGTCCCGGCGACCGCGTCCTCGTCCAGCGCGCCGGCGACGTCATCCCGCAGGTGCTGGAGAATCTGACTCCGGACGCCGATCGCCCCCCTTACGTTTTCCCCGCCTCCTGCCCGGAATGCGGCTCCGACGCGGTTCGCGAGGAGGGCGAGGTGGACGTGCGCTGCACCGGCGGGCTGGTCTGCCCCGCCCAGCGGGTCGAGCGGCTCCGCCATTTCGTCAGCCGCCACGCCCTCGACATCGAGGGGCTGGGCATCGTCCATATCGAAAGCTTCTTCCGCGACGGCCTGCTCGAATCCCCGGCGGACATCTTCCGGCTGACCCGCGAGACCCTGCTCGCCCGCGAGCGGTGGGCGGAGGTCTCGGCGGCCAACCTCGTCGCCGCGATCGATGCCAAGCGCCGGCCGCCGCTCGACCGCTTCCTCTTCGCTCTGGGGATTCGCCATGTCGGGGAGGTCACCGCCCGCGATCTCGCCCGCCGCTACGCAAGCTGGGCGGCGCTCCGCTCGACGATCGAAGCGGCGATCGCCGCGCGCGCCGGGATCGTCCAGGCGCTCGGCGAAAGCGACGAAAAATTCCGCAAGCGCGGCAACGACGCGGCCGCGGCCGTCATCGAGACTCCCGGAATCGGCGGAGAGGTGGCCGGGGCCCTGTGCGACTTCTTCGAGGAGGCGCATAATCGCGAGGTGCTCGGCGCCCTGCGCGAGGCGGGAGTGGAGCCGGCTGACCTCGTCTGGGAGACCAGGCAATCTCCCGTCTCGGGCAAGACTTTGGTCTTCACCGGAAGCCTCGAGACCCTGTCCCGCGACGAAGCCAAGGCGCAGGCCGAAAAGCTCGGCGCCAAGGTGTCGGGATCGGTCTCCGCCAAGACCGACCTCGTCGTCGCCGGCCCCGGCGCCGGCTCGAAGCTCAAGAAGGCCGCCGATCTCGGAGTCGAGGTGATCGACGAGGCCGCGTGGAACGCCCTGGTGGCCGGGGCGGAGTGAATCCTCCCCCTCCTCTTCTTCTTCTTCTTCTTCTTCCCCTCTCCCGCTTGCGGGAGAGGGCAGGGTGAGGGTCTCCTTCTTCTCCTTCTCCTTCTCCTTCTTCTCCCTCCCGCCTCCCCCGCCTGCGGGAGAGGGCTTCAGCCCGCTTCCTCCACCAACTCCTTCAGCCTTCCGAGCGCCGCCTCCCACTGCGCCGCCACCGAATCGAGATAATCCCGAGCCGGCGCCATCGCTTCGGGGCGGAGGGCGAAGCGGGTCTCCCGCCCCGCACGGGCGCTTCGAACCAGCCCCGCTTGCTCGAGCACCTTCAGATGCTTGGTCACCGCCTGCCGGGTGACGCGCGCGTCGGCCGAGAGGCTCGCGATCGAGCGAACGTCGCCGCCGCTCAGCCGTGTAACCAGCGCCAGGCGGGTCGAGTCGGCCAGCGCCCCGAACAGCGCCGCCGTCTCAGCCGCCGCCGGGGCCGGCTCAGCCGCCGACATGTTCGGCGATGTTGCGCATCTGGTGCGCCCAGCCGGCGTCGTTCATCGGCAGCGCTTCGCTCCGGCGGTGCGGGGGCAGAGCGTCGAAGCCCGATTCGGTGACCGTGACGCGGGTTCCGCCGCCCTCCGCTTCCAGCCGGAACTCGACCAGGGTCGTCGGTTCGGAGGAATAATCCACCTCCGGATCGATCGCGTAAGGATGCCAGCGAAAGGAGAAGAGCCGGGGCGCCTCCATCGTCTCGACCTGAGCTTCCCAACGCAGATGCTCGTAGCCGGCATAGGTCATCCGGCCGCGCGTCGACTTGCCGGGCTCGAACCCGCCGTCCAGCTCGACCCGGAACCACGCCCCGAACTCCTCGCGGTCGGTCAGCGCCCGCCACACCCGTTCGAGCGGCGCGGCCACCACGATGCTCTTCTCGATCCGATCCGTCATATGCAACCTCCTGGTTGCGGATCACTTAGGCGCTGACGACAAGTAGTGCAACCAAAGGGTTGCCGATTCTAGCGAGGCTGACCTGTTTCCCGGCGAAGGCCGGGACCCAGCTTCGCCGCCTGTGCAGCTGGGCCCCGGCCTTCGCCGGGGAACAGCACGTCGACTGAAGCGATCGAGCGCTACCGCCAGCCGAGCGCCTTGCGCTTGCGCATCACCAGGGTCGGCCATTCCCCCCGGTCGATTCGCGCGACAAGCATCAGGCCGCGCCGCCGATAGGCGGACGCCACCGCCTCGGCCTGAGACTCGAGCAGCCCGGCGAGCAGAAGCCGCCCGCCGGGCGCCAAGGCCGCGGCCACCGATGGCGCCAGCTCGATCAGCGGCCCGGCGAGAATGTTGGCGATCAGCAGATCGTAGGGACCCCGCGCCTTCAGGCGGGGATGCGCCATGCCCGGCGCCACCGCCAGCTCGACCTGCCCGCGCCCCCGCCCGAGCCGGACGCCGTTCACGCCGGCATTCTCCTCCGCCACCTCGATCGCGACGGGATCGATGTCCGAAGCCGCCGCCCGCGCCGTCGGCCACAGCTTCAGCGCCGCGAAGGCGAGCAGGCCGGTGCCGGTGCCGAGGTCGAGAATATCGTCGAAGCGGAGCCCCTGCGCCTTCAGCCGGCTCAGCGCCACCAGGCAGCCGCTGGTCGTCTCATGCTGCCCGGTCCCGAACGCCCGCCCGGCGTCGATCTCCAGCGCGATCGACCCGGCCGGCGCCGAGCTGCGATGCGCCGGGGTGTGGACGAAGAAGCGGCCGGCCTGGATCG
>Ga0070661_100000174_pt1 | contig 52949 bp, 40 predicted proteins | sample KBSC43metaG_FD_64663 | JGI IMG/M metagenome (GOLD analysis project Ga0070661, IMG submission 64663) | Corn rhizosphere microbial communities from Kellogg Biological Station, Michigan, USA - KBS C4-3 metaG | ecosystem: Host-associated > Plants > Roots > Rhizosphere > Soil ... | reverse complement strand
CTGTTCAAATAGGCCATGGCAGGCGAAAACTAGCAAAAGGCGGCCGCCGTCTGGTAGGCGAAACCGCGACGCAACGAACCGCGCGAGCTCCGCAAGCCGGGCGTTGACTCCACGCACAAGCGCCGCATCATTCCCTCCCACCTACCATCTCCCATCATCCACGTCCGTGATCGAGCGCCACCTTCTCAAAGTCTCCCAGGAACTCACCCTCCAACCCCGCCAGGTCGCCGCGACCGCCGTTCTCCTCGAAGAAGGCGCGACGGTCCCCTTCATCGCCCGCTACCGCAAGGAGCGCACCGGGGAACTCGACGAAGTCCAGATCACCGCCATCCGCGACCGCCTCGACCAGCTCGGCGAACTCGACAAACGCCGCGACGCCATCACCGCCTCGCTCGAGGAACGCAAGCTCCTCACCCTCGATCTCAAGGCGAAGATCGAGGCCGCCGAAAATCTCACCACCCTCGAGGATCTCTACCTCCCCTTCCGTCCGAAAAAGCGCACCCGCGCCACCATCGCAAAGGAACTCGGCCTCGAACCGCTCGCCGATCTCCTCTGGGCGCAGGACCCCGCCACCGATCCCGAAAAGGAAGCCGTCCCGCACGTCGGCGCCAGCGTCACTGTCGATGCGAAAACGAACACCCTCGCCACGGTTGCGGACGTCCTCCTCGGCGCCCGTGACATCCTCGCCGAACGCATGGCCGACGACGCCACCGTCCGCGCGAAACTCCGCGATCTCTACCTCAACGAAGGCGTCCTCAAGTCGAAGGTCCTCACCGGCAAGGAAACCGAAGGCGCGAAATTCAAGGACTACTTCGACTGGAGCGAGCCCGCCGCCAAGTCCCCGAGCCACCGCATCCTCGCCATCCGACGCGGCGAAACGGAAGGTTTCCTCTACGCCCGCCTCACGCCCGACGAAGGCGCGGCCCTCGGCATCCTCGAGCGCCTCTTTGTCAAAAACGCCAGCCCCGCCGGCGAGCAGGTGAAGCTCGCCGCGCACGATTGCTACAAGCGCCTGCTCGGCTACGCGATGGAAGGCGAGGCCCGCCTGTTCTACAAAAAGAAAGCCGACGAGGAAGCCATCCGCGTCTTCGCCGACAACCTCCGCGAGCTCCTCCTCGCCTCTCCGCTCGGCCAGAAAGCCGTGCTCGGCATCGACCCCGGCTTCCGCACTGGCTGCAAGATCGTCCTCCTCGACAAGCAGGGCAAACTCCTCGCCAACGACGTCGTCTATCCCGAAAAGAGCGACCGCGAGCGCATGGAGGCCGCCCAAATCATCAAGACCTGCGTCGAAAAATTCGCGGTCGAGGCCATCGCCATTGGCAACGGCACCGCCTCCCGCGAGACCGAGACCTTCGTCCGCAAGCTCGGCCTGCCCGCCAGCGTTGCCATCGTGATGGTGAGCGAATCCGGTGCGTCGATTTACAGCGCCAGCGACGTCGCCCGCGAGGAATTCCCCGACCATGACGTCACCGTGCGCGGCGCGGTTTCCATCGGTCGTCGCCTCATGGATCCGCTCGCCGAGCTCGTGAAGCTCGACCCGAAATCGATCGGCGTCGGTCAATACCAGCACGACGTCGATCAATCCGCCCTCAAGCGCAGCCTCGACGATGTCGTCGTTTCCTGCGTGAACGGCGTCGGCGTCGAGCTGAACACCGCCAGCAAGCACCTCCTCACCTACGTCTCCGGCCTGAACAGCCGCACCGCCGCCGGCATCGTCACCCACCGCGACACGAACGGCCCCTTCAAATCCCGCGACGAGCTGAAGACCGTCAGCGGCCTCGGCCCGAAGGCGTTCGAGCAGGCCGCCGGCTTCCTCCGCATCCGGGGCGGCGCGCATCCGCTGGACGCCAGCGCCGTCCACCCCGAGCGCTACAGCCTCGTGGACAAAATGGCCGCCGACCTCGGCTGCGACGTCGCCGACCTGCTCAAGGACGCCGCCAAACGCGCGAAAATCGATCCAAAAAAATACGTCTCGGAAGACGTGGGCCTTCCGACGATCACCGACATTCTCGCCGAGCTGGCGAAGCCAGGCCGCGATCCGCGCGAGCAGTTCGAGGCGTTCAGCTTTGCCGAGGGCGTCGAAAAAATGACCGATCTCACCATCGGCATGAAGCTTCCCGGCGTCGTCACGAACGTCACCGCCTTCGGCGCCTTCATCGACATCGGCGTCCACCAGGACGGCCTCGCCCACATCAGCCAGCTCTCCGACCAGTTCGTCAAAAATCCCGCCGACATCCTCAAGGTCGGCCAGAAGGTGATGGCGACCGTCACCGAGGTCGATCTCGAGCGCAAGCGCATCGCCCTCTCGCTGAAGTCAAAACCCGAGCTCGGCCCGCAACGCCGCGGCGAGCGCCCGCAACGCGAAGGCAACTCAATCCAAAATCCAAAGTCCAAAATCCAAAATTCCGGCGACCGCTTCGGCGAGGTGGATTGGTTCACCGCCGCGCAGCAGAAGCGGAACTGAGGGGGCCGCATCTCGTGGCGGCCACGGCGAGCGTCCAGTTCGTAGCGGGGCTTACTCCCGCTGCGCGATGATGACGACGTGGCGCTCGGGCCATTGGTCGTATTCCACGTGGCGCAGGAGGCAGCCGCATTCGGCGAGAATCGCGACATTCCGCTCGACGCCCAGCGTGCTGTAGTCGAACTGCAGGCCCTGCATCTCGCCCGAGATTTCCCCCGGTGAGCCGCCTCCGCAGGTGAAGAGCAGCACGCCGCCCGGCGCCAGGCCCGCGCAGAGCTTGCGCAGGGCCGGCTCCTGCCGATCCAGCGGCAGATGGAACGTGCTGTCCCAGGCGGCAATGAAATCGTAGGCGCGCGGGAAATTCCATTCGCAGATGTCGGCGCGGTGGAAGGTCGCGCCGGGATTGCGCTCCGCCGCGAGGGCCAGCATCGCCGCCGAAACATCGAGTCCCTCGGCGCAAAATCCCTCCGCCTCGAGAATCGTCAGGAAGCGCCCCGTCGGTCCGCAGCCCACGTCCAACGCCGCACCGCGGTCGGCCGTAAAGCCAAGCGCCCGACGCAGGGCCGCCACGCCATAGGTCGCGCCCGTTTGCCGCTGGATCCAGCCGGCGATCCGGTCGTAGTGCGCCGCGGTTTCAACCGGTTCCATCGTCAGCGCGTGCGGCGGACCACGTAACCGATGATGGCAGCGTGGATCGCCACCGCGCTCGCCAGACCCAGGCCGTTGAAGAACAGTCCGCCGTGTCCCGCCGCGTTGATCGCCCAGAGTCCAAGCCCGCCTACCGGCAGAAACAGGAAGATCGCCGTGCCGAGCCCGGGATTGTATCGCCGCAACGCGATGCCCTGCGCGATGTGCGCGAGCGCATTCACGAGCGTGAGGTCGATGCCGATCAGCCCGTAGCCGGGATCGACGAAGGCCGCGAGCAGGATGGACGCGAGGTTCACGCCCCACACGCCGGGAATATTGATCACGAAGACCGCCGCCGGCGTCAGCGCCTCACGTTTCCCTCCGAACAACGCGTTGACGAACGTGCGGAAGCGGTCGCCATCGTGCTCCTCGAGCTGATGCAGCATGTAGATCGGCAGCTGCAAATAGACGAGCACCAGCGCCAGCGGCCAGCCGTGCGCAATCACCGGTAGAAGACCGAGCAGCAGCAGCCCAGCGAGAAACCCGCCGTAGCACCAGTTCGCCACGAGGCGCTGAATGGTCGGGGAGGAATTCACGGGCTACGACCAAAGCGGCGCATCGCCGATTCGACGAGCCCAAATTTCCGCTTCTTCGGCGCGCCGCGTCTCGCGCCGAAATTGGAGAAGTTACGCCGGGCGCGGGGCCTGACGGGCCGCCTCGGCGTCGAGCACCTCGCGACGGATGCTCTTCCCGCGGAAGCGCGACCACCAGAGGACGATCGGCGCGGCGACGAAGACCGACGAATACGTGCCGATGAGGATGCCGGCGAGAATGGCGAAGGCGAAGTCGCGCAGCACCGCGCCGCCGAAGAAGAACAGCGCCGCGACGGAGAGCAGCGTCGTGCCGCCGGTGAGGATGGTGCGGCCGAGCGTCTCGTTGATGGCGCGATTCATTAGCGCCTGGATACTGCCGCCCGCGCCGGCCTTGACCGTTTCACGAATGCGGTCGAACACGACGATGGTGTCATTGATCGAGTAGCCGGCGATGGTGAGGATCGCGCCGACCATCACGAGCGAGAGTTCGTGCCCGGTGATCGAGAACAGGCCGACCGTGATGACGACGTCGTGAATGACCGCGACGATGGCGCCGAGCGCGAAGGAGAATTCGAAGCGGATCGTCACGTAGATGAGAATGCCGAGCATGCCGAAGAGCAGCGCCCAGCCAGCGCGCTTCGCGAATTCCAGGCCGATGCGTGCGCCCACGGTATCCTGCGCTCCGGCGGTGATGCCGTTGGCGGGGAAGTCCTTTTGCAACTGCGCGAGAATTTTTTCACCGGTGCCCTCGGGGCTGCGGAAGGTGAGATGATCCGCCGTGCCCTGGCGCTCCATCTGGATGACGGCGGTTTCGCCCAGGCCGAGCTCGTTGGTCACTTTGCGGCCGTCCGCGATGCTCACGGGGACCTTCGAGTTGATGGACAGCAGATCGCCGCCGCGGAAGTCGATGCCGAAATTGTTCTGCCCGCGCACCGCGAAGACGACGATCGAACCGATGATGAGAAACGCCGAGACGCCGACGGCGAGGCGGCGCTGACCGAGGAAGTCGAAGCTCTTCTTCGGGATGATATCGAGCATCTTGACGGTCTTGATCGCGTTCTTCTCGACGAGCCAGCGGAAGACCGTGCGCGTGACGAGTAGCGCGGAGAACATCGAGGCGATGATGCCGAGCGTGAGCGTGACGGCGAAGCCCTTCACGGAACCGGTGGCCTCGATGAAAAGGATGACCGACGTGATGAGCGTGGTGAGGTTCGCGTCGAAAATCGCGCTGAACGCCTTTTCGTAGGCGCCATTGAGCGCGGCGGCGATGGATTTGCCGGCGGCCATTTCCTCGCGCAGGCGCTCGTAGATGAGCACGTTCGCATCCACGGCCATGCCGATGGTGAGAATGATGCCCGCGATGCCGGGCAGCGTGAGCACGAAGCCGAACATGGCCATCATGCCGAGCAGCAGAATGAGATTTACCGCCAGGCCGAAGAGGGCGATGAAGCCGGCGAGCCGGTAGTAGATGAGCACGAAGACGCAGACGAGCGCCAGGCCGCCGAGGCCGGCGAGCACGCCGCTCTTCACGGAGTCCGCGCCGAGCGTCGGCGAGACGCTGCGCATTTCCTCGATCTGCACGGGCACGCGCAGGGGATTCTCGAGCGCACTCGCAAGGTCGCGGGCCTCCTTTTCGGTGAAGTGGCCGGTGATCTGCGCGCGGCCGCCGAAGTGATCGGTCTGCAGGACCGGGGCGGAGATGACTTTGCCGTCGAGCAGAATGGCGAGGCGATTGCCGCGATTGGCGGCGGCAAGGTTGTCGAAGAGTTGCGCGCCTTCGCTGTCGAACTCGAGGCTCACGCCGTAGCCCTGCTGATCGAAAAACGCGAAGGCCTTGCTGACGTGCTCGCCGCTGAAATCGGCCTTGCGCGGGATGAGCAGGCGCGTCTCGGTGGTCTTGCCCTTCGCGTCGGTGTCACTGAGCGTCTTGACGACGTAACCGGGGGGCATGATGGCCTGACCGGCCGCGATCTGCGCCAGCACGCCGTCGCTGTCAGGCAGCACAATGGCAAACTCGAGTTTTGCGACGCGCTGGAGCTGCTCCTTCGCCTGGAGGATGGCATCGTTGCTGAGACCGGCGATCTGGACGAGAATGCGATCCGTGCCCTGCGGCGCGATGTCGGGCTCGCTCACGCCCAGGGAATCGACGCGCTTACGGATGATCTCGACGGCGCGCTCCTGGAGATCCTTGGTGATCGCCTGCTTGGGATCGTCGCCGCCAAGTTTGACGAGGAACGAAGTGCCGCCCTTCAGATCGAGGCCGAGGCGGATTTTCTGACTCGGCGGCGTGACCTGCTCGAGGCAAAACGCGACAAGCAGCACCGTGAGCACGACGCCGAGCCAGCGCTTGCGGCTCGCGAGATCGGTCGCGAAATACCAGCCGAAGAGAACGAGAATGAGGAGGCCGAAGCCGAAAACGAGTGCGGGAGACATAGATAGGAGCGGTCACGCGGCACGGTCACGCCCACGGGGGACGCGGCCAGCCGAGCGGGGAAGCATAGGCGGACGAGGCGACCTGTCCAAGAAAATCGCGGACCGGGCGCGAGGGTGAACTTGGGCTTACGCGGCCTTCGCGGCGTCCCGATTCACGCTGACGATGCTTGCGCGGTCGAACTCGATCTTCACGTTGTCGGCCACGCGCACGAGGACGGTCTTGTCCTTCACGTTGGTCACGACGCCGTGAATGCCGGCACTGGTGATGACGGCGTCGCCCGTCTGGATGGAGGCGATGAGGGCCGCGTGTTCCTTGGCCTTCTTTTGCTGCGGGCGGATGAGCAGGAAGTAGAAGATGACGACGATGAAGATCAGCGGCACGAACTGCATGAGCGGACTCGGGGCGGGCGTGGCGGCTTGGGCGAGCAGGAGAAGATCGGGGACGTTCATTGGAAAGGCGGGGAATCTAAAAACACGAGGCCGGCGAGTCGAAGGAAATCGTCATTCGTCGAGGACGATCCCGTCCTGGCGCAACGCGGCATCGTAGAGATTTTCCCCGCAGAGGAAGCGATTCAGAAAGGCGCCGATCACCGCGGCGACCATCAGAACCGGCAGCGCGTTGAGTTGCTGCGTCATCTCCGTGACGATCAAAATGGACGTAATCGGCGCGCGCACGACCGCGCACAGGCAACCGGTCATCCCGATGAGCGAGAGCATGGTTTGATCCGGAGCCGTGAGCCCGACCGTCACCGGCGTGAGACCAAAAACGATGGTGCCGGCCATGCCGCCAAAAAAGATCAACGGCGCGAAGATGCCGCCGCAACCACCCGCCCCGTAGCAAAACGTGGTGGCCAGAAGCTTCGCGACGAGAAGCACTGCGGCGGCCTGCCAGACGATCTGATTCTGCAACGTGTCGTGCAAATTTTCCTCGCCCAAGCCGAAGACGCCGAGCTTGCCCGTAAGCGCAAAGGCCGCGACTCCCGCCGCGCAGCCGATCACCGCTCCGGAGGCGGGCCGCAGCGCGGGAGGAATCGGCGAGTGCTTCATCCAGCCGCGCAGGCCGAGCGTGCTTCGTTGAAAAGCGATGCCGGCGAAACCGGCCAGGAGCGCGACCACCGGCGACAGCCAGATCACGCGCCACGTCAGCGGAATGTCCCGCGCCAGCGGCAGCGCGGGGTGATTGCCGAGCATCAGATAGACGATCACGACCGCCAGCGCGGCGGCCAAGAGCGAACGCCCGGCAAACTTCGCCTGGTTCTGACCGCCGGCAATTTCCTCGAGCACCAACGTCACTCCGGCAAGCGGACTGTTGAACGCCGCCGCGAGTCCGGCCGCGGAACCCGCGCAGATTGCATTCAACCGCCCCTGCGATGACTCCTGAAACCACGCGCCGAGCTTGCTCGCCAGCGCCGCGCCCATGTGGACAGTCGGGCCTTCGCGCCCAAGGCTGGAGCCCGTCCCGATCGACAGCACGCCGCCGAAAAATTTCACGAGCACCAGCCGCCACGTGAAATCCAACTTCCCGCGATGATACGCGACCTTCACCTGTGGAATGCCGCTGCCGGCCGCGTCGGGCGCGAACCGGTGCATCAACCAGCCGGCGATCAGCGCGCCGCCAATCATCAAGGCAAAGGCCGCCAGCGCAAAGTGTCCGAGCGAGCGATGCGCCTGCGAGAAAAGGAAGGTCGTCTTGATCCAATCCGCCGACGCGGCAAAGGCGACGGCCATCAGCCCCGATACCAAGCCAATCAACGCCGTCGCGGCCAGTGGACGAAATCCCACGCCCGCGATCATCGGTTTCGCCATGGGCCGTTTATAGCGGACGGGCCGGGAGCGACAAGGTTCAGCCGTCGAGGCCGACCAGCAGCACGTTGGTGGGAATCACCTGCCGCAGCCAATCGAGCCGCGTCGGCAAATGGCGCGCACCATCCTTGCGTCGCGCGCCCGCGATGAACAATTCCGCCTCCGCGCTCTGCAAAAAATCGCAGATTGCAAAGCCGGTCGTCGAGCGCAGCAGACGGTAATCCACCTCACCGTCGAAGCCTCCCGCCTGGTCCACGATGCCCGCCAGTCGCGCATCGTCCAACGGCGCGTCGCCCTCGGAGGCCCGCGCGTTGTCGAACGGCGTCACCACGCCAATGAAGATCATTTCCTTTGCTCCCAGCCGCGTGGCGAGGTCGCACGCGCGGTTGAGCAACGGCACGGAAGGACGCTTGAGATCCACCTCGACCACCACTCGCCGGCACGGGACCGGCGTTTCCTCGGGTTTCGGAAGCAGCAGGAGATCGCAAGGGGTGCGCTGGAGCAGATCGCGGGCGACGCCGCCGACAAAATTGCGATGGTCGCCCTCGCGCTCGAGCGCTCCGGCGAGCAGAAGGTCGATTCCATTGCGCTCGCACACCTCGAGGATGGCGTCGGTCGGCGTCTCGGCCACGGCCCAGAGGATGCCCGTGTCGTCCGCTCGTTTCAGTCGTTCCAGCGCCTCGAAAAACCGCGCGATGCCGTCGGCGTGTTCCGCCGCGGCATGAATCACGCTCAACGGACCGCCGAAATGGCGCGCGTAATGATCGGCCTCCGCCAGCACGGCGTGAAACCGCGGGGAGAAGGTCGAGGCCACGCCAATATGTCGATACACGCCTGGCATCCGATGGATTTAAACTCGTTTCCGCGCCGCGTCATTCGATTTTCAACGAACATGGGCGGAATCAGCCGGAAGGCGCCTCAATCCCCGCGTTCCTTCGCGTGGGCCGGCCCGGTCACGAAGCGATAAATCCTCCCGCTCAGGCTCACCGCGTAGATGCGCCCCGCGCCGTCCTCGCCGAACGACGAGAGTCCCGGAATGCCATGCTGCCGGGTCACCTGGACGGAACGATCCCGCAGCCGCGTGGCCGTTCCATTCCTTGGTCGAAACGTCCAGATCCGCCCGCTGATCGCGTCTCCGAAGAGGTAAAGTCCACGCATGTTGCGAAGCGGGGACCGGCACACGTAACCCCCAATGATCGCCTGCCCGACATCGTGCTGGTAATCGTGAACCGGCCCGACGGCGTTCGTCGGCGCGGGATCGGAAATGCCGGGCGTGCGAATTTTTCCCTCGAACACCCGCCAGCCAAAATTCTTTCCGCCCGCCTCCCCGGCACGGTGCAGGTCCACCTCCTCGCGCGCGCTCTGCCCGACGTCGCCGATCCACAGATCGCCCGTCGCACGGTCGAAGCTGCACCGCCACGGATTCCGCAAGCCGTAGTCCCACACTTCCGGCGCCCCGCCGCCGGCGACGAACGGATTTCCCGCCGGAATGCCGTAGGCGCGACCGCCCGAGGGATGCTGCACGTCGATGCGCAGAATTTTTCCGAGGAGAACGTTGGGATTTTGCGCATTGTTGTTCGGATCATTTCCGCTGCCGCCATCCCCGGCCGCAATGTAGAGGAGGCCGTCCGGTCCAAAGCCGAGCCAGCCGCCGTTGTGATTCGCGAACGGCTGCGCGTATTGCAAAATCAGCCGCTCCGAGGCGGGATCGGCGCGGTCGGGATTCTCCGCCGACACCCGGTAGCGTCGGATCTCGGTCGCGCCGTCGCCCGCCCGAGTGACATTCACGTAGAGGAATCCATTCGTGGCATAGTCGGGATCGAACGCGAGGCCGAGCAGGCCCTGTTCCCCGCCGGCAACAATGTTTCGCACGACGAGGAATGGCGTGCGCTTCACCCGACCGGTTCGCAAATTCAGAATCCGGATTTTTCCGCCCTGCTCGGCCACGAAAAGCCGCGCGTCGCCGGCCGGAGCCGTCACAAAAACGGGCGAGGCGAATCCCTCGGCGACAACGCGGGCGCGCAACGCCGCGCGCCCCGCCGACATCGCGAGGAAAATGCATCCGCAGGCGAGCAAAGCCCGCACCGACGCGCCGCGAACGAACGGAGGCATACCGCCACCGTCCGTCCCGACCGCGCGAGCGTCAAGGGCCTACACGCCCACCGACTCGAAGCGCCGCGCCGTGGTTTGCTGGAGCGCGAACGAGCGATTGATCGCGTTCAGATAAGCCCGCGCACTCGCCTCGACCACGTCGGTGCTCGCGCCCTTGCCGGTCACGAGCTGGCCGTCGCCGAAATCGATCTTCACCGTCACTTCGCCCAACGAATCGCGCCCCTGCGTGACGGCCTCGACCTGATACGAGGCCAGCGTGCCGTGGCGGTCCACGATGCGATCGATGGCCTGCATCGCGGCATCGACGGCGCCGTTGCCGGGGCTGGAATCCTGCTGCACCTCGTCGCCCTTTTTCAGACGCACCGTCGCCGTCGGCACGGTCGTCGAACCGCTCGTCACATGAATGTAATCGAGCGTGAACGTCTCGCCGACGCTGCCGATGGAATCGTCCACCAGCGCGCTCAGGTCGTCGTCATAGACGAACTTCTTCTTGTCGCCGATTTCCTTGAAGCGCACGAACACCGCGTCGCTCTCGGCGTCGGTCAGCTGAAAGCCCAGATGCTCCAGCCGCGCGGCCATCGCGTGGCGGCCCGAATGCTTCGTGAGCGGCAGCTCCGTGCCGCCCCAGCCGACTTCCTCGGGATCCATGATTTCGTAGGTCTCGCGCTTTTTCAGGATGCCGTCCTGGTGAATGCCCGAGCTGTGCGCGAAGGCGTTCTCGCCCACGATGGCCTTGCTGCGGGCGACCTGCAGGCCGCTCATCCGCGCGATCAACCGCGACGATTTCAAAATTTCGCGCGTCACGACGTCGGTGTGAATGCCGCCGAAGAAATCCGGCCGCGTCTTGATGGCCATGACAACTTCCTCCAGCGCGCAATTGCCCGCGCGCTCGCCGATGCCGTTGAACGTGCCCTCGACCTGCCGCGCGCCGGCCTTGATCGCGGCCAGCGAGTTCGCCACCGCCAGCCCCAGATCGTCGTGGCAATGCACGCTGATGATCGCGTCGTCGATGTTGCGAACGTTGCCGCGCAGATACGTGATGAGCTGCGCGTATTGCTCGGGCACCGCGTAGCCGACCGTGTCGGGAATGTTCACTGTCGTCGCGCCGGCCTCGATCGCGGCCTGCACGACCTTCGCCAGAAACTCCGGCTCGGTGCGCGAGGCATCTTCGGGCGAGAACTCGACGTCCTTCACCAGCGCCTTCGCGCGGCGCACGCCCTCGACGGCCATGCGGATGATTTCCTCCTCGGCCTTCTTGAGCTTGAACTCGCGATGAATTGCCGACGTGGCCAGGAAGACGTGAATGCGCCCGCGCTCACCGGCCGCCTTCACCGCGGCGCCGGCGGCGTCGATATCCTTCGCCACGCAACGCGCGAGCCCGCAAATGATCGGACCGCGAATTTCCTCGGCGATGGTGCGCACGGCTTCGAAATCGCCGTCGCTGATCACCGGAAATCCGGCCTCGATCACATCGACGTTCAGGCGGCCCAACTGGCGGGCGACCTCCATTTTCTCGCGCAGGTTCATCGACGCGCCGGGGCATTGCTCGCCGTCGCGCAGCGTCGTATCGAAAATAACTACTTTATCGGACATAACTTTTTGGAATGGATTTCCGGCGAAGGAAGAAAGGAATCGTGGCCGTCACCACGCCGCCGGAATCGCGCAGTTATGCCAGGGAATTAGGGCAGAAGAAGGGTAAGTCGGCTCGGGAGCAACCCAAGTCGAAGCGCGAGAAGCGAAGTGCGCGCGATGTTTACCATGACTCGGAACTACTAAACGCGAGCCGAGCGTGTGGCAACCTTGATTTTACGAAGCGGCGTCCGCCTCGAACAACGACATCTGCCCGGCGGCGATGGCCGCCATGTCGCGACGTCGCGTGCGGCCGCTGCTCACGGCGAGCGTCGGCTTGCCTTCGGCGTTCAGCTCGGAGGCTTCGAGGTTGGCGAGGATTTGCTTCGCGCGGGCGATCAGGCTGTCGGGCAGGCCCGCGAGGCGCGCAACCTGGATACCGTAACTCTGGTCGGCGCGACCGGCGACGATCTTGCGCAGGAAGATGACTTCGTCGTTCCACTCGCGCACGGCGACGCTGAGATTCGTGACGCCGTCCCGGGTTCGTTCGAGGTCGGTGAGCTCGTGGTAGTGCGTCGCGAAGAGCGTGCGGCAACCGACCTGGTCGTGCAGGTGCTCGGCCACGCTCCAGGCAATGCTGAGGCCGTCGAACGTCGAGGTGCCGCGGCCGATTTCGTCGAGGATCACCACGCTGTCGGCCGTCGCGTTGTGAATGATATTCGCCGTCTCGTTCATCTCGACCATGAAGGTCGATTGGCCGCGCGCGAGGTCGTCGCTGGCGCCGACGCGCGTAAAGATGCGGTCGGTCACGCCGATGCGCGCGCTCTTCGCCGGGAGAAAACTGCCGGTCTGTGCGAGCAGCACGAGCAGGGCGACCTGGCGGATGTAGGTGGATTTGCCGGCCATGTTCGGCCCGGTGAGAATCGCAAATTTTTTCGCGCCGCGGTCGAGGGCGGTGTCGTTCGGCACGAACCGCTCGGCGCCGGCGCGCTGATCGAGCACGGGGTGGCGACCATCCGTGATTTCGATGACGCCCGAGGCATCGACGAGCGGCCGGCAGTAGCCGAACTGGCGCGCGGTTTCCGCCAGCCCGCCGAGCGCGTCGATGGCGCCAAGGGCGGTGGCGGTTTGCTGGATGCGCGGCAGGGCCTCGAGCACGAGTCCGCGCAAGGCCTGAAAAATCTGCTGCTCGATCGCCTTGGAACGCTCGTCCGCGCCGAGAATCTTGCCCTCGATTTCCTTGAGCTCGGGCGTGATGTAGCGCTCGCCATTCGAAGTCGTTTGCTTGCGATGGTAGTCGGCGGGCACGCTGCCGAGATTCGATTTCGTGATCTCGATGAAGTAGCCGAAGACGGAATTGTAGCGGACCTTGAGCGACTTGATGCCGCTGCGCTCGATCTCGCGTTCCTGCAAATCGGCGATCCAGTCCTTGCCCTCGCGCGAGGCGGCACGGAGTTCGTCGAGCGTGGCGTCGTAGCCGGCGCGAATGATTCCGCCGTCGCGCAGCAGGGCGGGCGGCTCGTCCACAATGGCCGCGCGCAGCGTGGCGCAGAGATCCTCGAGCGGATCGAGCTGCGCGGCGAGGTCGGCGAGGAGTTCGCTCGCGCCGAGCGCCTGCAGATGCGCGGCCACGCCGGGCACGCGCTCGAACGAATCCGCCAGCGCGGCGAGATCGCGCGCATTGCCGGATTGTCCGTGCAGCCGGGCGGCGGCGCGTTCCATGTCGCGAATGCCGCCGAGCGTCTCGCGCAGCGCGGTAAGATCGGCGGATTGCGCGAGGCATCGCTCGATCGCGGACTGCCGCGCACCGATGGCCTCGACCGCGCGGAGCGGATGCAAAATCCAGTGCCGCAGCGTGCGGGCGCCCATCGGCGTGACGGTGCGGTCCAGCGCGCCGAGGAGCGTCATTTCACGGCCGCCGCGGGATTGGACGAGCTCGAGGTGATTCTGCGTCGCGGCGTCGAGCACGACGAATTCGCTGAGGCGGTAGGGCTGGAGTCCGCGAAGATGCGAGGCGTTACGCCGCATCTGGCGCGTGAGGTAATGCAGCAACGCGCCCGCCGCGCCGATGGCGAGCGGCCAGTTGCCGCAGCCAAAACCGTCGAGCGATTGGACGCGGAAGTGCTCGCGCAGGAGGTGCTCCGCCGGCTCGCATTCGAAGATGTAGCCCTCGACGGCGGTGGCGTCGGGAATCGTCGTGAGCAGCTCGCCCTGCTCCTCGGCCACGAGCACTTCGGCGGGCGAGACACGCGCGAGTTCGTCGAGGAGTTGCGGGAGACCTTCGAGCTCGGTCACGCGGAAGACGCCGGTGCTGAGGTCGGCAAAGGCCAGGCCGATGCGGCCGCGCTTTTCGCAAACCGCCGCGAGGTAATTGTGCGTGCGGGCATCGAGGCCGAAGTCGTCGAGCGTGCCGGCGCTGAGGATTTGCGAGACCTCGCGGCGCACGAGCTTGCCGGCGGTCACCTCGCCGACCTGATCGCAAACCGCCACGCGCCGGCCGGCGGCGATGAGTTTCTCGATGTAGCCCTTCGCGGCGTGATACGGCACGCCGCACATCGGCATCGCACCGCGCTTGGTGAGCGCGACGTTGAGGATGGCGCTGGCGTCCTTCGCGTCGTCGCCGAAGAGTTCGTAGAAATCGCCGAGCCGGAAGAAGAGCAGCGTATTCGGCGGCAGGTCGCGGCGCACCGCGAGGTATTGCCGCATCATTGGGGTCTGCTCGTCGGCCATCGTGCTCAGCTCCCGCTCAAAAAGGCCGCAATCGGGCTGGAGGCCTCGGCAAATTCCCCGCGTGACGGCAGCCCCGCCGCCACGGCTTCGCCCGCGCTTTCGACGGCCAGTTTGAAGGCCCGCGCCATCCGCACGGGATCGGTCGCCGCGGCGATGGCCGTATTCACGAGCACGGCGTCGGCCCCCATTTCAAGCGCCTCGGCGGCGTGGCTCGGCGCGCCGATGCCCGCATCGACGACGACGGGCACGGTCGCCTGCTTGATGATGATCTCGATCTGCGCACGCGTCTCGATGCCTCGATTGCTGCCAATCGGCGCGCCGAGCGGCATGACGGTGGCCACGCCGACATCCTGCAGGCGCTTGGCGAGCACGGGATCCGCATTGATGTAGGGCAGCACGGTGAAGCCCTCCTTCACGAGCTGCTCGGCAGCGAGAAAGGTCTCGATCGGATCGGGCAGGAGATAATGCGGATCGGGGTGAATCTCGAGCTTCACCCACATCGGCAGTCCGGCGGCGGCCGCGAGGCGCGCGAGACGGACGGCCTCCCCGGCATTCATCGCGCCGCTCGTATTCGGCAGGAGCAGGTATTTCTGTGGATCGATGAAATCGAGAATGTTTGCGAAGGCATCGCCCTTTCCCGAGAGATCGGCCCGCCGCAGGGCCACGGTCACAATCTCCGTGCCGCTGGCCGCCAGCGCGTCGCGCATCGCCTCGTTGGAAGAAAATTTGCCCGTGCCGAGAAGGAGCCGCGAACCAAAGGAGCGGCCGGCGATCACGAGGCGGGAGTCAGGCATAGACGGACAATCTAAACGCCACCCTTGCGCCCGCGCAAGAACGTCACCCCGGAAGGTTCGCGGAATTTTGACAACGATGGTATGACGCCTGCTCGACTTTTTATTGCTTCATGAATCCGCTTACCCCGACCGACCTCGCCATCCGTTCGCTGGGCCCGCGCACGATCGAATCTCCGCTCAAGCGGCATTTCCACGAGCTCGGCAACGACCACGCCTTTTATTCGGACGATCAGCGCGTCGTCGTCGATCACAGCCTCCAGAGCGTGCAGGCACTCACCTCCGCCGGCTCGGAGCTGCCATGCTTCGAGGTCGCCGGTCCTCGCAAGCGGCTTTTTTTCAAACCCGAGGAAACCGTCTGCGCCGTGGTCACCTGCGGCGGGCTGTGCCCGGGCTTCAACGACGTCATCCGCGCCATCGTGCTCCAGGCCCACCATCGCTACGGTGTGGCGCGCATCCTCGGCATCCCCTTCGGTTTCGAGGGTCTCATCCCGGAATACGGGCATCACGTGTTCAACATGACGCCCGGCTTCGTGAGCAGCATCCATCGTTTCGGCGGCACGATGCTCGGCTCCTCCCGCGGCCCGCAGAATCCCGTTCGCATGGTGGACCGGCTGCAGGAACTCGGCGTGAACATTCTTTTCGTCATCGGCGGCGACGGCACGCAGCGCGGCGGCAACGCCATCGAGGAGGAAGCCCGCGCCCGCGGCTATGCGCTCGCGGTGGTCGGCGTGCCCAAGACGATCGACAACGACATGATCTACATGGACAAGAGCTTCGGCTACGACACGGCCTGCGCCGCCGCCGTCGAGCCGATCCGCGCCGCCCACACCGAGGCCCGCAGCGCGCGGAACGGCATTGGCCTCGTGAAGCTCATGGGGCGCCATTCGGGCTTCATCGCCTGCTCGGCTTCCATCGCCAGCGGCGAGGCCAATTACGTGCTCATCCCCGAGGTGCCCTTCGCGCTCGAGGGCGACAAGGGATTCCTCGAATCGCTCCGGCAACGCGTCGTGAATCGCGGCCACGCCGTCGTCGTCGCGGCTGAAGGCGCGGGCCAGGAACACCTCGATGCCAGCGACGCCACCGACGCCTCCGGCAACAAGCGCCTCAGCGACATCGGACCGTTCCTCCGCGACCGCATCACGGATTATTTCCGCCAGTGCAAGACCGAGCTCACGCTCAAATACATCGACCCGAGCTACATGATCCGCAGCGTTCCCGCCTCGCCGCAGGACCGCATCTACTGCATGCGCCTCGGCCAGGCCGCCGTGCATGCAGGCATGGCCGGGAAGACCGGCCTCATCGTCGCCCGCTGGCACAGCAGCTATGTCCACGTGCCCATCCCCGTGGCCACCTCGGCGCGTCGCGAGGTCGATCCCACCGGCGACCTCTGGCTCTCGGTGCTGGAAACCACGGGCCAGCCCGCCGCCTTCCGCTGATCCGGCTCGCATCGGGCGGCGGCCTGTGGCAGGCTGTCGCCGAACGCGCCGCCAAAAGCGCCCGTAGCTCAGGGGATAGAGCACCGGATTTCTAATCCGATGGTCGCTGGTTCGAATCCAGCCGGGCGCGCCAGCGCATGGCGGGATGAGAACCCCGTTTGACTGGCCTGCGCTTTAGCGCACCACCCTCCAGCATCTGCCAATTCGCAGAGCCTTCGCGCAGCGACGGCAATCCAGCCGGGCGCGCCATGCGCATAGCGCTGGCATTTCCCTCTCAACTCTCGATTCCGCTCACGCATGCGTCATCGCGACGGGATCGACCCACGCGTCGAACTGCTCCGGCGTGAGATGGCCGAGCGCCACCGCCGCTTCCTTCAGGCTGGAGCGGTCCTTGTGCGCCTTCTTCGCGATTTGCGCGGCCTTGTCGTAGCCGATGTGCGGGTTCAGCGCGGTCACGAGCATCAGCGAATCACTCACATAATGCGCGATCCGCTCGCGATTCGGCTCGATGCCCCGCGCGCAATGCTCGTCGAACGACCGGCAGCCATCCGCCAGCAGTCGCACCGAGTTCAGGAAATTGAACACGATCACCGGCTTGAACACGTTCAGCTCGAAGTTCCCCTGCGAGCACGCGATGCCGATCGTGTTGTCATTCCCCATCACCTCCACCGCGATCATCGTGATCGCCTCGCACTGCGTCGGATTCACCTTGCCCGGCATGATCGACGAACCCGGCTCGTTTTCGGGAATCGTCAACTCGCCCAGCCCGCACCGCGGTCCCGAGGCCAGCCAGCGCACGTCGTTCGCCATCTTCATCAGCGAACACGCCAGCGACTTCAGCGCGCCACTCGCAAAGACAAACTCGTTATGCGATGACAACGCCGCGAACTTGTTCGGCGCGGATGTGAAGGGCAATCCCGTGATCTCCGCAATGTGCGCCGCCGCCCGGGGACCAAATTCCGGATGCGAATTCAACCCCGTGCCCACCGCCGTGCCGCCCACCGCCAGCGCGTAAAGCCCCGGCAGCGTGCTCTCCACCCGCCGCAAATCGTCATCGAGCAGCTGCACGTAGCCGGAAAACTCCTGCCCGAGCGTGAGCGGGGTCGCGTCCTGCAAATGCGTCCGCCCAATCTTCACGATGTCCGCGAATTCCTTCGCCTTCGCATCGAGCGTATCCCGCAAGACCCGCACCGCCGGCAGCAACGAATGGACGACCTCCACAGCGGCCGCGATGCCCATCGCCGTCGGGAACGTGTCGTTCGACGACTGCGACATGTTCACGTGATCGTTCGGATGGATCGGCTTCTTCGAGCCCATCTCGCCCCCGGTCATCTCGATGGCGCGGTTCGAGATCACCTCGTTCGCATTCATGTTGCTCTGCGTGCCGCTGCCCGTCTGCCAGATGCGGAGCGGAAAATGGTCGTCCAACTTGCCCGCGATCACCTCGTCGGCCGCCGCCGTAATGAGATCGCATTTCTCGGCGGGAAGCTTCCCGAGATCCCGGTTCGCCAACGCGCAAGCCTTCTTGAGCACGCCGAGCGCGCGAATCAATTCCGGCGGCTTCACGTCATTGCCAATGTCGAAATGAATGAGCGAACGCGCCGTCTGTGCGCCGTAGTAGCGATCATGCGGCACCGGAATTTCCCCCATGCTGTCGGATTCAAGGCGGTGCGTCGCGGGATCAAAAGGAAGAGACTCGTGCATAGCGGACATCCTACCGATCGCCGCCCAAACTTTCCAGCGACCGATGCCGGAACTTTGATCGCCGCCAAATCACGCCAAATGGCACGGAAGCTGCGCTCCAAGCTCAACGAACCATTCGGGCCAAGCCGTCGTCGATTCGATGCAGGCCCGCCAAGATGTTGCCGTATTCCATTGCCATGCTCGCTCTCTGTTTCGCCGCAACGATCACGCAGGCGATCACCCTGAAACAAAGCGGTTACGACACAAACAATTGGAAATGACGATCTTGTCACATTTTGCCTTTTGCGGACCCGCGCACCCAACGGCATGGGGAGAACCCGTGATTTCACCACAAAATCCGAAAGCTACCCGCCCCCACCCGCGCGGCGCGTTCACCCTGATCGAGTTGATCGCCGTGATGGCCATCATCACGATCATGCTCGCCCTGCTGGCTCCGGCGGTTGGGAACTTCCAAAGCACGGCCGGCCGGAATGGTGCCGTGAACATCCTGATGAACACGATGGAGCAAGCCCGCGTCGCCGCCCTGGAAAGCGGACGCACGGTTTATGTGGTCTTCCACCGACAAGTTTTCCCTGAACAGGACGCAATCATGGTCCTGCGCGCCCCCGATCCAACAACGAGCAAGCCCAATTACGAACAGCTCACTAAATGGATCAAACTCCCCAAAGGCGTTTTACTGCACGAAATCGGAAAGACCGACATCCTCGCCCAGAACATGCCGCCAACCAGCAGCAGTACCGGCTCCAGCGACGAAGTCACCCTCGATCCCAGTCTCAGCCCGACTCCCCTCATCCCAAAACAATCCGGGGAAAAGTTTAACGTGCTGGCCTTCAATGCCTATGGCGGCGTGTCATATCCCACCGTTTCCCCAAACTCGAAGCTCATGCTTATCGTGAGCGAGGGCGTGCGCGGAGATGGCGGCACGGAAGCCGTGCTCAGCACGAAGAAGGAAACCGCCGGCGGCTTCGAGATTATCACTCTTCGCCGCTACACGGGACGCGCGTCGCTCGAAGTGTCAACGCTGTAACCTGCCGTGCCGCGCTCAATGCCCCGATCACGAACTTGCCGGGCGGCCTTTTCGCTCATCGAGATTATTCTCGCCCTCGGAATCATCTCCTTTGCTTTGGTCGGGATCCTTGGACTCTTCCCGGTGGCCGTGGACGCCGCCGCAAACAGCCAGCGAGAAACTCAGGCCGCCCTGATCGCCCACTCAATCTTCGATCAATTGAATGCCATGCCGGATAGTTCGAAACGCTCGGTCATCCTCGGCGAGGATTACACCTCGACCTCGCCGACGCCAATCACTGTGGATCTCACGCAGCCCACCACCAGTGCGACGATCGGTTTTGATTCAAACGGCAAGCCCCTCGCGAGTTCCAGCGATCCGACGACCGCCTACACTGCACAGATCATCGTTACTCCCATTGCAAGTCCGGCATACGAGACATCAAAAGTGCTCGTCGTCGTCCGGCCCTTCGGTTCGAAGACGGTCTCCTATCCGTTTGCCTCCATCTTCCAGCAAAAGAGGGCTCAATATCCATGATCCGGTTCCCATCGCCCTCTTTTCGGCGGCCCACCAAACGACAGGCGTTCACGCTCCTCGAGCTGTTGGTTGCTATGTCCGTGCTAGCCCTTCTGCTCGTCCTGTTGCTTTCGATGGTCAATGGCGCCACGAAATTGTGGAGAGCAAACGAAAACCGCGTCGATAGTTATCGGGAAGCCCGCGCGGCGATCAACCTCATCGCCAGCGACCTCGCGTCCATCTATGCCAGCCCGAATGCGAACTACGTAATCGATCCGAACCTCAAGACCTTCTACACCCATACCAAAAACGACCATCTACCGGTCACGCCCGTCTCCGTCAAAAACATGGACGGCAGCCTATTTTTTCTCACCGCCACGCCCACAGGCGCTCAGGAACAGGACAAGAATAAAAGCGACCTTTGCACCGTGGGTTATTATCTTGGATTTGACAAAACCTCCCTCACCGGCAAGGGCGCGGCCTCTTACAACCTTTATCGCTATTTCCGCAGCAGCGACGACACCTTCAAGGCGATGACTAAGGGCATGCCCGCAGGCAGTTCTCCTCAAAATGGAGATATCCTTACCGATGTCACGATCGACACCAGCCCGACCAACAACAACCAAGGCGGCAGTTCGGAAGTCCTTGCTAAGAATATCACCGGATTCACGGTCAAGTCCTACACGATCCCTCCCCCTGCCAACCCTGGCGACGCTTACGGAACACCCGTGGAATTCGACAAAAGTGCCGACACCCCGCTGCCGGACATGATCGAAATTACTGTTACCGCCATTAGCAATGACGCCGCGAAGCGATTTACCGGCGTCAGCGGAGCGGCCGATAAAAGCCAATGGGAAAATGCTGATTCCCCTACCCGCAAACAAAACGATCGCGAATTCAAGGCTCGCATCTACCTCCCTGGCGCCAGTCAACTCAGGAAGAACGCCCTCGCCAGCCAATTTCCCACTCCTTCTCCGACGCCATGACGCGATCCTACTCCTCTCGCTCTCGGGATGGCTCCGCGCTCATCTCGACCATGCTCGTGATCGTCGTTCTCACGATCATCGTTGTCGCCTTCATGCAAAGCATGAGTGTCGAACGAAAAACCGCCCACAGTTATCTGAATCGCTACCGCGCAAGTCTCGCGGCCGATGCCGGCGAGGCGGATGCCATTGGCACGCTGCTCAAAGGCGGAACCAATACCGATACGTATTCGATCACTCAAACCAACTTTTCCAGCGCAATCCCCCCAAGTCGCACGGCAAAACCGCCTTATTACTTCATCACGCAACCCGTTCAAAGCGGCACCACCTCCACCGTCACGTATGTCCCTCTCGTCAGCGGCGGCCAAACGGTGACCGGAAAGCCCATGGGCACGATGCCCACGGCGGCGGAGATCTTCAACCCGGCAGATCCCGAAGTTTCGACCACCGAGCCTAAACTGCCCTCCTATCTCGCCGCCTACTACGGCGCCGATAATACCGCCACTCCGCGGAAAGACGTCTCCCCGGAGACTCGCTGGGTTTATCTGAAAGACGCCGACGGCAAAAACATTTCGCGCTATTGCTACTGGGTGGAGGATCTTCAGGGCCGGCTCGATCTTCAGCTCGTCGGCAACCAACGCGGGGCGGGAAACTCCCAGGAACGCGGCGTCTTCCTCGGCGATCAAAAGCCGGAGAATCACGACAAGCACGTGGCCGAAATCGGCCTATTCACCCTCTTCGACAAAGACAAAAACAAGGCCGACGACGACGGCTCCACCAATGCAAAGGAGATCCTCAACAATCGCGCCAAGCTCCTCACCGGCGCCACGGTCAATCAGATCGTTCCCAACATCAATGGCGTCCCCGGCATCAATGGCGCGACGGAGAAAAACGGCGGAAATGATGGCACCGCCGACAATCTGGCCGACGACCCCCAGCAGTTTTTCTACTACGGCCTCGGCTACGAACTTAACGAACCCGAGATCATCCCCCCTGGGTTTGGCTTTGCGAATGCCGGCCTGCCCATACCCTCCCCAAAACTCGCTCTAAACGACATCATTCCCAATGCAACCGCCGCCACGGTTCAAAAGATCGCCCAGGCGATCAATCAGAACATGCCGAGTTTCGGCTCTTCCCGCGCTGGGGGCATGAGCGCCACTGATTACGTCAATAACCTCGCCGCCAGCATCATCGACTACGCCGATGCCGATAGCCAGACCACGACCGATGGCTCGACCTATCGCGGCATGGACTCCTTCCCTCTCGTGAACCAATGGGTAATCCAATCGGGTTACTCGAAGACAAAGACCAACGTCACCTTCACCACGCACTATTACCTCGAGATGTGGAACATGTCGGACAAGACGATCTCGGGGACCGTCCGCCTCCAGTTTACCAACACCTACCGCACGTCCGTGGGCGGCGCGAATATCGACTTAACCACGGGCTACACCGGCGAACTCACCGATGTGGCCATCTCGCTCGCGCCAAACGCGAAGAAGGCGATCGACATGGGAGTTCGCACTTATAAAGCCGATACTCCCACCATTCCGGCCACCTCGGCGTCGATGTCGTCCACCTATGGATCGGCCAATTATCAAGTATTTTGGAAAGACGATAGCAACGCCAGCGCCGGCTTCAAAATGATCGATCGCTCCGGCACGAACCCTGGCGGCCTCGACCTTGTCGATAAAAGTTTCTCCGGCACCAGCAATTGGAACGCCTCGATTCCGAGCCTCACTCACCGTATCAGCGCTTCGAGCTTCCTCGATGGCTCCGTCGGCGATCCTCGGGCCTCCTACTACATCACCGCCGCGCATGATCAGAGCGCGTGGGATACCCGCGGGTGCGTGGGCGGCCGCACGATTCGTAACGGCCTCACTGGCAATACCTATGGCGAGACAAAGCCCAGCTTCTGGGCCGATCCCGGCTTCGATGGCCCCGGTGGCTCCGATTGGGGGACCTTCACCGGCGGCGCGCCACCTACGTCGATCTCCAATCCGAAGAACCCGCGCCCCGACTGGGCGATGGTCCATTACGGGAACTATGCCGACTCCAAATACCGCTCCATCACGGAACTCGGGAACATCTTCGACCCTGCCCAGTGGCAGCAATACAGCGGCCAACCCTCCCACACGTCGCTTGATGCGCAAGTTAAAACCGGCCTCGCCGATATCGACACCAAAAAGGGCTCCGCTAAGGATGGCAAATTCGGCGGCGGCTTCACCCTCCGTATTGGTCGGCCGGAATTCACCGAATTCGACAACACCGCGCCCAACAAAACCGGCGACAAATACGCCGCAAAGGCGCGGGCGGCGGACCTCCTCGGCATTTTATCGACCGAGAGCTCCCATTCCACGCGCGGCCTCATAAATATCAACACCGCGCCGCGCGACGTTCTTCGAGCCTTGGGCGCCGGCATCGCCATAACTAACCCGAAATGGGATGACGACACTCGCCCCGGAGAAACCTCCCCTTTCATTTCGTATTCCGTCCCCGCCACTATTCACGGTCCCAAGGGAATCATTCCTCCCGATCCCGAGAAAACCACGGCCGAAGCCGATCAATTCGCCGACGCAATCATTGCAAATCGCCCATTTTACTCCGCGCATGAGATGGCAAGCCGCTTGAAAGTCCAAGCCACCAGCACCGGAAGCTCAGCAAAAACGTCCCAGCTTTTCTGGGGCAACCCCAATGTTTGGATTAGCAATCCTCCCACGGCTTGGCGCGACGCCGCTGCCGAAGAATACTTGCGCCAGATTTACGACCTTGTCACCGTGCGCTCGCGCAACTTCCGCATCCACGTCACCGGTCAAGTGCTGGATCCCAAGGGCAACGTGACTTCCACCAGCCGGAAGATCGCCGATGTCTTCCTACAGCCCGTCCGCGATCCGTCCGCTCCGCACGCGATCACCAGCCAAATCGTCAAACACCTCTATGACATCTCTTATTAAGCACATTCGATCCTTCACCGCCCTCCTTCTCCTTGGTCCCACCCTTCACGCTCAGGAGCAGCAGCCCTCTTTCTTCAGCTTCGTCAATGTCGTCACCGCCGACACTCCCACCACCCTCTCCGTGAACGGGAAAAAGATCGGCGGTCCCGAGCCGCTTGGCTACTGCGCCAGCGGATTGGGATTCCTGGAAAAATCCGTCCTCATCTCGATCGAGAATGGGGATCTTCCGAAAAAAGAAGGCGCCCTCCCCCTCAGCCCTGAAAATTCGCCCATTGCCATCGCCTATCTCAAAATTGAGCCCCCCGTCCCGGGGAGTGACGCGCCTCCCAAGAAAAGCCTCGCGATTGCCGTGATCCCCTGTTCCCCGGCGCCCAATGCCGGCCGACTCCGCGCCGTCTATCTCGGCGGCAAGGATCCCATCAACCTGACCGTCAAGGAATACTCCAGAAATAGCGCCAAGGCACCGACCGGCATCCCGCTGAAACTTACTCCCGGCGTCGCTGCCAACGTGCCGGTGAAGGGACCCACGGTAGGATTCTTCCTGGGGGATACGTCCATCGGCGTTCAAGACTCCGAGGGCAAAGAGAATCGCCTCCTCATTTTCTATCCCGATCTCAAAGGCCAGCTCGCGTTTTCATCCACCTTCGACTTCGTGCTGCATTAAGCTTACCGGGTTGGGGCATAATTCGACGGTCGACTGCCCGGAGAACAACGCGTGACGTTCGTCGCCTGATCGACGCGGCAGCGCGCGTACCGCGGAAGGGTGGGGCAAAAGTGTTGCAAAGGGCGTCTTTCCCGGCATGGCGGGTGCTGGTTGTTTCTGCAAAACGCCGCTGCCATGAATCGTTCCCGCATTCCTTTCGCCGTCGCCATCTCCAGCCTCCTTCTCGCTCATTCCGCTGGGGCCGACACCGTCAGCGGCACCGCGTTCACCAGCGCGACGGTGCAGGTCGCCGGCCCGCGCACCGGCACCAGTGGCACGAACTTCCTTAACGTCGAGGGCTCGAACAATGGCAATTTCGCCTCCTTCGGCGTGGTGGATTTCAACGTCAGCGTCTTCAACCTCGCCTTCCCGGTCACGGACGTCTCGAACCTCGCGTTCTCCCTCACGGAAAACAATGCGGCCTTTACCGTGGCGAATGGCGGCTTGAACTTCTATCTCACGACGGACACGACCACGAGCATTGCCGCCGGAGCCAGCCCGCTCAAATTCCTTACCGCCAGCGCTCCCGAGGGACTCGGCAGCCAGCTCGCCACCACGTATCTCCTCGGCTCCGGAACATTTTCGAGCAACTCGGGCGCCACGGGCTCCGGAACGGTGGACACTTATTCGCTCCTGCTCAGCGGCGCCTCGCAGAGCTACTTCATCAACCAGCTGAACACGGCCAACGCCGTCCTGCGTCTCATCATCACCCCGACGGACGCCACCGGCGCATCGACCTGGAACGGTGGAACCAATAGCACCACGAGTGTCCGACCGAAGCTCGCCTTCAACGCGACCCTGAATCAGCCGACGCTTACCTGGGTGGGCGGAAGCGGCACCTGGAATGCGACCGGCGGCACGGATTGGAGCGGCGGCGCGTGGGATTCCACCAAGACGGCCATCTTCAGCACCGGCAGCGGCGCGGTTACCTTGGGGACGCCCGTCACGACCCTCGGCATGCAGTTTGGCGTGGATGGTTATACGGTGGCAGGCAATGCCGCGAATCCGCTCACCCTCTCCAGCAGCGCGGGCGGCAATGCGATTTCGGTGGCAAACTCCGGTGACACGGCGACGATCAGCGCGGTGATCGCCGGCACTACGGGCCTGCAAAAAAATGGAGCCGGCAAACTTACTCTCACCGGCGCGAATACCTTCACCGGTGATGTCACCATCAGCAGCGGCACGCTCGCGATCTCCAGCGATGCAAACCTCGGTAACGCCGCAAACGGAGTGGTGCTGAACACGGGGACCTTGAGCGCTCCGACCGGAGCGACCCTCGGCAGCACGCGCACCCTCTCGGGCAGTGGCTCGCTTGACTCCACGACCGGCCTCACCCTCACCGGACCAGTCAATGCCAGCGCGCTCGCGATCACCAGCGGCAGCACGGTCACGTTCTCGGGCAACTCCATCGCGTTTGGCAGCGCCGCACTGGCCACTGGCAGCCATCTCAACGTCACCGCCCCCCTCACCGGAGGCTCGCGCATCACCATTTCCGGTGACGGCACCGCTACGCTGAGTGGAGACAACTCCCTTTACGGCGCGGGAGTGAGCATGAGCAAGGGCGCCGGCACCGTGGGACCAACGGTCGTGATCAACGCCGGCACATCCCTCGGCTCCAATACCTTGTTCCTAAACGCGGGAACCTTGAGCACTTCGGTCGACCTCGCCGGTGCGAACGCCATTTCCAGCCCCGTCAGTTTGGGCGGAAGCGCCACGCTCAGCGGCAATATGGAAGTGCTCGTCCTCGGCTTCTTCGGCAGCACGGCCAAACGACTCACCATCACCGACAATGTCACGCTCTCCGGCTCGATCACCTCCACCGGCACCACTAATGTCGGCGACGCCCTCATCAAGGCCGGAGCTGGCAAGTTGACTCTTGCCACATCGAACAACTACACCGGCGGCACGCAAGTTCTCTCCGGCACATTGGAAGTAGCCAGCGGGGGCGCCCTTGGCACCGGCGATGTGCTGGTCGCTGCGGAAAACGCTGTCGCCACCGTTCTCCGCCTTGATTCGAACGCCACCATTGCCGATCTCTCGAATGTCTTCATCAACAACGGCGCGGGGATGAGCCAGATCAACCTCAATTTCAACAGCTCGCTCTTCGAGACCGTGAATAGCCTCACGGTCAACGGCGTGCCCGTGACACCGGGCGATTACAGTGCCGCAACCCTCTCCACATATCTCACAGGCACGGGAAACCTGCGCGTGCTCGCCACCGTGCCGGAGCCGTCCGTCTGGGCTCTTCTGCTCCTCGGAGGAAGCGCTCTGGCGGCAATCCGGATGCGGCGCTCGCCTGGATCCATCGCCTAGTCTCTTGATCGTAACCCTCTCGCCTTCGCGGCCCAGCTTCGCTACCGTGCCGCCCATGCGTCGTCTTTGGCTTTCGCTTGTCTTTTCTTTCGCTCTGATCACCTGGCTGGGCCAGGCACAGACCGAACCCACCCAACCTCAGCCGAAGTTACCGACGATCTCGTTGGCCGTCGGGGAGAAGACGCTGACCACCGAAGTGGCGGATGACGAGCCGGAGCGGGAGACCGGGATGATGTTTCGGAAGGCGATGGCGGATGGGACCGCGATGCTCTTCGTGCTCGAGGCTCCGCAGCATGCCGCCTTTTGGATGCGCAATACGCTCATCCCGCTTTCCGTCGCCTATTTGAATGCCTCCGGCATGATCCTCGAGATTCACGATCTCAAGCCGAAGGACGAAACGCCCGTGAACAGCCAGTTCGACACCATCGCCTACGCCATCGAGGTGCCGCAGGGCTGGTTCGCCAAAAATGGGATCCTTCCCGGCGTCCTCGTGAAAGGACTGCCCCCGTTGACGGGAAAGTAGAGGCCGGCTCGGCGAGCCAGCCCTACCCGGGATTAGCAAAAGCGTCGCCGCGGCTGCCGCCTCTCAACTCGCGCGAAGCGCGCTACGGCTTCAGTTCCGTGCCGGTGACGGCATTGGAGATCACGAACTTTTCCTGGTGGAAGGTCGGATCCGCGCGGAAGGTCAGGCGGCCGGCATAGCGACGCTCGATGTCAATGAGGAGTTCCTCGTCCTCCTCGCGCAGGCGGGCGAGCAGGTCGGGATGGACCGCGATCTTGATCTCGTGCACGTCGGCGGAGTGTTTCTTCATCACCGAGTGAAGGGCGCGCTGGAGTTCGACGCTCATCGTCATCGGGCTCTTCACGCGGCCGCGGCCGTTGCAATGCGGGCAGATGACGAATTGCGAACTGGCGAGGCTTTCCTGCACGCGTTGGCGGGTCATTTCCATGAGGCCGAGCGCGGAGATGGGCAGCACATGGGTGCGGGCCTTGTCGCGCTGGAGGCGGTCCTTCACGCGCTGGAAGACGGCCTGCTGATCCTTGCGGCTCTTCATGTCGATGAAGTCCGCGACGACGAGACCGCCAATGTTGCGCAGGCGGAGCTGGCGTGAAATTTCGTCGGCGGCTTCCAGGTTCGTCGTGAGGATGGTTTTATCCATGTCCTTCGCGCCCTTGTTGCGGCCGGTGTTCACGTCGATGGCGATCATGGCCTCGGTTTCGTCGATGACGATGTAGCCGCCGCAGGGCAGCCAGACCTGGCGGTGGAAGGCGGACTCGATCTGCGGCTGGACGCCGAAGAAGTCGAAAATCGGTTGCGCGCCGCCGTAGTGGTGGACGCGTTTTTTCGCGCGCTTCGAAATATTCTCCACGAGATCCTCCATGCGCTCGAAGGCGGCAAGATCATCGACAAGGACTTCGTCCACTTCGTCGGTGAGGAAATCGCGAACGGAGCGCTCGATGAGATCGGGCTCGCGGAAGAGTTCGGCGGGGGCTTTGCGCTCCTCCATGCCCTTTTCGATGTCGGCCCATTGGTCGAGCAGGATGCCGAGGTCACGCACGAAGTAGCGGGCGCGCTGGCCCTGGCCGGCCGTGCGCATGATGACGCCCATGCCCTCGGGCAGTTCGAGTTCGCGCAGGATCTTGCGCAGGCGGTCGCGCTCCTTCGGATCGTCGATCTTGCGCGAGATGCCGCATTGATCGTTGAAGGGCATGAGGACGAGGTAGCGCCCGGCCATGCTGATGTTCGTAGTGATGCGGGGTCCCTTGTTGCTGATCGGGCCCTTGCTCACCTGAACGATCACGTCGGCGCCGACGGGATAAATATTCGGAATGTCCTTCGCGGTGATCTTCTGCTGCGGCTTCTTTTTTCCGCTGCCCTTGCCTTCGCGGGAAACCGTCTCGATGCCGCTGTCGAGGGCGGCGGGAATCGCGTCCCAGAAATGGAGGAACGCATTTTTCTCGAAGCCGATATCGACGAACATGGCCTTGAGGCCGTGCTCGATGTTGCGGACCTTGCCCTTGTAGATGCCGCCGACGATGTTGCGCTCGGTCTCGCGCTCGAGGGTGTATTCTTCGAGGCGATTATTCTCGAGCAGCGCGACGCGCTTTTCGAGCTTCTCGCAGCTGACGATGAGTTTGGTTCCGGTGGGCTTGCGGCCCAAGCCGAGGATGCGTTTGACGGTCTCGATCATTCGTTGGTGCGCCCGTTTCCATGAGGATGGGCTGAGTTAAGGTGGTGGGAGGGGTGGCAGGAGGGTTCATCCTAGCGATGGAAGGGGTTCCAACCCGGTTTGCGATCCTGTCGCTCCGGTTTCGGTTTGCTCTTTCCGCCGCCAAAATTGAAAAAGTTTTCGAGCAGGCCGCGCTTTTTCGGCTGGGGCTTTTCGACGCGGCCCTCGCTGTCGGGCTCTTCGCGCAGGCTGGGCGCCTCGGTGTCCCGAGGGACGTCGCTCACGTCGGCGGACGCGGGGGCGACCGTGGCCACGGTTTCCTGATCGTTGCCGGCGGCCGCAGGCACGTCGCGATTGAAGTCGATGGATTCGATGAATTTGAAATTGCCGACCGCGGGCTCAAGGGCGGCGAGCTGAACCTTGAGGTCGCCACTCTCGATGGCGAAGGCCTCGTCGAGAATCTTCGCGGCCACCGGCGCGGGCACACCGCCGCCGGATTTGCCGCCCTGGATCAGGACGCAAACGGCGTATTTCGGCTTGTCGTAGGGGGCGAAGGTGATGAAGAGCGTGTTGTTGTCGGAGACGCGCTGGCCATGGGCGTCGATGCGCCAGACCTGCGCGGTGCCGGTTTTGCCAGCGGCCTGCACGCCTTGGGTCATCAGGCGGCCCTTGCGCGCGGTGCCGCCATCCTCGTTGACCACGCGCCACATGCCGTGCCGCACATGCTCGATTTCCTCGGGCGTCATGCCAGCATCGGTGAGGAGATTCGAGCGAACGCGCGCCGGCTGCTGCTCGATGACCTTGCCGTCGGCGTCGACGACTTTATCGACGAGTCGCGGATAATAGCACGTGCCGCCGTTGGCGATGGTCGCGGCAACGAGCGCCATCTGCAGCGGCGAAGCGAGCACGGCGCCCTGGCCGATGGCGACGTTCGCGGTGAGGCCCGGCCGCCATTTGTCCTGCGGATTCACTTCCTTGAGGTGCTCCGGTCCGTCGAGGATGCCCGGGCTTTCCCCCGACAACGGAATGCCGGTGAACTGGCCGAGGCCAAGCAGATGGCCGATCTCGTCGATCTTGTCGATGCCCGCGGCGTTTCCCGCCTGGAAAAAGTAGCCGTTGCAGGAATTCTTGAGGCCGCCCTCGAGGTCGAGGCTGCCGTGTGTGCCTTTGCCAAAGATCCAGCACTTCATGAACGTGTTGCCGTAGCTCACACCGCCGCCGCACTCGTAATGCCGGTCGCCAATCCCGGCCCGCTCGACGGCGAGCGCGGTGATCGTCTTGTAGGTCGAGCCCGGCACATAGCCGTTGATGGCGCGATTCATGAGCGGCGAGGTCTCGTCGGAAATCAATTTCGCCCACTCCTTCGGCTCGATCGAAGGAACAAAATGATTCGGATCGAAGGAAGGAACCGAGGCCATCGCCAGGATGTCGCCGTTGTTCACATCGACGACCACGCAGGCCGCGCGTCCGGCCACGCGCAGCGTATTCTCGACGACATATTGCAGGCGCGCGTCGATCGTCAGATAGACATCGGCGCCCTTTTTCGGCGGGATGAGCTGCACGTCCGTGTCGAGGATCTGCCCCTTTGCGTCGCGCTGGAGCACGCGCACCCCGGGCTCGCCGCGCAGGTAGGTGTCCATCGCCTTCTCGATCTGCGCCTTGCCCTCCATGTCGGGTTGGTAAAAATCGTAATGCTTGCCCGCGTCCTCCTCGGCGCGCTGCTGAAGGTTGATGTCGCGCGGCGCGCTGACGTAACCAAGAATGTGTGCCGCGAGCGCGCCGAAGGGATAGAGTCGCACGGGTTTCACCTCGGCCTTCAAACCCGGCAGGCCCACGTTATTCTCGAGCAAACGCGCCATCGTTTCGAAATCGAGATCCTGCCGATACGTGTAGGGAATGAGCGCCTCGTTGCGGTAATGCGTCTGCAGCTGATCCGCATTGTAATCCTGCTCGAGTCGAAGCAGCTGGAGCTTCGGAATGATCGTCTGGTTGACGATCTCCGGCACATCCACTTCGGGAACCTCGGAGAGATTTCCATAGCGGTCCTTCTTCCGAAATTTCACGTCGCGCAGCGGCGCCTTGCCGTGATCCTGGCGATAGGCGCGAACGATATCCGGAAGATAAAAATCCACTTCGAAGCTCGCGCGGTTTTCCACGAGCGGAATGCCGTTGCGGTCCTTGATCTCTCCGCGCACCGCTGGTAGGCGAACCGTCACCTGCGAGCCGCCTTTCACCTTCGCGAGATAATAATCGCCGCGCACCACCTCGATCCACCACAGGCGCGCGATCAGCCCGCCCAGGCAAAGAAGCACGAACACCGCGATGAAAAGGATGCGAAAGCCAGGGACGCCTTTTTTCATCTCAATAGTCCCTCAAGACACGCCGCTCCTCACCCGCCGCGCCGCCAATCAACACGCCCGCCACGACGAGCACCAGGGTCAGCAGCGCGGCCAGCACCGCCGGCGCAAAAATGCGCCACGCCACCACCTCGCTCCAAAACAAACCGCCGCTGTCGAATCGTCGCATCGTCAAGACCCCGAATTGCAGGGCGAGGTAGATCATCGTCGTCGCCGCAGCCATGAGCGGAGGCAGCCACCAATGACCGCGCAGCACCAGCGCGCGCAGCCCCTGACAAATCGAGCCAACCGCCACGTAGAGGAGGATAGACCAGCCCGCCGACATTTCAACCGTGCCGAAGTAGGTGTGAATCGCATCGGGATCGCTCGACGCAAGCGTATGCTGCACGACCTGCAGCGACGTGAAGTCGCTCAGGAATCCCGCCACGAACGCGAGCACGACCATGCTCGGAAACGGCAGCAGGCACGCGCCGTAACAAAAAAACACCGGCGTCAGCAGGACGCGCGCGCCTTCGGCCACGGCGAACGGCGGAATGAATTCCTGCACGACGATGCCGGCGAAAATGGCCACCGCGAGACCGAGCGTGATGAGAAAGTCCTTCATTTTTTCCCCGCGATGACAAAGACGTCGGCGAGCGTGGAAAAATCCACCGCCGGCTCGATGATGGCCTGCCCATCGAGCTCGCGCGGTTTGAAACTTTTCACCGTGCCGATGAGCAGCCCGGAAGGAAAGACCGCTCCCACGCCCTGCGTGTAAACCTTCTGCCCCGGTTGGAGATTCGCACTCTTCGTTAGAAAATTCATCTGCAGTTCCGGCGCGCCGCCATTCTGCACGCGGGCGCCGCTGACGATGCCCTTCTCGTGCGTGCCCTCGACAAAGGCGCCGACCTTGCAATTTTCGTCCGTGATGAGGACGACCTTGGTGTTGTTCTTGTCGGCGGTCATCACCTTCCCGACAAGACCGACGTCCGTGATCACGGTCATCGGCATGCCGATGCCGCCGGAAACTTCGACGGAGCCGTCATCGACGCCATCCTCGAAGCCGCGATTGATCGTGATCGTATTCCACCAGCTCGTGGCGTCGCGCGCGATCACCTGCGCCGGCACCAGCCGGAAGATCGATCGCTCGCGGTAATCCATCGCCGAGCGCAGCTTGTTATTCTCGGCCTCCATGTCGCGGAGAATGAGATTCGTCGCGCGCAGCTGCTTGTTCTCCGTCTCGAGGCGGCGGTTGTCATCCTCGAGCTGGTCGAGCGTCTTGAGGCCCTTGCCCATGGCGCCGAGTCCCTGCTGCACGGCCGTTCCCGTGCGTTGAAAGGGCGAGAGCAGCGACATCACGCCGCGCTGCACCCGCTGCGCCGCGCCGGTGCTGAGCAGCATGAACGACACCCCAAGCAGCACGACAATCGCTCCGAGGAGGATGTTGACTTTCTTCATGCGGGGTTCGGTCTCCGGGCCGGGCGGGCGGCGCGAAATTCAGCGCGGGGCGGCTTTAAATGGCCGTGGCGTGATGCTGGCGGTCCATCGAAGAGACGCGACGCAACAAATTGATTTCCTGGAGCGCCTTGCCGGTCCCTTCGGCAACCGCGCTGAGCGGATCCTCGGCGACATGCACCGGCAGGCCGGTTTCCTCGGCGAGCAAGCGATCCAGGCCGCGAAGCAGGGCGCCGCCACCGGCGAGCACCACGCCACGATCCACGAGATCGGCGGAGAGCTCGGGCGGACAACGCTCCAACGTAATGCGGACGGAATCGACAATCGTCGAGATGGGCTCCATGAGAGCCTCGCGGACCTCCTGCGAAGTAATGGTGATGGTCTTCGGCAGACCGGCGACGAGATCGCGGCCCTTCACCTCCATGCTCACTTCCTTCTCGAGCTTGTAGGCGGAGCCGATCTTGATCTTGATCTCCTCGGCCGTGCGTTCGCCGATCATCAAATTGTAGGCGCGCTTCATGTATTGCGCGATGGCTTCGTCGAGTTCGTCGCCCGCGACGCGCACGCTGCGGCTGAAGACGATGCCGGAAAGCGAAATCAACGCGACCTCGGTCGTGCCGCCGCCGATGTCGATGATCATGTTGCCCGCGGCGTCCTGCACGGGCAGGCCCACGCCGATCGCGGCAGCCATCGGCTCCTCGATGAGATGCACCTCGCGGGCACCGGCATGGATCGCGCTCTCGCGCACGGCGCGCTTCTCGACTTCGGTGATGCCGCTCGGCACGGCGATCACCACGCGCGGCCGGCGCATGCGGCTGCGGCTATGCACCTTGCTGATGAAGTGGCGCAGCATTGCCTCGGTCACCTCGAAGTCGGCGATCACGCCGTCCTTGAGCGGGCGGATGGCCACGATGTTCCCCGGCGTGCGGCCAAGCATGCGTTTCGCCTCGTCGCCGACGGCGAGCACCTTGTTCGTGCCGGCATGGACGGCCACCACGGACGGCTCGCGAAGAACGATGCCGTGATCCTTTACAAAAACGAGGGTGTTTGCGGTGCCAAGATCGATTCCAATGTCGTGGGAGAGAAATCCAAAAATTTTGTCAAACATCTGTCTGAAAGTAAGTTGTGATAAATAGTGAGCGCGCGCATTAAGTCACCCGGCGCGCATGCCGTCGTTGCAAAAATTGACCCGTGACAGTAGGAAGCGGAATTTCCCGCCGTCAAGGCAATTACCGCTGTAAATCCCAGAATTCGAGCCTTCAGGGCGACAATCGCGCCATTAGGCGGGCAACTCAAATCGCCGCCGCGATCGCGGTCCCCATTTCGACCGTGGTGACCCTGGTCTCGCCTTCGGTCCAGATGTCGCCCGTGCGCAAGCCATCGGCAATAACCTTGCGCACCGCCGCGTCGATCGCGTCGGCCGCATCTTCCCGGGCCAACGAGTAACGCAGGAGCATGGCCGCGGAGAGAATCTGGGCGATGGGATTGGCGATGCCTTTTCCCGCGATGTCGGGCGCCGTGCCGCCGCTGGGTTCATACATGCCGAACCGCCGGGCGGCGCCGTCCGCGCCGAACGACGTCGTGGCCTCGCCGAGACTCGCACTTGGGAGCATGCCCAGCGAACCGGTGATCATCGCGAGTTCGTCGCTGAGAATGTCGCCGAACATGTTTTCCGCGACGATCACGTCGAATTGCTTCGGATTTTTCACGAGCTGCATCGCGGCGTTGTCCACGTAGAGATGGGTGAGCGTAACGTCGGGATAATCCGCCGCGGTCTCGGTGACGATGCGCCGCCAGAGCAGGCCGTTCTGCAGCACGTTCGCCTTGTCGATGGACGTGACCAAGCCGCGCCGCTGGCGCGCCGCTTCGAAGGCCACGCGCGCGATGCGGCGAATCTCGCTCTCCCAATAAATCATGGTATCGACGGCGAAGGACTCGCCACCTTCCTGCTTCGTGTATTTCGGCTCGCCGAAATAGAGGCCGCCAGTGAGTTCGCGCACGCAGAGCACGTCGAAGCCGCCCTCGACGGAGCGCGGATGCAGCGGCGAAGCGTGTGCCAGCTCGGGCAGGCAAACGGCGGGACGCAGGTTCGCGAAGAGGCTGAAATGCTTGCGCAGCGGGAGAAGCGCCGCACGCTCGGGCTGCTCGTTCGCCGGCAGGCTCTCCCATTTCGGGCCGCCGACGGAGCCGAAAAGAATCGCGTCCGCCGCCTCGCAAGCCGCGAGCGTCGCCTCGGGCAGCGCGCGCCCATCGACGTCGATGGCAATGCCGCCGACGCGACATTCCGTGAACTCGATCGCGATCGAAAATTTGCGCGTCACCACGTCGAGCACCCGACGGGCCTCGGCCATTACCTCGGGGCCAATGCCGTCGCCGGCCAGCACCGCTACTTTGAAAGTCTCACTCATGCGGCGGGCATTTAAGCGGGCCGAACGTTCGCCGGGAAGTCCGAAGCGCTTTCACGCTTCGCGAGCCGCAGCAACGAACGCCCGCACCTTCGCGGCGTCCTTACGGCGCGCGTCGCCATCCTGCTCGACGCCGCTCGCGACATCGACGGCATGCGGCCGCACCGCCTGCACGGCCGCGGCGACGTTTTCCGCGCGCAGCCCGCCGGCGAGGATCACGCGGCGATCCGCGTGCTCGCGCACAAACGCCGCGGCCAGCACGGGATCGACCATGACGCCCGTTCCGCCGTAGCCCAAGGCCGCGTGGCCATCGAGCAGCAAATGCGGCGTCGCATACGCGAGCGCCTCGTCGAGCGCCGCGGGACCGGATACACGCACCGCACGAATCCACCGCAGCGCGCTCACCGCGCAAAAATCCGGCACCTCGTCGCCGTGAAATTGAATCGCGTCGAAGCACCCGGCGGCGGCGATCCGCGCGAGTTCGTCGCGCGATGCGTTCACCACGACCGCGACCCGCGTAACCGGCAGCGCCGCGACCCAGCCACGCACCGCGTCGATTTCCACGAACCGCTTCGAGCCGGGAAATAGGTTGATGCCGATCGCGTCCGCACCCGCCTCGACGGCCAGCGCGGCGTCGGAGGGATTCGTCACGCCGCAAATTTTTACGCGCAGCCGGCCGGACCGGAAGAGCGCCTCATGGTCGATGTCGCTCATCGTCAAAAGGGCGGCGGAGGCATGGCGCGAACCAGCTCGATGAGGCCGGCCTGCCAGCCGTCGCGCACCGCGCGCAGCCAGGGATTATCGTCGTCGAGGACCGCGCGTCGTCGCACCTCGAGGCTGCCCGCTTCGTAGCAAAAGACCTCGAACGGCGTGCCGACGGAGACGTTGCTCTTCGCGGTCGAATCGAGCGAGAGAATGCCGCAGCGCACGGCCTCGTCGAGCGGTGTTTCGAACGTAAACGCGCGATCGAGCAGCGGCTTGCCGTATTTGAGTTCGCCGATCTGGAGGAATGGCGACTCGCGGCTGGCGTGAATCGCGTTGCCCGGCGAATAGATGCGGTAAATCTGCGGCGGCTGACCGCCGATCTGCCCGCCGAGGATGAGATTCGTATTGAACTCGAAGCCGGCGTCCTTCATCGCCGGCCCGTCGAGCGCGCGGACGGCGCGGACTTTTTCGCCGACGTAGCGCACGGTCTCATAGAGGCTCGCACGATTGAGCAGGCACGGCAGCGCGCCCTCGGGGCCGGATTCCGCCATATCCTCATCGATGAGCGCGGCGATGGATTGCGTGAGCGAAAGATTGCCGGAGCTGAGCAGGCAGATCACGCGATCGCCTTCGCGGGCGTAGATGCGCATTTTCGGATGCGTCGTGATGTTATCGACGCCCGCGCTGGTGCGGGAATCCGAGAGAAAGACAATTCCCTCGCGGCAGAGGAGGCTCAGGCAATACGTCATGCCGGACTATCGCACAGACGCTTCCGCGCGGCTACTCCACCACGCGGGCATTCGCCCGCTTCGGCCCGATATGCGGACTTTCGTGATGCGTAATGAGATGCACCCGGCCGTCGCTGGCGCGGAAAACGGAACTCAGTGCCCAGCTGGCAATGCTGATCAAAATCGAGCCGAAAAATGCCGACCAGAAGCCGGCGACGTGAAACTCCGGCACGACCTGCGCGACGAGCAGCAGCAGCAGCGCATTCACGACGAAGATGAAAAGTCCCATTGTCACGATGATGAACGGCAGGCTGAGCAGCAGCAAAATGGGGCGCACGAATGCGTTGATGATGCCGAGCAGCAGGGACGCGCCGAGCAGCGCGCCGAGCGCGTCGTATTTGATGCCGGGCACCAGCCAGGCGGCGGCCATTACCGCAAGCGTTGTAATGAACCAGCGGAGGAGAAACGCTTGCATAGAAGAAAGGTAGGCGGGCGCGTCCGATTTTGAAGATTTATTTTGCCAAGGGGCGGCTGGCTTCCTATTTCCAAGCGGAGGGGAAACGCCATGCCTAAAACCAAAAAATCCGACTCGGAAAAAATCGCCAAATCAAAAAGCTCGAAACCTGAGAAGGCCACCAAGCCGACCAAGGAGAAAAAGGCCAAGACGGTCGTCGTCGAGCCGGAGGTGAAGCCTGTCGCGAAGCCAGTGAAGGCGGCGAAGAAATCCGTCGCAGCGAAGCCCGTCAAGGCTCCGAAGCCCGCGGCCGTCGAGATTATCATCAGCGTCGAGGAAATTTCCCTGCGCGCCTACTACATTGCCGAGCGTCGCCAGGCGATGGGCTGGCCCGGCGACTCCTCCCACGACTGGATCGAGGCCGAACGTCAGCTCAAGGCCGAGGCCAAGCGCAAGGCGAAAGCCTGAGCAGCCGCCGTTCTTACCGTTCCGCGTTGATCGTCATCCGCCGGCTTTCGCCATTCGCGCGAATTTCCGGCGCATACATCGCCTGCCCCATCACCGGCAGCGCGGAAAAATCCCCCGCCGTCTCGGTGCGCAGCTCGTAGCGGAGCGTCCAGACGCCCTGCGGCAGCCGGCGAATGAAGAACGCCACCTTGCGGTCACGGAGTTCGCAATAGACCGGTGCCCGTCGGCCCTGGGCGTCCACCGCGGCGAGAAATTCCCCGCTGCGCACGCTCTCCGCCTCGAGACCGGCCGGCTTCAAATCCTCGACGAGCACATATTCGAGGTCATTTTTCGCCTCGAGGGTAAGCCCGACTTCGACGCGCTGATTCACCTCGGCCGCTTCGCCGATTTTCCACGGAAGGCGGTCGAAACGGTAGCCGTCGAGCAGGGTCAGCTGCGGATCGAAGCGGAAATATTCCCGCTTCACGAACAGCTCGTTGCCGGCGGCGGGAATCGGTTGTTCGACGGTGAAAAAGCGGGCCTGCGCGGAGAGATAAATCGGCGCGTCCCCGGCGGTTCGTTTCAAGGCGATCTCATTCTCGCCGTCACGCAGCAGCGACCGGTCGATCTCGAATCGGGAACGGCCGTCGAGCGCGGTCGCTCCCTGCACATCTCCGGCTTTCGTGCCGTTGACAAAGACCGCGAATGACGCCGGCTGGCCGAGTTGCTTCGTTGCGGCGAGGTAACGGTTCATCGCCAGGACAACGATGGCCGTGTCGCGCGTGTTCGACCATTGCGCGGCGCGGCGGTTCTTCACGAGCCAGTTCATCGCGGGCTCGACGAGATCGCTGTCCGGCTCGATCGCCAGCAAAGCCTGGAGCGCAAAGGCCGTGGCCTCGACGCCACCATCTTCCCACCGGCGAAACATCCCCTCGCTGCCCCAATGCGCCGTCGGCACGGCGGTCGCGTCCGCCTGCCCCGCGCCGGTCGCACTCGAGACGCCCGGTTGCGCGTCGCGGATCACGCCATCGCGCAAATTGCGAACCAGCGTCTGCGCCTTTGCCTTGTCTCCGAAATTCCAGGCCGCGAGCGCAAAGAGCGCCCGGCCGTAGGCGGACAGTTGATCGCGCCGCTGCCACAGATTCGTGAGCGCCGTCCGCTCTTCGGCGGCAATGCGTCCGCCGGCTTCCTGTTGCACCGCCAGCGCGTGCAAGAGCCACGCCTGAAGATTGGGATCGTCCACCGCATCGACGAGATGCTGCCGCAGCCACTCATTCCCGCGCTTGAGCACGTCCGAACGCACCGCCACGCCCGCCTGTTGCGCGAGCCGCAATCCCCAGACGACGTAGGCCGTCATGAAGGGGTCCGCGCCCTCGCCCTTCCACCAGCCCCACGCCCCGTCTTCGCGTTGAAAATCCCGCAGCCGCGCCAACCCCTGATCGATCGCCGCATCCAGCTCCGCGAGGCCGGCATCGCCCTTGCCGGGGGGATGCGCTGCCGCCAGAAACTCGGGCTCGATCCCGCCGTAGATGCGTTTCGCCACCGCGGCGCGATCGAGGCCGAGTGACTGCAACGTGCGCGCGGTGACGGCGGCGGGCAGGAAGCGGCTCATCGTCTGCTCGACGCATCCGTAGGGATAGCGCACGAGATACGGCAGTGCGTCGAGCGCGGCGGCGGCGAGGCTCGGCGTGGCGTTGATCGTGAGTGATTCGGATCCCGCGCGGCGCGCGGCGGGCAACGTGAACTTCCAGGTCGTCTCGACGCCGGTCGCCTTGCCGGCGACGGACACCGCCTTTTCGATACCGTCGGCCTCCACGGGCAACCTCGCCGTCGTTCCATCGTTCGCATCGCCCGCGACAGCCGTCACCGTGAGCCGGACATCGCCGGTGTCCGGCGCTTGCAAGCGCCAGGCGGCGCGAGCATCCCGATCAGCATCGACGGCCAGCGTTTGCGGCTTGGTTGCGCCTTTCAAGCCCTCGGCGCTCAGTTCCACCCGAGCCGTCACCATCGAGGCGGTGCGATTATTGACCACGCCCGAGATTTCCACCTGATCCCCCGCGACGAGGAAACGCGGCGCCTGTAGTCGGGCGATCAATGGCTTCGTCGTGCGCGTCGCCGCCTTGGCAAAACCGAATTCCGCGCCGGCCGTGGCCCCGCGGACCACCGCCCGCCACGTCGTGAGCGAGTCCGGGTATTTGAAATGCACCGTCGCCCCGCCCTCCTCGTCGGTCACAATGCCCGGCTGCCAGAAAGCCGTCGCGCTGAAGTTCGATCTCACCGTCACCGCGGGCTCGGGAGCCGCCATCGCGGTCATCATTGACGCGCCGTCTGCCGCGCGCGATTTCATCCGCTCGTCCGACATCGTCGCCGCACCAAAGCCGAAGCCCCATTTCGACGCTTCCCGCTTCACGAAAAATGGCAACCGCGACATCGAGCCAGCCGGAGAACCGTCATCCGCGCGCGGATCGCCGAAAAAGAAATCCACCGGCGAGCCCGCGTAGTCTTCCTGAATCGCCGAGATCGCCTCGTCCGTCACACCCAGCGCGAATTCCCCCCGCACCGGGTCGCCCGCCGCATTCTTCACCAGCAGGCGCATCGTTCCATCCGCGCCGGGTAGCGACGTCGCCGCACCGGGGCGAAGTTCGACGGAAAGCGTGTTGCGGAACGGCGGGAACTTCACTTCCTGCGTATCGGCAAAAAATTCCAGCCCGCGCACCGCCGCGGCGGTCACGAAAATATTCGGCACGAAGCGCGGATCACTCTCCAGCTCGACCATTTTGGAATCGCCGTCGAGATGCAGCACCTCGGAGCGGAACAAATTGCCGCCGGCATGCACGAGTAGCAGCACGTCGCGATTCGAGGTGTCCGTGGTGACGAGCACGGGCACCTTGCCGCCATGCGCCGGCGCGGCGGGATCGACGATCACCTGCACCCCGCCCGAGCGATAGCCGATGCTCGCGGAGGCGCTCACCCACACATTCGTCTCGGCGACGACCGGCGGCCCGTCTCCATCCCGCCCCGACCATGCGATGCGATAAAATCCGCCCGCCTCCGGCCGAAATCCATAGCTCGCGCTCCCGGAGGCATTCGTCGCCACCTCCGCCCGAGCAACCTCCTCGCTTACGTATTCCTGCTTCTTCAAGCGCCAGCCGGCCTCTCCGGGCGGCGGAAAAATCCCACGCTTGAGTTTGTCGAGTGCCTCGCCCGTCACCTCGCGTCCCTGCGGATCGAGCCAGACTTCCGACCAGCGCTGGCGCGAAACCGTCAACACGCCCGGCGCCGCCACCGGCTGGTCGTCACCGTTTTTGGCGTCGAGCGAAATACTCACGCTGTCCTTCGGAAGCACCACCCGCCGCGACGGCTTCATCTCCACGAAATACCCCTGCCGCGCCACGACCAGACCGCCGCTGCCCATTACCTCGCGGCCCGAAGCATCCACCACGCGCGCGGTGATCGTGTAGCGCAGGTCGCGCGGACTATCGAGCGGCGTTTGCACGCGCACGATCGCCGTGCCATCGGGACTCGTCCGCACGGTCTCGGTCTTCACGACGCGGGATTCGCCGCCCTCGGGACGGATCATGCGACTCCCGTCGAATGGCAGCGGTCGCACCGAGGGCTCCTCGCGCACCTCGACCGCGACGCGCGCATCGGCCACCGCGCCACCGAAATAATACTCCGCCGAAATCTTCACCGTGAACTCGTCCCCCAGCCGCACCACGCCTTTCCCTTCGCGCGCCGCCGCGACATCCACCTTGAACTCCGGCAGGCGATATTCCTCGAGCCGGAACAACGTGTCCCCGCCCAGCCATTCGTCGCCCTTGCGAAACTCGATCGCGTATTCTCCGAGTGGCAGATCGGCGCGCAACGGGAGTTCACCCCACGCCCCGCCAAACGGCGTCAGCTTCACTTCGCCCTCGTCCACCTTCGAGCCCCGCGGGTCCAGCACCGTAAATTTGAGCAGTTGCCCGCCCGGCGTCGCATACGCGCCCGCCTTCCGCTGACGGGCGATCACCTTCCAACGCACGACATCGCCCGGCCGATACGCCGCGCGGTCCGTGAAGACCTGGATGCGCCAGGCGTTCGCCTCGGTCGCGGTGTCCTCCGCCGCCGCTCGCACCACGACCGGCTGCGAGCCCATTTTCCCAAAGACAAAAATTTCCCCGTTCCATCCCGCCTTCGTTTTCGGCAGGGGAAACGCAACCAATCCGTCCTTCGCGGCCGGACCATCCACGGATTGCCACCGCCACTGGCCGTCATCCATCGACCGCACGCGCCACAAGCGCGCCTCGGCCATCGGCGCCCGATCGCCCGCGCGCGCATCGCAAAAGAACGCCAGCGTCTGCGCGCCCACGGTTTGCACGATCGCCGCCCCCGCGGTCACCACCACGAGCGCCCGCGCGCTGCGTCCGCTGCCGCGCGCCTCCAGCACATACGTTCCCGGTTCGGTGATTGCCGGCAGCGCGATCTCCTTGTCGTGCGGCGCATAGCGCAACGCCTTCATCTCCGCATCCGTCCATTGCCGGACCATCGTCCCGGCAGACACGCCCACCGCATCGAGCCAGCGCGAAGGATCCGTATGCGATGTCGGCGCAAAATCCCGCGCGAGATCGACCCGGGAAAGCGTGAATTGCACCTCGCCCACGTTGCGCCAATGCGCGCGCACCACGGGCTTCTCCCCCGGAAGAAATTGGCGATCGGCGTCGAGGTCGAGCGAAGCCTGCGTGATGGCCGCGACCTGCGCCGCCGCCCGCTCGGTATTGGCGGAACTCCCGGCGGGAAACTCCTGCCCAAAGCGGCGGAACAGCTCAAGCGCCCGCTCGTAATCCGGCCCCACGTTCAATTGGCCATCGTCGCCCCAGGTCGCCGCGCCCGCCTCGAGATTCCATTGCGCCAGCGCGAAGAGCGCGGCCCCATACACCGCGGTGTCATTGCCCTCCGCGACCGCCGCCTCGTATTCGCGGCCCGCGCGACGGAGCGAAAACGGATCACCCTCCCAGGCATACGACCGGCCGATGAAGAAATGCGCCCGGGCCCGCTCGTCGGCATTCGGTGCAATCAGTAATGCCTTTGCCAGCACGTCCATCGGCACGCGGCGCCCGCGATCCTCCTGCGAGGGGGGGCCGGTCGCCTTCCAGACAATGCCAAGATAGCGCGCCCGTGCCGGCTCGAGATCGGTCGCCGCGGCCCAGTATTTCAACGCCCGTTGGTATTCCGTCCACGCACGGTTCCAGTCATTCTCCAGCGCCAGCCACGAATCCCCCAGCGATTCCGCCGCCTCGGCCGCAAGCGCATCGTCGCCCTCCGCCAGCGCACCCAATTGCTTGCGAGCGTCGGCGATCTGCGCGGTCTCGGGTCGCGATCTCCACAGCGAATCCCCCAGATAAAAATCGAGCGTGCGCCGATCTCCCTCCGGCACGTCGAGCTTCGCCGCCTCGCTCCAGGCCTGATGCGCCAACGCGTAGGATTGCTCGGAATAGGCATCCGCCGCCTGCCGCTGCAGCTCCGCATAGCGATTCGACGACTGCGCCAGCGCACCGTTCACCACTCCGAATCCCACCAGAGCCACCCACACCGCGCGGAACCACCAGCCGCCGGGAAATACGTTCATGCTGCCACGATACCGAAGTTGTCCGCGAATCGAGGCAGGAATTTTTGCAAAACTCCGCGGCCTTCGCGCGGCCGTCTTCGCTACTTCTTCACGATCCGTCGCACGACCACCGTGATCGGGTCGGAGTCCTCTTCCTCGCCGCTCGCGTAAATGCTGAACGTGTTTTTGCCCGGCAGCAGCTTCGCCTTGAAGCTCCAGTTCGTCGTGCCCTGCGCCGATTGGTAATCATCGTCCCCGAGCGCATATTCCACGGACTCCGCCCCGGTCGAAGTTCCTCGCAGCTTGATGCTCGCCTTCGAGGTCTTGATCAATTTTTTGCCCTTCAAATGGATCGTCGGCGCGGGGAGCGGAGTCACCACGAAGCTGCCGCTCGCCACCGCGCTGTCCACATAGCCCGGCGCGACGGCGAAGGCCTTAATGACGGTGGGATCGTAAATCTCGATCGGCTCGAAATAAACGAACGACGACATCGTGGGCGTCGTGCCGTCGATCGTGTAATAAATCGTCGCCCCGGGCGTCGTCGTCGTGATCGCGATGTCCACGAAATCGACGAACGAACCACCGGCCGGGCTCAGCACCGGCGTCGCCGCCGTCGGCATCTGCGCCCTCGCCGGCCCGGCGAACAACGCCGCCAGCACCAAAACGAAGAGCGCCTTCGGGAGGAAATTCGGCGTCTTCATACGACGCTTTATGGATACGGCTATTTCTTTTCCGCGTCGAGCGCCGCCTTCACGGCCTCCTCGATCTCGGCAAAAATCACGGGATCGTTCTTGAGAACTTCCTTCGCCGCATCGCGGCCCTGCGCGAGCTGCGTGCCCTTGTAGCTCAGCCACGAGCCGCGCTTTTCGAGCACGTTCTTCTCGATTGCGAGGTCGAGCAGCGAGCCCGTGTGGGAAATTCCCTCGGCATACATGATGTCAAATTCCGCCTCGGTGAAGGGCGCCGCCACCTTGTTTTTCACGAGCTTCACCCGCGTGCGATTTCCCGTCACGACGCCGTCGCCATTCTTGATCGCGCCGATGCGGCGGATGTCCACGCGCACGCTGGAATAGAATTTGAGCGCCTTGCCGCCGGGCGTCGTCTCGGGATTGCCAAACATCACGCCAATCTTTTCGCGGATCTGGTTCGTAAAAATGACGACCGTATTTGCCTTGGAAATGAAGGCTGTGAGCTTGCGCAGCGCGTTGCTCATCAGGCGGGCCTGAGCGCCGACGACGGCGTCGCCGATCTCGCCCTCGAGCTCGGATTTCGTCACGAGCGCCGCGACGGAATCCAGCACGATCACGTCGAGTGCGTTCGAGCGCACGAGCGTCTCGCAGATGCGGAGCGCTTCCTCGCCGGAGTTCGGCTGCGAGACGAGGAGGTCGTCGAGCTTCACGCCGAGCTTCTTGGCGTAGCCGGGATCGAGTGCGTGCTCCACGTCGATGAAGCCGGCAAGGCCGCCGCGTTTCTGCGCCTGTGCGATCACCGTGAGCGTGAGCGTGGTCTTGCCCGAGGATTCCGGCCCGTAGATTTCGATGATGCGGCCGCGGGGAAATCCGCCCACGCCGAGGGCGCGGTCGATAAGGATGTTCCCCGTCGGGATGACTTCCACCTGCGAATGCGTCGCGTCGCCAAGCCGGCGGATCGCCTCGCTGCCGTAATCTTTTTCGATCTGCTGGAGGGCGAGGTCGAGGTTGCGGTTGCGAGCGGTGATCGCCTTGTCTTCGGTCGGTGCGGAATCAGTCTTGGCCATGATTGGGATGCTTTTCCCGGCAGCGTAGGGCGACGACGCCCGGCGCGAAACGAAAAACTCCCACCGCCAGGCACGAATCGCTCTTGCCATGCCGGGCGCGGTTTTTCACCTTGGCCGTTCGTCCATGCAATCCGCCCGGCTCACCTTCTTTCTGCGTCTCGGCAGCACGGTGAGCCTTTGGCTGATCATCCTCGCGTCGATCTTCTCCGGCCGCGAATGGGCGTTCTTCGGCGTAATCGCCGCGATGCCCCTCATCGCGCTCTGGGAATACTTCCGAATGCTGGACAAGGACGGCATCCCGAACTTCCAGCTCACGGCCATGATCTGCGCCGCGGCTTTTCTCGGCGGGAGTTTTTATTACTGCAGCGCGCACGGCTCGGCGCGGGCGCTCGACGTCGAGTTGGCGATCCTCGTCCTGTTTCTCATCGTGATGTTCGCACGGCAGATGTTCACATCCATCCGCGACCGCGAGCCGCTCCAGACGATGGCCTACACGCTTTTCGGCCTGTTCTGGATCCCGTGGATGTTCAGCTTCATCATCAAGATTCTCTTCCTGCCGCCGCGCGCGCCGGACGGCGATCCCACGGGCCAGTTCTACGTGCTCTTCCTCGTGGCGGTGACGAAATTCAGCGACATGGGCGCATATGTTTTCGGAAGCCTTTTTGGCAAGCACCCGTTCGTTCCGCACATCAGCCCGAAGAAAACGTGGGAGGGTTTCCTCGGCGCGCTGTTCGCCTCGCTGCTTGCCGCCTTTGGCCTGCACGCGCTCATCCCCACGAAACTCGCCGCGCTCGGCCCCGTCGACCTCGCGGTGCTCGGCCTTGTCCTGGGCTTTGCGGCGGTCATCGGCGACCTCGCGGAGTCCATCGTGAAACGCAGCACGCAAAACAAGGATTCCGGCGACGTGCTGCCCGGCATCGGCGGCACGCTCGACCTCATCGACAGCCTGCTCTTCACCGCGCCGCTGCTTTATTTCTACATGCGCTTCGTCCTCGGCATCTCATGACGAAACGCCGCGTCGTCATCCTCGGAGCGACCGGCTCCATCGGCGAGAGCGCCCGCAAGGTCGCCCGCAATCTGCCCGACCGGATGGAAATCGTCGGGATGTCGGCGCACGCGAACTCCGCCGGCCTCGCGGCGGCCGCCGCGGAATTTCCCCGCGCCCGCACCGCCCTCTCGAGCGGGTCCGACGGCGCGGAGCAATTGCTCACGCTCGCCACACTCCCGGAAGCCGACCTCGTGCTCGTCGCCATTGTCGGCACGGCCGGCCTCGCGCCCGCCCTCGCCGCCATCGAGGCGGGCAAGGACATCGCCGTCGCGAGCAAGGAAATCCTCGTGCTCGCCGGCGAGATCGTCATGGATGCCGCCCGACGGAAGGGCGTGCGCGTGCTGCCCGTCGACAGCGAGCACAATGCCATCTTCCAATGCCTCGAAGGGCGCGCGCCGGACACGGTGCGGCGTTTGATTCTCACCTGCTCCGGCGGCCCGTTTCGTCAAACGCCGGCCGCCGAAATCGCGGAGGCCACGCCGGCGATGGCGCTCAAGCATCCGACCTGGAGCATGGGCCGCAAGATCTCGATCGACTCCGCGACGCTTTTCAACAAAGCCCTCGAGATGATCGAGGCCCGCTGGCTCTTCGACGTAGGCATGGACCGCATCGAGGTGATCGTGCATCCACAAAGCATCATCCACTCGATGGTCGAATTCGTGGATGGCTCGCAGCTCGCGCAGCTCAGCCGGTCCGACATGTGCTTCCCGATTCAATACGCGGTCACGTATCCCGATCGCGTGGCCGGATCGCTCGCGCCGCTCGATCTCGCCGCGGTGGGGCGCCTGGAATTCGAGGCGCCCCGAGAGGACGTCTTCCCCGCGCTGCGCCTGGCCCGCGAGGCCGGCACGACCGGCGGGACGCTGCCTGCCGTGCTCAACGCCGCGAACGAAATCGCCGTCGCCGCCTTTCTCGACGACCGCATTCGTTTCCCGCACATCTGGGAACTCGTGACCGAGACAATGGCGGCGCACTCCGTCACCGCGCACCCGAATCTTCCCGCGTTGCTTGCCGCGGACGCCTGGGCGCGAGAGTTCGCCCGCACCCGGCTGGCGTAAAAATCCCCGCGATTACTTCTCGTAGCCCAGCGGCATGATCCCCTGGCTGCGCGCTTCGGCGAGATCGATGAGCTGATAGTCGGAGTCGTCTTCGTCGTCGAAGTGCTCCGCATCGTCCTCGAGCGCCTCCGTGCCGGTATCGACCGCCGCCTCGAAGGTCTTGAACGACGTCTGGTTCTTCAACTTCTCGCGCTCGCCGGTCGAGATTTTCTTGAGCTTGTCGAAGTGCCCCAGATCGTCGTTGCCCATCATCGTCGTCTCGATCCCAACCATGGAATCATCGTCGTCCTCCTTGAGATCGACGGCGAGGAACATGTGCCCGGGCACGAGCACGAGAAACGTGCGCAGGCCAATCTTACGCAGCACGGCGGCGAGCAGCACGGAGCCATCCACGCAATTCGCCTGGTGTCCGGTCACGGACTCGTCGAGCAATCGCACGTGCTGACTGAGCACCGTCTCGGACTCGCTCGCGTTCGTCGTGATGTTGCTGTAATGCATGCCGCGCCGCTGCATGACGTTCCAGATCGCATAAATCTGGAGGAGCACCTGCTCGGACTTTTCGTCCTGGTAGCCGTCGAACGAATCCACCACGCCCGTGTCCAGCGCGTCGCGCAGGATTTCGTCCACCCACGGATGATTTTCGTTCACGTAGGCCGCGAAGTTCCAGCTCGCGTCGAACTCGACGTTGCCGTCGTCGTCGGCCACCGCGAAAAGGCAGTCGTTGATCGAATGGAGATCCACCGTGGTCGTCTGTTCGCCCAGGGATTCGTCGTCCACCCACGTTTCCATCGTCACATTCAACGGCCGCTGCTGGTGAACCTTCGCCAGGGCGTCGTAGAAGTATTTGATCTTCGGATGGACGAGCAAATCCTTCGCCGTCTTCGGCGCAACGCCCTCGAACGTGCTCTCTTCCATCATGGCGTTCGCCTTCACGGTCACGCGGACGTGCTGGCCCTTCTTGACGTGGTGAACCAGCGCGCCGACCACGCCGTTCACGTCCCCGATCTGCGGGCAATCCCACATGTCGTCCGCGTCCTCCGGCACGCCGGCAGTCGCCGTGCTGATGAGAAACGACGGAAAGAGCTGATCCTCGGGATAGACGCTGGTCTCCCAGCTCGGATCGGCCGCGAAGGCCGCCGAGAGGGACAAGAGAAGCGCCGCGCAGAGCGCGGCGCTTCGAAATCCAGGTCGATGAACGACTGAACTCAATTAATCGTCGCCCCCGTCATCATCGCCGGAGTCATCGTCGTCGTCCGAGTCATCGTCGTCGTCATCATCCGAGTCATCGTCGTCGTCATCCGAGTCATCGTCGTCGTCATCCGAGTCATCGTCGTCGTCATCCGAGTCATCGTCGTCATCATCCGAGTCATCGTCGTCATCATCCGAATCATCGTCGTCATCATCCGAATCATCGTCGTCGTCGTCCGAGTCGTCATCGTCGTCATCGGAATCCTCTTCGACGGCGTCTTCGTTGTCCGCCCAGGAGTCATCCTGTTCGTCCTCGTTCTCACTGAGGCTCTCGTCGTAGCTGGACTCCTCGACGTAGGTATCGTCCGACACTTCCACGCTCGAATACTCCGAAACCGAGGAATCGTAGTATTCCGAGATCTCCGAGGAAGACATGGAGACATCCGTGTAGTCGTAGCTGTAGTCGTATTCCGACGTTTCGTAATAGCTCCAATCCGACACGGCGTAGGAGTCATAAACTTCCCAATACGTGGTGTCGTAAGTCGTGAACCCCGTCTCGATGGTCACCCATTCCGTGCGATAGTCCGCTGGCAGGTAATAGGTATAGGCATCATATTCCCCGCTGAGATACTCGTAGGCGGCGAGGGCCGTCAGGAAGACATCCAGCACCGGCTTGCCATTCGCGATTTTCCGGGACTGCTTAATGAGGCCGTTCAGATCGCCGGCGAGCTTCTTGTTGCCAGCCTTCTTGGCCTTCTCACGCAGTGGCTCGAGCTTGGCGATGGTCTCCTTCTGCTGAGCCTGGAGCTTCGCAAAAGCGGCCTTTTCCTTGTCGGTGAGTTCTCCGCCCTGCTTCTTGCGGGCGGCGTTCTTGCCGAAGTGGTCGTTCAACGCGTCGAACGAATCGAACACGATCTTCGTGCCGTCGTTGAGCGACTTGTTCACGACGCCGATGCGCGGCGCGGTGACGCGCATTTCGCCGATGGCCTTCGCGGTCTGGCTCAGCGTCTTGAAATAGGCATTGTCCTTCGCGGCGAGCTGCGTCTTGAGGGCGCCGACGCCCTTGGCGACCTTGCCCACCGCGGCGTAGAAGGGAGCGGCGGCCTTGGCCTTCGGATCGATCTTGCCATCCTTGGTCGCCTTGCCGATGACCGCGATGCCTTTCTCGATCTCACCGATCAACGCGGGAGCCGTCACCTTTTTCTCGGTCTTCGGCTTTTTCTGGGATTTCGGCTTATCACCCGTCGTCGTGCTGACGGCGGCCTTGGTCTCGCCGGCGGCGAGGACGTTGAAACCATGGCGCAGAGGCATGGCCAACGCGGCGGTGATCAAAAGAATGCGCCAGGCGTTGCGGGGGAGAATGCGACAGCGAAGGGAGGCTTTGAGCATGAGGTGGATGCGTAGCAGTTCGCGCGAGCGCCGCCTATAAGAAAATCCGCAGAAATTACTCTGCGCAAATTACTTTCAAGAAACCCATCACCTAATTCACTGAGCGGCAATGCCGTGAAAAAGTTACGCTCGGTAGAAGGCCGTGAAGGCTGCGACCACCTCGGCGTGCTCCGCATCGGAGAGTTCGGGGAAAATCGGCAACGCGATCGTCTCGGCGGCGGCGCGCTCGGACTCGGGGAAATCGCCGGCGCGATAGCCGAGGTAGGCGAAGCATTCCTGGAGGTGCAGCGGCACGGGATAGTAGATGCCATGCCCGATCCCGCGCGCCGCGAGATGCGCGGCGAGCTCGTCGCGACGGGCGGCGCGGAGGACGTATTGGTGGAAGATATGGTGCTCGGCCACGCGACCGGCAAAGGGCGTGGCAGGAAGGGTGAGAAATTCGAGCAGGCCGGCGTTCGCGAAGGCGGCGGCGTATTTTTCGGCGTTCGCCCGACGGGCGGCATTCCAACCGGCGATGTAGGGCAGCTTTGCGTGGAGGATCGCGGCCTGGAGCGCGTCGATGCGGAAATTTCCGCCGACCTTGTGGTGATAGTAGCGCTGCTCCATGCCGTGGTTGCGCATGAGACGGAGTTCGTTCGCGAAATCCGCATCGCGGCACGTCGCCAGGCCCGCGTCGCCATACGCGCCGAGGTTTTTCGCCGGGAAGAAGCTGAAATACGCGGAGTGCGCCATGGCGCCGGCCTGCTTCGTGCCGTCGCGCGAGGGATATTCCGCGCCGATGGCCTGGGCAGCGTCCTCCATGATCGGAAGATCGAATTCCGCGGCGAGGTCGCCGATTGCGTCCATCTCACAGCACAGTCCGAAGAGATGCACGGGGCAGATCAACCGCACGCGATTGCCGCGCGGCGTGCGCAGGGCGCCCTCCGCGTCGCGCCGGCAATGTTCGCGCAGGCATTCCTCCAGCCGGGCCGGGCTGAGGTTCAAGGTCATGGGATCGATATCGACAAAGACCGTCTCCGCGCCGACGCGATGAATGCAGCCCGCCGTCGCGAAAAACGTATAGGGCGTCGTGATGACCGCGTCGCCGGGGCCAATGCCAAGCGCCATGAGGGCGGCAAGTTGCGCGTCGGTGCCCGATGACATGCCGACCGCGTGTGCGCAGCCGATCTGCGTCGCGATGGCGGTCTCGAAAGCCTCGACCTTCGGGCCGAGGATGAAATGCTGCGAGGTGACGACGGCGTCGATCTCGCGTTGAACGTCGGAGCGAATCTGCGCGTATTGCCGCGTCAGATCGAGGAGAGGAACGGCCACCGGTGTGCCGTTACTTGATGACGCCGAATTCCGCGCGGCGATTCTTTGCGTAAGCGGCGTCGCCGCTGCCGGAGTCGGCCGGCATTTCCTCGCCAAAGCTGACGGTTTGAACGCGGCCGCCGGAGACGCCCATGCCGATCAAGGCTTCGCGCACGGCCTGCGCGCGGCGCTCGCCGAGGCCGCGATTGTATTCCTCTGTGCCGCGGTCGTCGGTGAAGCCAGCGATGATGATGTCATTCTTCATGCCCTTCATCGCGCGGGAAACCGTGTCGAGCTTCACGAGCTCGGCGTCGGAAACCGTGAAGCTGTCGTAACCAAAATAAACCGGCTCGAACTGGCCGCGGTTCACCGTGCCACCAAAGAAATTCGAGCCCTCGACGCGATCCGGCAGCGGCGTGCCCGTCACGTAATCGCCGTCCACGCCCGCGGTGTCGTCGGCGTTTTTCTTTTTGAAAAGCGAGCAGGAGGACAGGGCGAGAGTCGCGCAGACTGCAAAGGCCGGAAGTAACGAGAGCTTCATTTGCGCGTATCAAACCGCAACTCCTCGCAACCATCAATTGCCTTTTTAAAAGCGGCGGGAGTTTTGACGGTTAATGCGACCACGTGGGCTCGCTCACCCGACCGAGGCCGCTGACGACCGGCACCGTGCGGCCGTTTTGCGCGTCGAGCAGGCGGAGGGACGAGCCGTCGCTGTAAAGAATGTGCCGCGAATCCGCGCCCCACACGCCGTCCTCGCCCGAGGCGAGAATGCGCGTCGCCCCGCCACCGAGATCGGTGACCGCGATGGAAAACCCGCCCTGCCGCACGGTGAAAGCGATCTTGCGGCCGTCGGGCGACCAGCTCGGCTCGGTGCAGAAATTGTAGCCGGTGCTCACGCTGCGGGCGTCGCCGCCACCCGACGGGATGCGGAAGAGGCGCGGACTGCCGTTGTCGTCGGACGAATAGACGATCTCGCCGCCGTCGGGCGACCACGAGGGCGAGGATTCCACGCCGTGCGTGCGGGTGAGCCGGTGCGCTCCGCCGCCGTTCGCGCCGAGGACGTAGAGCTCGGGATTGCCGTCCTTGCTGATCGAGCAGGCGATGCGGCCGCCGTCGGGCGAGAAGGCCGCGCCGGAGTTCGTGCCGGGGAATTTGACAATGCGGTTGCGCGAGCCGCTGCGGAGATCGACGAGGTAGATGTCCGCGTAGCCGCTCAAATAGCCGGTGTAGGCGAGCTTCGACCCGTCGGCGCTGAGCGCGGGAGCGACGCTGATGTTGCCGTCGTGCGTGAGCTGGCGGACGTTCGCGCCGTCGTAGTCGGCGGTGTAGATTTCCTTGCGGCCCGACTGGGTGGAGACGAACGCGATCGTCGAGGTCGCGATGCCGGGATGGCCGGTGAGCGTTTCCACGATGTCGTCGGCGAATTGATGCGCCACCGCGCGCGCCGGACCGGAATACGTCTTCGTCAGCACGGTGCCGCCGCTGCGGTCCTTCACTTCGCCCTGCAATTTCCCGCCGGCGGCGCTGCCCGAGACAACGTAGGAAGCCGTGCCCGCCGCTCCGAGGCTGAACGCCCCGGCAAGCGTGAGGTCGTTCTGCAGCGTCTTCGTGACGGCTGCTCCCTCGCCGCCGCCGATGACGGCAAGTGCGAGATTGATGGCGTCGCTTTTTCGAATCGTGATCGTGGGCGTGTCCTGCGCCCAGGCGGTGGAGAGGACGATCAGCGCCGCGGCGCATGGAAGGAAAAGGAGTCGGGATTTCATGGCCAGGAAGCAGGTTCGCGGATAGCATTGGGCGCGTTCTGTGCCTTTTTCAACCTCGAAGACATTGATGGCGGCTGCCGATCTCTCGAAGCCTATTCGCCCGTGGCGCGACGCGCTGGTCGTCGGCGGCGTGGTGTCAGTGGCGATCTGCCTCGGCGGAGCGGTGGTGTATGAACGCGCCTGCTACGAAAAAATGGCGGACATGCGCCGCCATATTGCCGAGCAGGCCCGTCGGATGGCGTCGATCTTCAGCGCCGGCCCGTCCGGCGTGAAGGTGGCGGTCGATGACTTGCGTTCCCTCGAGAAGGAGGTCGATCCCCGTCTGAAATTCATGCGCGACAATGCCACCGAGGTGCGTCGCGCCTATCTCTTCGCGCTCGACGAAGAGGAATCGCTCACCCGCATCGACACGGGATTGAGCGGTGAACAACC
>Ga0070661_100000171_pt1 | contig 53073 bp, 48 predicted proteins | sample KBSC43metaG_FD_64663 | JGI IMG/M metagenome (GOLD analysis project Ga0070661, IMG submission 64663) | Corn rhizosphere microbial communities from Kellogg Biological Station, Michigan, USA - KBS C4-3 metaG | ecosystem: Host-associated > Plants > Roots > Rhizosphere > Soil ... | reverse complement strand
CAGCCTTGGCCTCTCCCCTGCCCGCATCGCTCATGCTCATCACCGGGAACATGCCCTCCACGGCAGCCCTGGAATCCCTGCTGCTGGATGGTGGCTTGGGCCTTGGAGTCCAGGTCGAAGCGGGCGGAAACTGCAACGATTTGGTGCATCAGGTGGCTGCCCGCGCACCAGATCAAGTCATCATTTTCGCCGATGCGCGGGCCTTGGGCGCGGCGCTGATGTCATGGGCGGGCACGCCCCCTTGTGCCATCAGCTGGCTTGCACCGCCTCCATCGGTCGGCGACCTGGACGCGCTGGTGGCCGCCGGCCTGACCGGCTGGTGGCCCGTCCCCGGCTGCTCCCTCGATGCCCTGGCCGCCGGCCTGGCCCTGGATCGCGCGCGCTGGATGCGCGAGCGCGACAAGGCCTCGGAACTGGAAGACGCGCGGGCTCGTCTGGACGAGCGCAAGTGGCTCGACCGTGCCAAGGGTGTCCTCGCGCAGGCCCGTGGCCTGGGTGAGGCCGAGGCCTTCAAATTGCTGCGCGGCGCGGCCATGCATTCCAACCAGAAACTCAGTGCTGTGTCGCGGTCGGTCACCGAAGCTGCCGCATGGGCGGAGGCGCTGAACCGGGCCGGGCAGTTGAGGATGCTGTCGCAACGCCTGGTCAAGCTGGCCGCACAGCGCCTGATCGATGTGGACGCCCATCGGGCCCGCAGGCTCGAAGAGACATCGTTGGCCAAAGCGCAGGCGATTCTCGAGACCTTGGCCCTGTTGCCGAAATCGGTGGCTGTCGACGAATCGGTGCAGCATGCCCTCGCGCAGACCAGGCGCGCCTGGGAGATGCTGGCATCGTCTCTGGTACCGCGGATGACCCTGCCGGCACTCGCACAGGCCGACGCCCACGGTCTCGCGCTGCTGGCCACGGCCGAGTCGCTCACCGCTGCGCTGGAAAAGGCAGCCGGCAGGCGGCCATTGACGGCCGTCAACCTGTGTGGCCGCCAGCGCATGCTGGCCCAACGCATTGCCAAGGACGCATTGTTGGCTGATCTGTTCGACCAGGCAGCGCATCGTGAGGCACTGGCCTCATCGATCGAGGCCTTCGAGTCGGCCTTTCAGGAATTGGAGAAAACGCCCCTGAGCACGGGTGACATCCGGGAGTCACTGGCCGCCGCACGCGGCGAATGGCTGCGCCTGGTCGCCGGCATGCGTGCCACGGACAGCGCCGAAGGCAAGCTCATGTTGACCCGCACGAGCGAAGTCTTGCTCGACGCATTCGACCGGCTGACAACGCTCTATGAACACAACCTGCAGGTTTTGATGTCGTGATCGCACCAGCAGGCGGGTCTCAGGCTGCGGCCATCTCACGGCAGGCATGCGCACAACGACGGCAGGCCTCCGCACAGCGCTGGCATTGCGTCGTGGCATGCAGCGCACATTCGGCGGCGCACCGGTCACACACGGCGGCGCACGCCGTTGCAAGAACCTTGACCACCTCGCTGCCACGTGCCACCGCGGCAGCGGCCAGTTGGCACATTGCAGCGCAGTCGATGCTGAGCGCAATGCACTGTGCCATGGGCTTCGGCTCATCCGCCCCCAGGCACGTGGCAGCACAATGATGACAAGCCGTGGCACAGGCGGATGCCACCTCGATGAACGGCAGATGCAATACAGCGGTCATGGGAAACTCCGGCGCCAGGCAAGCGTGTGGTCCCTCGGCACCGGCAAGGGCCGTGCCCATGGCCGCCCGCCGTGAGGCCGTGCCTCCTGTCACGGGGCGGTGCGGGCGAGCACCACCTGGCTTGAGCGAGGCTCGAATTCACAGACATAGCTGAACGCGATCAGGTTCATGCCAGGCGCCCGTTCCACCGACCCTTGTCCTTCCATGGCGGTTCGGCCGCTCGATGCCGGGCGGAGCTTGCGCGAGTCAGAACCGAATGCGATGCGGCCCACGCGTGGATACTTGGACTTCAGCACGGTGGCGACGGCTGTTTCGCACGACTCGGGCGACAATACGGACAAGTCCGGCTGCCAGCGGGCGTCGGTGTCCGTTTTGGTGCGCGGCGGGTCGATGTCCCGGAATACGACCCCGGAGGTGGTGTCCGGTGCGATGTGGTACAGGCAGCGGAAGCTGAACCGGCGAGCCGCCCCCTCGGCGCCGCGATATGCCCCCTCCCCCTTGACGTCCGCCTCTCCACCCACCGGCGGCTCGACCGAACGCCGGATGAATTCCACGTGGAGCGCGTCATCGCCGCGCATCTGGCGAACCGTCTCTGCAGCGGCCGCTTCACAGCGGTCCCCGGCCGCCTCGGCCACATGGCGAGGATCGGCAGCCAGTGAAAGGACAGGCAGCGCCGCCGACAGCAAGAACGCAAAAAATGGGTGAAGTGCCTGCATGCCCGGCCACCGAATCGTGATGGATTGCACAAATTTGATCGCCAAGGCTGGGCTTGCACTTTCGACGATCGTCCTCATGTTCCTCCAATCAGAGGGCCGAATCAATGGCGCTTGGAGGAAGCCAGCATGAACGCACATTTATCCAAACGACAGCCTGCAGGTCCATCGGCGGTGTTGACCTTGGCTCATGTACTGCAATGCCTGGAAAACAGCCCACGGCCGGTCGACGCCGTGCAGTACCGTTCGGTTGTTCTTCATCTGATCCGTGAATTGAAATCGGTCAAGCCGGATGAAATGATCTCGGCAGTGCTAGATTCCTATCCTGCGGCTGCGGAGTTGTACGAAAACTTGCAATACCAGCATGCCGGGCTTTGCCGCTCGGCCCTCGAGCCCGCGCTGAATGCAGAATTGCACGCGAAAGATGTGATCCGCAAGGCACGTCGCGCGGCCCATCAATGAACCAGGAAGAACTCCTCAGTGGCGAAGAATGAAGTGAAAACGACCGTCGTAGCCGACGGCCTCCGATATCGATCCAAAGTGGCGGGCTCGCCGTTCACCGCGGCGGGCTCCTTCGGTGCCGCCACCATGTCGTGTTTCCTGTGCGGAAAACACCGCCCGCGAGCCTCCCTCAAGACGCGCAAGCTTCTCGGCAAGGCCCAGGCCGTGTGTGCGCCGTCCTGCCGGGAACTCGACGAAGCGAACGCGGCCTGAGCTCAGCGTTCGCTCGCCAATCCCTCTGCCCACATGGGTTGCGCCTGCTCGAACGGCGTGCGGCCCGGCGGGAACACGCCGGGTTTCGCAAGACGGATCCAGGCACGCGTATCGTGATGGCTCCCTTCGAAGACCGGAGCGGCTCGTTCGTGCGCGAACCAGGCGTGCACACGCTCGTAGGTCTGCGGATGGCGATTGTGCGACCATGCCAGACCCACGAGATCGGCGAAACCTTCCTCGCGGCGAGTCTCTCGCATGGCGTCCCAGCGGGCTTGCACGTGAGGGTCGCCGATATTCGCGGAAGAGTCGTCTGAGAAGCCGGGCGGCACCGTGTTCCAGGCGCCATGGACACGGCGCCAGCAGTGCCCCATTTCATGCGCTGCGACCGCTTCCACGATGGGCACGAACAGGTCAGGCGGTATGCGTGTCTCGGTTTCGTCGGCGAGGGGATTGCCGCGCATCGAAAACACGAGCTTGCAGCGGCCATCGACATGGGCCATGGCCACCGGCGCGATGCCAGGTGTCTCCTGAGGCTGCACCATGACGTCGAGAGGCAGGCCCTGGCGTTGTGCATAGGTCACCACCGGTGAAGCTGCCCGGACCCAGCGAAGCTCTCGCTCCGAGAAACGCGTGTCCGCGTTGGCGGCTCCGGCCACGCCGAAGACCGCCAACGCGACCAACGCGGCAGACTCTCTTTTCCCCATGCGGTCATTGGGCCCCAGACTCAGGGGGCGCGACGCCGGAAAATCGTTGGGAATTCCCGCCTTTCCCGCTTGTTACCGACGGTCCGACGAGGCGCTCACCTACGAGGCGGTCCCTGGCCGCCCTCAACAATGGGATTCGGCTTCTACTGGAATCCATCCATGACTGCAACCCGAAGAGCTTGCGCCGCGTTGGCAGTGAGCCTGTGGTTGTGCGCGTGTGCCGATACGTCCCGCCTCCCCGCAGCTGCGGATTTCGGCCCCCACCCCGAACTTCCGCCGCCCAGGAAAACACTGCTTCCCACGGTCAACGTCGCACCAGCCATCGGCTGGCCTCAGGGTCGCAGCCCGGTTGCGGCCCAAGGCACCCGCGTATCGGCATTCGCAACCGGCCTGGATCATCCACGCTGGATCCATGTGCTCCCGAACGGCGATGTGCTCGTTGCCGAATCCAATGCGCCGCCAAAGACCGGGGGCAGCCCAGGCGGGATCAAGACATGGCTGATGAAAAAAGCCATGGCGTTGGCCGGCGCAGGTGTGCTGAGCGCCGATCGAATCACGCTGCTGCGCGATGCCGACGGTGACGGCGTGGCTGAGGTGCGTTCGGTGTTCCTCGAACATCTCACCTCGCCATTCGGCATGGCACTGGTAGGCAACACCTTGTACGTCGCCAACGCGGATGCCTTGGTGAGCGTGCCTTACGCCCAAGGCGAAACGCGAGTGACGGCGAGGCCTTCCAAGGTGCTGGACCTGCCCGCAGGCATCAACCATCATTGGACCAAGAACGTGATCGCGAGCCCCGACGGCCGCAAGCTTTATGTGACTGTCGGCTCCAACAGCAACGTCGCCGAGAACGGCATGGGCAACGAAGTCGGCCGCGCAGCCATCTGGGAAGTCGAGCCGAAGACCGGGTCGCATCGGCTGTTTGCCACAGGCCTGCGCAATCCCAACGGCCTGACTTGGGAGCCCTCGTCCGACATCTTGTGGACCGTGGTCAACGAACGGGACGAGATCGGCAGCGATCTCGTCCCCGATTTCCTGACCGCCGTGAAAGACGGCGCCTTCTACGGCTGGCCGTACAGCTACTACGGCCAGCATGTCGACGAACGCGTCGCGCCCCAGCGGCCGGACTTGGTGGCCAGAGCCGTGATTCCCGACTATGCGCTCGGCGCCCACACTGCCTCGCTGGGACTCGCCTTCTCGGACGGCAGCGCCCTGCCCTTCGGCCGCGGCATGATCATCGGCCAGCACGGCTCTTGGAACCGCAAGCCACACAGCGGCTATAAAGTGATCTTCGTGCCTTTCGCAGGCACACAACCCTCGGGACCACCCCAGGACGTGCTGAGCGGCTTTCTCAGCGAGGACGGGCATGCCATGGGCAGGCCGGTCGGCGTTGCCCTCGACACCCGGGGAGGCTTGCTCGTGGCGGACGACGTAGGCAATGTCATCTGGCGCGTGACAGCGCAATGACACCAAAGCGATCGTGTGATTCCGCCCAAACAAAGACCGCCGGGCCCCCGAAGGAACACCGGCGGTGTGCGAATCAACAAGACCGATCAAACTTCAGTTCAGCGTTGCTTGTTGCTGCTGCTGTCGCTGCCTTGTTGCTCGCCACGCTGAGAGCGTGATTCACCTTGATCTTGGCTCTTGTGGCCGCTTTGCTGGTCCTGCTGGCGCGGGGACTGCTGCGACTTTTGTTGCTTTTGCTGATCCTGGTTGGGCCGATTCTGCTGGGTCATGGAGTACTCCTTCACAGATGCGTGCGTATCGCACATCGGACAAGCGGCAAGCGGCATGCCCAAGGGTGATCAGGTCGTCGCTCCCATTCGAAACAACGCAAAAAGCGAACTGGGCTCCACTGGCTTGAGCAGTCGGTGCGAAAACCCGGCTTCGCGCGCTCTTCGGGCATCCCCTGCCAGGCCATAGCCACTCAGGGCGATGAGGAGCGGCGGAGGTGTCATTCCCAATGCCTTCACTTTCCGAGCGAGCTCATAGCCATCCATGTCAGGCAGTCCGATGTCCAGCACCATGGCGTCAGGTGCCCACGCACGGGCTTCCGCCAACGCGGCCGTCCCGCTATAAGCAGTGCGTACTTCGTGCCCCTCGATCTCGAGCAGCACGGCGACTGCATCCGCCGCGTCGACGTTGTCATCAACCACAAGAATGCGCCGGCCGGCCACGTTGTCTCCATCAGCCGCTGGCCCGTACGCTGTCGCGCAGGCGCTTGACCTGGTCATGGTTGGCCTGCACACCCAATTGCTGGCGTGCCACCAACGCGCGCAACGGTTCCGGAAGCGCCCCTTCACGCAAAGCTGCACGGTACCGAGCCAGCGCAGCGTCCTCGCCGCGCTCGCATTCTTCCAGCATCGCCTGGTCGGTATAGCCGGCCAGAGAGCCGCGCAGCGCGACCCAGCCTCGATGCAGCGAACCGGAGGCCGTGCCGTCCGTGTCCGGCTTCCCGCCATACTGGACGACATACGGTGCGAGCTCCTCGGCCGCTTGCTTGCATTCGCTCGCCCGTTGCAGAAACAGCCTGCGCAATTCGCTTGACGAAACGCGCTCGGCGCAGGCGGTAAAGCCGAGTTCGCCGTCACGGCAGGTGGCGATCAGGTCATTGAGGGTATCGACGATGTCGTCGTTCGTGTTGCTCATGTGAAGCTCCTTGGTCGGTGGCGTCGGCGACGCCGGTGGGTTCGGGCGCAACGACCGTTCGAAGCGCTTCGCAGACGTGCTGCCCTGAAAACAGGCAGGCAGGCGGCGTGCCTGCGCCAGCCGAGCAAAGATTCGCTGCCCCCAATGCCCATGAAAAGCTTGCGGTAATGGTTACGGGATGCATACGTCTGCCCGCCTTCAACCATCCGGGCAAACCCTGGTTTTCCGGGATTTCAGCTGCCCAGCCCGATGGCACGGGGGTTGCAGTTGGTTGCACCTGACCACAGGCCCCGCGGCTCCGGTTCACCGGCCTGACACAAGGAGGTCCCCTTTTCCATGACAGCTCCGTCGTTCAGACTCGCCCGTCGACCGCGGCAAGCCTTGCCCCGGCAGCATGCCCGGGGTATGCCACTGTCGCCCGACTTCGCACAAGCGGCCAAAGCTTTGGAAATCCGTGGATCGTGATGCTCCATCAAAAGTACGCTTGCCTCTTTCGGCAACTCCGCGGTGCCGAAAGAGTCGCCCACATTGTCGAGTGCGGTTCGCTTTCGATGAAAGCTTCGCAGCCTTCATCCAACCTGGAAAAATCGCGCCGCCTGCTGGAGCAGGGGCAGGGGCAGAACGGTGCCCGGCATACCGTCACGGTATACCGGTCGGCCCTGAGGCTGGCGCCTGCCAAACGGCGCCGGTGGCATGCGTGACCATCGATCCCTTTTACCAGCAGCCATGTCCGCAATGGGCATGCCGATTGCCAAATTCGTCGAACGAGCCCGCGCGCCGGGCCGACAGACACACATCCGGGGAGTGAGCCAGTGAACGACTTCACCAAACGTGGCGGCGGCATGGCGGCTGTGGCCTTGTCAGAGCCGCTGATCCAGGCCCTGCTGGACCACCACCCGCACCCCGTGCTTGTGACTGATCCTCAGGGTCACATCAAGGCCGCCAATCGGGCCGCAGGCTGGCTGTTGAAGGCCAACGAGCCGGGCATGCTGCAAGACCTCACCGACGCGGGCCCGTGGCGCAGCGCTGTGGCCGAAGGCAAGGCGTGGTCCGGTACCCTGCCGATCGCTGTCACGGGCGGCGCGTCCCGGCATATGCACGTCACCACCGTTGCAGCACCGGCCGACGATCGCCATCGGATCAGCTTTCTGGTTCCCGCGGAGTCGGTCGATCAAGCCACGGACGCGCGGTTTCGCATCATTGCCGATTCGGCGCCGGTGATGATCTGGATCTCGGGCCCCGACCGCAGCTTCGACTGGTTCAACAAGCCGTGGCTCGCTTTCACCGGGCGCACATTGACACAACTGAGAGGAGACGGCTGGCTGGCCGACGTACACCCGGAGGACACGGAGCGTTGCGTGGCGATCTATCGCACGAGCTTCGATGAGCGGCTCCCGTTCACGATGGACTACCGACTGCGCCGGCAGGACGGCCAGTATCGTTGGGTGCTCGACAACGGCGTGCCGCGTTTTGACGAGCGTGGGCAATTCGAAGGCTACATCGGCAGCTGCGTCGACATTCACGAACGGAAGGAACTCGAAGAACGCCTGGCCGCCCACACCCAGACCATGCGTCTGGCAGACCGGCGGCAGAATGAATTCCTCGCCATGCTCTCGCATCAGTTGCGGAGCCCCCTGGCTCCCATTTCCAACGCGGCCAGCGTGTTGCGCACCCTTGAAAACGGGCACCCCACACTTGTTCGCTTGCGCGAAATCATCGAACGGCAGGTCGGCAGGTTGCGCCGGCTGGTTGACGACCTGGTCGACGTCACGCGCGTGATGCAGGGACAGATCACCCTGGTCAAGAGCCGTGTGACCGTGAGGGACTTGTTGCGTTCGGCGGTCGAGACGAGCCAGTCCAAGCTCGATGCGGCCGGGCACACGCTGAGGATCGATGCGCCGAAAACCCCGCTCTTCGTGTTGGGTGATTCTGTCCGACTCGCGCAGGCTTTGAGCAACATTCTTTCCAATGCAGCCACGTTCACCCCAGAGCCCAGCGTGATTTCGCTGGCCGCCAAGGCGTCCGACGGTACGCTCCATATCGCTGTCAGGGATGAAGGCCAGGGAATCACGGCGGAGTTTCTGCCTTATGTGTTCGACCTCTTCGCGCGTCACGACCTGCAGTCTGGAGGCAAGCCCGGCGGTCTCGGTCTGGGCCTGCCCCTGGCACGCCGCGTTGCTCAATTGCACGGCGGGGACGTGAAGGCCTACAGTGAAGGCGCCGGACGCGGCGCTGAATTCGTGCTGACGCTGCCCTTGGCAGCAGCGGATGAGGCGGCGTCACAGGGCCCTGCAGCCGCTCCTGCCGCGCCCCTCACACCGACGTACCGCGTGCTGTTGATCGAGGAAAACCCCGACTCACGCTATCTCACGCGCTTGCAGATCGAGTTGTGGGGCCATCAAGTCGCCACGGCCGGTACGGTCGATGAAGCGCTGCGCTTGATCGATGGGTTCCGACCCGAAGTCGTGCTGTGCGATGTGGAAGGGTCTGCAGCCTTGCGTGCAGCAGGCCTGTCGCCCTTGCGAAAGCGGTTGGGTCATTCAGCCGCCTTCATCGCACTCAGCGCCTATGGTCATCAGGAGGACGAAGCCAACGCGCGGGCGCTCGGCTTTGATGCGGTGCTGGAAAAACCGCTCCGCCCCGATGGCCTGAACCGCGCGGTCGACGCCATTGCCCACACGCCCGCGGTCAACGGCTGAGCGGTGGCAAGACCCTCAGCTCTTTTCGTCAAGCGGTACCGGCTCCGGCTCTCCTTCGCCGGTACTCGCGTACTCCTTGAGCCGGTTGTAGAGGGTCTTCAGGCTGATGCCCAAGGTGGCTGCCGTGCGTTCCTTATGGCGCCCGAGGTGGTCCAGCGTGGCGAGTGTCACTTGTCGATCGATTTCAGCGAGCGGCGTTCCGATGCGTATCGTGATCACCGGGGCCCCATCCGACGATACAGGCGCCGGCGGGCGAGCCTCGGCTTCGGTTCCGGGAAGACACGGGTCATGGATGACGCTTTCGGTGGCCATGACATACGCACGGTAGACCACATTGCGGAGTTCGCGCACATTGCCTGGCCAGGAGTGGCGACTCAGCTGTGCCATGGCGTCCGAGGAAAAGCGCTTCATGTTCCCCTCGCGCTTGGAAATCTGGTCGAGGAAATGCGCGGCGATCAGCGGCACGTCCTCACCGCGTTCTCGCAGCGCCGGCAGGTGGATCGGAAACACATTCAGCCGGTACAACAAGTCTTCCCGAAGCTTGCCGCTCGCCACCGCTTGCATGGGATTTCGGTTGGTGGCCGCAACCATGCGAACATCGGTTTCCAGCACCTGCGTCGATCCCACGCGCATGAAGGTGCCACTCTCCAGCACCCGCAACAGCTTGACCTGCAGGTCCAGCGGCATCTCGGTGATCTCGTCCAGGAACAGCGTGCCGCCGCTGGCCCGTTCAAAGAACCCTTGATGCTGGCGGTCAGCACCCGTAAAGCTGCCCTTCTCGTGCCCGAAGATTTCGCTTTCGATGAGGTGCGGGGAAATGGCGCCGCAGTTGACCGCCAGGAATGGTTTCGTGCGACGCCGGCTGAGATCATGAACAGTGCGGGCAACCACCTCCTTGCCGGTGCCGCTCTCCCCGGTGATGAACACGGTGACACTCGTCTCTGCCACGCGTTCAATCTGTCGATACACATTGCGCATCACGACCGAACGTCCCCACAACTGTCCGAAGTGGCCGTCCGTGTCGAGGGTTTCGAGCATGTGCTTGGCTTCAGCTTTCAGGACGGCGGGTTTCATGACCCGCGACAGGATGCCTTTGAGTTGTGTCAGGCTCATGGGCTTGACCAGATAATCGGCCGCGCCCAGTCGCAAAGCCTGGATCGACGTCTCGAGACTGGCATGACCCGTTACCAGCACCACCTCGGTGTTCGGGAGGGTTTTGAGGTCCTGCAACAACTCCATGCCGTTGCCGTCCGGCAGCTTGAGGTCCAGCAGCACAATGTCCGGCTCCTGCAGCGCGATCTGCCGTCGCGCGTCGCGCAGCGATCCTGCGGTGGCCACCGTGAAGCCCTCGCTCGAAATGAGCATCGCCGTCGTTTCCGCCGAATCCGGCTCGTCATCCACTACCAATGCGTGGGGCATTCCCTTTTCTCCTGTCGATCTAGCGGGTTCACCGGCAGGCATGTGGCTTGCCAATCGAAGACAGGCCGATCACCCATCACTCCGCGATGTCCATCTGCTGTTTTCATCTGGACCATTTCCTGTGGCTGCCCCATGGCCCGGGGCCGGCAGGCGCGTGCTCGGCCGAGGGGCACTGCTGCAACCTTTTTCAAGACGGCCCGTGCATCACGACATGGTCCCCGCGCTGAAGGCAGTTCAAATGAACTCATTCGGCAACTCCCTTCCGCATCTTCCGCTGCACGCGGAGGCATGTTGCGATGTGCGAGTGTTGCGCCAACTTTCCGCGAACTTCGCACTTCGGGTTGACCCGAATGAAGCGAGGGGCGATGTTAGTCACCCCCCAGCTCCGTTTGCTGCCGAAGTGTTTCAAAATGTTTCCGTGGTGCAATTCGGCCTTCTCACATTTGACCTTCTGGCGCGGGCAAGCAACAAGCTGACTTACGTTTACCACTGTCTGCGCGGTGTTCGCAAGCTTGCGCTTTCCTGTGATCGAGCAACGAATGGTGGTTCGGCTGTTCACCTCGACTTGTTTCACCTCCGTTACAGACGGTCGTTCAGCAGGCATATTGTCACTGGACTGAGCAACGCTGGCCCGATTCATTGGGCCAGCGTGCGACACCACTGGCAGGAGGGGCACGCCCCGGTGTACCGTGAAGATAGCGATTGCTGCATTCGAGGCGTTCATGCGGCACATTCGGATGAGACCGGCGGACGGCACGCAGTGCCCGCTGCCCACTAGTAGGAAGAGGAAGGAAAAGCCGACCCATCTTTCAAAAGGCATTCGGCCTTCGGGGAATTTACGTACCGGCCATGCTGCTCACCAGCGGCCGGCGGCGCCATCGAAAGTCGGACGATGCCTACACCCCCCAAGTCGATGTCATACCCAAGCCGACCGATGGTGCATGTCGCTCAAGTCGCAACCTTTGCCACATTGATCAATCGAATCCGTGTCGTGCACCGGCATCATGTCCATGCCACATGCACCGCCCTCCGCGGTTCGAATCCGATCAAGAAAGTACTTCATGTCCTTCGATACCATTCCGACCTCTTCCGCTGCTGATTCGTTGGGGGATGACGCGCGTGCGGTGATCCTTTACGTCGAGGATCACCCGGTCAACGTGATGATCATGGAGGCGCTTTTGCAGCACCGTCCGCATCTTCGTCTTGTGGTCGCCACCACCGGCGAAGAAGGTTTGCAGGCGGCGCGCATCGAGCATCCGGATCTGATTTTGCTGGACTACCATTTACCGGACTGCAACGGGGTCGAACTCCTCGCTCAAATCAGACGGCTCGAAGGCCTCGAGGGCACGCCGGCCGTGGCAGTTTCGGCCACGGACGCCGGCATTGAACTGCAAGGTTCGACGTTCTGTGAGTTCTGGTCGAAGCCGCTTGATGTGCTGCAAACCCTGGCGGCCATCGATCGGCTGATCGATCGCACCACGCCACCGCAGGGCATCGCAGCCACTGGCGAATTGTTCGGCTGACAATCGGAGACACCCCGTGAAATCGAGCATCGGCCATGAAACGCCCGATGGCGAGGGCCAGGATCGGGAAGCGGCTCAGAACTTTGCGCACGATCGGAAGCCTGCCTCTCCCGGGGCGGGGCAACGAAATCGACGTTGTGTACCCGGGCACGAGAAGGACGATGCGGGTCTGACCTCCACGCAAGAGCCTTGTGGAACTGTCGTTCCTCCTTCGCCCAACTGATTGGCGGGCAGGCATGCCGGCTGCCTGACATGGGATCACCTCAATGCGCAGGAGCTGTCGATGAATACAACTGCCCGAGACCGGCAAAACGCAGAAGCCACCGCAGACCAGCAACGCAAGATTCAGCGTGAACAGGATGCACTTGACCAAGTCGCCGCCACGCCCAGGAAGCAAGGTGCCATTCAGGCCGGTGCACGGGAACAGCCAGTCGATCTGCCCGCACAACATCTCGACAAGCCGGGCATAGAAGCAGAACTTGAACTGAAGCCCAAGTTTCTCGCCCCTGACTACGAGGGCAGTCAGAAGCTGCTCGACAAGGTGGCGCTGATCACCGGCGGCGACTCCGGCATCGGCCGTGCCGTTGCGGTGCTCTATGCACGTGAAGGGGCCGACGTTGGCATTGTCTACTTGAATGAGCATCAAGATGCCGAATACACCAAGCGGCTCGTCGAGGCTGAAGGGGGCCGCTGCGTGCTCCTTCCGGGCGACGTGAAGGATGCAGCGTTTTGCCGCAGGGCTGTGGAGGCGACGGTGGCCGCGTTCGGCGGCCTGGACGTTCTGGTGAACAACGCAGCGTTCCAGGAACATGCCGCCTCGCTGGAAGACATCACCGAAGAGCGGCTCGACGAAACGCTGCGGACCAACGTCCACGGATACTTCTACATGGCCAAGGCAGCATTGCCGTACCTCAAGAACGGGGCCGCAATCATCAACACAGGCTCGGTGACAGGACTGGAAGGCAGCGCGCAGTTGCTTGACTACTCCGCGACCAAGGGGGCGATTCACGCATTCACCAAATCCTTGGCGCAAAACCTCCTGTCGCAGGGCATCCGAGTCAACGCGGTGGCGCCAGGACCCGTCTGGACGCCGCTCAATCCGGCGGACAAGTCTGCCGACGATGTGAAGACCTTCGGCCAGCACACGGACATGAAGCGCGCCGCGCAACCGGAAGAATTGTCTCCCGCCTACGTGTTTCTGGCATCTCCTGTCTGCTCGAGCTACATCACGGGCATCGTGTTGCCCATCACCGGCAGCATCGGTGCCGAGTGAACTGAAGTCACTTCGGCTTGAATGTCAACACCGTGACGCTGCCGTCGGACTCCATGTACGCCTGCTTGACCTGGGAGACATCGTCGATGCCGTGCTCACGCAGCTTTGCGTACAGGTCTTCTTCGGTGACATACTCCTTGCGCATGTTGCGGTGAAGGAAGCGTCCGCGCGAAACCAGCAACAGTGGCGGCGGCTCCGCGAACTTGCGGAGCCAACGAACGCGATAGCTCAGCCAGTCGAGCAGGAAGTTCCATCCGATGATGGTGGACACCAACACTGCGCCTTCCGTCAAGGATGTGTAGCCTCCTGCCATTGCGTTCTGCGATGCATCGGCGATCAGCACAAGCAGCAGCACGTCCGCGATCGCGAAGGCGCCCACGTCCCGTCGCATGATGAAGCGGAAGATGAGGAACAGGAACCAATAGGTGGCCGTGCCACGGAGCAAAAGCTCCCACAACGGAACAGAAACGTCGAACAAATCGCCCATGTGAACCCCTCGCCGCCGAGCCCGTTCAACGGCCCAGTGCGTTGAGCCACTGTGCTTTGTTCATCGACGAACGGCCCTTGATGCCGCGCGCCTTTGCCTCGTTGTACAACTGAGCCCGGGTATGACCGCCCTCGCCCGAGTGCGAGTGGAGGCCACCGCGGAGCAGCCCTTTTTTGACGTGGCTGTACCGGCGTTCGCGGTTGTCAGACCAGTGGTTTTGCGGCATGGCAGCCTCCTTCGGACGAGGATGTCCAAAGAGGCGGCAACTTGCGTACCCGGGTTCAGCGTGCGCTGCAGCCCCGCCAGGACGCCGTGACGGCGTTGCGCACGAGGGCGCGCGCGGACCGCACCGAGTGGATGGGGTCCGGGGTTTCGCGGCCGAGCTGATCGAACCAGGCGGCCAGGATCGGGTGACGGTTGACCAACGGTTCCCAACTTGAGCGCCAGCAGCGCGGCAGGTCGGAGTATGGAGCCAGCGTGGAGCCGTCGTCCCGCGGCAGGTCCGCGCTGACGCGGCCATCCATCACCTTGCCGATGTCGAACAGGAAGGCGGCGGCCGAGCACACCTGCTGGAGTTCGTCGACGTAGAACGGCAGAGGCTTGAGTGTGCGCGGGTCGTGGTCCGCATCCATCGCCAATTCGGCGGCGGTCAATGCGGCTTCGAAGAGGCCATGGCGGCCGATGTGATGGTCGGTGGCGGCGGGTTGGGTAAGAAAGTGATCGAGGTGGCCGCTCGACTCCAGCACCTGTGCAATGAACACCTGGAGATCGGGCGCCCATCGCTTGCACAGGCACGCCAGCCGGTACACCAACGTGGTGGGCACCTGAAGATGAGCCAGGTTGCCGGAATTCATCCGGTTCACCACATCCGACAGCAGGTCCCGCTTGAGGTACTTCCGGCGCCCCATGAAGCCCGAGGTGGGCAGCTGGTCCGCCGGAAGCATGTTGCGGGAGCTGTTGGGAGAGTCGAAAGCCAATTCAGTCTCCTTCACGTTGGATACTGAATTTTCCGATGGGGCCGCTGTCAGGAACCCCGGAAATGCTGTGCAATCTGACTCCTTTTCGCCGGATTTTTGGGCAATTCGGCCAAAGCGCCGACGGGCCTCGAAGAGGTGGGCAAGTCAGTCGGGAACTCGTCAACGCGTAGGCAGTTTCCGCGTCATGCTTGGCGGCACCGCCGGGGGCTGGCATGGCGCCTACCATCTCTTTCATGCCAGCAGATTCTGACGAATGGCCCAGGCGGGCGGGACCCCACCGGCGTGCGGTAGGCCGTCGCCTTGTGGTGTGGTCTCTGCTTGCGCTGATGGTTCTGGCATTCGGTCTGGCGGCGTACGTGATCAGGTTGTCGGAGGACACGCCAAGCGTCTCGCAGCTCAAGAATGTGAAATCAGCCCGCCCGAGCGTCTTGCTGACGGCCGACGGCAAACCGCTCGGCGTGTTTCGCCGGGAGAAGCAGCAGCACGTGAGTCTCTCGGACGTTTCGCCCCACGTGATCGCGGCGCTGATTGCCACGGAGGACCATCGATTCCGCGACCACGTCGGCATCGACTGGTGGCGGACGCTCAGTGCGGTTTTCCACACGGCTTCGGGCGACATGCAGGGCGGATCGACGATCACTCAGCAACTCGCGCGCAATCTGTTCCCGGAGGAGATCGGTCGCTCCCGGTCCTTGGAGCGAAAGATCAAGGAAGCAGTCACGGCATTGCGGATCGAGCAAACCTACACGAAGGATGAAATCCTCGAGACATACCTCAACACGGTGCCCTTCTACTACAACGTGGTGGGCATCGAAATGGCAGCGCGAACCTATTGCGACACGTCGGCCAAGGCGCTGGACGAGTTGCAGAGCGCCACATTGATCGGCATGCTGAAGGGGACGCAGTACTACAACCCCGTACGTCATCCGGAGCGCGCGGAACAGCGGCGCAACGTGGTCTTGGCGCAGATGGCTCGTCACGGGTACCTGGAGCCGGGCCGATTGGCCAAATTGGCGAGGAGCCCTTTGTCCGTTCGCTTGCGCCACCAGCCCGAGGACGATGGTGGTGCACCGCACTTTGTCGGTTTCGTGCGCAAGTGGCTGCTGGAGTGGGGAGAGCAGCACGGCGTCGATTTCTACGCCGATGGCCTGGTGATCGAAACCACCCTCGACTCACGCCTGCAGGAGGCTGCCAATCGAGCCGTTCGCGATCAGATGGATCTGCTGCAACAGGTGGCGGACAGCGAATGGGCACAGGCGGGCATGCGGGCGGCAACGCTGCGTCGGGCAGCCGCGGATCGTCCCGACCCGCCTTTTGCCTATTTTTGGAAGCAGCGGCCCGATCTGCTGGCCGCCTTCGCGCGTGACACGCCGGAGTACCGCAGCGCCGTCCAGGCGGGAGCTACCGTGGACGACGCCTTAAAAGCCGTATTGGCCGATGACACCGTCATGAGGCGCCTGAAGCGACAACGCACTCGGCTCGAGGCCGGCTTCTTGGCCATGGACCCCGCCACAGGCGAGATCAAGGCATGGGTGGGCAGCCGCGATTTCGAGGGCGACCAGTACGATCATGTGGCCCAGGCGGTGCGCCAGCCCGGGTCCACCTTCAAGCCGTTCGTCTATGGCGCCGCCCTGGAGGCAGGCATTCGCCCGGACCGGATCTACATCGACCGCCCGGTGGAGATCCCGCTCGGCGAAGGTCGCGTGTGGAGACCCACGGACATGGGCGGCACGAGCGGCATGCCGATGACGTTGCGAGACGGCCTGGTTTACTCGAAGAACACGATCACGGCGCAGGTGATGCAAGACGTGGGCGTCGACCGCGCAGTCGCTCTGGCCAGGGCCCTCGGCGTCGACCAAAGCCGGCTTGATGCCGTGCCCTCGCTCGCGCTCGGGACCAGTCCCGTGACGTTGCTCGAAATGATCAACGCCTACGCGTCCATTGCGCAGGAAGGTGTGCGCCACGCCCCGGTGTGGGTCCGCCGCATTACCGATCGCGACGGCCGTGTCCTGGCTTCGTTCAACGGCGAGGCCAAGCGAGTGATGTCGGCCGATTCAGCCATTGAACTGATCGACATGATGAGGGGCGTGGTGACGCGCGGCACCGGCACCCTGGTGAAACGCCGCTTCGGCATTGCGTCGGACGTCGCGGGCAAGACCGGCACCACGCAGAACAACACCGATGGCTGGTTCGTGTTGATGCACCCTCAGCTCGTGGCCGGCGCGTGGGTCGGTTTCAACGATGCTCGCGTGACCATTCGCAGCACGTACTGGGGCCAGGGAGGGCACAACGCGGTGCTGTTGATTGGCGACTTCTTTCGATCGATTCTCAAGGAAAAGGCGATCGATGCAGCCGCGCGTTTTCCGGCGTCTCGCCGACTTGCCCCTCCTGCATCCCGTGAACCAGAGGACGAGCTGGCCGAGGAAGGCGGTGGTGAGCCTGGGGGAACTCGGATCAATGACGGAACTGTTGATGATTCAGACAGGGCGCCGCCCATCAATGCAGCCGGCGATGCGGATTCGCCGAAGAGTTCGATGGAGCTGGATTCGCTTTTGAAACTCGACGGTGCCAAGGAACTGGTGCCCGGCGAATGAAAGCCGCGGCTCAGGAAGACTTGGCCGCAAGCGTGCCCCGCCGCATCTGGTCGAGTTCAATCGATTCGAACAAGGCTTTGAAGTTGCCCTCCCCGAAGCCTTCATTGCCCAGACGTTGGATGAACTCGAAGAAGATGGGGCCGAACTGGTTCTCAGTGAAGATCTGCAGCAGCAGCGCATCCTTGGTGCCATCGAGCAGGATTTTGCGGCTCCGGACCGCGGCCACGTCCTGCCCGTGACCGGGGATGCGTCGGTCCACAAGCTCGTAATAGGTGTCCGGCGTGTCGAGGAATCGGATACCGCCGGCCCGCATGGCGTCCACCGTGTCGATGAGGCTGGCCGCACTCAACGCAATGTGCTGGATCCCCTCGCCGTGATAGGCGTCGAGATACTCCTGGATCTGGCCCGCCTGCTCCTTGCCCTCTTCGTTGATGGGAATGCGAATCAGGCCGCATGGGGATGTCATGGCCTTCGATTTCACGCCGGTCACTTGCCCTTCGATGTCGAAATAGCGCACCTCCCGAAAGTTGAAGAAGCGCTCGTAGAACTGTGCCCACTCCAGCATCCGACCGCGGTGAACGTTGTGGGTGAGGTGATCGATCGTCAACAGGCCGTGCCCTGCTGGCGCAGCCTGTGCGCCGGGCAGCGGCGTGAAATCGACGTCGTAGATGCTGATGTTGCCGATGGCATCCGCCGCTGCGTTGTCTTTGCCGCGCCAGCGATCCACCAGATAGATCAGTGAATCGCCCACGCCCTTGATGGCGGGGATGTTCAACTCCATGGGGCCGCTGTGGCCGTCGAACCCCCAGGCGCCCAGCTCGAGCGCGCGGCGATAGGCGAGGTTGGCGTCCTGTACCCGGAACGCAATGGCGCACACGGACGGCCCGTGCAGCCGAGCGAATCGCTGGGCGAAGGAATCGGGCTCCGCATTGATGATGAAGTTGATCTGACCTTGCCGGTACAGCGTGACGTTCTTGTGGCGATGTCGGGCGATCGCCTGAAAGCCCATGCGCTCGAACGTGGCTCCCATGCCCGTCGGATCCGGAGCGGCGAATTCAATGAACTCGAAACCAGCCGTTCCCATCGGGTTGTCCCAGGTCTCGAAGACCATGATTGCTCCTCGAAGTAAAACTCCCGTGCGCCAGGATGACGCCGTGAACAAATGTCATGGGCCATTCCCTTTGCCACCATGCTGGAAAACCATCATGTGCTCCGGCGCCAGCTGAACCCCCTAATTTTCAGTGCGGAGGCGAGGCGAGAGGCATCGGATTACACGCAACAATCCGCAGATGCCCATGCCGTGGGAGTCGAGGAGTCGCATCTTTTGAACCCTGCCCTGCCCGCCTTGTTTGCCATGTTCGCATCGTGCGCCGCCTCTGCCGCAGCACACGGCGACTGCATCGACCAGGCGGCCCTGCGCCACGGCGTGAATGGTCAGGTACTCCGCGCCATCGGTTGGCACGAAAGCCGGTTGAAACCGCAAGCCCTCGCCCGGAACGCTGATGGCACCTGGGACATCGGAGCATTCCAGATCAACAGCCAGCACCTTTCAGAACTTGCCCGCCATGGCATTGACTCGCGCGCGCTGGGCGACGGTTGCACGTCTGCCTTCGTGGCGGCGTGGCACTACGCGCGGCAGGTCCGGCGCCATGGCAACACCTGGCGTGCCGTGGGGGCCTACCACTCGAACACGCCGGCACGCTCTGCCTGGTATGCCAATGCCATTGCCACGGTGCTCATGGCTTGGAAGGTGCTGCCCGCGGGCCCGCTCCCGTATGACTCCGCCGTCACGCTTTCGCCGCGCCAACGCGCCTCTCCGACGGCTGCTTCAGCGAACCTCGACGCGACCACGACGCTCTTCGACAACGACGAGCCCAGTCCGTCCACGCAATTCAACTGACCCGCTCCGGACCCTTCATGAACACCTTCAGCCATCCCGATGTCACTACCCTGTCGACTGACGTTCGCCAGGGCATCGCATCGTCCGTGCGCCACGCCCTGCTGTTTGCGCACTCCATCACCGACATCATGATCCACGAAGGACGCGCGATGATGGCCAAGTCCGCCAAAGGCACCCGGCCCTTGCACGAACTCTTTCCCGCGATACCGGAGTTCGTCGTCACGCGAGAACACATCGTGTACTACCTCGCCGGCTACGTCGAGGGCGAAGTGCGGCACGACAATGTGCAGCGCTACTGGGACACCAAACTCAAGCCCATTCTGGAGCAACGCCGTACAGCGAATTTCCGGCTGGATGGCCTCGGCCAGCACTCTCTGCGCTACACGCTTTTCCTGCATGCAGGCGGGCAGCTCGGGTTGGCCATGCGCATCACGCCGGCAGCCATCACGCCGCTGAACCAACTCCTGCTGCCGGTGCAACTGCGGGCCACGCTCACCGAAGCCACCTCCGGGTTCATTGCCATTACCGGCCCGACCGGGGCCGGCAAGACGGCCACGGCAATGTCCATCCTGGACCATCACAACCGCACGCACTCCGGCCACATCGTGACCATCGAAGACCCTGTCGAGCTGAGAATCACGCCGAACAAATGCATGGTGACCCAGCGGGAAGTTGGCTATGACGTCACCTCGTTCGCCGAAGGCATGCGCGATTCGCTTCGGATGAGCCCCGACGTGATGCTCACGTCAGAGATCCGGGATTCTGAAACCGCGGAGGTGGTGATTCAGGGCGGCGAATCAGGCTCGCTCATGATTGCCACCATGCACGGCCGCACCACCACCGGTACGCTGCGCAAGATTTTGAGCTACACCGGCTCCAATGCGGTGGTCTTGCGTTCCGTGCTTGCCGGCAGCTTGATCGGCGTGGTGCGGCAGGCCCTTGTGCCCTCCATCAAGGGCGATCGGTACCTGCTGGCGGCCGACGTTCTGTTCAACACAGGCAAGGTGACCCAGTTCATCGAGTCGGGCGATTGGATCGGCCTTGAGGCCGCCATCCGCGAAGACAAGCTGGGCGCGAGCGAGTTCATCAGCATGAATGTGCGGCTCGCCGATCTGGTCAAGCAAGGCGAGGTGGATGCTGCGGAAGCGATGCGGGAGACCTCCGACATGCCGGGTCTGAAACGGCGGCTGCCGCACCGTTGAAATCTTGCTTCTGCTCTGTGCAGACGCGGCTATTGGATTCGTCGCCCGACGCTGGATGCTCTCCAGGCGGGTGACGGATGCGGGGAAGACTGCCTCTGCCCTGCCTCTCCCATTCCCGAGCAGGCCAAGGGTGGCCGCCGGCCCCGCTTTTTGGGGAAACGTGCCGGAGTCACTGATTCGATGACTGAAGCGTCAGGCGGCAGCAGTTCGCAACCCCGCCGACGGGCCGATGCCTCTAACGATGGGGCGCGCCATGCAGACGTACACCGTTGTCGGCCTTGTCTGCAGTGGCCGGGAAGGTTGGAGGGAGCCCCGCGGGGCGCACCTTGAAAGGTGCACCCCGCGGGAAACGCTCATCGGTTCAACCATCCGTCGATGGCCAGCCGATAGAACTGCAACGACAGGCCTTGCAACAGGCCCGACGCGGCCACGAGGAACAGCGTGTCGACCTCACCGGAGACCAGCAAACGGCGGGCGACGTCGCCATGGTCCTTGAACGTCTGAACCACACGCGGGTCGTGGGCGATCAGCCGGGCAAGGGCCTGACCGCCACGTTGCCCTGCAATGCTTGACCGCTGCACCGATTGCGCAAGGTGCAGGCGAAACTGCTTGAGAATTGCGGGGACAGCGCGTTGTTGGTGATGTGAATGCGTGGAGTGCATCGTCTTTTCCGTTCCGTGCAGTGAACAAAAAAGGCGGACGTGCCCCCTGCACGGGAGGTGTGTCCACCCCCCGTAGGGAAAGAAGGTTGCCTTGAGCCTGGACTCACGCCGACGCCGGAAAGACGCCGTGCATGGCCAAGGCCATGGCAAAAGGTGCACGGTCGCTTGCGAGGCGCTTTGAAGCGAGAACGCAAGGACCGGGCGTGGCCGAAAACGCGGCCAGTGAAAAACAGCGGCAGATCACGGTGACATCGGGGCAAGCTCCTTGTGAAAGAGACCCCGATGGCAGCAACTCCCTGCGGGAGCCGGTCCCAGCAGGGCTGAAATGCCTGCGCAAGGCGGGCTGCGAAAAGAACTGTGAAAGCACGTCGACATGGGTCAACGGCATGGCTCCGTGTCGTGGAGCGGGCGCTTCGACCGAAGTCGAAAGATCAGCCGCCAGGATAGGCGGGGAACGCCTGTGTCCCGCCCGCCCCGCCCTGCCCTTTCGGAACCGTTTCCAACATAGGGGAGTCTGAATCGTGATTGGAGCTGTGCGAGCGCCACCAAAGTGCCGGATACTGTGAACACAGGTGCAGCCAGGGAGGCGCACCCAGTACCGATTCCGGGGAAGTCCATGAACAGTTCAGCCGACGTCGACACCGAAGTCCACGAAAACGGCCCCGTCTCTGCGTTCGGAAAGGCTCAGCCACCGACCGATGCGGAACGCTATCGCTGGATCAGAGCCAACCGCTTCGACGCTGCATTGCACGCGGCCTTGCGCAACGCGCACTTCGATCACGACTTCAACGACCAGATCGACGCGGCCATGCGTGCCGAACGCGGCGAGCGAGAGGCCGTCAGCGCGCCGCAAGGCATCAAGCCCTTCGGGCGACGCCGGTCCGACTTCGAGTAATGCGATGCCAGGTGAAACGGATCCTCGGGGGGCGTTTCACTCTGAAAGCAGCGGAGCGATTCACGACCCGCCGAAGCCCGATGTTCGGCAATAAGGAGCCCGCATGAACACCTCGCCAGAAGTCGTTGACGCGTTCGCTCCGCTCGGAAGACTGCGCGCCGCCATCAATCTCGGCAACCCTCTCCTCGCTGGCAGCGATGCGCGGACAGGCGAGCTCTACGGCGTATCGGTGGACATGACCCGGGAATGGGCGCGTCTTCTCGGTGTCGATGCGCAACTCATCGCCTTCGACACTGCAGGCAAATCGGTCGAAGCGGTGAACCAGGGCCAGGCGGACGTCGGTTTTTTTGCCATCGATCCGTTGCGTGGTGCCGGCATCGCTTTCACCGCGGCCTATGTGCTGATCGAGGGATGCTATCTGGTACCGGCCGATTCGCCCATCCAGTGCAATGAAGACGTTGACCGCCCCGGGCATGTCGTGATCGTCGGCGAAGGCAGCGCGTATGACCTGTACCTGTCGCGTGAGCTGAGGCAGGCATCCATCGTACGCGCCCCCACGTCGCCGAGCGTCGTCGACACCTTCGTTGCACAGAAGGCGCACGTGGCTGCCGGCGTCCGCCAGCAGCTCGAAGCCGATGCGGCGCGCATCGGGGGCGTGCGGCTGCTCGAGGGGCGCTTCATGGTGATCCAGCAAGCCATGGGTACGCCCAAGAGTCGTGGCCCCGTGGCTGCTCATGCCTTGAGCCGCTTTGTCGAATCGATGAAGCACAGCGGTTTTGTGGCTGAGGCGCTCGCGCGGCACGGTATCACGGGCGCGACCGTGGCGCCGGCCGAGCCGGTTGCGGATGTCGGCACAGATCCCGACCGAGGCCGTCCCTCGGCTGGTCAAACGACCAAGGCGGACCGCAATACGCGCGCATAGTTCTGGTAGCTGACCTTGGCCAGGCTTCTTTCGTCGAGGCTGTTCTGGAGGGCCACGATGACCTGTCGAACATCGCCATAGTTTTGCACCGCGGCCGCATCCCCGAGACCGGCCATGTCCGAACCCAAGGCCACGTGGTCGGGCCCGAGCTTGTCGATCAGTGCGAGCACGGCCTTCGCGTATCCCTGCGGATCATCACGGCCTACGTTCCACAGCGGCGTTGGGTGCTTCAGGCCCCGCCCCCACAGGCCGATCACGCCGCCAGCTCGCGCAATGTCCCGCGCCTTGTGAAGTGACAATCGCCGGCGCATCCAACCCACCTTGTCGTCGAAGGCGCCTGGTGCATCGGTGACCCAGCCGTGGGACCAGATCATTGGTTTGGTGGCGACCTCCAGGGCCTGGGTCACGGTGTCCTCCGAACTGTGCGCCAGATCGACCAGCATGCCCTTGGCCTGCGCGCGCCGGATCAAGTCACGCCCGAATGGGCTCAACCCGCCATGCCGCGGCGGTTCTGTCTGGATGTCGGCAGCGGCGTTGCGGGTGTAGTGCACCAATTGCAGATGCCGCAGTCCCGCTTTGTAGGCTTCATCAAGAAGGGCCATGCGGCCTTGCATGAAGTCGGCACCTTCGGCCGCGAGCACCACGCTGGGCAGGCCGGCGAGTGCGCGGTCGACGTCGCGAGCTGTCAGCACCATTCCGAGACCTGTTGACTCAACGTATCGGCGGCTTCGGCGCATCTCCTTGCGCATGGACGCCGCAATGCCATCTGCATCGGGCTCGGCAACTTGATGGATACCGTCGGGCGTGTGTTCCGTGTAGGCCAGATCGGTTGCATACGCCCAGCCTGCGAGCAACACGCGGTTGGCCTTCATTTCCCCAGCCAGATCCAGCGGCGACCGAGCACGTGTCTTGCGGCCCAGATGGGTGTGCATGTCTGCGATTGGCATCGAATTGCCTGATGGCGATGCCAGCGCGCCAGATGCGCGGACCATGCCCGCGACGCAGGCGATCAACGCGCTTCGCCGGCTCCAGTTTCCATGCATGATTTTCCCCCTTTTGCTCTCGCCCCGCGCTGGGAAGCTTTCCACTCGAGGGCCGCCGGCAGTTCGTCCCGAGGCCATTTGGCGGAGCGAAAGGGATTCGAACCCTTGATGCAGGTTTTGCCCGCATACTCCCTTAGCAGGGGAGCACCTTCGGCCACTCGGTCATCGCTCCGCGACGGTGATATATATGCCGTTCGCCTGCAGCGAACGGCAGAAAAAGAAAAACCGGTTGCAATCAACGGGTTGATGGGCAGAGTCGGAGTCTCCATCCCCCGCCCACGTTGTTCGCGGATTCTCCCACAAACACGAACGCCATCAGCAAACCACATCTACCCCAAAAAGTGAGCGCATGGGGCGGTGGCTGGGAGGTGAAAACAGCCGCGATGTGCGTAGAGGCGAATGAAGAGAATCGGCCCTCAATGAAAAGGCCGCGTTCGGGGGAACGCGGCTTCGAGAAGCAAACTATTTCTTTTTCGGCACCATGTCGACGGCCCAGATCTCGGCCGGCTCGGAACTGCTGGGATTGCGAAACCAGTGCACCGTGTCGGCATACTCATACCAGGAATCACCGGCTTTCAACGTGCGCTCGGTGGTGCCTCGGACCTCGATGAGAGTGCCCTTGATGATTCGAACCACGCCTGGGCGTCCCGCATGCGGATGATTGTGGATGGCACCGCTGGGCGCAACGACAATGCTGCGGGCGCGCAGTTCATAGTCGCCGACGGCTCCAAGATTGTGCGGGGCGAGGTCGATGCTCCCGACAACGTCGTTGAGTCCGGTCAGCCCTACCGGTTTCTCCGGCGGCATCTCCGCGGCGCAGACAGGCGAACTCAGAAGGAAGATCGAGCTGAGCAGGGAACCTACAAGCAAAGGAAGATGGCGTATCGTCATGGCGAATCTCATGTGGGATGGTTGTGAAAGGCGGTTTGGGGTACACCGGCGCACGTTAACCGTTGACATTCGCCCATCGCAATGCGCAGTACTACGCAGGCGGTATTCCGGATGCGAGGACCCATTCAAGCCGCACTTGATGTTCCGCACATCTCGTCTTCACGACGGGACTGAATACAGCATGAAGAGGCAGCCGTGATGATTTGTCCGGCCTGCACTTCGAGGGTCTGCTCGCGGTCCGACCATATCGATACTCGCGCGCTCGTCCGACTGACCCTGCCCCGTCCATTGCGAGTGGTCTCCTTTGGAGGGACCGGCGACAACTATCCTGACATGGAGGGTCGCGACGGAAAGCAACACAGCAAGGATAACAAGGCGCTCGCATCGTTTACCCAACGAGCTTGCTGAGAGGCTGCCTCACTGTGGCGAACACACTGCTGTCGCAATGCCACAAGCGGTGGTCCGGGGCTTGGCGGACCGAAAGGGATTCGAACCCTTGATGCCGCTTTTGCCCGCATGCTCCCCTAGCAGTGGAGCACCTTCGACCACTCAGTCATCGTTCCGTTTGTCTGTAGTTCGTCCGTAGCGAACCGCAGAAAAAGAAAAACCCGTTGCAATCAACGGGTTTGGTTGGCGGAGTCGGAGGGATTCGAACCCTCGATGCAGGTTTTGCCCACATACTCCCTTAGCAGGGGAGCACCTTCGGCCACTCGGTCACGACTCCAGCACAGCGCGCATTATAACCTGGAAAATCCCAGTTCAGCCAGCGGCTTGATCGAGATCGAATGCCTTGTGCAGCGCGCGCACGGCGAGCTCCATGTACTTCTCATCGATCACGACGCTGGTCTTGATTTCGCTCGTGGTGATCATCTGGATGTTGATGCCCTCTTCCGCCAGGCAGCGGAACATCTTGCTGGCCACACCGACGTGGGAACGCATGCCGATGCCGACGATGCTCACTTTGCAGATCTTCGGATCACCCACCACGCTGGTGGCTGCCGTCTGAGGCACCACTTTCGTGTTCAGCAGTTCGATCGTTCGCGCATAGTCGTTGCGGTGAACGGTGAAGGAGAAGTCGGTCTTGCCGTCGTGGGAGACGTTCTGGATGATCACGTCGATGTCGATGTTGGCATCGGCCACCGGACCCAAAATCTGGAACGCGATGCCGGGTTTATCGGGCACGCCCAGCACGGAGATCTTTGCTTCATCGCGGTTGAAGGCGATACCGGCGACGACTGCTTGTTCCATTTTTTCATCATCCTCAAAAGTGATCAGGGTGCCGGAGCGCGCCTCTTCGGCGATGTCGATGTCCCACGGGGTGAAGCTGGAGAGCACGCGCAGCGGCACGCGGTATTTGCCCGCGAACTCCACCGAGCGGATCTGCAGCACCTTGGAGCCCAGGCTCGCCATTTCGAGCATTTCCTCGAAGCTGACCGTGGAGAGGCGGCGCGCCTCAGGCACGATGCGTGGGTCTGTGGTGTAGACGCCGTCGACGTCGGTGTAGATGAGGCATTCGTCGGCCTTCATCGCGGCGGCCACCGCAACGGCGGAAGTGTCGGACCCGCCTCGGCCCAGGGTGGTGATGTTGCCTTTGTCGTCCAACCCCTGGAAGCCGGCGATGATGACCACGCGCCCTGCTGCAAGATCGGCGCGAACACGGGCGTCATCGATGCTTTGGATGCGGGCCTTCGTGAACGAACTGTCGGTGCGCACGGGCACTTGCCAGCCGGCATAGCTCACGGCCTCGAGGCCTTCGGCTTGCAGCGCGATGGCCAGCAGGCCCACAGACACCTGCTCGCCGGTGGACGCGATGGTGTCGAGTTCGCGCAGCAGTTCGACGGTGGTAGAGGCCGGGGAGAGTTCCTTGGCCAGCGCGAGCAGGCGATTGGTCTCGCCGCTCATGGCCGAAGGAACGACCACCATCTGGTGCCCGGCACGGGCCCATTTGGCGACCCGCTTGGCGACGTTGCGGATGCGCTCCGTGGAGCCCATGGAGGTGCCGCCGTATTTGTGAACGATGAGTGCCATGAAAAGGGGTTCGCAGGGGTGAAGGGATGCGCTGCGAAGCGCAATCGGGGATTTTAGCGGTTGCACGGACCGAAGGTCACGTGGCTGTCGCACCAATGCGGCGCCAATGCAGCGACAACTGGGCCTGGCCTGGCAATCCGATCGCCCTGGCGTCGATCCCGAGGCCAGGGACGAACAGCAGCTGTCCACCACTGAAGATGAGGGGCCCGTCACGCTCCCATTCGGGCACGCCGGCCGCCTGATACTGTTTCTTCAAGCTGCGCGCAGGCCTGCCGAGGCCTGCCTGGAACTGCTCTCCGCCGGCGCGAGCCCGCAACTCCAGTCGACCGAGCCATGCGATTGGAATGCCGCCGTCGCGCACGCGTTTCGCGATCAATTCCCCGCGCCAACCAGGCAACGGGTACGTGCCTGCCCGAGTGATGCGAAGGGTGACCTCACGCCGCGAAGGCTCGGCCGCGGCGGCATGCAGCTCTCGGCAGGTCACGCGGCCGCGGTACCGGTGCAACGCAGCATGTGCGTTGAGCGGCCATCGGGCCGGCCCACTGTGGTGCAATTCATTTTGCAGCCGCTCGACCAGTGACGCGGGCGGGGCCGCTCCGGACTGCTGGCGAATCCAAAGTCGCAGGGCATTGGCGCGCCGATCCAGACTCAGCGTGGCCCAGGCGCGCACTTGGAGCCCTTTGGCATCGGCACACACCTCAAGGTCCCCTGCCGCCACTTCGTCCAGCACGCGCTGGGCTTGCTGTGCCCAGCGTGCCGCCGTACCCAGCGACACTTCCGCATCCGGAAAAGCGCCCGTCAACGCGGGCCAAACGGCAAGACGCAACCGGTTGCGCGCAAAGCGCAGGTCGATGTTGCTGCCGTCGTCGATGAAATCGAGGCGATGCCAGGCGACGTAGCGTTCGATGCTCTCGCGGGATCGATCGAGCCATGGTCGCAGCCATGCAAGGCCGTCACGCTCCGTGCGTGTGGCCATGGCAGACAGCCCTGCCATGCCCGCGCCTCGTAACGCCTGAAGCAGAAACGTCTCAGCCTGGTCCCGGCGGTGATGCGCAAGCAGCACTGTCGTGGCCCCACCGGCATGAGCGAGGCGCGCGAGTGCCGCATAGCGGGCTTCACGCGCCCAGGCCTCGATGCTGTCACCCGGCGCGGGGCGTTCCCTCACCCGGTGACCGACAAACGAGACCGGCAGCCCCGCCAGTGCCCAGCGTTCGCACTGGGCGCGCACATGCTCGAACCACGCGTCCGCCTCCGGTTGAAGCCCATGATGGACGTGCAATGCCAGAACTTGCAGCCCCAGGTCCCGGGCCGCCACGGCTGTGGCGTGCAGGAGCGCCGTGGAGTCGCGGCCTCCACTGCAGGCAACCGCGACGATGCCCCGCACGGTGCCGGTCAGCGTTCTTTGGTGTCGGCGAAGCGACCGTAGGACTGCAGGCGCTCGTAGCGGCGTTGCAGCAGGTCCTTGGGCTTGAGGTCATGGACCTGGCGCAGCGCATCATTGAGCGCACGCTTGAGGTAAGCGGCCATCTGCTTCGGGTCCCGGTGCGCGCCGCCAATGGGTTCGTTGACGATCTTGTCCACCAGGCCGAGCGCCTTGAGCCGATGGGCGGTGATGCCCATCGCTTCGGCCGCCTCCGGCGCACGCTCGGACGTCTTCCAGAGGATGGACGCGCACCCTTCCGGCGAGATGACGGAGTAGACGGAGTACTGCAGCATGAGAACCTGGTCACCGACACTGATGGCGAGCGCCCCACCGGACCCGCCCTCACCGATGATCGTCACGATGATGGGCACCTCGAGCTGTGCCATCTCGAAAATATTGCGGCCGATGGCTTCTGATTGCCCACGCTCTTCAGCGCCGATGCCGGGATACGCCCCGGGGGTATCGACGAACGTGAACACCGGCAGGCCGAACTTTTCGGCAACTTTCATCAGGCGCAGGGCCTTGCGGTAGCCCTCCGGGCGCGACATGCCGAAGTTGCGCGCGGCGCGTTCCTTCGTGTCGCGACCTTTCTGGTGGCCGATGACCATGCACGCTTGCCCGTTGAAGCGCGCAAGTCCACCGACGATGGACTGGTCGTCCGCAAAGGCCCGGTCACCCCTGAGTTCCTGGAAATCGGTGAAGATTTCGTTGATGTAGTCGAGCGAATACGGGCGCTGCGCGTGGCGGGCGATCTGTGCCACCTGCCACGGGGTCAGCTGCGAATAGATGTCTTTGGTGAGCTGCTGGCTTTTCTGGCCCAGGCGATCGATTTCGTCGGAGATGTCGACGGCCGATTCGCTCTGGACGTAACGCAGTTCTTCGATCTTCGTTTCAAGTTCAGCGATGGGCTGCTCGAACTCAAGGAAGTGACGTTTGCTCATCGGATGGAGGTCCTGCTGATCTGGGAGCACCGCTCGACACGGAACTCCGCATTGTTGCAACGCGACATTCGCGCTCCGCACCAGGTTGAAGCGGCGCTTTGGTCAGTATTGGACAGGAAGAGGTTCAAGACTTTTCCAAATGTACCATGTGGCCACAGATCGGAACGGGGCCCAGGCGTCCCCTACTTCACGCGCCTCCGCCCGGGACACCGGTTCGCCACTGAAGTAGCTCTGGCTGATGCCCTTCATCAGCCCCAAGTCGTCCAGGGGGAGCACGTTCGGGCGCAACAGGTGGAAGATCAGGAACATCTCGGCCGTCCAACGGCCGATGCCGCGGATGGCCACGAGCTCTTCGATGATGGCCTCATCGTCCATCTGCTGCCATTGCCTGACGTGCACCATGCCGCTTTCGAAATGCCGTGCCAGGTCCAGCAGGTAATCCACCTTGCGGGCCGACAGGCCGGCTTCGCGGAGCTGCAACGGTTCGAGGGCCAGCACGGCGGCCGGCTTGACACGCTCTGCGGCGCCATCGACGGTGGCGGTGAAACGCTCCCACACCGACTGCGCAGCCTTCACGGAAATCTGCTGCCCCACGATGGACCGGGCGAGCGTGGTGAAGGCATCACCTCGGCTCTGGAGCCGGGCATCGCCGAACATCGGAATCAGCTTTCGCATGACGCGGTCGCGCTTCGACAAGTGCCGGCACGCCTCATCCCAGAAATCGGGGGTGACTGCTCGGACCACGTCAGGCTTTCATCCAGGTGGTGCCTTGGGGGGAATCCTGCAACACGATGCCATCGGCGAGCAGTTCCTGGCGGATGCTGTCGGCCAGCGCGAAATCGCGCGCCTTCTTCGCTGCGTTGCGGGCATCGATCTTGGCCTGGATGGCGGCGGTGTCGACCGTGGCCCCTGATTGAAGGTAGGCCCGAGGGTCCTGCTGGAGGATGCCGAGTGCCGCGCCAAGGCCTTTGAGGAGGGTCGCGTGGGCCACCGATTTGGTGCGATTGACCTCGGCAGCCAGCTCGAACAGCACGGCGATGGCTTCCGGCGTGTTGAAATCCTCGTTCATTGCATCGCGCAAGCGAGCGGCCGGGCCTGTGGTCCAGTCGACTGGGGCTGTGGGCAGTGCGCCCACAGCATCGAGCGCCGTGTAGAGGCGCCGCAACGCGGCGCGCGTCTCATCGAGATGCGCATCGCTGAAGTTGAACGGGCTGCGGTAATGCGTGCGCAGCATCAGGAAGCGAATGGTCTCGCCGTCGTAACGCTGGAGCACCTCGCGGATGGTGAAGAAGTTGCCCAGTGATTTGGACATCTTCACGTTGTCGACATTGACGAAGCCGTTGTGCATCCATACGTTGGCGAACGGCTTGCCGGTCGCCGCTTCGCTCTGCGCGATTTCGTTCTCGTGGTGTGGGAACTGCAGGTCGGCACCGCCGCAATGGATGTCGAAGTGGTCGCCGAGGATGGAGCACCCCATCGCCGAGCATTCGATGTGCCAGCCCGGCCGGCCCGGGCCGTACGGGCTGTCCCACTTGGCGTCGGCGGGCTCCGTGGGTTTCGCCGCTTTCCAGAGGACAAAGTCGAGCGGGTCTTCCTTGTCACCCTGCACGGCCACGCGTTCGCCAGCGCGCAACTGATCCAGCGACTTGCCGGAGAGCTTGCCGTAAGTGGGGAACTTGCGGACCGCGTAGTTCACATCGCCACTTGCGGTGCGGTAGGCCAGGCCCTTGCGCTCGAGCGTGCCGATCATGTCGAGCATCTGGGGAACGTAATCCGTTGCACGTGGTTCGACATCAGGCGGCAGCACGCCAAGTGCGGCGATGTCGTCATGCATCGCTTGCGTCATCTCGCCGGTGAGATCGCGGATGGCCATGCCGCGCTCGAGGGCGCGGCGGATGATCTTGTCGTCGATGTCGGTGACATTGCGCACGTAGGTGACCCGATAACCAGTCTCGCGCAACCAGCGTGCGACCACATCGAACGCAACCATCATGCGCGCATGGCCGACGTGACACAGGTCGTAGACGGTCATGCCGCAGACGTACATGCGGACATGGTTCGGCTCGATGGGTGAGAACGCCTCGGTCTGGCGGCTGAGGGTGTTGTAGATGCGCAGGCTCATCGGCAATACAAGAAGTGGCAGGCGCGCGAGTGACGGCACGCGCCCGACCGGGCGCCGGCCGAACGCAGCTGGCGACATCGTTGTTCGGGATGCGAGCCGCGACAGGGGCTGCGATACAGTTTTGCGAGTATACCGGCTGACCTGCGGAGGTCGCTTCAGTGCGCCGGCATGTCGCCGGCCGAGGCCCTCCCCTTCACACCCTTTCCACGCAGGCAGCGATGAAGCGCTGGTACAAGGTTGCCCCGGTCGACAAGGCGCACGCGGAACTCCAGCACGTGTCCGGCGTCTCATGGCGCGGCCGGCACGGCGTGCCGGTCGTCGGCAAAGGGCGGCCAGTGTGACAGGTCAAGCGCCGGCATGCGTGCAAGGAAGGTGGACAATGGCGGGTATTCTTTGAAGGAGTGATGGGATGAATTTCAGAAAGCTTGCGGTTGCGGTCTGCGTCTGTCTCGGCGCCATCGCGTCAGCGCACGCACAAAAAGTCAGGCTCTCCACCAGTGCAGGCGACATCGTCGTGCAGCTCGATGCGCAGAAGGCACCCAAGACCGTGGCCAACTTCGTCCAGTACGTGAAGGACGGCCAGTACACCGGAACCATCTTCCACCGCGTGATCGGCAACTTCATGATTCAAGGTGGGGGCTTCACACCCGACATGACGGAGAAGTCCACCCGTCCGCCCATCCCGCTCGAATCGCGTAACGGACTCAAGAATGACCGTGGCACCATTGCGATGGCGCGCACGGGCGACCCCAACTCCGCCACCGCCCAGTTTTTCATCAACGTCGTCGACAACGACATGCTCAACGCCGAGAACTCGGCCGACGGTAACGGCTACGCCGTGTTCGGCAAGGTGGTCCAAGGCATGGAGGTCGTCGACAAGATCCGCGCGGTCAAGACCACCCGCAAACCCCCGCACTCGGACGTACCGGCCGAGCCCATCACCATCAAGAAGGCCACGCTGGAGAAATAACACCATGACCCAACACGTTGAACTGCAAACCAACCACGGCACCATTCGCATCGAACTCGACGACGAGAAGGCGCCCAACACCGTCCGCAACTTCATCTCCTACGTGGAGAAGGGCCACTACGACGGCACCGTGTTCCACCGGGTCATCAAAGGGTTCATGATCCAGGGCGGCGGTTTTGCTCCCGGCATGAGCCAAAAGCCCACCGACGCGCCCATCCAGAACGAAGCGTCCAACGGCCTGAAGAACGCTCACTATTCGTTGGCGATGGCCCGCACCAGCGCGCCGCATTCGGCGACGGCGCAGTTCTTCATCAACACCACCAACAACGGGTTCCTCGACTTCAAGTCTGAAACGCCGCAAGGCTGGGGTTACGCGGTGTTCGGCAAGGTCGTGGCGGGCACCGAAGTGGTCGACGCCATCGAGGGCGTGAAGACCAGCCGCAAGAGCGGCCATGATGACGTGCCCGTCGAAGACGTGATCATCCAGAGCGCCAAGGTGGTCTGACTGGACGATACCGCGCCGTGAACACCGATACCCGGCCCTCCCCGGCCCTCTCCATGCCTGCTGCGACGGCCGCCGAATGGGTCGTGCCGGCGCACTGGAAGGCGATCGATTTCATTTCCGATCTGCACTTGGGCGATGACACGCCATGCACGTTCGACGCCTGGTGCGCTCACCTGCTGCACACGACGGCCGATGCCGTGGTGATGCTGGGCGACTGGTTCGAGATGTGGGTCGGCGATGACTTGCGGACGCAGGGGCTGGCGGCGCGGTGCGTCGACGTGCTCGTGCAGGTGTCCGGGCATCGCACGGTGGCCTTCATGAGCGGCAACCGTGATTTCCTGATCGGTGCTGACATGCTGGCCGCCTGCAAGCTCAAGGGTCTTGACGATCCGACGGTGATGGTGGGTTTCGGCGAGCGGCTGCTGGTGACGCACGGCGATGCGCTTTGCCTCTCCGATGTGCCGTACCAGCAGTTCCGTGCCATGGTGCGCAACCCGGCTTGGCAAAAGCAGGCCCTGTCCCTGCCGCAGGCTGAGCGCCTGCGCATCGGTGCGCAAATGCGGCACCAGAGCGAACAGCAGAAGAACGGCCGCTCAGCGCCGGCGGACTGGGCCGATGTGGACTTTCCTGCCGCGGTCGCCTGGCTCGAGGCCGCTCGATCGACCACGATGATCCACGGCCATACGCATCGTCCCGGCACGCAGACCATGGCACCGGGCTATGTCAGGCATGTGTTGTCCGACTGGGACCTGGACCACGCCCCGTACCGGGCCGAGGTGTTGCGCTGGACCGCCGCCGGCCTGCACCGCGTGGCACCGGCCGACACCCGGACGTGACACGATGACCAAGTGGTGGGCCAGCCTTCAGCGCTGGCGCGACCAGCGTACGCTCAACCGGCGCCCGATCCCCGATGACATTTGGGCGTTGACCCTCGCCCGCTACCCGTTCCTCTCGCTCCCGGAGCCATCGGACGCTGCACGGCTGCGCGAGCTCGCCACGCTGTTCCTGGCGCGCAAGGAGTTTCACGGGACCGATGGCTTCATTGTCACCGATGCGATGGCTGTGGCCATCGCCGCCCAAGCCTGCCTGCCGGTCCTGCATCTGGGCTTGGCACCCTATGACAGTTTCGTGGGCATCGTCGTGCATGCCGGCGAGGTCGTGGCGCTTCGGGAGGCAGAGGACGAGGACGGTGTGGTTCACCGCTACGAGGAGCAACTCACCGGCGAAGCCATGGAGGGCGGCCCCTTGATGCTGTCCTGGCAGGACGTCGAAGAAGCCGGCGAAACCGCCGAATGGGGCTACAACGTCGTGGTTCACGAATTCGCCCATGTGCTCGACATGGGGGACGGTCAATCGGATGGCATCCCGCTGCTGCACGACAGGGCGTTGCACGAGCGCTGGCAGGAGACGTTCTCGGCGGCCTACGAGACCTTTTGCAACGAGGTCGATGAGGGCCTCGAAACGGTGCTTGATCCTTACGCGGCCGAAACGCCCGCAGAATTCTTCGCGGTGGCGTGTGAGGTGTTCTTCGTGGCCCCGCATGCATTGCTGCAGAGCCAGCCGCAGGTGTATGCGCTGCTTCGCACTTATTTTCAGCAAGACCCGGCCGTGCGTTCGCCTGCCTGAGCGCGCCGCGCCGTTCATCCGCCCCAGGCCCTGAATGAAAAAAAGACCACGGGCCCCGAGGCCTCGTGGTCGCTTGCTCGATCGTTGAGATCAGGCGGTGGCCGGCTCTGCCTTCGGTTTATCGCTCTTGCGTGGCGGCTGGATGTCGAGCACCGTCTTGCCGTCGGCATCGACGTCCACCGACAGGCGGCCACCATCTACCAAGCTGCCGAAGAGCAGCTCGTCTGCGAGCGCACGCCGGATGGTGTCCTGGATCAGCCGCTGCATCGGACGCGCACCCATCAGCGGATCGAAGCCGTTCTTCGCGAGCAGCTTGCGCAGTGCGTCGGTGAACGTGACCTCGACCTTCTTCTCCGACAGCTGGCTTTCGAGCTGCAGCAGGAACTTGTCCACCACGCGCATGATGATTTCCTCATCGAGCGCACGGAAGCTGACGATGGCATCGAGGCGGTTGCGGAACTCCGGCGTGAACAAGCGCTTGATGTCGGCCATTTCGTCGCCAGACTCCCGCGCGTTGGTGAAACCGATGGTCGCCTTGTTCATGATCTCGGCACCCGCGTTCGTCGTCATGATGATGATGACGTTGCGGAAGTCGGCCTTGCGTCCGTTGTTGTCGGTCAGCGAGCCATGGTCCATCACCTGCAGCAGCACGTTGAAGACATCGGGGTGGGCCTTCTCGATCTCATCGAGCAGCAACACCGCGTGCGGCTTCTTCGTGATGGCTTCGGTCAGCAGCCCGCCCTGGTCGAATCCGACGTAGCCCGGAGGCGCGCCAATCAGGCGGCTGACGGCATGGCGCTCCATGTACTCGCTCATGTCGAAGCGAATCAGGTCGATGCCAAGGATGAACGCCAGTTGCTTGGCCACTTCGGTTTTTCCGACGCCGGTGGGGCCGCTGAACAGGAAGGAGCCGATGGGCTTGTCGGGCTTGCCGAGGCCCGACCGCGCCATCTTGATGGCGGCGGCCAGCGCATCGATCGCCGGCTCCTGGCCGAACACGACGCTCTTGAGATCGCGATCGAGCGTCTTGAGCTTGGAGCGGTCATCGGTAGACACGCTGGCGGGCGGGATGCGCGCGATCTTCGCAACGATGTCCTCCACCTCGTTGCGCGTGATGGTCTTCTTCTGCTTGCTCTTGGGCAGGATGCGTTGTGCAGCGCCCGCCTCGTCGATCACATCGATCGCCTTGTCGGGCAGGTGGCGGTCGTTGATGAACTTGGCCGACAATTCGGCCGCGGCCTGCAACGCGCCGAGCGCGTACTTCACGCTGTGATGTTCCTCAAAACGGGACTTCAGCCCCTTGAGGATCTCGACCGTCTGCTCCACGGATGGCTCGACCACATCGACCTTCTGGAAGCGCCGCGAGAGCGCCGCATCCTTCTCGAAAATACCGCGGTACTCGGTGAAGGTGGTGGCACCGATGCACTTCATGGACCCGGAGCTGAGTGCTGGCTTGAGCAGGTTGCTCGCGTCCAGCGTGCCGCCGGACGCGGCGCCCGCGCCAATCAGTGTGTGGATCTCGTCGATGAACAGCACGGCGTTCGGCTGGTCTTTCAGGTGCTTGAGCACGCTCTTGAGGCGTTGCTCGAAATCACCCCGGTACTTGGTGCCGGCGAGCAGCGCGCCCATGTCGAGCGAATACACCTGCGCATCGGCAAGAATTTCGGGCACATCGTTTTGCGTGATGCGCCATGCGAGCCCTTCGGCGATGGCCGTCTTGCCCACACCGGCTTCACCGACCAGCAACGGGTTGTTCTTGCGCCTGCGGCACAGAATCTGGATCACGCGCTCCACTTCGTGTTCGCGGCCGATGAGCGGGTCGATCTTGCCGTCCCTGGCAAGCTGATTCAGGTTCTGCGTGAACTGATCGAGCGGAGAGCCCTTCGCTTCGCCTTCATCCTTCTCGCCTTCCTGGCCGGCGCTGTCGCTGGCCTTGGGCGACTCGGGCGGATCGGACTTCTTGATGCCATGCGCGATGAAGTTGACGACGTCAAGGCGAGTGACGCCCTGCTGATGCAGGTAGTACACCGCGTGCGAATCCTTCTCTCCGAAGATGGCGACGAGCACGTTGGCGCCCGTCACTTCCTTCTTGCCGCTGCCAGTGGACTGCACGTGCATGATGGCGCGCTGGATCACGCGCTGAAAGCCGAGCGTGGGCTGCGTATCCACCTCTTCGGCGCCACCGACCGTGGGCGTGTTTTCCTTGATGAACTGGGCCAGGCTCTTGCGCAACTCATCGATGCTTGCAGAGCACGCGCGCAGCACTTCAGCGGCCGACGGGTTGTCCAACAGCGCCATCAACAGGTGTTCCACCGTGATGAATTCGTGGCGCTGCTGGCGCGCCTCGACGAACGCCATGTGCAGACTGACTTCAAGCTCTTGCGCGATCATGCGGCCTCCATAATGCATTGCAAAGGGTGTCCGCCGCGACGTGCGGCGGTTGCCACCAATTCGACCTTCGTTGCTGCCACGTCCTTCGTGTACACACCGCACACGCCCCGGCCCTCCTTGTGGACCTTGAGCATGATCTGTGTGGCCGTCTCCAGATCTCGTTTGAAGTATTCCTGCAGGACCATCACGACGAATTCCATCGGCGTGTAGTCATCATTGAGCAGCACCACCTGGTACATGCGAGGCGGCTCCGTCTTGGCGGCCTGACGCTCGGCGACGACAGCCCCCTGCCCGTCTTCGGGCAGCGCTGGCTTTGGCGTCTGTGGGGGGATCGGCTTTTCCTCTGGCATGGAGTGATTCTATCGAGTCGGCTCGCCACCGTTGATCTTAGGGATGGATATTGCGCCGAAGCGCGCTCACTCAACCCCGGAAATGGGACTCCCCTGACATTTATTTTGAGGCACCCGGTTTCCCCCTCCCACCCCCTAGCGTGGTATTGACAAGGCAGCCATCGCAAACCGAGAATTTGTGCACAACAAGGGATCGGGAGAACCCAGAATGACTGTAGGTACTGTGAAATGGTTCAATGACGCCAAAGGCTTTGGCTTCATCGAACCCCAAGGCGGTGGCGACGACGTGTTCGCCCATTTTTCTGCCATCCAGATGGAAGGGTTCCGCACCCTCCAGCAGGGCGAGCAGGTCGCGTATGAGCTGGTCCAGGGCCCCAAGGGACGCCTGGCACAGAACATCCGCCCACTGCGTACCCCCGACAGCGGACCAGCCCCCCTCGAAGAATCGGCCGATGAAGGCGCGAACTCGGTGGTGGGCGCGCTTGCCGCGTCGCCCTGACTGCGCGCCGGTGCCCCCGCGCCGTTCTCGGCGTCATCCGGGACGGCCAGACCGCCAAACGGTGAGCAGCGAGGGCTTGGAAACAAGGCTCCCTGCGTATGCCACCTTGTGATGCCTCTTTGTCCGGCAAGACAAGCCGTTGCCGCGAGGGAACGCGCCCGTCCTTCGGTTTCAGGCGCAGAGCCCCTCGACAGGCGCCGTTCGTCGATCGGGGCTCGCGAGCGAACATCACTGGTACTGGTCCTTCGCTGTCAAAGGCATGCCGGAAGCCAGTGCCGGAACGGCGCTGCCTGTTGATTGTTGAATGGGTGCGCTTGAGCTCCGAGGCACGCAGGATCGACCGGGTGGATGCAGTCCTGCCCTCACACTGATTGCACTCGGTGCCCCCCGAACCTGGGACTCCCCCAGCGGTTCCCGGCAGCCTGACCGAGGCGCCGCCCTCGCCCCCATGAAATCGCAGGGCCATCCATCTTGTGCCGTGGCGCTCGGCGGGATATCTTCGAAGAGGTGGCAACGAAGCCCGCGACGAGAGAACTTGCGACATGGACGATCATCTTGCGCAATCCGAGTCCAAGGCGACGATTCTGATCGTCGATGACATGCCCGCCAACCTGGAGGTGATGACCAACCACCTGGAGCGCCAGGGCTACCGGGCGGTGGTTGCACTCAGCGGCGACGAGGGCCTGGAGCGCGCCGAGTTCGTTCATCCCGATCTCATTCTGCTCGACGTGATGATGCCGGGACTCGACGGCTTTGAAACCTGTCGACGGTTGAAGGCGAACCCGCGCACCCGGGACATTCCGGTGATCTTCATGACCGCGTTGACCGATACGGCGGACAAGCTGGCGGGCTTTGCTGCGGGCGCGGTCGACTACGTCACGAAGCCCTTGAATGGGGCCGAGGTTCTGGCACGGATCGACAGCCACGTGACGCTGTATGCCCTGCGCAGGCAGCTGGCCGAGCAGAATGACCAGTTGCAGCAGGAAATCGTGGCGCGCGCGGCGACGCAGGCCGCGCTGGAGCGCTCGAACGCCGAGTTCGAGCAATTGGCGTATGTCGCCTCGCACGACATGCAGGAGCCGTTGCGCATGATCGCCAGCTACCTGCAGCTGTTGGCGCGGCGCTACCAAGGCCGCCTGGACGCGGACGCTGACGAATTCATTGGTTATGCGGTCGATGGTGCCAAACGCATGCAGGCTCTGATCAACGATCTGCTGGCCCTGTCGAGGCTGGGCACCAAGGCCAAGCCCTTTGCGCCCACTGATTGCAATCGGGTCGTGCAGACCGCCCTCTCCGATCTGGTCGTCGCCATTGAGGAAAGCGGCGCGACGGTGAACGTGAGCAAGCTGCCCACGGTGATGGGCGACGAAACGCAGTTGCTTCAGTTGTTCCGCAACCTGCTGTCCAACGCCATCAAGTTTCACGGGGAAGCGCAGCCCATCGTGCAGTTGAGCGCCGAAGCGCTGGACGCCGAATGGAAGTTCTCCGTGCAAGACAACGGCATTGGCATCGCGAGCGAGTACTTCGAACGCATTTTCATCTTGTTCCAGCGCCTGCACGGTCGCAGCCAGTACCCGGGCACGGGCATCGGCCTGGCCATTTGCAAGAAGATCGTGGAGCGGCACGGCGGGCACTTCGAGCTGCAATCGCAACCCGGTCAAGGCTCCACCTTCAGCTTCACGCTCCCCAGAACGTAACGGGTTGTGACAAATCCGGTTCAAAGGCGCAACATGGGCGCTGTCGGCCGGGACGGTTGCCCGAAAGTCATGTGCCTGGAGAGAGCCCATCATGAACACGTTGCGGTGGTTGTCGTGCTGCGCGTTGTCGATCATGTGCGGGCTGTCGGTCGCAGGCGACATGTCGGGCGATGCGCCTCGCAAGCCCAAAGGAGTTGAAGCCACCCAGGTGCAGCGGGGAAATTGGGTGCCACCCGGGGGGGCACTGCCCTGCAAGTCGGGCCAGTGCTCTTTCGCCGGCCAGCACGTGCTCAATTGGGATCCAGGCAAAGGCGCCAGGCCGCTGGCGATCAGCCTGAACGCCGGTTGGGACGCTGCCGACAGTCGTGACTACCTGCAGGCCTGTTACGACAGCTTCAGCAGCGAGCAGCAGTTGCCCTGTCTGCGCATTCCGGGAGCCAACCGTTATTTGCAGGCTCTGGGCCGACACCTCGCGGAGGCCGCCAGCGTTCTGGTGACACCCGGGGCGGCGCTGAAGGCCGCGGCGGTCGATTTCGAGGAGACCACGATCCGCCTGGGGCTGGAGCGCCAGAAGCGTGCCGATCGGGCATCGATGGGGCTTTAGGTGGCTTTGCTGGTACCACGGTAGCAAGATGCGTTGCAGCCAGGAAGGAGCGACTATGGACAAGCCGAGGATATGGCACCGGACATCGATCATCACGGCGTTCACGCTTGCCGCGCTCGCCGCCTCTGCGCAGCCGGTGAAGCCGCCGCCCGTGGAGGCCTACAAGCCCTCCGTGGTCAAGGTGAGCGAGATCGTTCCGCCCCGGGTGGTCTCGCCCTGCCAGCCTGGCAGTTGTCCGTTCGCAGGGCAGACCGTGACGGTGCTGATGATCCGGGAAAAAAACGCCGGTTCCCTGGGCGAGTTGAAGGAGGAGTTCGAGGCGGCGACCGGTGCCAAGCTGAACCTCATGCAGTTTCAGCATCAGGATCTCTTCCCGAATTTCATATCCGATTTGACGAACCGTGTCGGCAAGTACGACGCGGCGTACATCGGCGCCTGGTGGCTGGGTGAGCTGGTCGCTGGTGACTACCTCATTTCCTACGACAAGTACTACAACGATCCCCGGTTTCCGAAATGGAACATCGACGACGTGCTGCCCGCGCCCCGGCGTCTTCTCAGCTATGGGGGCAAGAAGTACATGGTCGCCAATGACCACGACGGACAGGTGATGTACTACCGGCGGGACCTGCTGGCCGACCCCCAGCACCGTGCGGCGTTCCAGCAGAAGTACGGGCGTGCGCTCGAGGTGCCGACCACCTGGGCAGAGTTCCGCGACGTGGCCGAGTACTTCAACGGCAAGGACCTCAATGGGGACGGCGTGCCCGATCATGGGCTCTCCATGCACCTGAAGGTCGGCGCGCAGGGCATGTTCCATTTCATGTCGTTCTCGGCGCCCTTCGTGATCGGCTCGGAGAATCCGAACCTTTACTGGTTCGATCCACAGACCATGAAACCGCTCATCGAAAGCCCGGGTCATGTGCGGGCACTCAAGGCGCTGGTCGATCTGGTGCAGTTCGGGCCGAAGGACATGCTTTCCTGGGACCTCGGCAGAAGCTGGGACTACTTTCTCGCCGGACGGGCGGCGCTCACCTTCACTTGGGGGGACCTGGGCGCACTGGCGCAGGATGAAGGCAGCAGGGTCAAAGGAAAGACAGGCACCGCCCCGATTCCCGGGACCCATGAGTACTACAACCTGGCCCAGGGAGCGTGGGTCAGGACGGACAAACCGAACCGGGTTGGCAACACGACGGGCGGTTCATGGTCGGGTGTGATCTCGAAGTTTTCCAAGTCGCCGGAGGCGACGTACTACCTGTTCGCCTTGATGGCAACGAAGGAGAAATCGCAGGTCTACGCCGTGCGTGGCTGGGATGGCATCGACCCCGGGCGCAGCTACCACTTGTTGCCGCCCGCAGGCACGGCGCAGATCGACATGTACCTCAAGGGCGGATGGAACGAGGCCGACGTGAGGGACTACCTGCGCGCCTACGGCGACAATTTCAGCAACCCGCTGCAGTTTCCCTACCTGCGCATTCCCGGTGCCTACAGCTACTGGCAGGCGCTCGACGTTCACCTGGCCGAAGCTGCGGCGGGCCAACTCACCCCGGAAGCGGCGCTGAAGGCCACGGCGGTTGACTTCGAGGAAATCACGATTCGCCTCGGACGCGAACAGCAGCGGCGATCGTATCGGGCTTCGCTCGGTCTGCAACGATGAGGAGGCCGCCGGGCTTCCGTTCCTTGGGCATCGGCGGCAAGCTGACGCTCGGCTTTGGCGTCCTCGCGGGCGTCACCCTGTTCATCGTCGGGCTCGCCTGGATCGCCGGATACCGCGTCACGGGCGACATTGACATGACCGAACGTGTGCGCCAGCCGGCATCGCTTGCATCCATCCAGGCACAAGCGAGCCTGCTGCGGATGCAACTGCACGTGCGGGGCTACCTGGTGCTCGGTGATCCGCAGGACATCGAACAGTACAAGGCGGCACGCCAGGCGTTCGAGGGGAGCCTGGCCGCGCTGCAGGTGATGTCCCGGCGTTGGCCCGAGGCGGAGGCCGCCGCGGTGAAGGAGCTGACCGACAACTATCGGCATTGGGTCGAGCTTCCGGAGCAGTTGTTCGAGCTGCACAACAATCCCTTGAAGAATCGTCCGGCATTGAGACTTGCGCGCGTGGAAGTGCAGGCGCGGCTTGTGCAAATACTCGATTCGACTGGACGCATCATCGATCTGCAGAGGTTGCGCCCTGACAGCGCGCCCAACCAAGCGCTGTTGACCGATCTGCTGCGGTTCCAGACGTCCTTCGACGCCATGGCCACGAACCTGATGGCCTTTGGCACGTCGGGCGAACTCAACTTCAAGCTGGCTTATGGCCCTCAGCTGGCGACCAACGCCGCCGTGTGGAACATGCTGCTGAACAAGCGGAAGCTGCTCAGCTCCGAGCAACGCAGCTTGTTCGAGGTGGTGGCCCGAAATCGGGCGGAGATCGCGCAACTGGCGCTCGAGATCGTCGGCATCCTCAACAGCGAGCATGCCTACGAAGACCTGTATCTGTATCGCACCGAGGTGGCCCCCCAGGCGGAAGCGTTGTTGGAGGGTCTGGCCCGGTTGACCACCCTGCAACAGACGCAACTTGGCAACAGCCTGGCCCGTGCGCGGATGAGCTTGACGGATGCCCGGCTGGCAGCAGGCGCCGGCGGCCTGCTCGCGATCACCATCGCGGTGGCCCTGGCTTACGCGTTTCGCCGCAGCATCGTCGCACCGCTGCACCGGTTGACCGGCGTGGCCGAGCGAGTGGCGGCCGGGAATCTGTCTGCCCGCGCACCCGTGGAATCGGGCGATGAGATCGGCGTGCTGGCCACCACCATCAACACCATGACGCAGCGGCTCGCCGCCACGATCGCTCACCTGGAGGCGGTGTTCGCCGAGGCGCAGCGGGCCAAAGGCGCCGCCGAGGTGGCCAACCGGGCCAAGAGCACATTCCTGGCCAACATGAGCCACGAGCTGCGTACGCCACTGAATGCGGTGCTAGGCTATGCGCAGATCCTGCAACGGGAACCGAACCTGACCCCACGCCAGGCCTCGGGCCTGGAGACCATACGTCGCGGCGGAGAACATCTGCTCGCGCTGATCAACGATGTGCTCGATCTCGCCCGTGTCGAGGCCGGGAAGGTGGAGCTTTTCCTGGAGGCCGTGGACCTCGTGCGGCTGCTGCGTCAGATCGACAGCATCATCCAGGTCAATGCCGAACAAAAAGGCTTGCACTACGTCTGCGAGCTGGCACCGGAGGTGCCGACGGTCGTGCGCGCCGATGGCAAGCGGCTGGAACAGGTGTTGCTCAACCTGCTCGGCAATTCCGTGAAGTTCACCGAGCGCGGGCAGATCACGCTGCGGGTGGAGCGCCTGCCCTTTCCCGACGCCGGAATGGCGCGGCTGCGCTTTGCCGTGGCCGACACAGGCATCGGCATCGTGCCGGAACAACTCCCATTGCTGTTTCGCCCGTTCGAGCAAGCGCGTGAAACGCAGAGACAGTACGGGGGCACGGGACTGGGCCTTGCCATCAGCCAGCAACTCGTGGGCCTGATGGGTGGGCGCATCGAGGTGGAAAGCACGCCCGGGCGCGGCAGCTTGTTCCAGTTCGAGTTGACGGTGCCGCTCGCGGAGATCGAGGTCTTGTCGCAGGCGCCTGCCCCGGCCGTTCGTATTGTCAGCGGCTATCAAGGCCCGCGGCGCAAGATACTTGTCATCGATGATGTGGCGGCCAACCGGTCCAGCCTGATCGACTTCCTCGCTCCGCTGGGTTTCGAGATGCATGCGGCAGACAACGGCGAGACCGGATTGCAGCAGGCCCGGGCCGTGACACCGGACCTGATCCTGATGGACATCGTGATGCCGGTGATGAACGGGTTGGAAGCCACTCGGCAACTGCGCGCCCATCCGACATTGAGGGACATCCCCATCGTTGCCCTTTCTGCCAGCGCAGCCCCCGCGGACAAGCAGGAATGCCTGGCCTGCGGTGCCAATGCCTTCCTGTCAAAACCGATCGATCTGGAGGCCTTGCTGGCGCAAATCGGTCACCTTCTGAAGTTGCAATGGACACGCACGGCACCTGCAGCGGCGCGCAGCGATGCGGCCCCTGTTCAGCCGCCGCTGGTGGTGCCTCCCGCCGATGAACTCGAGCTGCTCTATGAGTTGGCGAGGATCGGCAACATGCGAACCATCAGCATGCGCGCCGAATACCTTGCCACGCTCGATGCGGCCTACGCGCCTTTCGCAAAGAAGCTTTGCCACATGGCCGATCGATTCCAGTCGCGGGCCATCCTCGAATGGGTGGTCGAGCTCCGAAATGCCGCAATTTTGCCCACACAGCATCCGACCGCAGGTCTATAGTCGAACGACGGGCACCGCTGGGAACAAGGGACCGCATCGTGGACGTTCAACGCGCATTCAGAGCCATCGAAATCCTCCTGGTGGAAGACAACCCGGGAGACGTGCGCCTCACGCGTGAAGCCTTGAGGGGCAGCAAGGTCCTGAACCACCTGAACGTGGTCGAAGATGGCGTGGCAGCGCTGGACTACCTGCACAAGATCGCGCCCTATGAAAACGTCGCGCGTCCCGACATCATCCTTCTCGATCTGAACCTGCCCAAGAAGGACGGCCGCGAGGTACTGGGGACGATCAAGGCGTCGCCCTTGCTCAAGACCATTCCCGTGGTGATCCTGACCACCTCGCAAGCCGAAGAAGACGTGCTGCGGGCCTACCACCTGAACGCCAATTGCTACGTGTCCAAGCCAGTGGACTTCGATCAGTTCATGCGCATCGTGCAGACGATCGAAGAGTTCTGGCTCACCGTCGTGACCCTGCCTCCAAAATGATGCATTCCCCCATCACGGTCTTGTTGATCGAAGACAACCCGGCCGACGCCCGGCTGATCGAAATCATGCTGGCCGAGGCCAAGGCCCTGAGTTACCGGTTCAGCTGGGTCGGCTCATTGACCGAAGGCATCGAGCGGCTGCGCACCGAGCACATCGATGTCGTCCTGCTCGACCTCGGCCTGCCGGAGAGCACCGGCCTGGACACCTTGCACCGGCTGCGCGACAGCATTCGAGTGCCCACCCTCGTGGTGTTGAGCGGCCTGACCGACGAAAGCGTCGCCGTGCAGGCGCTTCAGCTGGGGGCGCAAGACTATCTGGTCAAGGGGCAGGTCGACAGTGCCTTGCTGATTCGCGCCATTCGCTATGCGATCGGGCGCTACCAGTCCGAGGAAGCGCTGCGCCTTGCACACGCCGACCTGGAAGAGCGGGTGGCCGAGCGCACCGCCGAACTGGCGCACGCAATCGATGCCCTGCATGCCGAAATCAACGAGCGAAAACGCGCGGAAGAGGAATTGCGCAGTCACCGCGATCACCTCGAAGACCTCATCAAGGAACGAACCGTCGAATTGCACACGGCCAAGGAGCGCGCCGAGGTGGCCAACCAGGCCAAGAGCGCGTTCCTTGCGAACATGAGCCACGACCTGCGCACCCCGCTCAATGGGGTGCTCGGTTTCGCGCAGATCCTGCAGATGGACAAGACCCTGACGCCGCGCCAGCTGAGCGGCATCCAGGCCATCAGACAAGGCGGCGAGCATCTGCTGACGCTCATCAACGACATCCTCGATCTCGCGAAGATCGAGGCCGGCAAGTTCGACATCCTCGTTGTCGACGTTGACCTGAACAAGTTCTTCAGCGTCATCGCGAGCATCATTCGGGTCAAGGCAGAGCAGAAGCCGGGCCTTCTGTTCATCTGCGACCTCTCGCCCGATCTGCCGGAAGCGATCCGGGCCGATGAACGGCGGCTTCGCCAGGTGGTGCTCAACCTCCTCGACAACGCGGTCAAGTTCACCGAGCGGGGGCGCGTCACGCTGCGTGCCCGTTTCAAACCCACTTCACGCCTGTGCATCGAGGTGGCCGATACCGGGCCGGGATTGAGCGAACAGCAGCTGGCTCGTCTCTTCCAGCCCTTCGAGCAGCTCGGAGACATGCACCAGCGCAGTGGCGGCACCGGACTCGGTCTTGCGATCAGCCGCCAGCTGGTGGGGCTGATGGGCGGCGAGATCCAGGTCAGCAGCCAGGTGGGCGAAGGCACCCGATTCTGGTTCGAGGTCGACGTGATCACGACGCGGCGTGCGATGCCCCGAGTGTCGCCCGAACGGGTGGTGACGGGGTACCGCGGTCCGAAAAGAAAGGTGCTGGTGGTCGATGACGTGCCGGAGAACCGCGCGGTCATCGTCAGCATGCTCGAGCCGCTTGGCTTCGAGTTGTTCCAGGCGGCCTCGGGTCATGAAGGCCTTTGCCTGGCCCAGGCGCTGGCGCCGGATCTGATCCTGATGGACATCGTGATGCCCGACATCGGCGGACTGGAGGTCATCCGCCGCCTGCGGGAGATCCCGTCCTGCAGGGGCGTGGCCATCATCGCGGTGTCGGCCAGTGCGGGCGCCGATGTCCAGGGCGATGCCGTCGCTGCCGGCGCCAATGCCTTCGTCGCCAAACCGGTGGACATGAGGCTCTTGATGCAGCACACGGCGACACTGCTGGACCTGGACTGGATCGAGCGGGCGGACGACTCCGCCAGGAACGCCGGCCAGGCTGCGGCGTAGCCCGCCGGCCAACTTCGCCGGGGCGGCCCGCGTCGGGCCAGGCCCCGGAGAATCGATATCATTCGCATTACAATGCCGCGGCTCCCCCGCTGCGGACCTTCGCTGCCCGCTTCGCGGGCCTGCGTCGGAAGCAGCCTGCGCGGCGCTTCGTGATGAACCGGTCCATCCGCTCGTCGGAAGGCCGCAGCCAGACCCCCTCTTTCGCTTGAATCTTTCCTGGATCGGCGTGTCTGCGCCGTACAAGAACAACGGAATTCCTGCACATGCTTCGCTTGTCTGACCCCGCTTTGCGCCGTCCGCGCCTCACACGCACCGCCTTGGCCCTTGCCGCACTGGGCACCCTGCTGGAGCTTGCCGCCCAGCCCGTCGCCGCGGCCGAGACGGCCGCCGCACTTGACGCCACCGCGGCCCCAACGGCTGGCTCCGCCGCAGCTCCGGCCCCCGCGCAAGCTTCCGACAGCGTGCTGCCTGCCGTTCAGGTCGTCGGCCGCCGGCAATCGGGCCAATACCACGGCCGCCAATCCGAAGGTGCCACGAAGACCGACACGCCGGTGATCGAAGTGCCGCAGGCCGTGCGCGTGGTGACCCGCCAACTGGTGGACGACCTCGGCGCCCTGCGCCTGGACGACGTGCTGGACTATGTGGCCGGTGTCTCCCGCCAGAACAACTTCGGCGGCACATGGGACAACATCGCCATGCGAGGCTTTGCCGGACATGAAGACACCGGCATGAGCCTGCTTCGCAACGGCATGCCATCGAATCGCGGCTTCAACGCGCCGCGTGACACCGCCAACGTCGAGCGCATCGAATTCCTCAAGGGCACGATGGGCGCGCTGTACGGCAGCAGCGAGCCCGGTGGCACGGTCAACATCGTGACCAAGCAGCCCAGGTTCACTGCCGGCCATTCGGTCGAAACCTATTACGGCAGCCACGACTACAAGCGCGTGGCACTGGACACCACCGGCCCCATCAACGGCAGCGCGAGCAGGCCCGCCACGCTGGCCTACCGGTTGAACCTCTCCGCCGAAGACAAGGACAGTTTCCGGGACCATGTGCACAGCCGCCGCGAACTCGTGGCGCCTGCATTGACCTGGAAGATTGCGCCCACCACCGTGGTGCGCTATGACGGCGAATGGTTGCGCCAAAGCGCCCCGCTGGACCGGGGCGTCGTGGCTCCGAACGGCCAGGTCGGAGCGGTGCCAATCTCTCGCTTCTATGGCGAGCCCGCCGACGGCGACATCACCATTGACAACCAGACGCACCAGTTGTTCCTTGAGCAGGCGCTGGCGCCCGACTGGCAATTGCGCGCCGGGCTGCAGTACAAGCGCGGCACGCTCGAGGGCCTGGCCAGCGAACCTCATCAATACGGCCCTGGTTTCACGAATTGCAGCACGTCGTGGGAAACCACAGGCTTGCTGTGCCGGCGCCTGCGCGAGCGCGACTTCGCATCTCATGAGACCTCGATGCAGGTCGATGTGCTGGGCAAGCTGGACACGGCAGGGCTGAAGCACGATCTGCTGCTGGGGATGGAAGCAGCCCGCTACACCATCGACCAGCGGATGAGGCAGCAGAGCCCCGCGGCCTTCTCTACCTACGGCATCGATGTGTACAACCCGGTCTACGGCGCAGCTCGTCCGGAGCTGTCCGTGACGGCCATGGACCGCACGCTCAAGGACCGCACCAGCGCGGTCTACGCGCAGGACCAGATCAGCCTGACGCCCGAATGGAAGTTGCTCGCGGGCGTGCGGCATGACCGCTACGACGGACGCATTGACGACCGGAACATGGGCGTGACGGAGCAGGACGCGAGCGCCACGTCGCCGCGGCTGGGCCTGACGTGGCTGCCGAAGTCGAATCTCTCCTTCTACGCGAGCCTGGGCCGCTCGTTCCGCCCGCAGACCAACACCAACGCCGCAGGAGAGACGCTGGCGCCGGAAGTGGGCAAGTCCCATGAGCTCGGTACCAAGTGGCAGAGCGAGGACGGCCGCCTCGGCGGCGGCATCGCGTTGTTCGACATCAGCAAGCGCAACACGACCAAATACGATGAAAACGGCACCTACCTCGTCCCGGTGCCCGGCGAGGTGCGGAACAAGGGGCTGGAGGCGGAACTGTCAGGATGGGTGGCGCGCGGCTGGCGCGTCGCGCTGAGCTATGCCTACCTGGACACCGATCCGACCATCACGCAATTCGCCCGGCACAATGGCAGCGCGTTCGTCGTGCATGAAATGTCGGTGGGCGACGGTCTGCTTGGCATCGGCGGCGGCGTCACCTATGTCGGACCGCGCACCGGTGACACGCAAGAACCCTCGCTCCCCTCGTACACGGTGGCCAAGCTCACTGGCTACTGGAATGCCACGAGAAACTGGCGGGTCTCTCTGGACGTGGACAACGTGTTCAACCGCACCTATTACACGAGCGCCTACAACAGCGTCTGGGTCACCCCCGGCAATCCGCGGCAGTTCACGCTCGGCGCGCAGTACAAGTTCTGACCCTTGGAGACGTCACACATGAAGAAGCTTTCCACCTCGCTTGCCGCCACGCTGATGGCCGCTTTTTCGCTCCAGGCCCTGCCCAGCCAGGCCCACGGCATCTGGTTCGCACAGCGCGCCGAGCAACTCGCCCTGGTCTATGGTGATGGATCCGAGGATCTGGATGCCGTCAAGCGCATGCCGAAGATCACCTCGGTGGGCGGCTTCAGCGCCGACGGCAAACCTGTGCAGGTCAAGCTGGAACCGGAGGGCCGGCTGCCGATCGTCGATTTCGCGATCGCGAACAAGCCGGACGTCGTCACGGCCACGATGAACAATGGCCTGTGGTCCAAGGCACCCGATGGCAAATGGCACGGCAAAGGCAAGGACGAAGTGCCCGGCGCCACGATCAGCGGCCGTTACCTGAAGTACGCCACCCACCTGCTCACGCTGCCGGCCGGGGCGCGGGCGCCCGTGCCCGGGCTCGCCTTGCAGATCGTGCCTGTCGGCGAACGGTTTCCTCGGAACAAGGACGAGAACCTGACCGTGCAAGTGCTGTTCGAAGGCAAGCCGCTGGCTGGTGCCAAGGTGTGGCAGGACGTGGTCACGGACCCCGAGGGCACGCCGGTGGTCGCCGATCGGAACGGCCGCGCGACCCTGCGGGTTCGCAACCAGGGCCTCAACGTCGTCAAGGCCGAGCACGAATCGGCACCCATCGACCCGGGCAAGGCCAACATGACGCACCACTTCGCCACGCTGAGCTTCGCCCTCGAGCACGCACCCGAGTGAAGATGCGCGGCGGTTGAGCATTCAGCCGCCGCCCTCCGCGTCATCCATCGAGGGGACGCGCGCTCAGGCCAACACCGTCATGATCTCCATCTCGTACGGCGCAGATGCCGTACGCAGGAAGACAAGCACGCGGTGATGTCTGGGCCGCGCCCCGGGGACTGTTTCGCGATGGAGGGTGGCCCATGAAGGCTGAGATCTTGGTGAACAACAGCCGGGATGCGGGTGCCCGATATGTCGGCTGGTCACCCTCCCCCGCGCGCATCCGGCTGTCGGACTTGCGCGGCGTCACCCGAAGCGTCAAGGTCACGCTCAGGTCCGTCTCGGCACCCGGCGGCGGCCAACTGGTCTTCTACGCTGCACGGTCTTCGGCGCCAAGGGCCTCGCTGACCCTGGATCTGCCGTCCGACGGCAGCACGGTTTCATTTCAGGTGGCCGGCAGGTTCGGCAAGCCGAGCCGTGCCGATGGCGATGTGTCCATCGTGGTGAAGGCAGGCGCCGAGGAATTGGCGTCGGTGCCGGTCATGGTGCGCATCCGCAAGGACGCGACCACACTCACCGCCGCTGAACGGGACCGCTTCATCGATGCGTTTGCCCGATTGAATAACCGGGGCACGGGCCGCTTCGCCGATTTCCGGAACATGCACGTGACCGGCGCGGCTTCAGCCCAGGCGCACGGCAATCCTGGCTTCCTGTCCTGGCACCGCGCCTACCTGCTCGATCTGGAGCGCGAGCTGCAGGCCATCGACCCGAGCGTGGCCTTGCCCTACTGGCGTTTCGACAAGCCGGCCCCCTCGCTCTTCACACCCGAATTCCTCGGCGCATCCGATGCGCTGGGCACCGTGCAGTTCGGCCCGACCAATCCGCTGCAGTTCTGGTCCACCGATGGTGTGCAAGGCGTCAAACGCCGGCCGCTCTTCGATACGGCCACCGAGGGCGGCATCGATCTTTTGAGCGAGGCTCAAACCCTTGCGCTGGGGACCGATTTCATCGATTTCGAAACCCTCGAGGGCGACCCGCATGGATCGGCCCACGTCTCATTCGGTGGATCGATCTCGAGCATCGGAACAGCCGCGAAGGATCCGCTGTTCTTCCTGCTGCACGCCAACGTGGACCGGCTGTGGGCCAAGTGGCAGCGCAAGAACAACCGGTTCGATCCGGATGACGAGGCCTCTTACGACAATTCGCCCGGCCACCCGGTGGGACACAGGCTCGCCGACAGCATGTGGCCCTGGAACGGCGTGACGGGCGCCCCACGGCCGCTCGATGCGCCCGGCGGGGCGTTGGCGGGATCGCCGTGCACGACGTCGCCCGGGCCCCAGCCCCGCGTGATGGACTGCATCGACTATCAAGGCTCGGTCTCGCCCCAGGGCAGGCTGGGATTCGACTACGACGACGTGCGTTTCGCTTGAACAGGCCAGCCCAGGAGAACCGCCATGGCACCGTCATCCTCCAAGACCCCGCGCGGGCGCGGACCGACCGCTGACGCGGCCACGCTGGCTGCACATGCGGCCGTGCTGGCCGATGCGGGCAAGCCCGTCAAACAGCGCCTGGCCGCGCTGGCAGCGTTGGGTTGGGCCATCACGGACGAGCCGCAACGGCTGGCCGCCGTGCTCAAGCTGCTCACCGATCCGTCCGAGCCGATCCAGCTGCGGCTTGCCGCATTGGCGGTGCTCCAGTCGGCGACCTTCCATCCCGAGCGTTTCGAAAGAATAAGAGCCGACTATCTGAAGGCCTTGCGCAAGGTTTCATCTGACGACGATCTTGAACTGCGCCAGCGCGCCCTCGGCATGCTGGCGCGAGAACACGATCCCGCCACCCAGGAAAAGCTCATCGAAGGGCTCAGGGAGCCGGCCAAGGCGCTGGTGGCGCCGGAGAAGGCGCTTCAGCTGCTCGGCTACGACTTGCATTCGGACGCCTATCCGATCGCCCGCGCCATCGCCGAGGCGCCGCCCAACGAAATGGCACGGCGGGAGGCCTTGCGGCTGTTGGCCGCCGATGGGGCCTCGGCACAGCTCTTCGAGAACATCCTGATGGACAAGGGCGAATCGTGCGAGATCCGGCAACTGTCCGCCTCGGCCTTGCACAACCTGGCGCCGGAGCGGCTTCAGGCCTGTGCGCGCCAGATCACCATGGATTCGTCCGAGCCGAGTGACATCCGCTCGGTGGGCGTGACGGCGCTCACGCACTTCGGGGACGACGACACCATGCGGCAAGACGAAGTGCTCAATGCGTACCTCAAGCAGCTGGGCGACGGTTCGGAGGGCGAGGATCCTGGCCTTCAGACCGCGGCCCGTCAATACGTCGCCAAACGGTTGGCCTGAGCTCTCCCCGGAGGCACGATGGCCATCGACCTCGTCGCACCGCCGTGGACCGAGCAAGACTTCGCCCGGGCGGTGGAGGCACTCGATCCTCACGATGCAGTCGACCGGGCCGAGCTGGTCAGCTTCCTGGACGAACGGCATGCCGTCCACCGACAGCGTGGTGCCGCGGCGGTAGGCCGGATGCGCGGCTGGACCTTGCTGGCCTTGGCGAAGGCCCCTCTCCGTGGCGATGAAGTGATGTTCGTGCTGGAGGAGTTGCAATCCGGCCGCACCGCTTATGAACTCGCATGTGCGGCGCGCGCGCTGCGCGGCGTCGCCAGCCCGATACCTGCCATGGCCGGTCTCGTGCTGCGGGCGGCCTCGAACCTCCGTGCCACGGATGATCATGTCGATTTGACCCGTTATGGCGGCCTTGCCGATGACGGTACCGATGCCCCCACGGCGATGGACGCGTTGATGGACACCCTGGCATGGCTGTGCACGACCGTGCCCGGCACGGCCGGCGTGCTGGCCTCTGCATTGCGATCGGGTGATCCGCCGCTGTCGACTGGCCAGCGCGACCGCGTGGAACGCTGCCTGGCGCACGGCCTGCCGGAGCAGCAGGACCATCCGCTTGCCTGTTGCACCTTCGATGCCGACTGGAGCGGCCTGCGCCGCTGGTGCTCGGAAGCGTCCCTCAGCACCAACGCCATCACCTTCGAAGACCAGGACGGCAACCCTATGGGCTACGCCGACTTCTTTCGGGGAGGACCCACGGTGGTGGTGTTCTTCTACACCCGCTGCAACAATGCCGGCAAATGCTCGCTCTCCGTGAGCAAGCTTGCCCGCATTCAACGCCTGCTCGC
>Ga0070661_100000167_pt1 | contig 53951 bp, 55 predicted proteins | sample KBSC43metaG_FD_64663 | JGI IMG/M metagenome (GOLD analysis project Ga0070661, IMG submission 64663) | Corn rhizosphere microbial communities from Kellogg Biological Station, Michigan, USA - KBS C4-3 metaG | ecosystem: Host-associated > Plants > Roots > Rhizosphere > Soil ... | reverse complement strand
ATCAAGACGGTTTGGGGCGGCGGTTACATGTTCGCGGTCGAGCCGGAAGACATCTCCTGATGCGTCTTTGGCCGCGCAAGCTTGCTTCCCAACTGATTGTCGTCACCGCGCTGGCGGTGATCGTTTCCAATGTCGCGGTCGCGGTGTGGTTCGAGGTTGGCCGCGAGCGCATGAACGAAAGCGCCTTCACCGAGCGGCTGCTGGACCGCGCGGTTTCGGCTGCCACCCTTTTGAGCACCGTCCCCGCCAAGAAACGTGACGACGCGTTGCGGACGATGGATTCGCCTGCATGGCACTTCGAACTTCTGCACGGAAAACCACAAACCGTTCCGATGTCGGCGGGCGAGCGGGCTTTGGCCGAACGGGCGCGCGCGATGCTGCCGGAGACCCGCTCCAGGCAACCTGTCATCGTGAAGATCACCACGCGCGAGCAGCGCAAGAAGGGCATGCGCCACAACCGCCATCCGGTCATCATGGTGACCGTGCCGGTGGTGCGCGGCACACAACTGGTGACGACGTTCTATCGTCCGCCCTCACCGCCCTGGCCTATCGAGACGTTCATCGCGGCGCTGGCGGCGATTGTGACGACATCCCTTGCGGCGGCGTTCGTCGCGCGGCGCGTGGCGCGTCCGCTTTCGGAGTTGTCGGCGGCGGCGACCACGGTCGCGCAAGGTGGATTGGCCCCGCATGTGCCTGAAGAGGGACCGGAAGACGTGCGCCACGCGGCGGCGGCATTCAACGCCATGACCGATCAGGTGAGCCGGACGCTGGAAAGCCAGCGGCAGTTGCTTTCCGCCGTCGGGCACGATCTGCGCACGCCGATCACTGCGATGCGGATCAATATCGAATTCGTCAACGATGCCGAATTGCGCGAAAGGCTAGAGCGCAATCTCGAAGAATTGCAGGAACTGACGGAGGCCGTGCTTTCCGCGGCGAAGGGCGCGGGCGGCGAACCGATGCGCCATGTCGATATCGCGGCGCTGGTGGAAAGCCTTTGTGCCGATCTGATCGACATGGGAAAACCGGTGACCTGGCTGCCGCACGATCCGGTGCCGATGAATTGCCGTCCCAATGAAATACGCCGCGCCGTGCGCAACCTGATCGAGAACGCCATCGCTTACGGCGAAGAAGCCACGGTGAGCATTCAGGGACGCGGCACGGGCTACGAGATCGTGGTCGAGGACAAAGGACCGGGCATTCCCGAAGCGGATCGCCAGCGTGTGTTCGAGCCGTTCGTGCGGCTGGAGACGTCGCGAAATGCGGAGACAGGCGGAACGGGGCTTGGCCTTACGCTCGTGAAGGCCATTGCGGCGGGACATGGGGGCACCGTGACACTCGAAAACCGCGCCGAGAGCGGGCTGCGGGCGCGGCTTTATTTGCCTATTCCGGTACCGCCCTCGTAAACTTCACGCATGCAATTCGGAGCCATTCCCATCGCCGAAGCCGAGGGCGCGGTGCTTGCCCATTCGCGCCGCGTGGACGGGCGGCTGTTCCGCAAGGGGCGCGTGCTGACGGGCGAGGATATCGCGGCGCTGAAAGCGGACGGCGTGACGCAGATCGTGGGTGCGCGGCTTGAACCGGGCGACGTGGACGAGAACGAGGCGGCACGGCGGATCGCGGCGCTCTGCGCGGGCGCGGGCGTGCGCGCCAACGCGCCCTTCACGGGGCGGGTGAATCTTTATGCCGTCGGGGGCGGCATCGTCGAACTCGATGTGGGCGTGATCGAGGCGCTCAACACCATCCATGAGTCCATCACCATTGCCACGCTTGAGCCGTTCGCGAAGGTGGGCGCGCGCCAGATGATCGCGACCATCAAGATTATTCCGTTTGCGGCGCCGGGGAGCGCGGTGGAGGCAGTGGAGAAATTGCTGCGCGCGCTGCCCATTCGCGTGACGGCGTTCGGGCATAAACGGGCCGCGCTGATTTCCACGGCGTTGCCCGATACCAAACCGACGATCCTCGACAAAAACCGCACGGCACTGGATGCGCGGCTTCAGGCGCTGGGATCGCAGATCGTTTTCGAACGGCGCGTGACGCATGACGCAGTACCGCTTGCCGACGCACTGCGCGAGGCCGCGAAGGAAGGCTGCGACCCGATATTGGTGTTCGGGGCGAGCGCCATCACCGACCGGCGCGACGTCATTCCCGCCGCCATCGAACAGGCGGGGGGCGAGGTCGTGCATTTCGGGATGCCGGTCGATCCGGGGAATCTGTTGCTGCTGGGAAGCCTCGGCAGGGCAAAGGTGGTGGGACTGCCGGGCTGCGCGCGCTCGCCGAAGCGCAACGGGATCGACTTCGTGCTGGAACGGCTGGCGGCGGACATTCCGGTGGGGGCGCGGGATATCGCGGCGATGGGCGTGGGCGGGCTTCTGACCGAGATCGCAACGCGGCCGCAGCCGCGCGAAGAAGAACCTTCGGAGGCGCCGCACGCGCCGCGGATTGCGGCGGTGGTGCTGGCGGCGGGGCTGTCGTCGCGCATGGGTGAGAACAAGTTGCTGGTGGATATTGGCGGGCAAGCATTGATCCGGCGGACGGTTCAGGCAGCGCTGGCGAGCCATGCCTCGCCCGTGATCGTGGTCACCGGACGCGATGCGGAGCGCATCGAGCAGGCGCTTTCGGGACTCGATGTGCGGTTCGTGAAGAATCCAGATTTTGCAAAGGGTTTGAGTACGTCTCTGAAGTGCGGTCTCAACGCCGTGCCGGAGGCGAGCGATGGGGCGATGATTGTCCTGGGCGACATGCCGTCGGTAACGCCCGCGCTTCTCGATATGCTCATTGCGGCCTTCAATCCGGCCGAGGGGCGCGCGATTTGCGTGGCGGCACACGGGGGAAAACGGGGCAATCCGGTGCTGTGGGCGCGGCGCTTCTTCCCGGAAATGATGGCCGTCGAGGGCGATGTGGGTGCCAAGCACATCATCGCGGCGAACGACGAACTGGTGTGCGAAGTGGAGGTCTCGACCGACGCGCCACTGGTCGATATCGACACCAGAGAAGACCTTGCCGCTTTCACTGCCCGATGAGCGACCCCCTCTACCGCAAGGAGATCCTGCGGCTTGCCGCCGACGCGCATGGCGCCGGGCATCTGCCGGGGCAGCATCGAACGGGGACGGCGCATAACCCAACCTGCGGAGACAGGGTGACGTTCGAGGTGGTGACGGATGCAAGCGGGCGCATCCAGGCCGTGGCGCATGAGACGAAGGCGTGTGTGCTGTCACAAGCCTCGGCCTCGATCCTCGGACGGGATGCGAAGGACTTGTCGCGCGCAGACGTGGCCGAACTGCGCGCGGCGGTGACGGCTATGCTGAAGGAAGGCGGGGCCGTGCCGGGGCAGCCGTTTTCCGACTACGCGGCGTTCGACGGGGTGACGGGTTATCCGAACCGGCATAGCTGCGTGCTGTTGCCGATCGAGGCGCTGCTTGCGGCGCTGGACGCCAACTAGCTCACTTGTGCAGGCGGCCCTCGCCTGCCCTGTTCTTGTATTGCAGGACCATCAGTGCGGCTTTCACCAAACGCAGGCCGCCCAGCACGACGATAACGATAAGCGGCAGCCAGATGACGGCGTGTACCCAATAGGGGGGAGAGTATTTGACTTCGACGATCAGCGCACCGGCGCAGATGAGGAAGCCCGCGATCAGGATGACGAAGACGGTCGCGCCATCGCCCACATCGAACATCGCGTAGTCGAGGCCGCACGCTTCGCAGCGCGGCGCGATGTCGAGATAGGTGCCGAACAGATGGCCTTGTCCGCAGCGCGGACAGCGGCCCAGCAGAGCGGCTTTCGCTACGCTGGGCTCAGCCACTTAGGCGGCCACGACCGGGCCCTGTCCCCACACATAGATGCAGGCGAACAGGAACAGCCACACCACGTCGACGAAGTGCCAGTACCAGGCGGCGGCTTCGAAGCCGAAATGGCGGGTCGGCGTGAATTGCCCCGCGATGTTGCGGAACAGGCAAACGGTCAGGAAGATCGTGCCGATGATGACGTGGGCACCGTGGAAGCCCGTGGCCATGAAGAAGGTCGATCCGTAGATCGCGTCGAAATTGCCCGCGCCGGTGGCGAGACTGATATGGGCGGGATCGGTGAATGGCACGAGCGCCAGGTGGTTGAAGCCGAAGGTGAACGGCGCATGCATATATTCGAACGCCTGGATGCCGGTGAACGACGCGCCGAGCAGCACCGTCAGCAACAGGCCTTGCGTGGCGCCCTTCTTGTCGCCGGACTGGATGGCGTGGTGCGCCCACGTCACCGTGGTGCCGGAGCACAGAAGGATCAGCGTGTTGAGCAGCGGCAAGTGCCAGGGATCGAGCGTGACGATGCCCGACGGCGGCCAGCTTCCGATGGAGACGTCGTTGAAGAAGATCGCCGAATTGAAATAGGCCCAGAACCAGGCGACGAAGAACATCACTTCGGACGAGATGAACAGCACCATGCCGTAGCGCAGATGGAGTTTCACGACCGGGGTGTGATTTCCCTTCACCACGGATTCGGTTACGACATCGCGCCACCAGCCCGCCATCGTGTAGAGCACGAGCAACGCGCCGACCGCGAATATCCACGGCTGGCCGTTGACGGGCAGGCCCCAGAATCCGGTGTAGTCCGCGTTCATCCAGAACACGGCGCCGATCATCATCACGAACGCGCCGATGGAGCCGACAACGGGCCACGGGCTCGGATCGACCAGGTGATAATCGTGTTTGACTTCCGCGTGCGCCATGTTCGTTTGCCTTCTGCCTAGGGCTTGACCCGTATCAGCGTCATTATGAAGAAAAGTACCACAAGTCCGAATAGAACGAGTGCGAGCGCCACGTTACGGCCTCTCCGCGCCCTCGCCTCTTCGCATTCGCGCCTGATCTCATCGTCCTGCCCCATTTCCCGCCATCATATCCAATGAGCGAAGGGAGCAAGCCCGACCAGCCTTTCGGCGATCAGGGAAGCGAACAGGAGAAAGACGTAAGCGAGCGATGCCAGGAATAGCCGGCGTGCTGCCGGTTCGCGGTCTTCGTTCTTTTCGCGGAACGTCGCGACAGATTCCCAGATCAGCCACGCGCCGCATGCGGCGGAGACCGCGAGATAGAGAACGCCGCCCAGACCGATAAAGGCCGGAACCAGGCCCAGCGGCGCGAGCAGCAGCGCATAAGCCAGAATGTGAAGACGGGTGTGGGACTTGCCCTTCACGACGGGCAGCATGGGCACGCCTGCCCTCGCATAGTCTTCCGAACGGTAGAGCGACAGCGCCCAGAAATGCGGCGGCGTCCACATGAAGATGATCGCGACCAAAACGAGCGGCGCGAGCGAGAGCGAATTCGTGACCGCGGCCCAGCCGATGGCGGGCGGCAGCGCGCCCGACAAACCGCCGATCACGATGTTCTGTGGCGTGCGGCGCTTGAGCCAGAGCGTGTAGACGCCGACGTAAAAGAATATCGTGAAGGCGAGCAATCCGGCCGCGAGATAATTCACGAACAGGCCCATCATCGCCACGGCGGCGACGGAGAGCGTCCAGCCGAAGGCAAGCGCTTCCTGACGGTCGATGCGACCCATCGGGATCGGGCGCGTGGCGGTGCGCGTCATCACCGCGTCGATGTCGGAATCGTAGGCCATGTTGAGCGCGCCGGATGCTCCTGCCGCCACCGCGATGCAGAGAAGCGCGGTGAAGGCGAGCATCGGATGAATCTCGCCCGGCGCCGCAACGATCCCCGCCAACCCCGTGAAGATCACGAGCGACATCACGCGCGGCTTTAGGAGCGCGAAATAGTCGCCGGTCGTTGCGACGGACCGCTGGGTGGCAAGGACGCCGACGGAACTCATGGCCTAGTGGGAATCTCCGACGATGTGCGGCAGTTCCGAATATTGGTGGAACGGCGGAGGCGAAGACAGCGTCCATTCGAGCGTCGTCGCAGCCGGACCCCACGGATTGTCGCCAGCCAGACGCTTGCGCGCGAAGGCGTCGATCAGCATCACGATGAAGATGAGCACAGCGAACCCGGCGATGAAGGCGCCGATGGAGGATACGTAGTTCCAGCCCGCATAGGCGTCCGGATAGTCCGCATAGCGGCGCGGCATTCCGGCGAGGCCGAGGAAGTGCATCGGGAAGAAGGCAATGTTCACACCGACGAAGGTGACCCAGAAGTGCAGCTTGCCCAGGAACTCGTTGTAGAGGTAGCCGGTCATCTTCGGGAACCAGAAATAGAAGCCGCCGAAAATCGTGAACACGGCGCCGAGCGACAGCACGTAGTGGAAGTGCGCCACGACGTAATAGGTGTCCTGCAGCGAGACGTCGACGCCCGCGTTCGCGAGCACCACGCCGGTCACGCCGCCGACGGTGAACAGGAACACGAAGCCGATGGCCCACAGCATGGGCGTTTTGAATTCAAGCGAACCGCCCCACATGGTGGCGATCCACGAGAATATCTTGATGCCCGTCGGAACCGCGATGACCATGGTCGCGAAGACGAAATAGGCCTTCGTGTCGACGCTGAGCCCCACCGTGTACATGTGGTGCGCCCAGACGAGGAAGCCGATGAAGCCGATCGCCACCATCGCGTAGGCCATTCCGAGATAGCCGAACACCGGTTTCTTCGAGAAGGTCGAGATGATGTGGCTGACCATGCCGAAGCCCGGCAGGATCAGGATGTACACTTCGGGGTGGCCGAAGAACCAGAACAGGTGCTGGTAGAGGATCGGATCGCCGCCGCCCGATGCGTTGAAGAAGCTGGTGCCGAAATGGCGGTCTGTCAGCAGCATAGTGATCGCGCCCGCCAGAACCGGCAGCGAGAGCAGCAGCAGGAACACCGTCACCAGAATCGACCATACGAACAGCGGCATCTTGTGGAGCGTCATGCCCGGCGCGCGCATGTTGAAGATGGTCGTGATGAAGTTGATGGCGCCCAGGATCGAGGAGGCACCCGCGATGTGGATCGCGAAGATCGCGAGGTCCATGGCCGGACCCGGCGAGCCGGTGGTCGAGAGCGGGGCGTACATCGTCCAACCGCCGCCGACGCCGTGACCGCCGCTATCGCCTTCGACGAACATGCTGAGGATCAGCAGCGTGAAGGAAAACGGCAACAGCCAGAACGAAATGTTGTTCATGCGCGGGAACGCCATGTCCGGTGCGCCGATCATCAGCGGCACCAGCCAGTTGCCGAAACCGCCGATCATCGCGGGCATGATCATGAAGAAGATCATGATCAGGCCGTGGCCGGTGACAAACACGTTGAAGACGTGGGGATCGCCGAAGATCTGCATCCCCGGCTCCATCAGCTCCGCGCGCATCATCATCGACAGGAACCCGCCGATAATGCCGGCGAAGATCGCGAACACCAGGTACATCGTGCCGATGTCCTTGTGGTTCGTCGAATAGACGTAGCGGCGCCATCCAGTCGGGTGGTCGGCGTGGGCGTGGGCCAGATCAGCCATAATTCTTCGTCCTTATTTCGCGAGCTGGGCGACGTTGGTTTCGGGCACGATGGCGGCGTATTTCTTCTTCGACGCCGCGAGCCACGCGTCGTATTCGGCCTGGCTCACCACATGCACTTCGATGGGCATGAAGGCGTGGCGCGCGCCGCAGAGTTCGGAGCATTCGCCGTAGTAGACGCCTTCCTTGGTGGCCTTGAACCAGGTGTTGTTCAGGCGGCCGGGCACCGCGTCCATCTTCACGCCGAAGGCGGGGATCGCCCAGGAGTGGATGACATCGGCCCCTGTGGTGGTGATCTCCACGACCTTGTTCACCGGAACGTAGATCGGGTTGTCGACGCCGAGCAGGCGCGGCTTGCCTGCCTTGGCGGCATCCGCATCCGACAGACCGAGCGAGTCATAGGTGAAGTTCGCGCCCGGAAATTCGTAGGACCAGAACCATTGCTTGCCGATCGCCTTGATTTTGACGTCCGGCGTGGGAATGGCCGCTTCGTAGTAGAGCAGCTTGAAGGACGGGATCGCGATGATCACCAGGATGATCACTGGCACGATCGTCCAGATGATTTCGATCAGCGTGTTGTGCGCGGTCTTGGACGGGACCGGATTGGAGCGCTTGTTGTAGCGGATCATGATCCACACCAAGAGCGCGAGCACGAGCAGCGAGATCGCAACGATGATGTAGAGCAGCAGGCGATGGAAATCCTCGATGCGCTCCATCACCGGCGTGACGGCAGGCTGGAAATCCATCTGCCATGGCTGCGGGTTGGCAACCGCCGCCACCGTGGAAGCCACAAGCGCCGTAGCCGCAACCGCAAATTTTCTGAGGAACATCCGACGACCTCGCAAAACAGTCGGCGGGCACAGCAAAAGTGACCGCAAACCCCCGATTCCTAGAGTGATTTACGCGCCGGGCATGGGCTAAGTCATTGCGACCTTGTGGCACACGGATTTTCCCTCGCGGTTTTAAGGGCTTGGCGGCTTCCAGCGAGGGCACGAAAAGCTACTATATTAGACGCTAGAACCACCGGAGATTGGACATGGCTTCCGACCTTTTTTTCGACCGTACGGGCATGGATCGGGGGCGCGTCCAGGGACTGGTGGACAGCTCCCTGAAGGGGGCCGACGACGGCGAATTGTACCTCGAATACCGCCAGAGTGAGTCGTTCGCCTTCGACGACGGACGGCTGAAAGCGGCGAGCTTCGACACCATGCAGGGCTTCGGGCTTCGCGCCGTGGCGGGCGAAGCGACCGGCTATGCCCATGCCTCGGAACTGTCGGAAGACGCCATCCGGCGGGCGGGCGATACGGTGAAGGCTGTTGCCGGTGGTCACTCCGGCTCGCTGGCCCTGCCCCCGCAGCGGACCAACACGCGGCTTTATACCGACCTCGATCCACTGGGCACGGCAAGCTTCGAGAAGAAGGTCTCGCTGCTGCAGGAGATGAACGAGTACGCGCGCAGCAAAGACCCGCGCGTGAAACAGGTGTCGTGTTCCCTGGCGGGCGAATGGCAGCATGTCGAAATCCTTCGTCCGGGCGGCGAGACCTATCGCGATATCCGTCCGCTGGTGCGGCTCAACGTGTCGGTCGTGGTGGAAGAGAACGGGCGCCAGGAGGCGGGCAGCCATGGCGGCGGCGGCCGCGGCGGGTACGAAACCTATCTGACGCCGGACTATTGGCACGCGGCGGTCGACGAAGCGTTGCGGCAGGCGGTGGTGAACCTGTCTTCGGTGCCTGCTCCCGCCGGCGAGATGAATGTGGTGCTGGGACCGGGCTGGCCGGGCGTGCTGCTGCACGAAGCGGTCGGTCACGGGCTTGAAGGCGACTTCAACCGCAAGAAGACGAGCGCCTTTGCCGGATTGTTGGGACAGCGCGTGGCGGCTCCCGGCGTGACCGTGGTCGATGACGGCACGATGGGCGGACGGCGCGGATCTCTGACCATCGACGACGAGGGCACGCCGACCTCGCGCACGGTGCTGATCGAAGACGGCATCCTGAAAGGCTTCATGCAGGACCGGCAGAACGCGCGGCTTATGGGCGTGGCGGCGACGGGCAATGGACGGCGCCAGTCTTATGCCCATTCGATCATGCCGCGCATGACCAACACCTATATGCTGGGCGGCAATCAGGCGCCTGAGGAAATCCTCGCGAGCGTCGACAAGGGAATCTATGCGGTGAATTTCGGCGGCGGACAGGTGGACATCACAAGCGGCAAGTTCGTGTTCTCCTGCACCGAGGCCTATCTCATCGAGAACGGCAAGATCGGGCCTGCCATCAAGGGCGCGACCCTCATCGGCAACGGGCCGGAAGCGATGCAGCGCGTGAAGATGATCGGCAACGACATGAAGCTCGACACCGGCATCGGCGTGTGCGGCAAGAACGGACAGAGCGTGCCGGTGGGCGTGGGGCAGCCGACATTGCGCATCGACGGGCTGACAGTCGGCGGCACGGCGCAGGCGGCATGAGCCTGATCTTCAAGATCTGCCACCGCGCGGATTGGGAAAAGCCGGAACACATCCACGCCTATCAGGGTTCGCAGAAGGATCGCGAAGACGGGTTCCTGCATTTCTCGACGGCTGAGCAAGTGGCCGGCACACTGGCGAAATACTATGCCGACGCGGACGACCTTTTGCTGGTTGCGGTGAATCCCAAGGCGCTTGGTCCCGCACTGAAATACGAACCGTCGCGTGACGGCGCACTGTTTCCGCATCTCTATGGGCCGCTCGACTACGGTGCCGTGGCGTGGGTCAACAAGATCACGCGCGATGAAGCGGGCCGTTTTGTGCTGCCGAAGCATTGAGCGATGAAACGGCTGCTGGTGGCGTCGGCGGTCGTACTTGCGGGTTGCGCGAGCAATTTGGCCGAAAATCCCTCGTCGCGGACGCTGCGGGTTGGCCCTGATGAAACCTACAAACAGCCTAGCGCGGCGGCGGCCGCAGCGCTCAACGGCGATACGATTGTCATTGATGCCGGGCACTATACGGATTGCTCGATATGGAACGCCGACAATCTGACAATACGGGCAAACGGCGACGTCACGATCGACGGACCTGTCTGCGATGGCAAAGGTTTGTTCGTCATCGAGGGACGAAACGCCACCGTTCGCGGCATCGCCTTTCGGGGTGCGCAGGCGAACGATGGGAATGGCGCAGGCATACGCGGGCAAGGCGAAACCTTGACGGTGGAGAACAGCATCTTCCGCGACAACCAGAACGGCATCCTGGCTACGACGGTCAAGACGGGCACGGTCACAATCCGCAACAGCGTCTTCGAAGGCAATGGAACATGCGTCTTGGAGCATCTTGGCTGCTCGCACGGTATCTACGTATCAGCCGAACTGCTGCGCGTTGAACACAGTACGTTCCGGCGGCAACGTGTGGGCCATCACATCAAATCCAGATCCGGGCGCACCGAATTGACGGGCAATACGATCGAAGACGACACCAACGGCACGGCAAGCTATCTGGTCGATCTTCCGGACGGCGGCTCGCTCATCATGCAGAACAACATCCTCGAGAAAGGCGCGAAGTCGGAAAAACCCTGTTGCGCCATAACAATCGGCGAAGAGTCCACGGCTTATCCGACGGCGGAGATCGTTCTCGAAAATAACCGGTTCACAAACGACATGCCAACGCCCGTGACGTTCCTGCGCAACAATACGGACGCCACGCCACGGCTGCTCGGAAATGTCTTTCGCGGAAAGGTGATACCGGTCGGCGGACCCGGCAACTCTTAGCTCAGAGGAAGTTGTATTCCTTGAACAGCGGTTTGAGATCGCCTTTCCAGGCGCCGTGATAGCGTTCGAGTAGTTCTTCGGCGCGGGTGTAGCCGCGTTGGGCCACTTCGAGCAGCGGGTTGAGGAAGCCCTCCTCCGTCGTGCCGATGGCGTCTTCCTGGGCGCGGCGGCGCAAGCCTTCCGACGAGAGTTTGAGCATGTCCTTCGCGAGATCGCCAACCGTCCGTGTACGGAACGGTGTCTTGAAACCGAGACGCGGAACGCTGTCGCGCATGGCCCAGCGTTCTTCCGCCGTCCAGTCCTTCACGAGGTCCCAGGCTGCGTCGAGCGCGACCTGATCGTAGTAGATGCCGACCCAGAGCGCGGGCAGACCGCAGATGCGTCGCCAGCTTCCGCCGTCGGCGCCGCGCATTTCGAGAAACTTCTTCAGGCGCACTTCGGGGAAGATCGTGGTCAAATGATCGGCCCAATCGGCCATGGTCGGCTCGATATGCGCCACTTCGGGAATCTTGTGGGTGAGGAAATCGCGGAAGCTTCTGCCAGCGACATCGATGTATTTCCCTTCGCGATAGACGAAATACATCGGCACATCGAGCGCGTAATCGACATAGCGCTCGAAGCTCATACCGTCTTCGAACACCCAAGGCAGCATTCCGGCGCGCGCGTTATCGACGTCGGTCCAGATGTGGCTGCGATACGAAAGGAACCCGTTGGGCTTGCCTTCGCGGAACGGCGAATTGGCGAACAGCGCAGTCGCCACCGGCTGCAATGCGAGCCCGACGCGGAATTTCTTGACCATGTCGGCTTCGGACGAGAAATCGAGATTCACCTGCACGGTGCAGGTGCGGAACATCATCTCGAGGCCGTAGCCGCCGACCTTCGGCATGTAGCGGCGCATGATGCCGTAGCGGCCCTTGGGCATTTGCGGCACTTCGTCGAGGCCCCAGGTGGGGGCGTAACCCAGGCCGATGACGCAGGCGTTGATCTCGCCCGCCACTTCGCGCACCTGTTCAAGATGGGTGTTCACCTCGGCGCAGGTTTCGTGAACCGTCTTGAGCGGCGCGCCGGACAACTCGAATTGCCCGCCGGGTTCGAGACTGAGCGACGCGCCGTTCTGGGTGAGCCCAATGATATTCTCGCCCTCGAGCACCGGCTCCCAGCCGAAGCGCTTCATGCCGTCGAGCAGCGCGCGGATGCCCGGCTTTCCTTCATACGGCACGGGTTTGAACGAGCGCGGGTCGTAAACGAATTTCTCGTGCTCGGTGCCGATGCGCCAATCGGCGCGCGGTTTCGAGCCTTCGGCGAGGTAATGGACGAGATCGTCGCGTGACCCGATCGGGCCACCCGCGGATTGCGGTATGGACATCTGCTCGCCTCCTCACCCAGGGACTGCCGAAAGCCCCCTTGTTGTCACTGTGAATACTGAACCGCTCGTTCAGGTCTTTTGCAGAATTTAGGTATGGACCCGATGGCCGACAAGCCGTCCCCATCTGCCCTTGCCAAAACTCTCAAAAGCCGAGGAATTTCCAGGCGGTAGTCGTTTTCAGGTTTTTCGACACCCCCTCCCCTCCTGTTTTTTTCTGTCTCCTTAGTTTGCGACCTGCCGATCATACGCCCATGCGCAAGGTGTTCGATAGCAAGCCTGCAACCGGACGTTTCGGAAAAAATCCAAACACGCTAGCGTGGCAGCAGCTTGGGAGGGCGAAGGGGATGGAGAAGATTCCGGTCGGGCAGACGATTTCGCATGCGTACAGTTATCTGTTCAAAAATTTCCTGACGATCATCGGCATCATGTGGTTGCCATTCGCGGTTATGGCGGGCGGTGCGTTCCTCTTCGGATTGGCTTCGGGCGATTTTTCAAGAGCGATCACCGAGACGAGCACTGGCACCGCGAACTTCGCGCGGGTCTGGTATCTCATCCTGCCCTTCTATGTTTTCGCGTTTATGCTTTTCTTCATTCAGATGGACGGTATCACGCGCCATGCGCTCGGCCTGCGGAAAAGCCCCATCTATTTCTACTTCTCTCTCGACAAGCCTGTCTGGAGGTTGGCTGGGGCGTTTCTGCTTTTCTTTTTGCTCATGATCGCGATCATCGTAGTGTTCGTCGTCGGCGGCATTTTGATTGGAATGGCGATCGCGGCGTTGACGGGAGTTACACCCGGTAAACCTCCTGTCGCGGGCGCGGCAGGGACTGCCGGAGTGGCAACTGCCGTTGTCGTGATCGGATTGGTGGCCTACTGCGCCTTCATCTATTGGATGATGCGCCAGTCGTTCTTGCTGACCCCGACCGTCGTCGCCGAGGAACGGATCGGGCTTGGAAGAGCTTGGAAACTGGGCCGTGGCAATTTCTGGCGAATGCTTATCATCACACTTGCGATTGTCGGGCCGATTGCGCTGATTTTCATTGTGGTGATGTTCAAATTTCTGATGCCGGGATTGCCGCCAACCGCAGCGCAGGGCGCAACCACCGACCAGATCGCCGCCTGGAACGCGGCTTATGTCGCGCGCGTTCACGAATATTGGTACGTGTTGCTTCCGGGATATTTCCTCATCCTGATCGCATTCTACGGCCTGTGGTGCAGCGCACAGGCATTCGCCTATCGCTCGCTCGTGCCAGCGGAAAAGGCGGAGGACGTGTTCTAGCGCCAATCGCCTGCGAGCGATTGCCAGACGGCCAACGCTGCGAGTGCGGCGGTGTCGGCGCGCAGGATGCGCTGGCCCAGCGTTACCGGCACGACCGATGGGACCGCGCGGATCGTTTCGCGTTCCTTCGGGTCGAAGCCGCCTTCGGGGCCGGTGAGTATGGCCCAGGGTTCGTTGCGCGATGATTTGAGCGCTTCGGCGATGGTGGGCGCGTCGCCGGCTTCGTCGCAGAACAGCAGCTTGCGTTCGGTTGGCCAGTTCGCGAGCAGTTTTTCCAGCGGCAACGGTTCGCGCGTTTCGGGGATATCTGTGCGGCCGGATTGTTCGGCGGCTTCGATGGCGTTGGCGCGCATGCGTTCGAGATTGACGCGGGTGACGATGGTTCGGCGGGTGAAGACGGGCTGCAGAACGCGCACGCCGAGTTCGGTTGCTTTCTGCGCGAGGTAGTCGGAAGGCGTTTTCTTGATCGGCGCGAAAACGAGCCAGAGATCGGGGGCTTGCGTTTGCGGCGCGGTTTGGGTTTCGCAGACGAGCGTGCAGTTGCGTTTGGAGACTTCCGAGATAGTCGCGCGCCATTCGCCGTCGCGTCCATTGAACAGGCTGACGCGCTCGCCGGTTTTGGCGCGCATGACGTGGAGGAGATAATGGGCCTGTTCGGGGGACGGCGTGATGTGCGCGTTCGGTCCAAGTGCCGCCTCGACATGGAGACGGACCTTTCCGCCCGGTTCGGTGAGTTCATCCATGGACCTGCCGCCGCATCATGTGGTAAGAACGTAATACGTATTACCTGGAGGCCGGTTTGAACAAGCCCCTTATGAGTCGCCTCACCTCGAAAGGTCAGGCCACGATACCCGTCGAGGTCCGCAAAGCCTTGCGGCTCAAGGAAGGCGACAGGGTCGTTTTCGAGATGAAGGGTGGAAAGGTCGTGGTTCGCAAGGCCGAGGCCATGGATCGCGCCTTCCTCGCATTGGCGGACGCAGCGTTCGAAGAATGGAACAGCCCAGAAGATGAGGCGGCATTCCGTGACCTATAAGCGCTGGGATGTGGTGGCGGTGCATTTCCCATTTCTGGAAGGAACCAATTCAAAGCGCCGCCCTGCCCTCGTCATTTCCGCAGACAAGCTGCAAAGCGAACACGCACTCTATTGGATCGCGATGATCACGACCGCCAAGTCGGGACAGCGGCCTAAAGATATAGTTGTTTCAGATCGCGTTCGCGCAGGATTGCCTGAGCCTTGTGTCATTCGCGTTCCACGGATCGCGACCGTCAGCGATCACCAGATCGCGCGCAGGCTTGGTGACCTCGCGCCAAAGGACAGGAACGTCGTCTCGACACTCCTGAAGCAATACATGCCATGAACAGCCCGGCCAAACCACTCGACGCTATCGCCCGGTCGTGGGTCGAAGGCGTGTCCCCTGCCCTGCAGCCCTATCTGCGGCTGATGCGGCTGGACCGGCCGATCGGGACTTGGCTGTTGTTCTGGCCGGGGGTGTTCGGGTTGCTGATGGGCGCCGCCGCGCAGGGGCGCGCGTTCGATAGCTGGAACGACGTGTGGTTCGTGGCGCTGTTCGGGATCGGCGCCATTGTGATGCGCGGCGCGGGTTGCACTTTCAACGACATCGTGGATCGCGACATCGACGCGAAGGTGGCGCGCACGCGGGCGCGGCCGATTGCGAGCGGCGTTATCAGCGTGAAGCGGGCGTGGATATTCCTGGCGGGGCAATGTCTCGTCGGGCTGGTCGTGTTGTTGCAGTTCAATTTGTTCGCGATTGAGCTGGGCGCGGCGTCGCTCATTCTCGTTGCGATCTATCCGTTCATGAAGCGCGTGACGTGGTGGCCGCAAGCGTGGCTGGGCCTGACGTTCAACTGGGGCGCGCTGCTGGGCTTTGCAGCGCAGACGGGGCGCGTTGATGCGGCGGACATGCTTCTCTATGCGGGCTGCTTCTTCTGGACGCTCGGTTACGACACGATCTATGCGCATCAGGACGTGGATGACGATGCGCTGATCGGCGTGAAGTCGACGGCGCGGCTGTTCGGCAAGGATAGTCCGCGCTGGATATTGCTGTTCTACGCCGCGGCGTTCGCGCTGATTGCGACAGCGGGTTTGAGCGAACATCTGGGACCATGGTTCCTGTTGTTCATGATTGCGCCGGCGTTGCATTTGTTCTGGCAGGTGCGCTCGCTGAAGGTTGAGGACGCGCAGGACTGTCTCGAGTTGTTTCGTTCGAATCGGGATGCGGGCGGTCTTATCGCCCTGGCGTTGTTTGTGGCAACATTCCTCCAATAGACTCAGTTGCCGTGGTCGCTCTGCCGGACGGCGAACCGGCTTCCACTTCGCCCGGCAACGCTTAGATCGGGAGGGATCACATGACAGACATTGTCGTTCCGCATTCCATTATCGCTCTTACCTTCTATGCGCTGTGGGCCATCGTGCTCGTCGTCATGATCGCGGCGGATCGCGCGCTGCTGGTGATGAGCGGCAAGGCGGCGATCACCGATTTTCCGTCGGGCACCAAGCATGGCAGCGACTCCTACTGGCGCATCAACCGCGCGCATCTGAACACGCTGGAGAACCTGCCGATCTTCGCGGCCCTCGTTCTGGCGGGTTGGGTGGCCGGGCTCGATACGCCGACCTTCAACATGCTGGCGGTGGTGATCGTGGTGGCGCGGGTGGTGCAATCGCTGATCCATATTTCGTCGGGATCGGCGCTGGCGATCAATTTCAGGTTCCTTGCCCTTTTGGTGCAGATCGTTTGCGAGGTCTGGATGGCCGTTCTCATCTTCCATGCGGCCAAAGTGTTCTAGGATCGCTTAAGGGGTTGGTCCTATAATCGGGGGCATGAACGTCGCCCGTTTCGACCCGACCAAGGTGTTCACGCCCGCGGAACTGGCCGCGGTGCGTGCACGCTCGGACGTTACCGGGTTTCTGTGCATCGCGCATGCGTGGATCGTGATCGGAGCGGCGATGGCGGTTTATGCGCTGTGGCCGAACCCGCTGACCTTCGTCTTGGCGGTTGTCGTGATCGGCGCGCGGCAGTTGGGGCTGGCGATCCTTATGCACGATGGGGCGCATCACGTTTTGATGAAGAGCCCGAAATTCAACGAATGGGCGAGCCAGTGGCTTTGCGCGTTTCCGATCTTCGCGGACACCATTCCCTATCGGCACTATCACCTGAAGCATCATCGCTCGACGCAGCAGCCGGATGATCCCGACCTGATCCTGTCGGTGCCGTTTCCGATCACGCGCAAGAGCCTGTGGCGGAAGATGGTGCGCGATCTGACGGGGCAGACGGGATTCAAACAGCGCGCGTTTCAGCTGAAGCGCGGGTTCGCGGGCGCAGGCGTTGGCGAGAAATGGCGCACGTTCAAGGCGCGGCTGGGGCGGCAGACATTCGCCAATCTCGTTCTGCTGGCGATCCTGACGGCGTTCGGCAAGCCGCACTACTATCTGATGTTCTGGATATTGCCGCTAATCACCTGGCAGATGGCGATCACGCGGCTGCGCAACATCGCCGAACATGCCGTCGTGCCGGACAACAACGACGTGTTTCGCAGTGCGCGCACGACCTATGCAAATGTGTTCGTGCGGGCGCTTCTCGCGCCTTATTGGGTGAACTATCACGTCGATCATCATTTGATGATGTATGTGCCGTGCTACAACCTGCCCAAGCTGCACGCGCTGCTTCTGGAAAAAGGTTTCGGGCCGAAGATGGAAATACGGCACGGCTATCGGGAGGTGCTTTCGATGGCGTCCTCCAAACCCGAACCGCAGCCCGCTTGAACGATCCCGCTCAATTCATTCGCGACAATACGGAACTGATCGCGCCGCCGCTGGTGCCGGAGATACGGCTTCACCTGGCGACCGAAGTGGTGCCGCTGTGGCGCAAGACGGAAGAAGAACTCGAAGAGATGGGTGTGCCACCACCCTATTGGGCGTTTGCCTGGGCGGGCGGGCAGGCGTTGTCGCGGTATATTCTCGATAATCCGCAGGAAGTCGCGGGCAAGCGCGTGCTCGATTTCGGATCGGGATCGGGGATGATTGCGATTGCGTGCATGAAGGCAGGTGCCGCGAGTGTGCTGGCGGCGGACATCGACGTGTATGCGGTGACCTCCATTCTTCTGAATACGAAAGCCAATGATGTGCAGGTGGACGTCACGTCCGACGATGTGATCGGGCGTGAGTGTGTTTGGGATGTCATTCTGGTCGGCGATATGTGTTACGAGCGGCCGCTGGCGGAGCGGTTGCTGGCTTGGCTGCAATCTTGCGGCGCGCGCGTGCTCCTGGGCGACCCGGGGCGCAGTTATTTTCCGAAATCGGGCGTCGAGAAATTGGCGACCTACCGCGTGCAGACGACGCGCGAACTGGAAGATCGCGAGATACGCGAGACGAGTGTTTATTTCTTGGGTGCTGGCCCCACATAACGCGCGCGGGGGCGGATGAGCGCGCGGCTTTTCAACTGTTCGATGCCGTGGGCGACCCAGCCTGCGGTGCGGGCTATGGCGAATAACGCGATTTCGCTTCCGGCGGGCAGGCTATGTGTTCGTGCGTGGACGGCTATCGCATAGTCGATGTTGGGGCGTTCGCCGGTGGCTTCCAGAACGAGTGCGGGAATTTCGGTGGCGAGGCGTTCGTCGGCACCTGCGCTGCGCATCGAGTTCAACAAATCTTCGGCGCGGGGATCGCCGTTTCTGTAGACACTGTGGCCGAAGCCGGGGATGTATTCGCCGTTGGCGAGACGCTCGCGGATGAGCGATGCTGGATCACCTTCCGCACAGGCGGCGACGAAACGCGCGGCGAGCGGCCCTGCCCCGCCGTGACGCGGGCCTTTCAATGCGGCGAGACCGGCGACCACGGCATCGTAAAGACTGATGCCGGTGGACGCGGCGACGCGCAAGGCGAAGGTCGAGGCGTTCAACTCGTGTTCGGCGAGAAGCACGAGTGCGCGACGGATAAAATCTTCCGCTTCGCGCGGTTTGGGCGCCCAAGCGCGCGCGACCTGTTTGTGCAAGGGCGCCGAGGACGGTTCGGTGCCGAGTATCGCGCTGGCCGTCAATCGCATGATGCGCGCGCCCAACTGCACACGGCCCTCGGGCGAACGGTTATAGGCACGCGGATCGGCGTCGCTGGCGAGCGCGAGAACGGAAGCCGCGCGCGCTAACGGTGCTTCGTTAGCTGTTGCCACCAATACGGCGTGCATCGCAGGCGAGATGACAGGGAGATTGTCGGGCGCGAACGGATCTTCGCCACTCACGTCCCACAGCAATGTCGCTGTCTGTTCGAGCGTGGCGGTTTGCGAAAGCGCCACCGCGTTCACGCCGCGATAGATCGGGCCCTCTTCGGTGAGCGTGGAGATCGCGGATTCCAGGATCGGCAATTCGTTTTCGAGTCTTGTGCCGCGTTGTTCGGGCGGCGGGGCGCGGCGGTTCTTGAGCGCGCGCACATCGTCGGCGCGATAGCGCTTGGCGCGGGTGTCCGGCTCGGGTTCGGAGCGGATCAGGCCGCGGCTCACATAGGCGTAGAGCGTGGCGGGCGAGATCGCGAGTTCGGCGGAGGCCTCGCGGGCGGTCAGGTAGAGGGGCTGCGAAGAATTTTTCATATTGATCAGCTTAATCAAGATTGATCAATGCGTCCAGGCGCCCGATCTCTTGTGCATTGCAGCGAAGGAGAAGGCCATGAATATCCAGACTTCCAAGGCCCCTATCGGTCTCGACGGGGTTCCAGCGGCGGAAACGGCGCTCAGCCATGTGGACGGGGCAAAGGGCGAATTGATCATCGCCGGGCAGTTCGTGGCAGAGCTGGCGGAGAACACCAGCTTCGAAGGCGTGACAGCAAGGCTTTGGTCGGCGGCGACCGAAACGCCGATCTCCGAAGCGGAAGTGCGCGCGGCGTTGGGCGCGGCACGGGTTCGAGCCTTTGCGCATCTGCCACAAATGCTGGCGGCTTCCGAAGGGCTTTCGGTTGTCGACGGGTTTCGCGCGGCAGTCGCCTCGCTGCGCGCCGAACATGGCAGTTCGCATGAAGCGACAATAGTTGGCGCGCTGCCGGTGATTGTCGGGGCGCTGGTGCGCCGGGCGAAGGGGGAAACACCCGTCGCGCCGGACGCCACGTTGAGCCACGCGATGGACACGCTGCGCATGTTGCATGGGCGCGCAGTGTCGGCGCGCGAGGCGGCGGCGCTCGATGCGTATTTCGTCACCGTCTCGGATCACGGGATGAACGCTTCGACATTCACGGCGCGAGTCGTGGCTTCGACTCAAGCAGACCTGTTCTGTGCGATTACAGCTGCCTACTGCGCCCTCACCGGCCCGCTGCATGGCGGCGCGCCGGAACCGGTGCTGGAAATGCTCGACGCCATCGGCACGCGCGAGCGGATCAAGCCATGGATCGATTCGGCGCTGGCGCGGGGCGAACGGCTGATGGGGTTCGGCCATCGCATCTATCGCGTGCGCGATCCGCGCGCGGACGTTTTGAAGGCCGCGATCCAGAAGCTGGCGGCGAACAAGGCCGATTTGCCGTTTGCGGCGGAAGTCGAGGCCTATGCGCGTGAGGCGTTGCGCAAGAAAAATCCCGAACGCGCGCTCGATACCAATGTCGAATTCTTCACAGCGATCCTGCTTGATTCGCTTTCGGTGCCGCGTCAGGCGTTCACACCGATCTTCGCGACCGCGCGTGCGGCGGGATGGACCGCCCATGCGCGCGAACAGCAGCGGCGCGGGCGTTTGTTGCGGCCCGGCTCGCTGTATGTGGGGCCGATGCCGTAAGAATTACGCGAATTATGTCCGCCGGATTTACAGTTTGCGTCGGTTTCGATGCGAAGCCGACGCAAAATCCCCGTTTCGCGCCATTGGTACGATTTGTGCTAGTTCGGCACACAAAGAAGGGGAACATCGTAATTCGACATTTCAATCTGGCAGGGCTGGCAACAGCCGCAGTTTTTGCATTGGGCGTATCCGGTGCGCAGGCGACCATCGTGGTCGACGGGACGCTCGATGCCGCCTACGGTGCGCCGACGTCTTCGGTTGCTTACAATCCGGCGGCTCCGACCAGCAATTTCGCCGCGCCGACCAACGAAAGCAACGCCATCGCCTACGATATCTACATGAAGGAGGATGGCGGAAACGTATACCTATTTCTCCAGACGAACCCAGGACAGGGTGAAGCTTCGGCGGGCGGGTTTGCCAATTTGTATTTCGACCTCGATCCCGGGCAAAATAATGGATCGGATCTCGGCTTCGAGGTGACGAACAATCTCGCTTTCATACCGGGCGTTTCCGGTTCGGTAGCAGCGCCGCTGGTGCAGTTTGCCGGCGACACGAATCATCTGGAGATTATGATCCCGGATTCTTACTTCACCGCTCCCATTGCCGGCTTGAGCTATTATCCCGGACACAATTTCGTATCCGCAGCCGACCCGGACCTCACTCTGCGTCTTTCGCAGTCCTTCGGTTATTCCGTGGCCGGTGGAGACAGTTACGGCGACGATCGCCTGGGCCGTGTCACGCTGCCATTCGCAACGCCCGAACCGGCAACGCTGGCTCTGTTCGGCTCGTCGCTGTTCGGCATGGGTTGGCTGAAGCGCAAACAGCGCAAAGCGAACGACTGAGATTCGTCGCCGCTTATCGAAAAAAGCCCGGCTGGCAACACGCTAGCCGGGCTTTTTTGCGGAGTTTCTCTGGCTAGCGTCCCTTTTCGGCCCATGTAACAGTGGCCGCAAATCAGAACAGCCGGAGGGGCACGTTCCATGGCGCGAGCGCCTATCGACATCAAAGACCTTGAACAAGAGCCCGAACTGCGCCGCGCGCTGGGGCCGGTGCATCTGATCTCGCTCGGCATCGGGGCGATCATCGGGGCGGGCATCTTCGTCAGCACGGGACAGGCGGCGGCGAACTATGCCGGGCCGGGCGTGGTGATCTCCTATGCCATCGCGGGCTTCGGGTGCCTGCTGGCGGGACTTTGTTATGCGGAATTCGCCGCGATGATCCCCGTGGCGGGCAGCGCTTACAGCTACACCTACGCGACGCTCGGCAAATTCTTCGCCTGGATCATCGGGTGGGATCTGATCCTCGAATATCTCGCTGCGGCTTCCGCCGTGGCGGTCGGCTGGGGGGGATATTTCAGCGGGCTTATGGAGAATATGGGCATCCATCTTTCGCCCGCGCTTTCGACTGCGCCCATTCACATGGCGGCGGACCACACGCTGAGTTTCAGCGGCGCGATCATCAATCTTCCGGCGGCGATACTGGTGGCGGGGCTGAGCGCGCTGCTGGTCGTCGGCATCCGCGCATCGGCGACCTTCAACGGGATCATGGTCCTGTTGAAACTGATCGTGGTGGTGCTGGTGATCGTGTTCGGGTTGCAATACATCACCGCCGATCACCTGACGCCTTTCATTCCGCCCAACAAAGGCGAGTTCGGACAGTTCGGCTGGAGCGGGATCATGCGCGCGTCCGGCGTGGTGTTCTTCGCCTATATCGGGTTCGACGCGGTGTCGGTGGCGGCGCAGGAGGCGCGCAATCCGCAGCGCGACATGCCCATCGGCATATTGGGATCGCTGCTGATCTGCACCGTGCTCTACATGCTGATGTCGCTGGCCATCACTGGCATGGCTCCATACGAAATCCTCAACGTGCCGCAGCCGGTGGCGGTGGCCGTGGAACAGACGGGCGGCGCGCTGGCGTGGCTGGTGCCGCTGGTCAATCTGGGCGCGGTGCTGGGACTGGGGACCGTGGTGCTGGTGCTGCTGCTCGGCCAGTCGCGCATCTTCTATGCGATGTCGCGCGACGGGATGTTGCCGAACACGTTCGCGCGCGTGCATCCGCGGTTCCGGACGCCTTATATCTCCACCATCATTATCGGCGCTGGCGCGACCTTGCTTTCGGCCTTCCTGCCGCACGACCTGCTGATCGAACTCGTTTCCATCGGAACGCTGGCGGCGTTCGTGCTGGTGAGCGTGAGCGTGATCGTGTTGCGGCGGACAGCACCGCACGCGCACCGCCCCTTCCGCACGCCGTTCATGCCGTGGGTGCCGATCGGGGCCATCCTCGTCTGCGGGGCAATGATGTTGGCGTTGCCGCTCGATACATGGATCAGATTGATTGTCTGGTTTCTGATCGGGATGGGCGTCTATTTCATCTATGCACGCACCAACGCCGTCCCGCCCGCCTACGCGATCAAACCCGAAGCGGCGGAATGAGCCGATGGGGCCGCGCGACCTGAGCGAGTTCACGCAGCCCGACGCCGAAATCGCCGAAGCGCATGAACTGCACCGCGCATTGGGGCCGGTGCACCTGACGATGATCGGCATCGGCTGCATCATCGGGGCCGGCATCTTCGTCATCACGGGCACGGCGGCCGCACAACACGCGGGGCCCGCGGTGCTGATCTCGTTCCTGATCGCGGCACTGGGGTGTTTGTTCGCGGGGCTTTGTTACGCCGAATTTGCGTCGATGATCCCGGAATCGGGCAGCGCCTACACCTATGCCTACGCCACGATGGGCCGCTTCATGGCGTGGTTCATCGGGTGGAATCTGGTGCTGGAATATGTGGTCTCGGCGTCCACCGTGGCTGTGGGGTGGTCGGGATATTTCGCGAGTTTCCTGCACGATTTCGGGATCAGCTTTCCGGCCGAATTCATGAACGCGCCGCTGGCGGGCAAGGGCCTGGGCGACATGCATCTGACCGGCGCGGTGTTCAATTTTCCCGCCGTGGCGCTGATCGTGGCCCTGACGGTGTTTCTTGTCGTCGGAGTGAAACAATCGGCGACCTTCAACGCAGGCATGGTGTTCCTGAAAACGGCCATCGTGCTTCTGGTCATCGCGTTCGGCCTTCCTCATGTGCATGTCGAGCACCTGACGCCGTTCATCCCGCCCAACGAGGGGCCGGGCAAATACGGCTGGGGCGGCATCTTCACGGCGTCGGGCGTGATCTTCTTTTCCTATATCGGGTTCGACAGCGTGTCGGTGGCCGCGCAGGAAGCGAAGAATCCGCAGCGCGACGTGCCCATCGGCATTCTCGCTTCGCTCGGGATATGCACCGTTCTTTACATCCTTATGGCGCTGGTGCTGGTGGGCGTGACGGACTGGCGGCTGTTGGACGTGCCCGATCCAGTGTCGTTCGCCATTCGCCAGATCGGGCCATCGCTCGGATGGCTGGTGCCGCTGGTCAATATCGGGGCGATTGTCGGCCTTGCATCGGTGGTGTTCGTTTCGCTTTACGGGCAATCGCGCGTGTTTTTCTCCATGGCGCGCGACGGGTTTCTTTGGAAAATGTTCTGCGAGGTGCATCCGCGTTTCCGAACGCCACATCTGGGAACGATCCTGATCGGCGTGTTCGCGGTGATCATGGCGGCGATCTTCCCGCTCGATATCCTGGCCGACCTTGTTTCCATCGGGACGCTGATGGCGTTCGTGGCGGTGTGCATCGGCATCATGATGCTGCGGCTGAGCACACCCGGCGCGGCGCGGCCGTTCCGTACGCCGTTTGTCTGGGTGGTGGCGCCGCTAGGCGTGCTGATCTGCGGGTTCATGATGGTGAGCCTGGGGGCGGCGACGTGGATAAGGCTGGTGGTCTGGACCATCGCGGGTCTCTTCATCTATTTCCTCTATGGGCGAAAGCACGCAGCGCCCTCGAAGTGGAAAGTACGCTAGACTTCTCGCATGGGTTACAAATCTCTTCGCGATTTCATCTCGCGGCTTGAGGCCGAACGCGAACTCGTGCGCGTGCGCGAGCCGGTTTCGACCGTGCTGGAGATGACCGAGATCCAGACGCGGCTGCTTGCCGAGGGCGGACCTGCGGTGTTGTTCGAAAATCCGATCGGGGCGGACGGCAAACCTTCTTCCATGCCGGTGCTGGTGAACCTGTTCGGCACCGTGAAGCGCGTGGCCATGGGCGTGACCATGGGCGGCGTGGAGCGGCGCGACGCGATATCTCTGCGCGAGGTCGGCGAATTGATGGCGACGTTGCGCCAGCCCGAACCGCCGCGCAGTTTTCGCGAGGCGATGGATCTGCTGCCGCTCGCACGCACCGCGCTTTCGATGCGGGAGAAGACGGTTTCGTCGCCCGCGTGCCAGCAGGTTGTTTGGCGCGGCGATGAGATCGATCTTGCGAAGCTGCCGATACAGACGTGCTGGCCGGGCGAACCCGCGCCACTGATCACCTGGCCGCTGATTGTGACCAAAGGGCCAAGCGACCGGCGCGAGGACAATTACAATCTTGGTATCTACCGCCTGCAAGTGACGGGTAAAAACCAGACGTTGATGCGCTGGCTGAAACATCGCGGTGGCGCGCAGCATCATGCGCGGTGGGGGAAAGAGAAATCCGCGCCCTTCCCCGCCGCTGCCGTGATCGGCGCCGATCCCGGCACAATCTTGGCGGCGGTGACACCGGTGCCGGACACGCTTTCGGAATATCAGTTCGCGGGGTTGCTGCGCGGGCAGCGCGTGGAATTGGCCGATTGCGTTTCGCAGCCGCTGAAAGTGCCCGCCGAAGCGGAGATCGTGATCGAGGGCGAGGTTTCGCTGAACGAGTATCGCGACGAAGGGCCTTATGGCGATCACACGGGCTATTACAATTCGGTCGAACAGTTTCCCGTGTTCAACATCACCGCGATCACGATGCGGCGCGATCCGATTTACCTGTCGACGTTCACCGGGCGGCCGCCGGACGAGCCTAGCGTTCTTGGCGAAGCGCTGAACGAAGTCTTCATTCCGCTGCTGCAACAGCAATTTCCGGAGATCGTGGATTTCTGGCTGCCGCCGGAGGGATGTTCGTATCGCATTGCCGTCGTCAGCATGAAGAAGGCTTATCCCGGTCACGCCAAGCGCGTGATGATGGCGGTTTGGTCTTATCTGCGCCAGTTCATGTACACGAAATGGGTGATCGTGGTGGACGACGACATCGACGCGCGGAACTGGAAAGACGTGATGTGGGCGCTTTCGACCCGCATGGACCCGGCGCGCGACATCACGCTCGTCGAGAACACGCCCATCGACTATCTCGATTTCGCTTCGCCGGAATCGGGGCTCGGCTCCAAGATCGGGCTGGATGCGACCAACAAGTGGCCGCCGGAAACCAAACGCGAATGGGGCCGGAAGATGCGAATGGACGACGAGATCGTCCGTACCGTCAGCGAGAAATGGCCCCGTCTTGGCCTCCCGGGATTGGGCAAACCCATCTGGTGAGGTTGCGCACCGTATTGTCCGCGTCCGCCGGTTGTGGTGTGATCCGGTGGTGGGCTGGCGGGGGATTCAATGAAACAAGCATGGGCGTTTGCGGCCTTGGCTTTGCTTGCGACAAGCGCGGCGGCAGAAGACACCTGCCCGCCCCTCCAGATCGTGGCGCAGGCCGATATCGTTTCGACGGACGGCTCGCTGCTTGTGCCTGCAAAGGTCAACGGCCTTTCCACTTACATGATCATCGATACGGGCGGCTGGTATCGCGAATTGTCGCCCGCTCTAGTGGACAAGCTCAAGCTGAGCACCACCAAACGGCGAGTGGGAATGATCGACATCACCGGACGGGTGACGAATACCAGTACGACCGTCGACAGCTTTGAAATGGGATCTTTCAGAGCCAAGGACGTGACGTTTCTCGTACCCAAGGAAGGGTTTGGAAGCGACGATGTGGGCGGCGTTATCGGACCCCAACTGTTTACGCAATTCGATATCGATCTCGATTTCGAGGGAAAGAAGGTCAGCTTCGTTCTCCAGGATCATTGCGACGGCCGGGTTATCTATTGGAACACGCCGTCCTATGCGGTCGTCCCATTCGTGCTGACCGATCAGGGTCACATTCGCATGCCGGTCGAACTGGATGGACACAAATTCATGGCCCTTCTCGACACCGGCGCGGATCAATCGATTATTACATTCCGCGCCGCAGAAGGTGCGTTCGATATCACCAAGGATTCGCCCGGCGTGACCAAACGGGGATTCGTCAACGGCGATACGCGCGCCGAGGAATACGAGCGAACATTCAAGACTTTGACTATCGGCGGCATTACCTTCAACAATCCCAAGCTGTCGCTCATTCCCGATCTCCTGCGCAATCACCAAATCAACGACCACAGACCGAAGATCAACTCGCACATCGACACAAGCACCGAGGCCGAAGGCGTGGATGACGTCACTATCGGTCTGGAGCAGTTGCGGCGCCTGCACGTCTACATCGCGTACAAGGAGCAGAAGCTTTACATCAGCCCCAATGCACCACAGGCGGCCGTCCTCGCCTCGCCCGCGGCCCACTGAGAAACGCCGATGGGCAGTGCCAGGATAGCCGCAGCTGCGTTTCTCGCGATGTTCGCGGCAAACGGCGCGCGTGCAGCGCAATGCGAGCTCAAACTGATCGCCAGCTACGACATGGTGCCCTCTGACAGCATTGTCGTCATACCCATGACGATGGCCGGAAAATCTCGCTATGTCACACTGGACACCGGAGCGTTCGGTAACTGGGTTACACAGAAGTTCGTCGATGACGACAAGCTCGAAACCCACAACATCACGGCCATGAAAGTTTATGGCACACAGGATCGTACCGAAAAATACACAGTCGTGCCGTCTGTCGAGATCGGCGCGATTCATCAGCCGGATTCGAATTTCATGGTGATGTCGGGGGACTTTGGAGAACTCTCCGCTGGCCTTGGAACAAACGCCTTGGCGCAATTCGATATCGAATTCGATTTTGCCGCGCAGAAGGTGAAATTCTTCTCGCAAGATCATTGCGAAGGACAGGTCGTTTACTGGACCAAAGAATATACCGTTCTGCCGTTCAGCCTGCCCGACCGATCAATGCATATTGATATGACATTGGACGGCCATACTCTCGATACCGGTTTCGACACGGGAACGACCTATTCCTACATCAATGAGCGCGTACTCGTAGGTACATTTGGGCGCGACCCTTCTTCGGAAAAAGAGATCACCCTGGAGGGACAAAAAATGCGCTCCGCGGCGTTTCATTCGCTGTCGATCGGTGGCGTGAGTTTTCCCAATCCGTCGCTGTTGGTGATGCGAGACAAGATGCGCGAGCTTGCGAAAGAAGACGTGCCTGTCAAGGATCAGAATCAGGCTGGGGTAAACCTGATGCATTTCCCGCATCTCCTTCTGGGGCTCGATGCGATACGCCACCTCCACATTTATATCGCTTACAAAGAGCGGAAGATTTACGTCACCTCCGCCGACGCGCATTGACGAAAGCCGCTCCCCTCCCACATAAGACGGGAACACACCGTGGGAACCGGAGGTGACGGATGGGTTACGTCTTCGCGTCCACTTACAACAGTTTCTTTTTCTATACCGGCGTCAACGCATTCATCATGCTGGTCCTCGGCATGCTGGTGGTGCGGGCCCGGGTGAAGACGCAGACCGAGATCGGCGATGGCGGCGGCAAGCCGGAAATGGCCGGCCCTCTGCGCGCACACGCCAATAACACCGAATATGTGCCGATGGCCCTTCTGCTCATGTGGTGCCTGGTTCCGTTGGGGGCAAGCATCTGGCTGGTGCATGGCGTGGGCGTGCCGTTAACGCTGGGCAGAATCCTTCATGCCGTGGGGCTTTCGCGCAGCACCGGCGTTTCGACCTGGCGATTTCTCGGAATCCTGTTGACATGGATCGCCTATATCGTGGGTATTGTCGCGGTTCTCTGGCTTGTGTTCTTCCCCTCTGTTCCGGCATCCTGACATCGTGACAACGAACAAAAAACAAGACCCGCGCGAAACCCTCGAAGACCTCATCCGCGCCGCCAAGCGCGCGGGCGCGGACGCGGCCGATGCGCTGATCGTGGAAAGCATCGCGTCGAGCGTTTCCTATCGCATGGGAGAACTCGAAGACGTCGAACGCGCGGAATCGGCCGATCTCGGATTGCGCGTGTTCGTGGGGCAGCGCGTGTCCTTCGTCTCCTCGACCGACCTTACCAAGGGCGCACTCGATGAATTGCCGCAACGCGCTGTGGCGATGGCGCGGCTGGCACCGGAAGACAAGTTCGCTATGCTGGCGCCGAAGGAATTGCTGGCGCAGGATTTTCCGAAGCTCGACATCGAAGATCCGAACGAACCGTCGGCCGATACGCTGATCGCGCGCGCGAAGGATGCGGAGGCCGCCGCGATGGCGGTGCCGGGCGTGACCAATTCGGAAGGCGGGGGCGCAAGTTTCGGACGAAGTGCCGTGACGCTTGCCACCAGCGAAGGATTTTTCGGCTCCTATGCGGGCACCAGCCATAGTGTCGGCGTGTCGGTGCTTTCCGGCGAAGGCACCGGAATGGAACGCGATTACGAAAGTGCAAGCGCGCGGCACTCTTCCGACCTGGATTCCTCCGCCGATATCGGCAAGCGCGCCGGCGAGCGCGCGGTGAAGCGGCTCAATCCGCGCCGCGTGAAATCGCAGAGCGTGCCGGTGGTGTTCGATCCCCGCGTTTCGGCAGGACTGCTGGGGCATTTCGCGGGTGCGATTTCGGGCGCCTCCATCGCGCGCGGCGTGAGCTTTCTGAAGGAGTTCATGGGCAAGCCTGTGTTCGCGCCGGGCATCACGATCATCGACGATCCGCACCGCGTTCGCGGGCAACGCTCCAAGCCGTTCGATGGCGAGGGCGTGCGCAACCAGAAGCGCGCGATCATAGAGGACGGCGTGCTGACGACGTGGCTGCTCGATTGTTCGAGCGCCAAGCAATTGGGATTGACCAGCACCGGGCACGCGGCGCGCGGAACGGGCGGGCCGCCCTCGCCTTCCACGACCAATTTCTACATGGAAGCGGGAAAGCTTTCGCCGGACGAAATGATGGCCGACATTCGCGAGGGGCTTTACCTCACCGAATTGATGGGCATGGGTGTGAACGGCGTGACGGGCGATTACAGCCGGGGTGCCGCAGGGTTCTGGATCGAGACGGGCAAGATCGCCTATCCGGTTTCGGAGATCACGATAGCGAGCAACTTGAAAGAGATGTTCCGCAACCTCACGCCCGCCAACGATCTCGTCTTCCGTTACGGCACCAATGCGCCGACCCTGCGCGTCGAAGGCATGACGATTGCAGGCGCGTGAAGACCTCGCGCTGATCGAAGAGGCCGTTCGCGAGGCAGGGAAGATCGCGCGCTCCTATTTTGGCGGCAGCTACAAGAAATGGGACAAGGGCAAAGGCGATCCCGTCACCGAGGCCGATCTCGCGGTCGACAAATATCTGCGCGAGACGCTCACGGCAGCGCGCCCCGACTATGGGTGGCTGTCGGAAGAATCCGTGGACGATCTGCGGCGGCTTTCAACCGAATTCACGTTCGTTGTCGATCCGATAGACGGCACGGTTGCGTTTCTGAAAAACCGTCCGCATTTCACGATCTGCGTGGCGCTGGTGCGCGAGCATCTTCCCGTTGTGGGCGTGGTGTTCAATCCGATCAGCGAGGAACGCTTCACCGCCATCGCGGGCGAAGGCGCGATGATGAATGGCGCGCGCATACATACGAGTGACGCGGCTGAAGTCGATCATTGCCGCATGCTGGCCGACCGGACGATGCTTGCACATCCAAACTGGAACAATCCGCCGCTTACGCCGTGGCCGCCGATGGAAATCGAAACGCGCGGTTCCATCGCCTACCGGCTGGCGTTGGTGGCCAATGGCAGCTTCGACGCGATGCTGGCGCTTTCGGCCAAGCGGGACTGGGATCTGGCGGCGGGCGACCTGATCGTGCGCGAGGCGGGCGGGATGGTGACGACACATACCGGCGCGCAGATGCGTTATAACGGCGAACAGACTCTTCAGCCCTCGGTCGTGGCGGCGGGCGCAGGCCTGCATCCGCTTCTCATCGACCGGGTCCGCAATATTCCGCGAGGATGACCATGGCCGCCGAACACGAACCCAAACAGCTTCTGCATCTGGTCTTTGGCGGCGAACTCGTCTCGACGGAGGACATCACCTTCAAGGACCTTTCCAAGCTCGACATCGTGGGCATGTACCCCAACTATCGCGAAGCCCTGGCGGCCTGGCGGGGGGCGGCCCAGCGGTCGGTCGACAACGCCCAGATGCGTTATTTTGTCGTGCATATTCACAAGCTTATGGAGCCCGAACAGATCAAACCGGGCAAGGCTTAGTGCTCGCGCCGCTGTAGGACGCCATGCTACACCCCCCGGCCATGACAGCCGGGACCGACGCTTCGATTTGCGCCGACCTTTCGCCTCGCGCGCCCGCGCGGGATGCGGTTCCCATGGGCAATCTCACCATCGTGCGGCGGCTGGTGGGCGGCTATCTCACCGGGCAATGGGGCACGCTTTCGCTGGCGGTCGCCTGCATGATGGTCACGGCGGGGATGACTGCCGCGCTTTCCTGGCTGCTGGACCCGGCAATCAAGCTGATCTTCCTCGACAAGCGCAGCGACATGCTGGCGGTGATACCGCTCGCCGTTCTCGGCGTGATCGTGATCCGCGCGGTGACGACCTTCATCCAGCAGGCATTGGTGGACACGGTGGGCGAACGCGCGGTCGCCGCCGTGCAGCGCGACCTGTTCGACAGCCTGGTGCATGGCGATCTTGCGGCGCTGAACGCGGTGCATTCGGGGCAGTTCGTTTCCAACTTCCTGTATGACGCGACCTTGATGCGCGATGCCATTGTGCGCGGCATTGCCGGATTGAGCCTTGAATTCCTTTCGCTGATCGCGCTGGCGGGCGTGATGGTCTATCAGGACTGGCGACTGGCGCTGATTTCGATTTTCGTTCTGCCCGGTGTCGCGTGGGTGACGCAAAAGATCGGTTCGTCACTGCGGCGGTCGGCCTCGCGCGGGATGGCGGAGACGGCGGAGCTTTCGACGGCGCTTTCGGAAGCGCTGGACGGCAAGCGCATCGTCAAGGCGTATGGACTGGAAGATCATGTCGCTGCGCGCGCCAATGCACGGATCGACGGACGGCTGAAATATCTGGTGCGCGTGGCGCGCACACGGGCGGGCGCGGTGCCGGCGAGCGACCTGTTCGCGGGCGTGGTGATCGCAGGCACGATCTTCTATGCCGGTTATCAGGCGATGCATGGCGAGATCGGGATCAACCATTTCGCATCATTCCTGGCAGCGATGCTGCTGGCGCTTCAGCCGGTGCGCAACCTGACCCAGCTTTGGGCGACGGCCTCTTCCGGGCTTTCGGCGGCAGACCGGATTTTTGCCATCATCGACCAGAAGCCGCGTATCGTGGACCCGCCGGGGGCGCGCGCGCTTTCGGCGAAAAGCGGCGCGGTGAGATTCCGCAATGTCGGATTTTCCTACCGTTCGGACGCGGGCGCCCCTGCCATCGAGAACGTGACGCTGGATGCCGAGGCCGGAAAGAAGATCGCGCTGGTGGGGCCGTCGGGCGCGGGCAAATCGACATTGTTCAATCTGCTGTTGCGTTTCTATGACGCCGATACGGGGGCCATCGAGATCGACGGACAGGACATCGGTCAGGTCACGTTGAAATCGCTGCGGGAAACCATTGCACTCGTGACGCAGGAACCGATCCTGTTCGACGAGACTGTCGCGGAGAATATTTTGCTGGGACGGCGCGGGGCCTCGCAAAGCGAAATCGAGGATGCGGCGAAGGCGGCGGCGGCTCACGAATTCATCACGCAACTGCCCGAGGGTTATGCGACGCGCGTGGGCGAAGGCGGATTGCGGCTTTCCGGCGGACAACGGCAGCGCATCGCGATTGCGCGCGCCATGCTGCGCAACGCCCCGATCCTTTTGCTGGACGAGGCCACTTCGTCGCTCGATTCGGAAAGCGAGCGACAGGTGCAGGAGGCGCTGGCGCATCTGATGGCGGGACGCACGACCATCGTCATCGCACATCGCCTTTCCACCGTTCTTGACGCGGACCGCATTTATGTTCTGGATCGCGGGCGAGTGGTCGAATCCGGCACGCATTCCGAACTGATGGCGCATGGCGGTCTTTATGCGCGGCTCTACCAGCACAACCTCGACGACGAAACGACATCCGTGAATTGAATGGACCGTATGACGCTTGGTCTTCGCGCCTATCGTTCCGCGACCGCCGTGCTCTCGCCGGCGGCGAAACTGCTGCTGCGCGAACGCGCGGCACGCGGCAAGGAAGATCTGGAACGGCTGCACGAGCGGCTGGGCGAGTCGCGCCTCCGGCGGCCCGAAGGGACCCTGATCTGGATACACGGCGCGAGCGTGGGCGAGACGCTGGCGGCGCTGCCCTTGCTGGCCGTGCTGTTGACGCCGGGACGGCATGCGCTGGTGACGAGCGGAACGGTGACGTCGGCCAAGCTGATGGCGGAGCGCCTGCCGCCGGGCGCGATCCATCAGTTCGTGCCCATTGACACACCCGCCGCAGGCCGGAATTTTCTGGATCACTGGCGACCGGACGTTGGGTTGTTCGTGGATTCGGATTTGTGGCCCAACCTTCTGATGAGTGCGGTGGAGCGGAAGATTCCGCTGGCGCTGGTAAATGCGCGCATCTCGGCGAGATCGGCGGAGGGATGGAAGCGCGCGCCGCAGACGGCGCAGGCATTGCTATCCGCGTTCGACGGCATCCTTGCCATCGACCCGGAAGTGGCGGCGCGGTTTTCTTCCCTCGGCGCACGAGACGTGCGGGTGACCGGAAGCCTGAAAGCCGATGCGCCACCCCTGCCCGCCGATGCGAAAAAGCTGGAAGCGCTGCAAAGCGCGATTGGAAGCCGCCCCATCTTCCTCGCATCGAGCACGCATGCGGGCGAAGACGAAACACTGTTGCCGGCACAGGACGTGTTGCGGAAATCGCATCCCGATCTCCTGACCATTATCGTGCCGCGGCATCCGGATCGCGGCGAAGAAATCGCGATGCTTTGCGGTTCGCGGCCGGTGAAGCGGCGCGCGAAAGGCGAATTGCCGGATGACAGCACCGCTATTTACGTTGCCGATACGATGGGCGAACTGGGGTTGTTCTATCGCCTCGCGAAAATCGCTTTCATGGGCGGCAGCCTGATCGCGCATGGCGGGCAGAATCCGCTGGAGCCCGCGCGGCTCGATTGCGCGGTGATGGCGGGACCGCATACGGAGAATTTCACGGCGGCTTACGACGCGATCTTCGAAGCGCAAGGTTCGGGGCGCGTGGTGACGAGTGCGGATATTGCAGCACTCGCCCATCGCGTGCTTTCGGAACCCTCGACGGCGGCGGCGATGATCGAAGGGGCAGCAAGGGGGGCGGCGGCGCTCGGCGGTGCGGTGGGAAAGACACGCGCATTCGCCGAAGACCTGCTGGCACGGCATGCGCACGCCTAAATTCTGGACTCGCAAAGACGGTGTTTCGCGGGCGATCTCCGACGCGCTGCTGCCGGTGGGCTGGATTTACGGCAAGATAACCGTCTTGCGCGCGAAACAGCATTGGAAATACCGCGCACGTTCGCGCGTGATCTGCGTGGGCAATCTTACCGTGGGCGGGACAGGCAAGACGCCGGTCGCCATCGCGATTGCGGAGTTGCTGGCGCAACGCAACATCCAGCCGTTCTTCCTGTCGCGCGGCTATGGCGGAAAAGAGCGCGGTCCTTTGGTGGTCGACGTGAAGATGCATACGGCGAAGGATGTCGGCGACGAGCCGCTGCTGCTTGCCAATGCCGGTCCGACAATCATGTCGCGCGATCGCCCGGCGGGCGCGGAACTAGCGGATCGCAACGGCGCAGAAGTCATCGTGATGGATGACGGGCATCAGAACCCGACATTGCGAAAGCACATCTCGTTTGTCGTGGTGGACGCGCAGGCCGGGTTCGGCAACCGGCGTATCCTGCCGGCGGGGCCTTTGCGCGAACCGATCAAGGACGGATTGAAACGAGCCCATGCCGTCATCCTGGTGGGCGGCGACGAGAACGCCAAGATTACCGGCTTTCACGGCACGGTGTTCCGCGCCAAGCTTGTGCCGCAAGAGATTCCGCATCTGCGCGAGAAACCCGTCATCGCGTTCGCGGGCATCGGACAGCCGAGGAAGCTGCTTCAATCGCTGCGCGAACTCGGCGCGAATGTGAAATCGCTCAAGGGTTTTCCCGATCACCATGCCTACAAGCCGAAGGAGATTTCGGCCTTGCAGGTGAAAGCGGCCGAAGCAGGCGCGCTCCTGGTCACGACGGAGAAGGACTATGTGCGGCTTCCGCAGAGACGGCGGCGTGGAATTGTGGCTCTGCCGGTAAAGGCCGTGTTCGAGGACCCGGAAGCGCTGCAGGCCTATTTCGACCGTTTCTCCATCCCCTCTCGCGAGGTCGATGGCGCATGAGCGACGAAGGGGAAACCAGACTCACATTCGCCGAGCGATTGCGCTATGGGGCGGAAGCGGCAGGCTTCTTTTTCCTGATCGGCATCTTCAAGGTTCTGGGTCTCGATGCCGCGTCGGCGCTTGGTGGGTTCATCGGGCGGGAAATCCTTTATCGCACACCGATCAGCAACCGCGCGCGGGACAATCTGCGGGCGGCCTATCCCGAAAAGACTTCGGCGGAGACAGAGGCCATCCTGCGCGAGATGTGGGACAATCTGGGCCGCACCGTCGGGGAATATCCGCATCTCTACAAGATTTCGATGAACGGACCTGCTCCGCGTATCGAAGTGATGCACCTCGAACGCTCCGATGCGGCGATGGAAACGGGCAAAGGTGTGTTGTTCGTCTCAGGTCATTTCGCGAATTGGGAGGTGATGGCCGGGGCTGCCGCGCAACGCGGTTATGACGGCGGAGCGGTCTATCGGCCGGTGAACAATCCGTTCGTGGACCGCTGGATCGTCAGGCAGCGCATGAAGGCCGGAACGAAGGAGATGATCACCAAAGGTCCGCAAGGCACACGGCGTATCTTCACATTGCTCCGGCGCGGAAAGGCCATCTTCCTCCTGGTCGATCAGAAAACCAATGAAGGCGTGGCCGCACCGTTTTTCGGGCAGATGGCGATGACGACGCCTGCGCCGGCGGGTTTGGCGTTGCGGTTGGGCGCGGTGCTCGTGCCGGTGTCGAACGAACGTCTCAAGGGCGCCCACTTCCGTATGCATGTGCATTCACCGATCCGCTTCACGCCGACCGGCAACAGCGACGAAGATGTGGTCGCGCTCAGCGCGCGCATCAACGAAGCGATCGAGGAATGTGTGCGCGAACGGCCTTCCCAATGGCTGTGGATTCACCGGCGCTGGCCGCGCGAGAAAGACAAGCCAACGGGACGTCGCGCCGTCGCCTCTCAGGCAGCCTTGGACGGTGCGGCTTCGCGCGTGGACCGCGACGGATCGAGCTGGACCTGAAACCAGTTCAACCGCCAGCACAGATGGGGGCCGGTGGCGCGTCCGTTGTGTCCCACTTCGCCGATCTTCTGTCCGCGCGTGACATGCGCGCCCACGGCCACGTCGAGCTTACTCTGGTGCAGGTAGGTCGTGGTCACGCCATGACCGTGATCGAGGATGGTGATACCGCCATCGTAGAAGAAATCCGGTTCGGCGAGCAGCACATTGGCTTCGGCGGGCGCCAGGATCGGTGTGCCTTCCTTGGCCGCGATGTCGACGCCGAAATGCGGCTGTTTCGGCACGCCGTTCAGGATGCGCTGATTGCCGAACGTGCCGGAGATCGTGCCGGGGACCGGCCAGTCGAAACCGTCCGCATACCAGTCTTCGAGAACGAGGCTTTTGCGCGCTTCCTCGATCTTCGCTTTTTCGGCGGCGATACGGGCGAGCAGTTCGGGCGGCGGCGTCACTTCTTCCGGCGGCAATCCTGTGATGGCCTGCGTCTCGAATTTGCGCACGACCGGCACGACGTCCTGCATCAAAATCCCGCCATCGGGATAGGAGACATCGAGCTGCAACGGCTTTGTGCGGTCGTAAGCGATGCCGAACGCGAAATAACCGCGCTCGGAAAGCTGAAGCACCTGGGAGTCGATGGCGACGCGCGCCTCGGGATTGGTCTTGCCGATGACGAGACTGCCCTGCTCCAACCCTCCGCCGAGCGAGAGATGCTGTTCGTCGGCGCGCGCCTTCAACAGCGGAAGCGCGGCAAACGAAACGGCGGTGGCGAGAAATCCCCTGCGGGGAATCATCTGGGCGTATTCCCCGTTTCTTGAAGGCGTTTCAAAGCCACGCCGGGGGTCGCGTAGGCTTCCTGCAGATCGACGCTCCAATAGCGGAGCGCTTCGACGGGGATCGGTACGCCGGTCACGGCGCAAACCACATAGGCGCCGGGGCGCAGCACCCGGTATTCGCCGTCCAGATATTCGAGCTGGGCGAGTCCATCGGGGCGCAGGTCGCGGTCGAGCTTGTTCATAACTGCCTTTTACGTCATGCGGTTGGAGAGGCCAAGTTACATTGGTGTCTAGAGAAGCGAGCCCTGGCTGCCGCTCTGCGGAGTGGGCTTTCTGGCTGGTTTCGGGGCGGGTGTTCCGTCGGCGACCGCCGCACGTTGCCCGTCAGCGAAGGCCAATTCGAGGCGCTCGCCTGGCCGGATTGCGGCGGCGGCGCGCTTGAGTCCGCCGTCGTCGCCGCGCACCAGCGCGAAGCCGCGCGACAGGACGGCCCTGTAGCTGACGCTTTCGAGGATACGGCTCAGACTCTCGAACCGCTTCCTGGCGGCGGCCAGATGGCCGCGATGGGATTGCGTGAGGCGTCGGCCCAGCACATCCGTGCGTTGCAGGCAGACCTCGACATGCCTCGCGATGGGGCGCGGGCGGAGCAGCGCGGACGTTTTCAAAAAATGCGTGCGGTGGGCGTTGAGGTTCTGGCGCAGCGCGTTGCCGAGTTTCTCGCTCGCGATGTCGAAACGCTGGCGCGGTTGGGCGAACAATTGTTCGGCGCGCGGCAGCACGCGAACGAGACTCGAAAGCTTTTGGCGGCGGTCGGACATGGCGCGCGAAAAGGCCCGCAGATGGCGGCGCTCAAGCTCCATGGTTTGCGACAGCAATTCGGCGCGCACCGGCACGGCCATTTCGGCAGCCGCGGTCGGGGTCGGCGCGCGGCGGTCGGCGACGAGATCGATCAAGGTGGTATCGGTTTCGTGCCCCACCGCCGAGATCAGCGGGATGCGGCTTTCGGCGACGGCGCGCACGACGATTTCCTCGTTGAACGCCATGAGATCTTCGATGGAGCCGCCGCCGCGGGCGACGATCAGCACATCGGGAATGGGAAGCGGGCCATCGGCTTTCAGTGCGTTGAAGCCGCGTATCGCGGCGGCGACTTCGGCGGCGGCGCGCTCGCCCTGCACCGGCACGGCCCAAAGCAGCACGCGGCGCGGGAAGCGGTCGTTCAGGCGATGCATGATGTCGCGAATGACCGCGCCGGTTGGAGACGTGATGACGCCGACGACGCCGGGTAAATAGGGCAGCGGCTTCTTGCGCTCGGCGGCGAACAGGCCTTCGGAGGCGAGTTTCTTCTTGCGCTCCTCCAGCATCGCCATCAGCGCGCCGAGACCGGCAAGTTCCGCCTGCTCCACGATGAGCTGGTAGCGGGACGATCCGGCGTAGGTGGAGATGCGCCCGGTGCAGACGACTTCGAGGCCATGATCGGGACGGACCTTCAGCTTCTGGGCCGTGCCGCGCCAGATGACGGCGTTGAGGCAAGCCTTTTCGTCTTTCAGGTCGAAATAGACGTGGCCGGAGGAATGGAATTTGAGGTTGCTGATCTCTCCCCGGACGCGGACGAAGGGGAAGGTGTCCTCGACCACCCGTTTCAGGGCGCCAGCGATCTCGCTGACGCTGAATTCGGGCAGATTGGCGCGGAGGGGCGAAGCGGCTTCTGACATGATTCACAGATGATATAGGGTTTTCCGGCGCTTGCGTCTTGAATCTCACACGGCACTTGGGGAAGTTCGGACTATGAAATTCCTCCTTATCGGCTCCGGCGGCCGGGAGCACGCGCTGGCCTGGGCACTTTCGGCCAGCCCGATGGTCTCCAAACTCTACTGCGCGCCGGGGAATGCAGGGATCGCCGCAGTTGCCGAGTGCGTGCCCATCGCGGCCATGGATTTCGATGGGCTGATCGCCTTCGCCAGGGACCGTCAAATCGACTTCGTGGTGGTTGGGCCGGAGACGCCGCTGGTGGCCGGACTATGGGACCGGCTGGAAGCCGCAGGCGTCAAGGCATTGGGCCCCAGCATGGCGGGAGCCGTGCTCGAAGGCTCCAAGGGATTCGTCAAAGACCTGTGCGCCGAGAACGGTATTCCGACGGCGGCGTATCAACGGTTCACAGCGCCTGAGCCTGCCAAAGCGTTCTCGGCGACGTTGGGGTTGCCGGTCGTCATCAAGGCGGACGGGTTGGCTGCGGGGAAAGGCGTGATCATCCCCGAGACGCGCGACGAGACGGATCGCGCCATCGACTTCATGTTCGAAGGCGGATTTTCGGACGCTGGATCTTCGATCGTCGTCGAGGAATTCATGGAGGGTGAGGAAGCGAGCTTCTTTGCACTGACCGACGGCGAGCATGTTCTGCCTCTTGCCGGCGCGCAGGATCACAAACGCGTCTTCGACGGCGACAAAGGGCCGAATACGGGCGGGATGGGCGCTTACTCCCCTGCCCCGGTTCTGACGGATGCGATTGTCGAACAAACCATGTCGCGCATCATCAGGCCGACGGTCGCAGCAATGGCGGCGCGAGGCACGCCCTACATGGGGGTACTGTTCGCAGGGCTGATGATCACGAAGGGCGGGCCGAAGCTCATCGAATACAATTGCCGCTTCGGCGATCCCGAATGCCAGGTTTTGATGCTGCGGTTAAAATCCGATCTGGCGACGGCACTGATCGCGGCGCGCGACAAGCAGCTTCATCATCTCGATTTGCGCTGGCGCGACGAGGCGGCGCTGACAGTTGTGATGGCAGCGAAGGGCTATCCGGGCAATTACGACAAGGGCAGCGAGATACGCGGCCTCGAAGCCGCCGCGAATGTGGACGGCGTGCAAATATTTCACGCGGGCACCGAGCGACACGACGGCAAACTGATCGCGACCGGCGGACGGGTCCTGAATGTTTCCGCGGTCGGCAAAACCGTGGCCGAGGCGCAGGCGCGCGCCTATCAGGCGGTGGACCGCATAAACTGGCCCGGTGGCTTCTGCCGCCGCGACATCGGATGGCGGGCGGTGGCGCGGGAACGCGGCTAAAGCGCTTGCCCCGGCGGCAAAGGCCGTCTCAAATAGGCCATCGACATTTGAGGAAATGACCCATGGCTGAACCGGCTGTCCAAGACCGGCAAGAGATGTTTTCGGGCACTAAAGAGGTGGTCGAGCAGCACCGTTTCGATGTGAAACGGCTTGAGGATTATCTGGCGTCGAAGATCGCCGACTTTCAGCGACCGCTGGAAGTGCGCCAGTTCAAGGGCGGGCAATCCAATCCCACCTACCAACTCGTCACGCCGAACCGGAAATATGTGCTGCGCCGGAAGCCGCCGGGAAAGCTGTTGCCGTCGGCGCATGCCGTGGACCGCGAATTCAAGGTGATCTCGGCGCTTCATCCTACCGGCTTTCCGGTCGCGAAGCCTTATGTGCTGTGTGAGGACGACAGCATCATCGGCACGATGTTCTACGTGATGGATTGCGTCGAAGGGCGCATCCTATGGGACGGCTTGTTGCCGGGCTACGAGCCGAAACAGCGTTGGGCGATCTATGACGCGATGAATGAGACCCTCGCGCGGCTGCACTCTCTCGACTACACCAAGATCGGGCTGGAGGATTTCGGCAAGCCCGGCAACTATATCGGACGCCAGATCTCGCGCTGGACGAAGCAGTATCAACTCTCCGAAACCGAAAACATCGACGAGATGAACAGGCTCATCGACTGGCTGCCCGCGCATCTGCCGCCGGGAGAACGGTCTTGTGTGGTGCATGGCGACTATCGCCTCGACAACATGATCCTGCATCCGACGGAGCCGAAGGTGATCGCGGTGCTGGATTGGGAATTGTCAACCATCGGCGACCCGCTGGCCGATTTCACCTATCACCTGATGCAGTGGCAGATGCCAAGCGGCGGATCGAGCGCGGGTACGGCGACGCTCATGGGATCGGACTTGAAAGCGCTCGGCATTCCGACGATAGACGAATACGTCGCGATGTATTGCAAACGGACCGGCCGCGCAGAGACGCCGAACATGAACTATTATGCGGCGTACAATTTCTTCAAACTCGCGGGCATCCTGCAGGGCATCGTGGGACGCGTGCGCGACGGCACGGCGGCAAACGCCAATGCGACGGCACATGCTGCGGCCGTCCGGCCATTGGCCGAGCGGGCGTGGTACTTCGCCAAACAGGCAGGCGCAAAAGGCTGAGATTTTAAGCGCGCTTTAACCATACGCCATCGTCTGTCTGCGTTCCGCGCAAGCCTTGCTTAACGCGGGTGCACTACCGTTGCACCCACGGGCAAGTTGAAAAGCCGGGCGGATCGCACGATGTCTTCGAGAAAAGGGCCTCAGAACGAGCCCTTTCCAGAGAATATTACGGAAGCGGAATTGCTACGCCGAGAGCGCGCGCAATTTGCGTTGGCCGAGCGCGCCGCGAATTTCGGTTACTGGCGTTTCGATATTGCAACGCAACGTTCGGTATGGTCGCCGGGAATGTATCGGCTCCTGTGCGTGGACCCCGAGACGCAGACTCCCGATAGCGAATGGTTGCTCAACACCATGATCGACGAGGACCGCATCAAGGTCGAACGCTCGATCGAAGCCGCCATTCTCACAAAATCGCCGTTCTACTATCGCACCCATTCCAAGGACGCCAATGGTCCGACGGTAATCGTCGACACGCATGGCGAAGTCGAAGTCGACGACAAGGGCACGGTTATTGCGGTTCTCGGCGTATGCCACGACGTGACCAAGGAAGTCGTCGCCGAAGCAGCGCGTGCCCGTGCCGAACGGCGTTACCGGTTGATGGCAGAAGAAGCCTCCGACGCAATCCTGCTTTATGCACCAGGCGGCCGCATCGTGTTCACCTCGAGCGCGCTGGAACGCATTACCGGACGCGGAAGCCACGAGATCGAAGAGGGGAAATTCCTGCGTCTCGTCCATCCGGCCGATGTTGAGGAAGCGAACAAGCTCCGCTCCCGCCCAGCACCGAACCAGACGCTCACCGCCTGTTACCGCCTGTTGCATCGCGATGGGCGTTATGTCTGGCTGGAAGTCACCATTCGCGGCGTTTACGACGAAGTGACGGGCGAATATCTCAATACGATTGCCGTGCTGCGCGACATATCGGAACGCAAGGCGCAGGAATTGGAAATGAAGGCGGCGCGCGATAACGCCGAACAGGCCAATCGCGCGAAGTCCGTGTTCCTGGCGAATATGAGCCATGAACTGCGCACGCCGCTCAACGCCATCATCGGCTTCACCGACATTATGCAACACAAGATGTTCGGCGAATTGGGCCACCCACGCTATGACGAATATACGACTCTTATCCACGATTCCGGCCAACTCCTGCTCGATCTCATTTCCGACCTGCTCGACATGGCCAAGATCGAGGCAGGCAAGCTGAAACTGTTTTTCGAACAGGTCGACCTCGAAAGCTGCATTGCCGACTGTGTACGGCTGGTGCAGGGACGTGCGCTCGCCAACAATATCGACGTGAAAATGGTGATGGAATCGGTGGGCTTGAAGGTGGAAGCCGACCGCCGGGCACTGAAACAGGTTCTGCTCAACCTTCTATCCAATGCCGTGAAGTTCACGATGAACGGCGGGCATGTGACGGCGACGGCGAGTGTTGCAGGGGGGCAGGTCGTTATCCGCGTGCGCGACGATGGCATCGGCATTTCGAAGGAAGACTTGCCGCGCCTGGGTCGGGCATTCGAGCAGGTCGTGGCCGATCCGATGCTTGCCAAAGCGGGAACGGGCCTGGGGCTTGCACTGGTCAACGCGCTTATCGAGCAGCACAACGGCACCTTCCGTATCGAAAGCGAAGAAGGCATCGGTACGGAAGTGATGATCGAGCTTCCGCTGCGCCAACCCGCACGCGCGGCAGCGTGATCCGCAAATGAAAAGCGGCCGGTTGCCCGGCCGCTTTCCCGACTGATCGAGATTTATTCCGCCGCTGCGCGCTGCGGAGCTTCCATGTATTTGCCGTATTCCAGACGCGCGATGGTGCGGTTGTGCACTTCGTCCGGACCGTCGGCCAGACGCAGCGTGCGCTGACCGGCATAAGCGCGGGCAAGACCGGGATCGGTCGTCACGCCTGCACCGCCCCAAGCCTGGATCGCATCGTCGATGATCTTGAGCGCCATGCGAGGTGCGGCCACCTTGATCATAGCGATCTCGGCGCGGGCGACCTTGTTGCCCACCTTGTCCATCATATCGGCGGCCTTGAGCGTCAACAGGCGGCACATATCGATGTTGATACGCGCTTCGGCCACGCGCTGTTCCCAGACCGAATGCTGGGCGATGCGCTTGCCGAAGGCTTCGCGGGTGAGAAGGCGTTTGCACATCGACTCCAAGGCACGTTCGGCGGCGCCGATGGTGCGCATGCAGTGATGGATGCGGCCCGGTCCGAGGCGGCCCTGTGCGATTTCGAAGCCGCGGCCCTCTCCGAGAACCATGTTCTCGACTGGCACCGTGACGTTCTTCAGTTCGACTTCGGCATGGCCGTGCGGCGCGTCGTCATAGCCGAACACCGGCAGCATGCGCTTGACGGTGATGCCGGGGGCATCGAGCGGCACGAGCACTTGCGATTGCTGGCTGTGACGGTCGGTGTCCGGGTTGGTCTTGCCCATGACGATGGCGATCTTGCAGCGCGGATCGCCGACGCCCGACGACCACCATTTCGTGCCATTGATGACGTAGGTATCGCCCTTGCGTTCGATACGGGTGGCAATGTTTGTCGCGTCCGACGAGGCGACGGCCGGTTCGGTCATCAGGAAGGCCGAGCGGATTTCGCCCGCGAGCAGCGGCTTCAGCCATTTGTCCTGCTGGTAGGGGCTGCCATACCGCTCCAGCACTTCCATGTTGCCCGTGTCGGGGGCGGAACAGTTGAACACTTCGGAGGCAAAGCCCACCCGGCCCATCATTTCGGCCAAAGGGGCGTATTCCAGATTGGTCAGGCCGGCGCCGTGTTCGCTCTCATTCAGGAACAGGTTCCAATAGCCCTGTTTCTTGGCCTTGGCCTTCAGTTCTTCGACGACCGGCACCACGATCCAGGGGTTACCCTTCTTGCGGGCGTCGTCCATTTGCTGGGCGTAGGTCGCCTCGGCCGGGTAGATATGCTGCTGCATGAAGTCGCCGACGCGCTTCATCCATTCCCGCTGGCGCGGGGAATAATCGAAATCCATTTGTTCCTCCAAAGCTGATGATCGATAGCGATGGCGGAAGTGTAGCCTGCCTTCCCCGCCCCCCACTAGGACGAATTGACCGAGCGGGACCGGTTTGACAGCCCCCCGGCAACCACGGCAAGCACCGCGACCATGTTGCTCTGGGCTGGCGCGATTCTCATCTTTGGCGGTGTCCTGTGCCTGACGATCGACCGGCAGGCCGTCCACTTCATCTACGACGCCGTGAACGCCCCGTTTCACCGCTTCCTGGACGGCATCACCCATGCGGCCAAGGCCGCCCACTGGCTGGCCATCGCAGTGGTCATCTATCTGGGCTCACAGTTGGGCCGGACGCTCCACCCGGAGGTTACAGGGTTTGAGCTGGCCTCCCAGTTCGCCCTCGCCTTTCTGGCTGCGTTGGCGGGCGGCAGCATTGTCCTGCACTCCCTCAAATTCCTTTTGGGGCGAAGGCGTCCGCGGGACGAGATCGAGATGAACCTCTACGAGTTCATGCCGCTGTCCTTCGACCTGCAGCACAACTCCTTCCCTTCCGGCCATGCCCTCACCATTTTTTGCGTGGCGGTGATCGCGAGCGCGGCCATGCCTTCCTTCTGGCCGCTGTGGTTCCTGGTTGCCGCGGTGCTGGGGTTCACACGCGCGCTTTTAACCGCGCATTTCCTCAGCGATGTTTTCATAGGCGCGGGGATCGGCACGGTAGCGGGCCGCGAGGCCATCGTTTATCTGTTCCCGAAACTGGCACCAGTCTGGTTCTGACAGGGTTTGGAAATGTTCGAGCTGCTGACCGATTTCAATGTCTGGACAAGCCTTCTCACTCTTACCGTTCTCGAAATCGTCCTCGGCATCGACAACATCGTCTTCCTTTCCATTGCCTCCAGCAGGCTGCCCAAAAGCCGGCGGCCGGAAGCGCGGCGGATCGGGCTGGCGCTGGCGCTCATCATGCGGATCGCGCTGCTGTCGAGCATCGCTTTCATTATTCATCTGTCCGAACCCATCGTCACAATCTTCGGCCAGGCTTTCTCGTGGCGCGACCTGGTGTTCTTTGCCGGCGGCATCTTCCTTCTCACCAAGGGGACGCGCGAGATACATCACCTTGTCGACGGCGACGACGAGGAGATGCACGCGCGAGGCGCGACCTTCTTCAGCGTGATCGTGCAAATCGCGATCTTCGATCTCGTGTTCTCCATCGACTCCGTCATCACCGCCGTCGGCATGGCCGAACATCTGCCGGTGATGATTGCCGCCGTGGTGATCGCGATCATCATCATGCTTATAGCGTCGGGGCCTGTGTCGGAATTCGTGCACCGCTATCCGACCGTGAAGATGCTGGCGCTGAGCTTCCTGCTGCTGATCGGCATGACGCTGATCGCCGATGCCCTGCACTTCCATATCCCGCGGGGCTATCTCTACTTCGCGGTGGGCTTTTCGATCCTGGTGGAGTTTCTCAACCAGAGCGCCATGCGGCGAAGCACAGGGCGCTCTGGAAAGAAGCATTAGACGGCGTTACGCGGCCCTAAGCTGCGTGATGAACGGCATTTCTTCTTCGATGCGCGCCTTGAACGAGGGCCGCGCCTGGATGCGGTCGCTGAAGGCGGCGAGCTTCGGCCAGAGCTTGGAATCGACGCATTCGCCGGCGTGGCAGAAATTCACCAGCATGGAGCCGATGGTGATGTCCGCGATGGAGAAGGCGTTGCCGACGAAGAACTGGTTGTCGCCGATCTGTTTCTCCAGATAGTCGAACAGTGGCGGCAGTTTGGTTGCCAGGGTCGACTCCACGACCGCCTGGTCGGTTTTCTGGCCGAGCAGTTTCTTGACGATGCGCTCGAAGAAGACGCCGCCGCCGATGGTGGTTGCGACCACGGAGTCCGCATATTCCTCGAACCACAGGGCGCGGGCGCGCAGATAGTTGTCCTTCGGGTAGAGCGGCGGGTTGGGGAATTTGTGCTCCAGGTAATCGCAGATGATGGAGGAATCCGACAGCGTGTTCGGCTCGGGCAGATCGGTGTCGCGGAAGGCGGGGATGCGCTTTAGCGGGCTGATCTCGGCGAAGCTCGGCGGCGCGGAGAACGGATTGACCTGCTCGAGCTGATAATCGACGCCCTTCTCGGCGAGAAAGATGCGGACTTTGCGCACGAACGGCGAAAGCGATGCGCCATAGACGATGAGTGACATGGTTCTAGTCCCTTTGAGCGAAAGCTCCCCTTGCGGCATCTTGCGTCCGCTTTGTGACAGTCTGTCAGAACTACCGGTGACTGTCGATCAACGGCGGGCGCGGAAGAAGGATTTCAAAATTTCTCCGGCCTGGGTGGGGTCTCCGGCACGCGACACCTCAGGGCGGTGGTGGCAGGTGGGTTGGTCGAAGAAGCGCGGACCGTGCAACACCGCCCCGCCCTTGGGGTCTTCGGCGGCGAACACCACGCGGGCGATGCGCGCGAGGCTCATGGCGCCGGCGCACATGGCGCAGGGTTCCAGCGTGACGTAGAGCACCGCCCCCGTCAGCCGCTCGTTGCCGAGGGTGGCGGCGGCGGCGCGCATCGCCAGCATCTCGGCGTGGGCGGTGGGGTCGCGGCGTTCGAGGATGCGGTTGCCCTCGCGCGCCAATACCCTGCCCTCATGGACCACTACCGCGCCCACCGGCACCTCGCCGCGCGCGGCAGCGGCTTCGGCCTCCGCGAGCGCCAGCGCCATGAACTCGTCGTCGGTCATTGCATCGCACCCATCGCAAGGCTAGGCGATAGCCGAACCAGCACGAAAGGCCAATCGTGGCCGACACCCAGACATCCGACGGCAACCGCATCGCCAAGGTGATCGCGCGCGCAGGGATATGCTCGCGGCGGGATGCGGAGAAGCTGATCGCGGCGGGCCGCGTGAGCCTCGACGGCAAGACCGTGACCACGCCCGCGATCCGCGTGGGCGAACACCAGGTCGTGGCGATCGACGGCAAGCCGCTGGACGAGCCGGAGACGACGCGGCTGTGGCGCTATCACAAGCCTGCGGGCCTCGTGACGAGCCACCGCGATCCGCAAGGGCGCGCGACGGTGTTCGCGAACCTTCCCAAACATCTGCCGCGCGTGGTTTCCATCGGGCGGCTGGACATCAACTCCGAAGGGCTGCTGCTCCTCACCAATGACGGGGCGCTGGCGCGGCAACTGGAGCTGCCGGCGGCGGGCTGGACGCGCAAATACCGCGTGCGCCTGTTCGGCAAAGTCAGCCAAGCCGACCTCGACAAGCTGGCGCAGGGCACGACCATCGCGGGCGTGAAATACGGGCCGGTGATCGCGGACCTCGAACGCAGCAAGGGCATGTACGCCTGGGCGAGCGTGAGCCTCAAGGAAGGCAAGAACCGCGAAGTGAAGCGGCTGATGGAATCCCTCGGCCTGAAAGTGGCGCGCCTGATCCGGGTGCAATACGGGCCGTTCCATCTGGGGCAGTTGCCGGAAGGTGCGGCGGACGAGATCTCCGCCAAGCTGTGGCGGGACCAGTTGGGGATGAAGCGGAAGTAGCGCGCCGCCCTCGTTTCAGGGGCTGGTTGCGAGGGGGCGCGGCGGCGGCCGGACTAGTGGCCGCCAGAACCCATAGTGTCGGACTTCATGCTGTCGCCAGACATCGCATCGTCCTTCATCGCGTCGCCCTTCATGGAGTCGCCCATCGCGTCGTGGTGCATCTTCTTGTCGTGCTTCTTGTGCATGTCACCCTTCATGTGATCGCTCGACATGCTGTCGGACTTCATGCTGTCGCTGGACATGTGGTCGTCGGCGGCGAAGGCGGTGCCGGACAGGGCGAGGAAGGCGGCGGTGGCGGCAATGGCTAGGGTCTTCATGGGAGTCTCCGGTTTGGTTGACGGGCCGATCCGACCCTTGCCGAATAGTTCGGTTCGCCGGAGGATCGGTTACACTCGGGGGTGCGCCGTAACCGGATCACATCTTCGTGCGTAATAGAGGACACCAGACGCTTTGATCGCCGCGGAGATGCATCTGAAAGTGCTGATGCTGGCCGCGCTCGACGGCGACGCGCGCGCATATCGCACGCTGCTCACCGAACTGAGCGGACATTTGCGCGCGTATTTCGCGCGCAAGGTGAAGACGGCCGCGGATGCGGAAGACCTGGTGCAGGAAACGCTGACCGCCATGCACAGACGCTTGCACACCTACGACGTCAACCAGCCCTTCACCGCGTGGGTTTACGCCATCGCGCGCTACAAGCTGATCGACAATTTCCGCCGCAACCGCTTGCGCCAGACCATTCCACTCGAAGATGCGGGCGCATTGTTCGCGGACGAAACGGAAGATTCCGCCAATGCCAAACGCGACGTCGAACAGCTTCTGAACACCTTGCCGCAGAACAAGCGAGAGCTTGTGCGGCTGACAAAGATCGAAGGGCTTTCGACGGCGGAAACGGCGGCGAAACTTGGGCTTTCGGAATCGGCGGTGAAAGTGGGCGTGCATCGCGCGTTGAAAACGCTGGCGCAACAGTTTTCGGAGAAGACGTGAAGACCGACGATCTCATTGCCGAACTTTCCGGGACCTTGCGCCCCACCCCGCCTGGCGCGGGCGTGATGCCGCTTGTGCTGGGCATCGGCATCGGGGCTGCCGTTTCGGCGGTGCTGATGTTCTTCTGGCTGGGCTTGCGGCCCGACCTGATGCCCGCGATGCACTCTTCGCCGTTCTGGATGAAGTTCGGCTACACGCTGGTCTTCGCCGCACTCGCCTTCTGGGCGGCGCTGCGGCTTGCCCATCCCGGCACCGATGCGAAAACGGCGACGCGTTCCATCGCGCTGCCGGTCGCGGCGATGCTGGCGCTCGGCGTTTTCGAATTGATGCGCTCGCCCGCCCCTCCCGCCCAACTGTTCTACGGCACGTCGCACGACGTGTGCCCGGAGCGAATCTTCGTGGTGTCGCTGCCGATCTTCCTGGGCGCGCTGTGGGGCCTGCGCCGTATGGCCCCCACCCGGCTGGCGCTGACCGGGGCCATCGCCGGACTGTTCGCGGGCGCTGCGGGAGCGTGGGTCTATGCCTTCCACTGCGGCGAGAGCGGGGCTCTGTTCGTGAGCGTCTGGTACACGCTGGGCATCGTGAGCGTGGGCGTTCTGGGCGCGCTTCTGGGACGGTTTGTGCTGCGCTGGTGATTTCTCTCCTACAATTCGGCCTGACGGCAAAGTTCCTTTGAACCTCACTTTTCGGGAGGGGGTGGGGGCGCTCCCCTGCTCTGCTCCGTAAATCTCATTTATTCAATTGGTTAGTCGTTTTTCGGTTTTGGCGTACCCCCTCCCCCTGGTTGTTGCGGGAAGGGACCGCGATATCCGAAGAGTATAGGTATAAAGTCTGAAATATGCAAGCCCTCTCCCCCTCGGGGGAGAGGGTTGGGTGAGGGGGCGGTCGTGCAGAGGCACGGTGTTGGAGGTGGGAGCGTGCTGCTGCTGCACCCCCTCACCCCGACCCTCTCCCCCAAGGGGGAGAGGGGGATTCTCTCGTGACCTATTTCGCCGCCTTCTCCGCATTCGCCTTGCGCCGGGCCAGGCTCTCGGCGGGCCATTCGGCTTTGGTGTCGTAATAGGCCTCGAATACGCGCGCGGGTTTGCCGGTGGTCGTGCCGTTGTCGAGCGGTGCGCCCGGCTCGCCGGGCAGATGCACCCAGGGCAGTTTGGAGCGCGTGAAGATGTGCACATCCGGGGCGAAGTGCTGCGCATCGTCGAGCGTGGAGACGCGCACGAATCGCGTTTCGTTGCGCCCGCCATAATTGCTCCAGAGGGCTGTGTGGCATTTGGGGCAGCGATGGATGATGTGCGGACGCCCGCTGTCGGTGTGCATCGAGACGGGCACCGTATCGCCCCGAAGCACCTCCATCCGGTCGGCCTCGATCAACGCGTTGATCGCGAACGCCCCGCCCGACTGCTTCTGGCAATCGCGGCAATGACAGCAATGGACGAACATCGGCGCGGAAGCGAGCCGGTAACGGACGAAGCCGCAGAAGCAGGAGCCGGAATGAAATGTGCTCAAAATCGCCCTCCAATCTTGCCAAGGCACATGATAGAACATACCAAGAACAAAATCAAGCTGGCGAGGAAGAAGGAAGACGTTTATCTTCCTTCCACCAAGGAGGCCCCGATGGGTGCGCTGAACATCAAGGACAAGGCGGTGGCCGAAAAGGCCCGCAGGCTCGCCAAGCTGAAAGGCACCACCATCACCGAGGCGGTGGCCGAAGCATTGGAAGCCAGCCTGCGCACGGCCGAACACCGCAGCAAGCTCGACCGCGACAGACGCGAGCGCGAGGTGGACGAAATCCTCAAGCGCATCCGGGCCGTCATGCCGCCGGACGATCCCGATTGGAAGATGGTCGACGACATGTACGACGAATACGGTCTTCCCAAGTGATCGCTGTAGATACGTCGGTCATTGTCGCCATTATCCGGGCAGAACCGCACGAGCAGCGGCTGCGCAACAGATTGGAGCGCGCCGCTGGCGGACTGATCTCAACCGGCAATCTGCTGGAATTGCAGCTTGTGATGGCGGGAAAGGGGCAGGCTCTCTGGCAGCAAGCCGAAGCGCTGTTCGACAAATACAGCATCGTCCCGCGACCCTTCGACGAACAGCAGCTTCGGATCGCGCAGGATGCAGCTCTGCGTTTCGGCAAGGGCCGCCACAAGGCGGGACTGAATTTCGGCGATTGCTTCGCCTATGCGCTGGCCATCAGCGAGGACATCCCCCTGCTCTTCGCCGGCAAGGACTTCGCCCATACCGACGTGACGGCAGCCTGAGGCAGCGGACGCAAGCTGTCGGTCTTCATGGAGACGGGCACCGTATCGCCCTGCGATACCTCCCGCCCCCGCCCAACGCATTGATCGCAAACGCCCTGCCGCCGTCCGCTCGCTGGCGCTCACGAACTCTGGCAATCGCGGCAGTGACAGCAATGGACGAACATCGGCGCGGAAGTGAGCCGGTAACGTACGAAGCCGCAGAAGCAGGAGCCAGACTCAACCACGATCACTCCCTGCGAAAAACGACATTATAGCCTGATAGCCTGAGCTATCCTAAACTGCGCGCCATACAACTTTTCAACTCAATATAAGCTGAAGTATTAGTAGATAATATGCACTGCTAGATAGGAAAAGGACATGCTTGCCACAATCGATAAGCCGATAACATCTTTTAACCAGGACCTTTTAAACCGGCAACATTTTATAAAAACACTCGCCAGCTCTTTGGTAGAAACCAAGAGCACCGACGATGGGGTTCAACGGTGTTCGACAGGATATGTTGTGGGCTTAACGGGAGAATGGGGCGCTGGCAAATCGAGTGTCTTAAATTTGCTTGCAGAATATTTAGGGACGCTGAAGGGCGTCATAGTCGTCAATTTCAACCCATGGATATTTAAAGGGCATGAAGATCTTATTGAGGGCTTTTTCAACGAGCTGACATCAGCGTTGGGAAAAAGCGCGAAAGAGAAAGTGCATGACCTTCTCGGCGTAGTCGACAGATATCGTGACGCGATTAGTGCAGGAGCATCTGCCGCATTTAATTCCGTCGCACCAGGTAGCGGCCTTGTCTCAACAGCAGCGATTGCGAGTATACCTAAATATCGCCGCATATCCATTGCTGACGCGAAGCGTGCCCTCGAGGAACGATTGGCAGCCCTGAACCTAGCCGTCGTTGTATTAATCGACGAACTTGACCGTGTTGAGGACGATGAAGTTCGATCAGTAGCAAGATTGATCAAGGCTGCTGGTCAGATCAAAGGATTATCTTATTTGGTGGCTTATGACCCACTGCGAGTTGCAGAGGCACTCGGACGTGGCACAACTGAAGAGGCAAAAACTAAGAACGGGGAGGCATACCTCGAAAAGATAATTCAACTAGCGGTTCCGCTGCGCCCGCTCATGGACTATGAAGTCAACGATATGCTTGCCAAAGCCCTTGTTGCAAAAGGCTATTCGACCTTTGGCGAAGGTTATGAAGCCAAAGGGCTGTTTCCGATCTTAACTAAAACACTCTCCACGCCGCGAGATATTAAACGAGTTGTCGGAAACTTTGCAGCAATCGAGCCAATGGTCAGAGGAGAGGTCAACGCATTCGATGTTCTTGGTTACACTTGCTTGTTAGCGAAGGCGCCCAGCATCCGCACAGCGATAGCGCGCAATTTGGATGCGGTGGTGGATGACCCTGCCGAAGAAGAACTGATAGCTAGAATTGGGGGAAAAAAGAAGCCGACGGTTGTCGGCGTGTTCGGAACCGCTGGAGAAGATTATGCGCCGTTGCTGCAATGGATGTTCCCCGTTTTAGGGGAAGCAAAAGGCGACGAGTCGGATGAGAACACCTTTAATCGGGACAGAATTAGAAAACGCCGAAACTTGCTCCGGCTTTTATATCTGGGAAATCCTCCACACGATATTCCCAGATCCGAGATAATTGAATTTTGGCATAGCGATACAGCCGGAGCCGAGACGAAGCTGCATCAAATGATGTCGGCGCTTCGTTTTCGATCGTTTGTCGATAGATTTCGAGACTTATTTCCGTCACTTGACCCTCGGCATGATGATGTTATTTGGCCCACCATATCTCGTTGCCTTATCAGAGACCATGATTGGATTTCTGGGATTGAATCTCAACGGCTCGTCGTCGACGATTTGGAACAGCTTTTGCGTGTATCGGGTGCCAGCAGCGATCAAGGACGAGAACGTTCAAGAGCGATTGTCCGAACGCTAACAAATAGTGATGATCTTCAAATCGTCCCTGCGTTGCTCAGAGCTCATATATTTAAGTATGGGCTAGGGGTTCACGGACTTCATGGAGGCTATAGCAAATCTCCGGTCATCTACGATTCTGACGAAAGCCTTGCGCTATTAAATAGCGAAGCATCGAAATATCGAGAGGCTATCTTATCGGGTTACGCGATTCGACGCCTTGTCGATGGAGATGCAATATTTTTGCTTCTAAATATGAATTTGTTCGATGAGAGTCTACGTGCCTCGCTCACTGAGCAACTAATGAACTTCAACGCGCTCATTACATTTGCCTGCTTAGTCGTTCCCGCAGGCTACGGTATGGAATACAAAACTCTTGCGACGCTCACTGATGTCGATAGAGTTAATGAAGCGCTGGAGCACCTAATCCAAAGTGACGAGTTCGCTAGATCTAGCGATACGGTGCAAACCGCTGTGCGGAATTTGCGATTGACGGCTAGTAAAGAACGATATTGATCAAGTGCTATTTACTCCTTTTAGTGACGGGTACTGAATGTGCAGATAGAGTCCTACCTCGCCCGCATCAATCTCCCCTCGCCGCCGGAGCCGACTCTTGAGGGGTTGAAGGCGTTGCATCGCGCGCATCTGCTGGCTGTGCCGTTTGAGAATCTTGAAGTGCAGCTTGGGCGGCGCGTGGGGACGGCTATTCCTCCGATCTTCGAGAAGATCGTGGGGCGGCGTCGCGGCGGGTGGTGTTATGAGATGAATGGGGTGTTCGGCTGGGCGCTTTCCGAGCTTGGCTTTCGCGTCACGCGGCTGGCGGGCGGAGTGATGCGCGCGGCGGCGGGCGATGTGCAGGTGGGCAATCATCTGGTGCTGCGCGTCGATCTCGACGAGGGGCCGGTGTTTGCGGATGTGGGGTTTGGGTCGGGGCCGCTCGAGCCGTTTGCCATCGCCGAGGGCGCGTTCGAAAGCCATGGCTTTCCCTATTCGCTGTCGCGCGCCGATGGCGATTGGTGGCGGCTGACGGAGCATCGCGGCGCCGCGCCCTTTTCCTATGACGTGCGGCTGGAACAGGCCGACGAAAACCTGCTCGCGGAGAAATGCGCGTGGCTGCAGGAGGCGGAGGAGTCGCCGTTCGTGCAGAACCTGATCGTGATGCGGCACACGCAAAAGGGACATTCCACCTTGCGCGGGCGCGTGCTCAAGCGCGTGCTGCCGGATGCGCAGACCGAGCGCGTGCTGGAAAGCGCGGACGAGCTTGTGGCGGTGCTGAAGGACGAGTTCGGGCTGGACGTGCCGGAAGCGGCGGGG
>Ga0070661_100000166_pt1 | contig 53989 bp, 41 predicted proteins | sample KBSC43metaG_FD_64663 | JGI IMG/M metagenome (GOLD analysis project Ga0070661, IMG submission 64663) | Corn rhizosphere microbial communities from Kellogg Biological Station, Michigan, USA - KBS C4-3 metaG | ecosystem: Host-associated > Plants > Roots > Rhizosphere > Soil ... | reverse complement strand
TCGGTCAATCCGATCATGCCGACCTGGATCAGATCGTCGAGCTCCACGTTGGCCGGCAGCTTGGCGATCATCTGGTGCGCCAGGCGGCGAACGAGCGGGCTGTACTGCTTGAGCATCGTGTTGACATCGAGTTGGCCTTTGGGGGTGTACATGGTGGCTCCGAGAGGTCAATTCAGCACGTGCTGGAGAGGGTTGGCGCGGCGCGCTGCCGCGCCGAAGGGAACGGCGGGCGTTCCCATCACCTCGCGCGCCCATCGGCGCAGCGCAGGGGCCGGCGCTTCGCGTGCATCCGAAGCGGGATCGACGTGCAGCCAGTCACGCAGCACGGCGCCGAGGAAACTGTCGGCACAGGTGGCGATCTGCGAGGCGATGCGCTCCACCCGCGGCGAGGAGGGCGCGGCGCAAAGCAGCAGGTCGTGCACCATCAGCTGCGCACGCTGGGTGAGCAGCTTCATGGCGGCATAGGCGTGCGTCACGCTCGTCGGGCGGTCGTCCGCGAGCAGCAGCGGGCGGGCCTCGGTGCGCATGAACAGGCGGCACAGGTCAGATTCGGTGGCATGCATCAGCACCACGTCCACATGGGGCGCGGCATCGGTCGCCGCCTGCAGGAACGCGGCCGTGGAGCCGGTGGAATCGACATAGCGCAGCGGCAGGCCGCGGGCGGCCATGTACGAGACCTGGGACGACAGGGCCTCGATGCATTCGGACAGATCCATCACGGACAGCTCGGACGGCGCCGGCGCACGGTCGGAGGCGTCGATCACCATCACCTGGGCGCCAAGGTCGGCGAACGCCGTGCACAAGCGCTCCAGCATCACCCCGCCGAAGGCCATGTGCGGGTTCGCGACCACCGGCACCATGCGCACGCGGGCATGGGCAAACAGCTGTCGCAGACCGTGGGCCTGGTCATGGAGGTAGAGGGCGTCTTGATCGTCGTCGTGCATGGCCGCTGTCGGGATCTCGGATCGTCTGTGAGGGCGGTTCAGGCGTGCAGCGCCGGACGCGGACGCTGGGCTTGCTGGCGCGCGGTGAAAATCAGGTTCACGTCGTCGGCATCCATGCGATACGCCGGGTTCGTGTTGGCCCGCAGCGCGCGGTGGACGAGCGCGTGGGCCGACAGGCGGTGCCAGTCTTCCGGCACGCGCTGGCCGTTGGCCACGCCCACCACCTTGAGTTTGTGGCGGATCACCGCGTCCAGGGCAGGACCGAGCTTGACGGCCTCGTCCATCTTCGACAGCACGACGCCTTTGCAGGCCGAGGCCCGGTAGGCGAGCATCACGTCCTCGTTCGTCTCGCCCTGGGCCGAAGCGTTGACCACCAACAGCTTCTGGATCGCGCGGTGGGCCAGCATGTCGAGCAGTTCCCGGGTGCGGGTATCGCGCTGGGCCATGCCGGCCGTGTCGATCAGCACCATCTTCTTGGAGGCCAGCAGTTCCAGGAGGTCTTCGAGCGAGGCGCGATCGTGGGCCGTGTGCACCGGCACACCGAGGATGCGGCCGTACGCGCGCAGCTGTTCGTGGGCGGCAACACGGTAGGCATCGAGTGTGATGAGCCCGAGATTCGATGCGCCGTACTTCGTGGCGAACGCCGCGGCGATCTTGGCGGTGCTCGTGGTCTTGCCCACGCCGGTGGAGCCGATCAGCGCATACACGCCACCTTGATCTTCAATGGCGGGCTCGGCCTCGCCCGTCAACAGGTTGCGCTCGAGCACGTTGGCCGCCCAGGCGGTCTCGTCGGTGACATCGGTGGGCAGGCTTTCGGTCAGCTTGCGCACGAGGGCGGGCGAGAAACCGCAGTCGAGCAGCTTCTGGATCAGCTGGGCCTGGGCCGGATGGCGCTGCATTTTTTCCATGAAGGCCAGCGCACCGAACCGGTCTTCGATCAAACCCTTCATCGAGCGCAGCTCGTTCATCATGTCTTGTTGCTCGCGGCGGGCCGAAGCCATCGCGGCAGGCGTGAGGCCGGTGTCGGCGAGCGACGGAACCGGGGTGACAGGCGTTGCCGGTGCCGCCGGGGCCGCAGCAGCCTCGGCCGCACGGATCTCCTCGCGCAGCACGGGCGGTTCGCGATGCACCGCAGCCGGCCGGGCGATGGGGGCAGGAGCAGGCGCCGGCGCGGGCGCCACGTCGATTGGCTGCGCCTGCTTCTGCGGCATCGGCACGACGTTGCGGGCGGCCAGGCGCTGCTCCAGCGCCACCGGCAGTTGTTCCGGTTCGGCGGCGAAGGAAGGTTCCTGATGGCGTTGCTGCTCGGCGCGCAGCGCGGCCTGGCGGCGCTTGAGCATGCGCTCGCGAACATAGTCCTGGAAAGACAAGGTGCTCATCGACAGGCGTGCCACGTCGTCGCCGACCTCCTCTTGCGGCGGTGCCGCGGCCTCCGGTGCGGCGGAACGTGCAGCGGTGGATTTGCGCGGTGCAGCGACACGGGCGGCCGGTGCTTGCGCGGCGGGCATCGACGAAGCCGACAGGCGCTCGATCTGCTGAATGCTTTCCGGCGCCATCGCGAGCACCTCCACCCCTTCCGAGCACGGCTTGGTGGACAACACGACGGCGTCTTCGCCGAACGCCTGGCGCACCAGGGTCAGGGCGTCGCGCGAGGTGCGCGCGGTGAAGCGTTTGACGTTCATGTGTTATCTCCCAGGCGGAAATTCAGGCGCGCCGCGACGGCGCTTGCAAGCAAGCTCATGGCGTGCCCCCGATGATCGAACCGATGCGAATCGAATGGGTTTCCGGAATCTCGCTGTGGCCGAGCACCCTCAGGCGCGGCGCAGCGCGCTTGAGCAGGCGGGCCATCGGGGCCCGGATCATGTCGGGCACCAGCAGGCAGGCGGGGTGGCCCAGGTCTTCCTGGCGCTTGGCCGACTGGGCCGCGCTCCGGGCGAGCGTGTCGGCCACACCGGGGTCGAGCGCCGCGCCGTGCGGGGAATTCAGCGCCTGGGTGACGATGCGTTCGAGTTCGGGCTCGAGGGCAATCACGTCGAGCTCCTGCACCGGGCCGTAGATCTGCTGCACGATGGCCGGGGCCAGGCTGATGCGGATGCGGCGGGCCAGTTCGGCCGGATCGCTGACGACGGAGGCGTGTTCGGCCAGGCATTCGACGATGGAGCGCATGTCCCGGATGTGCACGCCTTCTTCCAGCAGCAGCTGCAGCACCTTCTGCAGGGCCGGGATGGCGACCATCTTCGGAACCACGTCTTCGATCATCTTGGGTGCCAACTTCGTCACGTGTTCAACCAGTTGCTGGACTTCCACGCGTCCCAACAGGCGGGCCGCGTTGACTTGCATCAAGTGTGAAAGATGGGTCGCGACGACGGTCGAGCAATCAACGACAGTAAATCCATTCATTTGAGCCGTTTCGCGCTGCCTCTCCTCGATCCAGACGGCCGGCAACCCGAAGGCCGGATCGGTGGTCTTGGTGCCGATCAAGGTGGTCGTGGCGCCGCCCGGGTTGATGGCCAGCAACATGCCGGGGAAGGCTTCGCCCTCGCCCACGACGGCTCCGCGCAGCGTCAAGCGGTACATGCCGGGCTTGAGTTCCAGGTTGTCCCGGATGTGCACGGGCGGCGGCAGGAAACCCACGTCCTGCGCGAACTTGCGGCGCACCCCCTTGATGCGCTGCAGCAGATCGCCCTGGCGGGCCTTGTCGACCAGCGCGATCAGGCGGTAGCCCACTTCGAGGCCGAGTGTGTCCACCGGCAGCAGGTCGTCCCAGCTCGCTTCGGCATTGGGCTCCTGGGACGGCGTGACGGCACGCGGCGGCGGTTCTGCCTTGCGGCGCATGTCCCGCCGGTGCATCCACCAGGCGCCGTAGCCGAAGCCGCCCGAGATCATCAGGAACACGATGTGCGGCATGCCAGGGATGATCCCCAGCAGCCCGACCACACCGGCCGTGATGCCCAGCGCACGAGGGGAGTTGAACACCTGGCCGGAAATCTGGGTGCCGACATCCTGTTCCTTGCCCACACGTGACACCACGAGGGCGGCCGCCACCGAGATCAGCAGCGCCGGCACCTGGGCCACCAGCGCATCACCGATGGCCAGCAGGATGTAGCTGTTGGCGGCCTGCCCCGCCGACAGGTCGTGCTGCACGACGCCGATGATGAAACCGCCGACGATGTTGATCGCCAGAATGAGCAGGCCGGCCATCGCGTCGCCGCGCACGAACTTGCTTGCACCATCCATCGATCCGAAGAATTCCGCCTCGTCGCCCACCTCCGCCCGGCGGCGCTTGGCTTCCCGCTCGTCGATCAGGCCGGCATTCAAGTCGGCATCGATGGCCATCTGTTTGCCCGGCATGGCATCGAGCGTGAAGCGCGCGCCAACTTCCGCGATGCGCTCCGCGCCCTTCGTGACCACGACGAAATTGATCACCACCAGGATGGCAAACACGATGAGACCGACGGCGAAATTGCCGCCGATCAGGAAATGGCCGAAGGACTCGATCACCTTGCCGGCCGCACCGGTGCCGGTGTGCCCTTCGAGCAGCACCACGCGGGTGGACGCGATGTTCAAGGACAGGCGCAGCAGCGTCGTCAGCAGAATGACCATCGGAAAGGCCGAGAAGTCGAGCGGGCGCACCATGTAGGCGGCCACCATCATCACCATCAACGCGATCGCGATGTTGAAGGTGAACAGCAAATCCAGCGCGAATGCCGGAAGCGGCAGCACCATCATCGACAGCAGCAGGATGATGAAGATGGGCGCCATCAGCGCCTTGATGGCTGTGGCGTGGGGGCCGAGCAGGCCTTGCAGTCGGGCGATCAGGGCATTCATCGATCAACCTGCCGGTTTGTGATGCGGGTCGAGTTCGACCGGAACGTTCAGCTCGGGCAGCGCGCCCGGCATGGCCATCCGGCCGGCCATCGCGGCGCGGAGCTGGTACACATAGGCGAGCACCTGGGCCACGGCAGAGAACAGCGCGGCCGGGATCTCCTGATCCACTTCCGCGTGGGCATAGAGCGCCCGGGCCAACACAGGGGCCTGCAGCACGGGAACTCGGGCGTCCGTGGCGGTGTCGCGGATCTTCATCGCCATGAGGTCGGCCCCCTTGGCCACCACCTTCGGCGCGCCCATGGCCGTCTCGTCGTACTTCAACGCCACGGCATAGTGCGTCGGGTTCATCACCACGAGATCCGCCCCTGGCACCGCGGCGATCATCCGGCGATTGGTCATCTCACGCATCCGGGCACGCACCTTGGATTTCATCTCCAGGTTGCCTTCGACGTCCTTTTGTTCCTGCTTCATTTCCTGGTGGCTCATCTTGAGCCGTTCCAGGTGCAGGTGGCGCTGCAGCGGCACATCGATGGCGGCAAACACGCCCAAGGCCACCAGCAGCAGCATGAGGCCACCGAGCATCACCGACCCGGCATGCGACAAGGCCGCGGGCAACGGCATGGCCAGCACGCCGCCGAAGGCATCCACGTGGTGATGCAAATAGGCAGCGCCGATGGCCCCCAGAATCACCGCGAGCACCGAGGCCTTCAGCGCATCGATCAGCTGCTGCCTCGAAAACACCCGACCGATGCCCGACAGCGGGTTGAGCTTTGAAAAATGGGGCGTCATCGGCTTGAACGACCAGACCCATCCACCGATCAGCACGCTGGCGCCCACGGCCACCAGCACCATCAGCACACCCATCGGCAGCACGACGAACAGCATCTTCGTCACCAGGTCGCCCAGGCGCTCCGCCATGAACCCGGTGTTGCGCACGGAGGCCGCATCGAAACGAAGCCCATTGGCGAGCAGATCCTTCATCCAGCCCGACAGGGTCGGGGCTGCCAACATCAGCACGCCGCCGCCCGCGGCCATCGCCGCCAGGTGGCCGAAGTCGCGCGAGCGGGCGATCTGCCCCTCTTCGCGGGCCCTCTGCAGCTTGCGCGCCGAGGCGGGTAATTTCTTGTCGGGATCGGACATGACTGCAATGTCGGAATGGCGCCTTCATTGTTTCAAGCGGTGCCCTGAACTTGAGGGCAATCAAAGGGGGAAAGCCCGTCCAATTCGCACCGCCCGAGCCGCCCTCGCCCGTGCCATTGCCCTCAGTTCGTGAAGCAATTCATGCCCCGCCGAACGCCGGACACTGCGAGAATCCCCCAGACGTCCGACTTTCGAGGCCAGCCATGACCGAAACGTCACGCCCCGCCCGCCGATTCGGCCTGGCCGCGAGCCGGCTCCACCGCGCCTCGCCCGACGGCGGCCTGCTCCGCTGGGCCCGGGAGAGCGGCGACACCATCCGGGAGATGGGCTTGCGTCTGCATGCCGTGGAAGGCACCTTTGCCACGCTGTCCTTCTCGCCCGGGCTCGGCGGCTATGAAGGCCTGCTGGCCTACCCGTCCGGCAGCAAAGGCGGCCTGATGCGACTGGTCTCCCACATTGCCGGCGGCACCGCCGACAACCAGGCACTCGACGGCATCATCTACCTGACCGACCCGGTCGACCCCTCCTCCCTGTACCCCGAGGCCGCCGCGCTGAAACGCCAATGCGTCACGCACCAGAAGCCCTACATCGCCACCGTCGCCGGTGCGATCGAATGGATGGCCGTGGAAGGGGCCCATGCCGGCGTGGTGAACGACGCGGCGCGCGGACTGCTCGACATATCGAAACATCACCTGGCCCTGATCGCCCACGACGCGCTCAAAGCCCAGATGGTTGAATTCGCTGCCGACAACTTCGACCTGCTCAGCCGAGCTGCCGGCCGCGTGGCCACCGGCACCACCGGACAGCGACTCAACGAACTCGCCTGGTCGCGCGGCTGGCCCCTCGCCACCCCCTGGGTGCACCGCTACCTCAGCGGCCCGATGGGTGGCGACGCCCAGATCGCCGAACTCGTGCTGGACCAACGGTGCGACAAAGTCCTCTTCTTCGAAGACCCGCACGTCGCCCGCCAGCACGAAGCCGACATCCAACTCCTCGAGCGCGCCGTCTCCAGCGTGACCCGCCACGCCACATGCGCCAACTCGCCCGCCATGGCTCGGCGCTGGGCGGTGGCCATGCAAATCATAGGCCCCCCAGTCGGCTGACGCCTCCTGCCCCCATGGGGCGCCACGGGTCGCCCGGGAAACCCGGGCTCGCGTGTGGCTTGATCTGCGGCTTCGCTTCGCTCGCCTTCCTGTCGCATGCGCTGCGGGGCGTTGCTCGCTTTGCTCGCTCGCCCACCTCTGTCACACCGGCGAAAGCCGGTGCCCACTGGGCGCTGCGGGTGTTGCTCGCTTTGCTCGCTCGCCCTCACTCTCCTGTCACACCGGCGAAAGCCGGTGCCCACCGGTGCTGTGGGTCCCGGCTTTCGCCCATGTGCGCTAACTTTGAGGGTATCGTCGCGAGATCACGACTTTTCTAGGCGTGCATGGAACATTGCGATGAGAACCCGTCCCTGAAGCTGGACGAGGACTGGCAGGTGATTGAGTCCCTGATGCCACAGGGCTGGATGGAGATGGCGCGTGAGCTGGGTGCATTTACGCGCACCCGCGGTTTTGCCGATCCGCGAGCCTTGCTACGGGTAATGCTGATTCATCTGGCCGAGGGCTGCGGTCTGCGCGAGACAGCCGCGCGAGCAGGCTTGGCAGGGCTGGCCAACGTATCTGACGTGGCGCTGTTGAAGCGACTGAAGTCGTGTGAGCAGTGGTTCGAGTGGTTGGTCCTGCAACTGCTTGAACCGCTCAAGCCGCGCGATCCGGGCGCGCAAGTGCCAACTGTTGGGCGGCCGCTGGGCGCCAGGCGCTTGCGGGTCGTCGACGGCAGCATCGTGCATGAACCTGGCCCCAGCGGATCGCAATGGCGGTTGCACTATGCGATCGGCCTACCGAGGCTGGAGTGCCAGGAGGTGCACGTCAAGCCGCACACCGATGGCGAAACGCTCAAGCGGTTCTCGGTGCATGAGGGTGACGTGTTTGTTGCCGATCGTGGCTATGCGCAGGCAAGTGGCATAGCCCACGTCGTCGAGCAAGGTGGTGATGTCATCGTGCGGCTGAACTTGGTGACACTGCCGCTCTATCTCCCTGACACGGCGCAACGCTTTGACATTCTTGAGCATGTGCGCGGGCTCGGCATGGGCGAGATCTGTAGCTGGGCGGTGAGTTTGCGCCCCAAGGACGGTAAGCCGATCGCCGGGCGCTTATGCGCGGTGCGCAAGAGCGCAGCAGCGGCGGACAAGGCGCGCAAGCGTGCGCGCCGCGAGAGTCAGCGTGGTAGCCACAAGCTGCGCCCAGAGACGCTGGAGGCTGCCGAGTACGTCTTCGTCTTCACGACGTTGGCCGAAGAGGTCACTGCCGAGCAAGTGCTCTCGGTGTACCGCATGCGGTGGCAGATCGAACTGGAATTCAAGCGATTGAAGTCGCTAGTCAACATCGGGCACCTAAAAAAGCACGACCCGCAAGCTGCTCGAAGTTGGCTGCAGGGAAAGCTGCTTGTCGCCATGCTTGTCGCTCGCTTGATAGATCATGCCGAGCGCATTTCCCCCTGGGGATACGACATCCGAGCGCTGCAACAGGTCCAGCCAATGGCGTGAGATATCGCTTGTGCTTGACCTGCTACGCAAAGCACTGACGCCTGCCATGGGCGTCATTGAGGCAATCAAACATTGGCGCAATGTCAGGCAACGCCTCTCCGAGCCGCCTCGCGCACGGGTCATGCAACGCGTCTGGCTAGACAATTTGAAACTATGTTAGCGCCTATGGGCGAAAGCCGGGACCCACCGCCCCGGTGGGCACCGGCTTTCGCCGGTGTGACAGGGGGGGCGAGCGAGCAAAGCGAGCAACGCCCCGAACCGCGTGCGACAGGCAGGCAAGCGAAGCGAAGCCGCAGATCAAGCCACCCGCGAGGCCGGCTTTGCCGGCCGACCCGGGGTCGCCCCTCGGGGGCAGGAGCGTCAGCGACTGGGGGGCGTTTTTATCCAGCCTTCCATGAGGACGCGCGCGCTGCGGCTCATGACGACTTTGCGGACGCGCCATTCTCCGTTGACTTGGGCAGCCTCGGCGCCGACGCGCAGGGTGCCGGACGGGTGACCGAAGCGCACCGTCTGGCGCATGCCGCCGCCGGCGGCGATGTTGACGAGGGTGCCGGGGATGGCGGCGGCGGTGCCGATGGCCACGGCCGCAGTGCCCATCATGGCGTGGTGGAGTTTGCCCATGGACAGGGCACGCACCAGCAGGTCCACGTCGGTGGCGGCCACCGGTTTGCCGCTGGAGACGGTGTGGTCGACAGGTCTGGCAACGAATGCGATCTTGGGCGTGTGCTGGCGGCCGGCCGCCTCTTCGACGGTGCGGATGAGTCCCATGCGAATCGCGCCGTGGGCGCGCACGGCCTCGAACATCGCCAGGGCCTTCGGGTCGCCATTGATGTCGTCCTGCAGTTCCGCTCCCGTGTAGCCGATGGCCTCGGCGTCGACGAAGATGGTGGGGATGCCTGCGTTGATCATCGTGGCCCGGAAGGTGCCGATGCCGGGCACGTCGAGGTCGTCCACCAGGTTGCCGGTGGGGAACATGGCGCCGCCCGCACCGTCTTCTTCGGCCGCAGGGTCCAGGAATTCGAGCTGCACTTCGGCGGCCGGGAACGCGACACCGTCCAGTTCGAAAGTGCCCGTCTCCTGCACTTCGCCGTTCGTGACGGGCACATGGGCGATGATGGTCTTGCCGATGTTGGCCTGCCAGATGCGCACGGTGGCCGTGCCGTTGTGCGGCACGCGTGCGCGGTCGACGAGCCCGGCACCGATGGCGAAGGCGCCGACCGCGGCCGACAGGTTGCCGCAGTTGCCGCTCCAGTCCACGAAGGGCGAATCGATCGATACCTGGCCGAAGAGGTAGTCGACGTCGTGGTCGGGCCTCTGGCTGCGGTCCAGGATGACGGCCTTGCTCGTGCTGGAGGTCCCGCCGCCCATGCCGTCGATCTGCTTGCCATAGGGGTCCGGACTGCCGAGCACGCGCAGCAGCAGTGCGTCACGCAGTTCGCCGGGAGACTGGGCAGCGGGGGGCAGATCCTGCAGGCGAAAGAAGACGCCCTTGCTGGTGCCGCCCCGCATGTAGGTCGCGGGGATCCTGATCTGGGGTGGAGGGGCCATGTCGGTGCTCATGCGGCTGGTGCCGAGGACGTGGCCAGGAAGTCTTGCGCGAAGCGCTGCAGCACGCCGCCGGCCTCGTAGATCGACACCTCCTCGGCGGTGTCGAGCCGGCAGGTGAGGGGCACGTCCATGCGCTCCCCATTCTTGCGATGCACGATGAGTGTCAGCGTCGCCCGCGGCGTGCGTTCGCCGATCACGTCGAAGGTCTCGGTGCCGTCGATGCCGAGGGTCAGGCGGTTCACGCCCGGCTTGAATTCCAGCGGGAGAACGCCCATGCCGACGAGGTTGGTGCGGTGGATGCGCTCGAAACCCTCGGCGACGATGGCCTCCACGCCGGCCAGCCGCACGCCTTTGGCAGCCCAGTCGCGCGAGGAGCCCTGGCCGTAGTCGGCGCCGGCGATCACGATGAGCGGCTGCCTGCGCGCCATGTAGGTTTCGATGGCTTCCCACATTCTCGTCACGCGGCCTTCGGGTTCGATGCGCGCGAGGGAGCCGGCCTGGACTTGGCCGTCGACCCGCACCATCTCGTTCCTGAGGGTGGGGTTCGCGAAGGTGGCGCGCTGTGCGGTGAGGTGATCACCTCGATGGGTGGCGTAGGAGTTGAAATCTTCCTCGGGCAGTCCCATGCGGGCGAGGTATTCGCCGGCCGCGCTGTCGGGCAGGATCGCGTTGGACGGAGACAGGTGGTCCGTGGTGATGTTGTCGCCCAGCACGGCCAGGGGGCGCATGCCTTCCAGTGTGCGTTCGCCAGCCAGGGCGCCTTCCCAATACGGTGGCCGGCGGATGTACGTGCTGTGCGGCCGCCAGTCGTACAGCGGGCTCACCGGCCCGGCCTCGTCCGGCCGGCGCTCGAACATCGGGATGTAGACCTGGCGGAAGTGGCCCGGTTTGACGCTGGAGGCCACGATGGCGTCGATCTCCGCGTCGCTGGGCCAGATGTCCTGGAGTCTGATCGGTGCGCCGTCGGCGTCCGTTCCGAGCACGTCTTTCTCGATGTCGAAGCGGATCGTGCCTGCGATGGCATAGGCGACGACCAGCGGCGGCGAGGCCAGGAAGGCCTGCCGCGCATAGGGGTGGATGCGTCCGTCGAAATTGCGGTTGCCCGAAAGCACGGCCGTGGCGTAGACATCTCGTTCGATGATCTCTTGTTGGATGGCCGGATCGAGGGCGCCGGACATGCCGTTGCAGGACGTGCACGCATAGGCCACCACGCCGAAGCCGAGCTTTGCAAGCTCAGGCAGCAGGCCGGCCTCTTCGAGGTACAGCGTCACGGCCTTGGAGCCGGGTGCGAGCGAACTCTTCACCCACGGTTGACGCAGGAGGCCACGCCGGTTGGCATTGCGGGCGAGCAGCCCGGCGGCAATCATGTTGCGCGGGTTGCTCGTGTTCGTGCAGCTGGTGATGGCGGCGATGATGACGGCACCGTCCGGCAAACGGCCGGGTTCGTCCTTCCAGGGGCCGGCGATGCCGCGTGCGGCCAGGTCGGCCGTGGGCAGCCGCTTGTGCGGGTTGCTCGGGCCGGCCATGTTGCGCACGACGGTCGACAGGTCGAATTCGAGGACGCGTTCGTACTCGGCGTTCCGGAGGGCGTCGGCCCAGAGGCCCGTGTGCTTCGCATAGGTTTCCACGATCGCCACCTGGGACTCCTCGCGGCCCGTGAGCCTCAGGTACGCGAGGGTCTGGTCGTCGATGGCGAACATCGCGGCGGTGGCGCCGAATTCGGGCGCCATGTTGGCGATGGTCGCGCGGTCCGCCAAGGTCAGGTTGGCAGCACCTTCCCCATGGAATTCGAGGTAGGCGGAGACGACCTTTTCCTTTCGGAGGAATTCGGTCAGCGCGAGCACGGTGTCGGTGGCCGTGATGCCGGGCCCCGGCCGGCCGCGCAGTTTGACGCCGACAATGTCGGGCAGGCGCATCCAAGAGGCACGGCCCAGCATCACGGTCTCGGCCTCCAGGCCGCCGACGCCGATGGCGATGACCCCGAGCGCATCCACCATGGGGGTGTGGCTGTCGGTGCCGACGAGCGTGTCGGGATAGGCCACGCCGTCGGTCACCTGCACCACCGGCGACATGTGCTCCAGGTTGATCTGGTGGAGGATGCCGTTGCCGGGCGGGATCACATCGACGTTCTTGAACGCTTTTTTCGTCCAGTGGATGAAATCGAAGCGGTCTTCGTTGCGGCGTTCCTCGATGGCCCGGTTTTTCCCGAACGCGTCGGGATCGAAGCCGCCGCATTCCACCGCCAGGGAGTGGTCCACCACCAGCTGCGTCGGCACCACGGGATTCACGAGGGAGGCATCGCCGCCCCGGGCCGTGATGGCATCGCGCAGGCCTGCCAGGTCGACCAGGGCGGTCTGGCCCAGGATGTCGTGGCACACCACCCGGGCGGGAAACCAGGGAAAGTCGAGGTCGCGCCGGCGTTCGATCAGCTGGGTGAGCGAATCCGTGAGCGCCGACGGTTCACAGCGGCGCACCAGGTTCTCGGCCAGCACGCGCGAGGTGTAGGGCAGCCGGTCGTAGGCGCCGGGCTGGATCGCCTCGACGGCCGCGCGGGCGTCGAAGTGGTCCAGCGAGGTGCCGGGCAGAGGTTGGCGGTGGGCGGTGTTCATGGGGAGCAACTCTTGTCTACGGGCGATCCTCGAGCGGCACGAACGCCTGGTCTTGCGGCCCCACGTAGTTGGCGCTGGGCCGGATGATCTTGCCGTCGATGCGCTGCTCGATCACATGCGCACTCCAGCCGCTCATGCGAGAGATCACGAAGAGCGGCGTGAACATCGCGGTAGGAACGCCCATCAAGTTATAGCTGACGGCACTGAACCAGTCGAGGTTGGGAAACATGTTCTTGGCATCGGCCATCACCGCTTCCAGGCGCTCCGCGATGTCGAACAGCCGCGTGTTGCCCGTGGCCCGGGCAAGGTTGCGCGCCACTTCCTTGATGACCTGGTTGCGCGGGTCGCTCACCGTGTACACCGGATGGCCGAAGCCGATCACGATCTCCTTGCGCGCCACGCGGGCGCGGATGTCGGCCTCGGCCTCGTCCGGGTCGCTGTAGCGGCTCTGGATTTCCAGCGCCACTTCGTTGGCGCCTCCGTGTTTCGGGCCGCGCAGGGCGCCGACGCCGGCGGTGATGGCGGAGTAGAAATCGCTGCCCGTGCCTGCAACCACGCGGCAAGCGAAGGTGGATGCGTTGAATTCATGTTCAGCGTACAGGTTCAGCGAGATGTTCATCGCGCTCACCGATCCCCCGTCGGGTTGGCGGCCGTGCAGCAGGTGCAGGAAATGGCCGCCAATGGTGTCGTCGTCCGTCTGCACCTCGATGCGCCGGCCGTTGAACGCGAAGTGGTACCAGTACAGCAGCGCTGAACCGAGGCTGGCCATCAACCGGTCGGCGATGTCACGCGCGCCCGGATGGTTGTGATCTTCTTTTTCGGGCAGCACGCAGCCGAGGGTGGAGACGGCCGTGCGCATCACATCCATGGGATGCGTGGCGGCCGGCAGCAGCTCGAGCGCCTGGCGAAGCGCCTCGGGCAGGCCACGCAGGGCCTTGAGCTTGTTCTTGTACGCCCGCAGCTCGATGGCGTTGGGCAGCTTGCCGTGCACCAGCAGGTGGGCGATTTCCTCGAAATCGCAGGCCGTGGCCAGATCGAGGATGTCGTAGCCGCGGTAGTGCAGGTCGTTGCCGGTGCGGCCCACGGTGCACAGCGCGGTGTTGCCGGCGGTGGTGCCGGAGAGGGCGACGGACTTCTTGGGCGTGAAGCCGGCGGCCGGCGGGGCGTTGGCAGACATGTCGTCGTCTCCTGGAATAAGGGGCATCAGGCCTTGCGGCTCGCGAACAGCTGGTCGAGGTGGGCCTCGAACTCGTGATAGCCGATGCGTTCGTACAGCTCTTCGCGGGTCTGCATCATGCCGATCACGTTCTTCTGATGGCCGTCACGGCGGATCGCCGCATACACCGCCTCGGCGGCCTTGTTCATCGCCCGGAAGGCGCTCAGCGGGTACAGCACCATGCCGCATCCCGCGGAGCGCAATTCATCCACGGTGAACAACGGCGTCTTGCCGAATTCGGTGATGTTGGCGAGCACCGGCACCTTCACCGCATCGACGAAGCGGCGGTAGGTGGGCAGATCGCCTGCGGCCTCGACGAAGATGCCGTCCGCCCCGGCCTGCACGCACCGCACGGCGCGTTCGATCGCCGCATCCACGCCGTGCACCTGGATGGCGTCGGTGCGGGCGATCAGGAAGAAATCCGGGTCGAAGCGGGCGTCGGCCGCTGCCTTCACCCGGTCCACCATTTCTTCGGTGGTGACGATCTCCTTGCCGGGGCGATGGCCGCAGCGCTTGGCGCCCACCTGGTCCTCGATGTGGCAGGCGGCCGCGCCGAACTTGATGAGGCTCTTGATGGTGCGGGCGATGTTGAATGCGCTCGGGCCAAAACCGGTGTCGATGTCGACCAGGAGGGGCAGGTCGCATACGTCGGTGATGCGGCGCACGTCGGTCAGCACGTCGTCGAGCGTGTTGATGCCGAGGTCGGGCAGTCCGAGCGAGCCCGCAGCCACCCCGCCGCCCGACAGGTAGATGGCGCGGTATCCGGCGCGCCTGGCCAGCAGGGCGTGATTGGCATTGATGGCACCGACCACCTGCAGCGGTGATTCATCGTTCAAGGCCTGGCGGAAGCGGGCGCCGGCACTGGTGGGCAAAGGGGATGTCATGGCGGTCTCGGGTAGCAGTGGTCGATGCGATGGAGGACGGACAAGGCCGAGGGCGGCCGGCGCAAAGCACCTTGCCACCGATGGTATCGCGCGATGACTTGCAACGCCGCCATGGAGGTCCGTGCCGGCCAGCCCGCGGCCGGTGCGCAGATGCCAGCACAATTCACGTCATGAACCTCGAACCTGACACCGTCTTCGTCCTCGGCGCGCAGGACCCGGAAATGCGCGAGATCGAACGAATCGTCCAGGATGCAGGCCTGACCTGCCTGCATGCTGCCTCGGGCGGCCGGCGCTGCACGCCGGATGTGGCGTACGAGGCCGACAGTGTCGTGCGCGTCGGCAACGATGGCATTGCGCGCCAGGCCGTGCTGCGCCCCACGGCGCCTGCCGTATGGGTCGAATGTCGCATCACGGGAAGAGAACCGCTCGTGCGCGTCGACCACCATCACCCGGGCGACCCGGGCTACACGGCTGCGCCCGAAGACTACCTGCTGGGGTCATCGCTCGGACAGGTGCTCGCCTTGCTCGGCCGTGAGCCCACGGAGACCCAGCGCCTGCTGGCCGCGAGCGACCATTGCCTGACCGCCGCCTACCAGGGCCAGTGCCCCGGCGTGGATCCGCACGAGCTGCTGTTCCTGCGGGCCTCCTGGAAGGCGCACATCACGCAGCGCACCCTGACCGACGTCATGGAGGGCATCCTCGATGCCGCCGCGCGGGTGCGCCGTCATCGGGACGCTTCCTCCGGGGAAAGCCGATTCCTCGATCCCACCCGGGTGCCAGCCGACCTTCCGGAAGGCGCGGCCTATGCCGGCATACCGGTGCGGTATCGGGCCTGGATGCCCGATGGCAGGGTCAAGGAAATGTTCAAGGGCGGCACGCCTGAGGCCATCGAGGCCTTTCTCGATGAACACCGTGCTGCCGGTCGCGAGGTGTATGGCAACCCCCATCGGGGATACGGCGGGGCCTACTGGCCGGCATGACGCCGGTGGCCCTGCGGCAGCCAGAGCCGCGATCAATGATGCGGTGAACGACGCGTCAGCGTGCGGCCGCTGCGGCCCTGCGTACGCGCTCCAAGGGTCGGCGCTCGGGAATGCGGGTGGCATGGCGCTCGACGCTGTAGCGCCACTGCGGCAATGAACGGGCGAGCTTGCGCACGCCGTCAGGCTCGGCTTCGACCAGCATCGTGCCCACGCCCGTCTGCACGACGGTGACCCCCGCCGCCCGTGCCGTCGCACGCGCGGCGCGAATGGTCTTGGCGTCGAGCGACTCCTTCGCGTAGAAGACGTAGCGGTCCATGGGGCCGATTATCCCGGATTCCACCGCGGGCCGCTCACTTCTCTGCCCCACCGGCCTGGGGCCAGGGCACTCTTCACGCTTTCACCGGCGTGTTCGGCTTTCCCTATCGTGCCAGCCCCTCGCCCTGCATTTCCCGGGGCAAGTTCACATCCTGGGCGTGCTGCCGGGCCAGCGCCACGATGGCCTCGGCGCGGGCTGCATCGCGCGGCAGCCGGCGCACCCCAGGGGTCAGCGCCAGGCGCCGGGCAAGCACCCCCGTGGCCACGGGGCACGCCATGGACGTGCCGTCCATGACGCCCCAACGGTCGTTGAAGATCGTGGAGACGATGCCCACGCCCGGTGCCGTCAGCGCCACCTTGGCGCCCCTGTTGGAGAAGGTGGCCAGGAAGACGGTATGTCCGGCAATCTCGCAGCCGCGGTGCCGCCCGACATGCAAATGCTGAGCCGCGCCATCGGGCCAGCTGTCCACGAGCCCGATGGCCGACACGGCAAGCGCCCGGGTGTACCGCGCCGGATAGTCCACCTGCCCCCGGCCGTCGTTGCCTGCGGCCGCCACGCACACGCTGCCGAGTTGCCAGGCCTGGTCGATGGCATCGCGAATGGCGCCGTCGGCCGAACCACCGCCAATGCTCAGGTTGATGAGGTCGCATCCATCGACCGCGGCCTGCTTGATTGCGCTGCTGATCGCAAACGAGGACGATTGTTCGGCCCCTTCGGCGAACACCCGGTACGCCCTGAGCGCAGCGGCGGAGGCTTCGCCTCGCCGCCAGCCACCGGCCCGGGAGGCGATCACCCCCGCGACATGCGTGCCGTGGCCGTGCCAGTCGCTCAACCGGCGTGGGGATTCCCCCGTGGTGTTGCGCCCTCCGGCGATGTCGAGCGCTCGGTGGCGCCCCACGCCGGTATCGACCACGCCCACCACCACCCCTCGGCCATCGCCGACCCTGCGCTTGCCGTGCACGAGCCCGCGGGCGTCCGGCCCCTCGGTGAGCACCGGCAAGTCCACGCCGAAGGCGGCGGGGCCGACCGACACATCGGGCAGCATCACGGGCCAGGCCCCGTGCAGCGGATCGATGTGCAGGGCCTGCAACTGCCGCACATGCTCGCCGAGCTTGAGCGATGCGCAGCCGTGGCGGTCGGTCACCGCTTCGGTGGCGATGCCACGGTCGACGTCCACGACGGCCGTGACGAGCACGTCTTTGAGCGGCATCCGGGCGGTGCGCACGATGACGGTCCACGTGCGTTCCGCACCGGCTCCGGCTTTGGTGGTTGAACGCGCCAGGCGGGGCAGCATCAGGCCGAAGCGTTCCAGTCCGTACCACTGTTCCTCGAACACCTTCAGGCCGGGGGCAGCGGCCTTCACGTCTTCCACGGTCAGTCCGCCGGGTTCGACGAGAACCGCGCCATCCGGGCGCGATGTGTTCACCACCTGCAGGCCGGAGACCCGCGGGTGGGACGCGTTGGCGGCCCGGATCGCCGCGGTCATGGCACGCAGCGCGTGGGGCGCGGCTTCCGGCTCCCCGAGCGGGGTGGCCTTGGGGATGAGGATCAGTCGAGGCAGGGAAGGGGGCATCGGCATGAGCATGGGGCGATTGTGGTGGCCGGGTGGGTCATGCCATGAGCCAGTGGGTGTCAGCATGAAACAAGGGGCGGGAAATGAATGGATTGCCGCATGCGGAATGGCCGCCGGCGCGCGCCCATGTCGGCAACTTTCCCGCGCTCTGCGGCCGATCGCGGGCCATGCAATACTGGTCCGGAATCGGTCGACGCTCACCAGGCTTGCACATGAATCGTCGAGCACACCTGCGTACCAGTGGCCGCATGGGCAGGCATGCGGCCACTGATTTCAGCCTCCGGCCGCTGATCCGCGGTGTCGAGGCCGAGGCCGCCTGACGTGGCGCTGCCCATCCGGATGTTCCCGCAGACGGCCAGTCTGCACATGAAGCTCATGCTGCTGCTGGCTTTGCTGGTCGCCGTGGTAGCGGGCATGTCCGCCCATGTGCTGATCGAACGAGAGCGTGAGCGGCGGATCTCCGAACTGGAGGGCCGGGCCACGCGCATCGCCGAGCTGTTCAGCCGCTCCCTGGGTCAGGCCCTGTGGAACTCGGATCGCGCTGCCATTGACGGCCAGCTTGCCGCCATGTCGCCCAACCCCGAGGTGGCCCAGTTCCGCGTCACGGCGGTGAACCGCGGCGTCGTGTCGTCGGTGACGAAGCTGACGGGGGCGGACCTGACCGATGGCGTCGTGCGAGACCGGCCGGTCGTCTACGTTCCGCTCGACGGCTCGCCCCCGCAAACGGTCGGCGAAGTCAGGGTCGTGATGACGCGGGCCGCGGCCGAGAAGGCGATCGATGCGGCGCGGCGCACGATCCTCGGGCTGGCGGCAGTGGGCGTGTCCATCCTCTACGCAGCCACGTTCGTGCTCCTCAGGCACCTGGTGACCCGACCCATCCGCCACATGGAACAAGCGGTCGATCGCATCGCCGGGGGTGATTTCGACGCGCGTTGCGCGGTGGAATCGGGCGATGAGCTGGGCAGGCTCGCCGCGCGCGTCAATGCGATGGCCGACCGCCTGAGCGAATCGACCCGGCGTTTGCGCGACAGCGAGTGGAAGTACCGCGGGATTTTCGAGAATGCGCTGGAGGGCATCTTCAGGCTCGATCGGGACGGCCGGCTGCACGATGCCAATCCTGCGATGGCCCGCCTGTTGGGCTATGCCACGCCGGCCCAATTGATTGCTGCGACACGGGATGCCAGGGAGGGCGATCGCGCCCCTGCACGCGGCGACCCGTTCACGCCGGCACAGGTCGACGCCTTGTTCGAGGCGCTGGAGCGGGACGGGGAAATCGCCGGCATGGAGTTGCAGCTTTGCCGCGCCGACGGCGACCCCATCTGGGTCCAGCTCAACGCGCGTTGGCAAAGCGGCAGCCATGCCAGTGCCGCTCGACAAGGGCTCGAAGGCCTGATCACCGACGTGTCGGCGCGAAAGCAGGCCCTGGAAAACCTGCGCAGGCACCGTGACGAATTGGAAAGCGCCGTTCGCGATCGCACCGCGCAGCTCAACGAGGCCAAGGAAAAAGCCGAGGTGGCGAACAAGGCCAAGAGCGTCTTCCTCGCCAACATGAGCCATGAAATCCGCACGCCGATGAATGCCATCCTCGGCATGTCGTACCTTGCGCTCAAGAGCGGGCTCAATGCTCAGCAGCAGAATTACATCCAGAAGGTTCATGTGTCGGCGGAATCCCTGTTGGGCATCCTCAACGACATCCTCGACTTCTCGAAGATCGAAGCGGGCAAGCTGGACATCGAATCCATCCCGTTCAGCCTGGGCGATGTCATGGACAACCTGGGCAACGTGCTGGGCATGCGCGCGGAGGAACGCGGCCTGGAGCTGCTGTTCGTCGAGCCGCCGCAACTGCCCACGGCACTGGTGGGCGATCCGTCGCGCCTGGGTCAGGTGCTGCTCAACCTGGGCAACAACGCCGTCAAGTTCACCGAGCGAGGTGAAGTGATCGTGACCGTCGAGGTTCTTCGGCGCGAGGCCACCTCCGTGCAGCTCCGGTTCGAAGTGCGCGATACCGGGGTGGGCATGAGCGCGGAGCACCAGCAGCGGCTGTTCCAGCCGTTCACTCAGGCCGATGCCTCCACCAGCAGGCGCTACGGCGGCACCGGCCTCGGCCTGGCGATCAGCCGGCACCTGGTGCGCCTGATGGGAGGTGAACTGAGGGTGGAAAGCAGCCCCGGCGAGGGCAGCCGCTTCCATTTCACCCTGCCGTTCGGCTTGCAGGAGGAGGCTCAGGCCCATCAGCCTGCCGAGCCGCACGAGCATTTGCGGAGCGCACGTGTGCTGATCGTGGACGACAACGCCTGCGCCCGGGAGGTGATCACCGACATGGCCGCGGCCTTCGGCCTGTCCACCGACACGGCGGCCGACGGATCCGAGGCACTGCGGAAGGTGGAAGAGGCGGACGCAGCCGACGAGCCCTACGGGCTCGTTCTGCTGGACTGGAAAATGCCCGGCATCGACGGCGTGGAGTGCGCCCGCCTCCTGAGTCAGCGGCTCGGGAGGCACCCCGCGCCCACGGTGCTGATGTTGACGGCCTTCAGCCGTGACGAGGCCTTGCAACGCCTGGCCGAGCACAGCCTGAGCGTGGCCGGCTTGCTGACCAAGCCCGTCACACCCTCGACGCTGCTCGATGCCTGCAGCGCGGCGCTCGGCATCGAAGCCTTCCGCACCACCCGCTCGGCGCAACGGGAGGAAGCGCTGCTCGAACAGCAGGCGGATTTGCGGGGAGCGCGGGTTCTTCTTGTGGAGGACAACATCATCAACCGGGAACTGGCGCTGGACGTGCTGAGCCGGGCTGGTATCACCGTCAGCGTGGCCACCCACGGCCAGGAGGCGCTGGACATCCTGGGCCGGCAGCGTTTCGATGCGGTGCTGATGGATTGCCAGATGCCCATCATGGACGGCTATGCCGCTACGCGCGCTTTGCGCGCACGACCCGAGCTGAAGGCGCTGCCAGTCATCGCGATGACGGCCGACACCATGGTGGGTGATCGCGAGAGAGGGCTCGCAGCCGGCATGAACGATCACATCGGCAAGCCGATCCGGATCGAGGAGTTGTTCGCCACGCTCGCACGCTGGGTGCGGCCCCGGGGCGACCGCGCAGGCAACAATGGAGCCGCTTCGGGGGCGCCTGCAATCCATGGGGCACCGTTTGAACTGCCCGGCGTCGATACCGCCGCCGGCATGGCCGGCCTGATGGGCAACGATGCGCTGTACCGCCATCTGCTGCGGATGTTCCGGGACAAGGAGGCTGATTTCGCCACTCGCTTCTCCGCGACACGGGCGACGGGCGATGAAGCGGCCACGGCTCGCATGGCGCACGACCTCAAGAGCACCGCCGGCACGCTCGGTATCCGGGCTGTTGCAGAAGCGGCCGCGGCGCTGGAGAAGGTCTGCCTGCAGCATGTCGACGGCGAGGACGTCGATGCGCAGCTGCAGCGCGTGGTCAGCTGCCTGGCGCCGGTGATCAGCAGCTTGCAGGCCGCGCCGGAGATCGGTTGATGGCCCCCCTGCGGTGCATGTGACAGGCCTTGCGCCCGAAAAGTGGGAGGATTCAGGAATGAGCAAAGCATTCACGAAAGAATCGGACAGCGACGATGACGACGACGTGCTGGCGCTGCCTGCGCTGCCGGCAGGCGGCAAGAACTACATCACCCCGGACGGCTATCACCGCCTGCGCACCGAACTGGTCTCCTTGCTGGATGAGGAGCGGCCCAGGGTGGTCGAAGTGGTTTCGTGGGCCGCCAAGAATGGCGACCGTTCGGAAAACGGGGACTACCTGTACGGCAAGAAGCGATTGCGCGAAATCGACCGCCGCATCCGGTTTCTCACGAAGCGGCTCGACATCGCCGAGGTCACCGACCCGTCGCTCCACCACGGCCGCGACCAGGTGTTTTTCGGTGCCACGGTCACCTACGAGAACCAGCGCGGCGAGCAGAAGACCATCACGATCAAGGGCATCGACGAGGCCAACAGCACCCAAGGGGAGGTCAGCTGGATCGCGCCCATCGCACGGGCGCTTCTCAAGGCCCGCGTGGGGGACGAGGTGCAGCTGTTGACCCCTGGAGGCCTGGAGCGGGTGGAGGTGCTGGAGGTCCGCTACCCGGCGCCCGGTGACCCGACCGGGCCATCAGGCAATGGCTGAGCTCGAGCGAGGCCGGGTCAGGAGGGCGTGACCGGCCGATGTTCCTTGCCCTGCTCTTCTTTCATTTCGCGGCTGAGGAAGAAGTTCAATGCCGTGCGGATGATGGCGATGGCCGCGAGCTTGCCGATCCGGTCCCAGGTGGGCGCAATCGCGGTGGAAAGGATGTCGGCGCCGAGTTGCAGTTCGAGAGCGAGCGCCAGGTAGCGTGCGAAGGCCAGGCGGATGGTCGTGAAGTCTTCACCGCGACGAACGGCCATGTGCCGCAACAGTCCAGCCACGGCAATCACGATCCCTGCGGCGATCACGAGGGCGCCGAGCGTCTCGATCAGGAGCCGCAGCCATTCGACAGCCGATTGAACCGTCTGTTCGACGACGGGGAATGTGGAGTCACTCACCGCGCCGAAAGATCGTTCAGGGCTTGACCCGGGTCACGCGCAGCACGGCGCTGGCGCGGCGGAGCGTGCGCAGCACGTCGGCGAGGTGGAGGCGGTCGCGCACGCTGATCAGCAACTGCAGTTCGGCCGTCTCCGAGGCGGGCTCGTTGCCCATTTCGATGTGCGTGATGTCGGCTTCGGCGGCGCTGACGGCCGCTGCCACCTGGGCAAGCACGCCCTTGCCATTGCGCAGAAGGATCATCACGGCGGTTTCGAAAGCCCGGGTGGGTTCTTCGGCCCAGTCCACGGTCATCCACCGTTCACTGTCACGTTCGAACAGGCGCTTGCCCACGCCGCATTCGCCCGTGTGCACCATCAGGCCTTCGCCGCGGCCCAGGTAACCGACGATGGTGTCGCCCGGAATGGGGCGGCAGCACGGGGCGAGCTGCACCGAGGCGCCTTCGGCCCCGTCGATCACGACGAGGCCCTGGGTGGGCGTGGCGTCGTCGGCCGCGGCATAGCGGCCCATCGTGAGCGTGAGCGCATCGGGCCTGACCCCATGTTCGCCCATCAGCTGCGCGAGCCGCTTGGCCACGATGGTGGCGATCTTTCGGCCGAGGCCCACGTCGATCAGCAGGTCGCTGCGGCTGCGGTTGCCGCTCCAGCGGGTGAGCTGCTGCCACAGGCCGCCTGGCGGGCCCTCGGCGGGGTCGGCCGGCGGCAGCGCCAGGCCCTCGGCCCGCAGCGCCTGGGTCAGCAGCTTTTCGCCCAGCTGTTCCGACTCCTCCTGCTCCATGTTCTTCAGGTAATGGCGGATCTTCGAACGCGCCCGGCCGGTGCGCACGAAATTCAGCCAGCCCGGGTTCGGGCGCGCACCCGGCGCGGTGATCACCTCGACCACATCGCCGCTGCGCAATTCGGTTCGCAGCGCCACAGGATCGCCGTTGACCTTGGCGGCCACGCAGTGGTCGCCGATGTCGGAGTGGATGGCGTAGGCGAAGTCGACCGGCGTGGCGCCGCGCGGCAGGGCCATGATCTTCGACTTCGGCGTGAACACATAGACAGCGTCGGGGAACAGGTCGATCTTGACGTGTTCCAGGAATTCGCTGGCGTCGCGGGTTTCATCCTGGATGTCGACGAGCGATTGCAGCCAGAGCGCACCCAGGCGCTGGGCATCCTGCATCTGGCTGCCGCCCGACTTGTACATCCAATGCGCCGCAATGCCTTTCTCGGCCACGGCATGCATGGCCTCGGTGCGGATCTGGAACTCCACTGCCGTGCCGAGCGGGCTCACCAGGGTGGTGTGCAGCGACTGGTAGCCGTTGGCCTTCGGGATGGCGATGTAGTCCTTGAACCGCCCCGGCACGGGCTTGTACAGCTGGTGGAGCACGCCGAGCGCCAGGTAGCACTCGGGCAGCGAGGCCACGACGATGCGGAACCCGAAGATGTCGCTCACCTGGGCGAAGCTCAGGTGTTTTTCGCGCATCTTGGTATAGATGGAATAGAGTGTTTTCTCGCGGCCGTACACCTGGGCATTGGCGCCCTGGTCCTGGAAAGCCTTTTCCACCTCGCGCTGGATGCGGTCGACGATGTCGCGCCGGTATCCGCGCGCCCGCAGTACCGCCTTCGACAGCGCGGCGTGCCGCCAGCGGCGCAGGTACTGGAATGACAGCTCCTGCAGCTCCCGGTAGGTCTGGTTGAGGCCCAGCCGGTGGGCGATGGGGGCGTAGATCTCGAGCGTTTCGCGGGCGATGCGCACGCGCTTGACCTCGGCCATCGACGACATGGTGCGCATGTTATGCAGCCGGTCGGCCAGCTTGATGAGGATCACGCGCACGTCGCGGGCCATGGCCAGCAGCATCTTGCGGAACGATTCCGCCTGCGATTCTTCCTTCGTGGAGAACTGCAGCTTGTCCAGCTTCGTGAGGCCGTCAACCAGGTCGGCCGTGGGGGCGCCGAACCGTTCGATCAATTCCACCTTGGTGACGCCGCAATCCTCCATGGCGTCGTGCATCAGCGCGGCCATGATGGCCTGTGCATCGAGCTTCCAGTCGGCACACAGGCCGGCCACGGCGATGGGGTGGGTGATGTACGGTTCGCCGCTGGCGCGGAACTGGCCCAGGTGGGCTTCGTCGGCGAAGCGGTAGGCATCGCGCACGCGCTTGATGTCGGCCGGCTCGAGGTAGTCGAGCTTGTGGGTCAGGGCGGCAAACGAGGCTGCGGCCGCATCGGTGGCGGCCGCAGGCAGAGGCGAAGGGTTCCGGTGGGTGGAACCGGAGCCTGCAGGTTTTCGCAGCGAGGGAGAGGATTGGGCGCCCATCACGTTAATTTAGCCGGGATTGCCCAATCGTGTGACTCCTGGGTGCGACTGTGCAAAACAAAACGGCCCCGAAGGGCCGTCGATGTGTGCGGAAGGTCCGCTCAGACCGGCACTTTGCGCAGCATCTCGATGCCGATTTCGCCGGCGGCGATTTCGCGCAGGGCGGTGACGCCGGGCTTGTTCTTCGTTTCGATCTTCGGCGCATGGCCCTGGCTCAGCATCCGCGCACGGTACGTGGCGGCCAGAACCAGCTGGAAGCGGTTCGGGATCTTGGTCAGGCAGTCTTCGACGGTGATGCGGGCCATGAGGGCACTCCGGAGGGCAAAGGTGACGGTTCAGAGGATCAGTTCAGGCCGAGGGCGGCAAAGACGGAAGGCTTGGCCTTCTTCTGCACCGTGTATTTCAGCCGTTGCGCGTGAACGATCGCTTTCAAATCGAACAGCGCGGTCTCGAACAGGGCGTTGATTATAACGAAGTCGAAGTGCCGGGCCTGGTCGACCTCGATGCGTGCGTTCACGAGGCGCTGAGCGATGACTTCCTTGGCGTCTTCGCCGCGGCGGGCCAGGCGCTGGGCCAGTTCCTCCCAGCTCGGCGGCAGGATGAAGATCAGGATGGCGTTGGGGAACAGCTTCTTGATCTGCAGCGCGCCCTGGTAATCGATTTCGAGCACCACGTCGTGGCCTGCCGCCATGCGCTCCTCGATGGCGGCGCGGGAAGTGCCGTACAGGTTGCCATGCACTTCGGCCCATTCAAAGAATTCGCCCGAGTCCACCATGCGCTGGAACGTGGCGGTGTCGATGAACAGGTACTCGCGGCCGTTCTGTTCCTGGCCACGCGGCTTGCGAGTGGTGTGGGAAATCGATACGACGAGGTGCGAATCGAGCTCGAGCAGGGCCTTCACGAGGCTCGACTTGCCGGCGCCGCTCGGGGCCGCGACGACGAAAAGGTTGCCAGGATATTCCATCGTAGACGTGCTCAATAGGGCGATACGCGTCGAGCAGTCTATCAGCCCGGTCAGCCGGCGCCGGCCGCTGCACCTGAGAAAAAAGTGGCCGGATCGCCAAGTGAATCGTGCCTGTCGCCCGGGCACGCGGCCGCCCGCACCAGGCCCTATTGCACACTCGTGTCGAACCCTTCGCCGGCCAGCAGGCTGTTCAGTCGCCGTTGTGCCTCCGCCTGGACGGCCTTGTTGGGTACTGCAAGACCGGATTCGAGCGCCTCACGCATCTCGTCGATGTCACTGGCACGCCCTTCCAGGAACCGCCCGAACGCGAGCACACGGACCGCGTCGGACTCATCGCTCTGGTATAGCCGCTTGAGCGTGTCCTCGAGGCGGGGGATGTCCTCCGAACGCGCTTTCAGCAGGCTGTCATAGCGCTGGTCCGCATTGCCCTGGGCGATCGACTGGAGCTGCGGGGGGCGTCCCGCCGCCTTGGCGCATCCTGTCGTGGTATCAGTGGAGGCTGCGCTCACATTTGTCGGACTGCTTGGCATTCCCGCGCGCTCTTTCACGTCAGACCATCCACTCTGCCTCGCGATCTCGTCGAGCACCCATTCGAGCGGCTGCTGTTCGACCCGGAGCGTCACCGTGCCGACGCTCGATACGGAGATGAGTGGCGTGTTCTCCTGGGCGGCAGGGGGTGGATTGGCGCTTGGGGGTGGCTTCCCGATGGACGACGCGGTGGGCGCCTCCGGCTCGTCGCCGGGCAATGACCCCCACCTGGCAACAGCCACCGAAATCGCGGCGACCGCAGCATATGAGACGAGCAGGCGCAGGTTCATGGTGTCTTCCTCATCGTGAAGCCGGGCATGCCTTCCGTCGATGGCACGTCCAGCCGCTCCCCGTGGACCTGGCCCGCCTTCAGCTGGGGCAAGGGATCCGCAAGGTTCAGCGGCAACTTGACTGCGCCTGGGGCACACCCGCGCCGGGTTGCCATGATGCTGCCGGGCGCGTCAAGACGACCTGAGAACTGATTGCATCCATCGTAGCCCTCGATTGACTCCGCCTTGATCATCAACCAGGGCGTCGGGCCGGATGCGGTCGCGGTTGTGGGCTGACCGCCGGGCTCCACAAGCGACCAACGCCCCTGAAGATGAGGCACGCTTGCCTGGCCGGCACATGCGGCCGCTCCGCCCGCAAGCAGGAACGCGACGATCTTTTGCATGGGTGTCCTCGCTGTCACTTCTTTAGAGGGGAAATCCGCCGGGAGCGTGCTCCCCGGCGGACAGTCCACTTCCTTGCTCCTTGTTGGAGCGAGAACCTCGGTTGCAGGTTTTCAGTCGCAGTAGCCTTGCGAGGCGAACGTGCCGCCGCCGGGCGCCGCCGAGCTGCACAGCGTATTCAGCAGCGAAGCGATATTGCCTGCGCCGTACACGCCATAGCTTGCGTTCGGGTAGCGGGTGTTCTGACGGAACTGCGACGCGTAGTTGTCCTTCGGAGCATTTGGATCAGCCGAACCCCATGAGGTCACACCGACGACCGCGATGACAGACGCCGTGCCGGCAACTGCGCCGCCCCCCAGCGCGGCCTCCCGCGAACGCAAGTTCACGACCCAGGCGCCGCCGCTCGAACCGCCGGTGAAGTTGCTGCCTTGCCACAACTGACCCGCGCCTCCGACCGTCGTGGTGTAGGTCGGCCCGTCGGTGCGTTGCATGATCGCCCCGCTGTCCATCAAGAAGGGATAACCCAGCGTGGAGACCGCCGCCGTGTGCAAGTTTCCGGTCTTCGACGACGTCACGAAGGAATAGTTGTTCCACCCGTATCCCAGATAGCCTGCGAGATCACCGGCAAACAGGTTGCCCTGCTTTCCGAGTGCGATGACGGCGAGATCGTTGTCTCGAGCGGCGCCTGAGCCGATGTCCGTCCCATTGGCCCAACTGGCCGGTCGCACCAGCGCCGCCCAGTTCCAGGTGCCGTAGGGCGCAATTTGTGCCGCTGTTGCGCCCGAGGCGCCGTAGTGACCGGGGCGGAACTGAAAGCCCGAAAAGATATTGGCGCCGCTGCCGAAGCTCTGGACACAGTGTGCGGCAGTGACAATGACACCGCGACGAATCAAGGTGGCCGAGCAGTATCCGGCGTTGAAGGTCAACTTGCCGGCCGCTCGATACGGATAGGTCGTGCTGAGATGGTTGGCACTGGTGGTGCCGCCGGCGCTCGCGTTGCCATCCTGCACGCGTGTCGTCGTATAGGGAATGCCGAAGCTGCCGAAAGCCCGGGCATCGGCACCGGCGTCCTGAACGATGCCGCCCTTGAACATCGCCCCGCCCCGGTTCGGCCCCGGGTCGGTCGACGCCGTCACGGAGGAGGTGTCCGGTGGCTGCAGCGGGTTGACGACGGGCCCGAGCCGAGAAAGTTCGGCCGGGGAGAGTGCGGCCTTCGCCGGGTTCTGGTTGTAGAGGGCCTTGTCATTGGCCTGGGCGGGCATGATCGAGAGGATCGAGATCGCAGTCATTGCAAACGGAACGAAGCGGTTCATTTGATTGCTCCTGTACTCGTGAACAGCGATGACCTGCCTCGAGGCGGCAGGCGAACCTTGACCGTGGCGACTGTCCGTTCCCTCACCCCCCTGTTGGAGGCATCGCAAGCACAAGTAGCAGCGCGACGGCTTGCCCACTATCGCCACCGCATCGACAGGGCGCATCCGCAACATGATGGACTCGCAATGCGTCGTCCGGTGAGAGCCGGGATCAGGCGGAGGAGCGGGGCGGGAAGCGGTGAAAAGCTCTGCGACATGCGCCCGTGCCGTCTGACATGACAGCGCGGCGCATGTCATCTGTCATTTTGGTCGACACGCCCTGCAATACCTGAGGCCGCAGGCCCCTTCAGCATTCCTCGCAGCGCGGCGCTGTGTGGCGCGTGAAAGGAACCCCGTCATGAAGTCCCCGACCCTGCTCGCCATGGCCCCCTCCCGGGGCATGCCATCTCGTGTCTCGCGATGAACCCGAAGGCACGCACCGTGTTTCAACGCGTCTTGCCGTGGGTCGCGGGCTTGCTCGTCCTGGCCGGCGGCGGCCTGGGCTGGTGGAAGGCGCATGGCGCCGATGGCGGCGCAGCTTCGGGCCCGGCGGCCAGCGCGCCGGGCGGGGGACGGCGGTTCGGGGGCGCGCGTGCGGTCCAGCCGGTGTCGGTCCAGGCGGCGCGCCGGCAGGACATTCATGTGAAGGTCGATGCGATCGGCAGCATCGTCGCCTCGAACACGGCCGTCGTGCACGCCCAGGTGAGTGGGGTGCTGCAAAGCCTCAAGTTCGATGAAGGCCAGCAGGTGCGGGCCGGGCAGTGGCTTGCGCAGATCGATCCCCGGCCGTTCCAGGCGGCCTTGGCCCAGGCCGAGGGCACGCTGGCGCGCGACACGGCGCAGCTCGAAGGCGCGCGGGTGGATCTGGCGCGCTACCGCGACCTGATGGCCAAGGATGCCATCCCCAAGCAGCAACTCGATACCCAGGCCGCGCTCGTGGCCCAGCTCGAGGGCACCGTCAAGGCCGACCACGGCACGGTGGACAGCGCCCGGCTGCAGCTGTCCTACACGCGGGTCACCGCGCCCATCGCCGGGCGGGTGGGCCTCAAGCAGATCGACCTCGGCAACGTGGCGCAGGCGACGGATGCCAATGGCATCGTCAGGATCACCCAGACGCGCCCGGTCGCGATGGTCTTTGCCGTGCCGGCCAGCAATGTGCCGGCCATTGCCGCCCGGCTGCGTGCCCGTGAGACGATCCCGGTCGAGGCCTGGGACCGGGGCGGCAAGAAGCGCCTGGCCCTGGGCGAGGTGGCCTCGGTGGACAACGCGATCGACCCGGCCACCGACACGATCAAGGTCAAGGCGCTCTTTCCCAACGAGGACGACGCGCTGTTCCCGAACCAGGCCGTGAGCGTCGTGCTGCAGCGGGAGACGCTGGCCGATGCGCTCGCGGTGCCGCAGGCCGCGGTGCTGCGGGGATCGCAGGGTTTCTATGTCTATGTGGTCAACGCCGACAACACGGTGAGCACCCGGGTGGTGACACCCGGGGCTGCCGATGGGGGCTGGATGGCCGTGGAGGGTGCGCTGCAAGCCGGTGAGCGGGTCGTGGTCGACGGCACGGACCGGTTGCGCGAAGGGGCCCAGGTCGAGGTGATCGCCTCCGATCCGGCGCAGCGGGCCGGGGCTGCTCCGCCGGCGCAGGCCGCCTCGGCCGGGCACCATCGGATGGACAAGCTACCGCCCGAGCAGGCCGAGAAGCTCAAGGCCATGAGCCCGGAAGAGCGGCGGGCGTGGTTCAAGGCACGGCGCGAGGCCCCATGAACCCGTCTCGCGTGTTCATCGAGCGCCCGGTCGCCACGTCCTTGCTGATGCTGGCGATCCTGCTGGCCGGGTTGCTGGCTTACCGGCTCATGCCGTTGTCGGCCCTGCCGGAGGTGGACTATCCGACCATCGAGGTGACGACGCTGTATCCGGGCGCGAGCCCGGACGTCATGTCCACCACGGTCACGGCGCCGCTGGAGCGGCAATTCGGGCAGATGCCCGGACTCAACCAGATGACGAGCAGCAGCTCCGGCGGCGCGTCGGTCATCACGCTGCGTTTCTCGCTCGGCCTGTCGCTCGACGTGGCCGAGCAGGAGGTGCAGGCCGCCATCAATGCCGGCGCCAACCTGCTGCCGGCCGATCTGCCCATGCCGCCGGTCTACAGCAAGGTCAATCCGGCCGATGCGCCGGTGCTGACCATCGCGGTGACCTCGCCATCGCTGCCGTTGATCAAACTGCACGACCTGACCGAGAACCGGCTGGCGCCCAAGCTCTCTCAGGTGGATGGCGTGGGCCTCGTCAGCATGGCCGGTGGCCAGCGCCCGGCCGTGCGCATCCGGGCCGATCCGCAAGCCCTGGCCGCGGTCGGCCTGTCGCTGGACGATGTGCGCACCGCCATCGCCGCGGCCAACGTCAACCAGGCCAAGGGCAGCTTCGACGGGCCGCAACGCAGCAGCACCCTCGATGCCAACGACCAGCTCAAGTCGGCCGCCGAGTACAACGAGCTCATCGTCGCCTGGAAGAACGGCAACCCGCTGCGGCTCAAGGATGTGGCGACCATCGTCGACGACGCCGAGAACTTGCGGCTGGCAGCATGGGCGGACCGCACGCCGGGCGTGATCCTCAACGTTCAGCGCCAGCCCGGGGCCAACGTGATCGAGACGGTGGACCGGGTCAAGGCCTTGCTGCCGCGGCTGCAGGCATCGATGCCGGCCTCGGTCGATGTGCGGGTGATCGCGGACCGCACCACGACCATCCGCGCGTCGGTGGACGACACCGAATTCGAACTGCTGCTGTCGGTGGCACTCGTGGTGATGGTCATCTTCCTGTTCCTGCGCAGCGGCACGGCCACGCTGATTCCCGCAGCGGCGGTGCCGCTGTCGCTGGTGGGCACCTTCGGCGTCATCTACCTGGCCGGTTTTTCCGTCAACAACCTCACCTTGATGGCCCTCGTGATTTCCACGGGGTTCGTGGTGGACGATGCGATCGTGATGATCGAGAACATCGCACGCTTCGTCGAGGCGGGTGATTCGCCGATGCAGGCGGCGCTCAAGGGATCCAGGCAGATCGGGTTCACGATCATTTCGCTCACGGTCTCGCTGATCGCGGTGCTGATCCCGCTGCTGTTCATGGGCGATGTGGTGGGGCGCCTGTTCCACGAATTCGCCATCACGCTCGCGGTGTCCATCCTCATCTCCGCGTTCGTCTCCCTGACGCTGACGCCGATGATGAGTGCACGGCTCCTTCGGCCCGAGCACGATCGCCGGCACAGCCGGCTTGGCGCCTGGAGCGCACGCGCCTTCGACGGCATGGTGGCACGGTACGGCCGAGCGCTCACCTGGGTGCTCGACCGGCCGCGCACGACGATGCTGGTCTTCGTCTTGACGCTGGCCTTGACCGGGTTGTTCTATGTCCTCGTGCCCAAGGGCTTCTTCCCGGTGCAGGACACGGGGCTGATCCAGGTGATCACCGAGGCCACGCAGACGACTTCGTTCGACGCCATGTCCACGCGCCAGCAGGCCTTGGCCGACGCCATCCTGAAAGACCCGGATGTGGATCACCTCGCGTCGTTCATCGGCGTGGACGGTGCCAACCCCACGCTGAACACCGGCCGCATGCAGATCACGCTCAAGCCTTTCGCACAGCGCACCGCCACCGCATCCGAGATCATCCGCCGCCTCTCTGGGGCCACCGCGCACGTGCCCGGCATCACCGCCTACATGCAGCCGGTGCAGGACTTGACCATCGAAGACCGGGTTGCCAAGACGCAGTACCAGTTCCTGCTCAGTTCACCGAACCGCAACGACCTCGTGACAAGCACCCGCCGGCTGCTGGAACGGTTGAAGACGCTGCCGGACCTCGCGGACGTCGCGAGCGACCTCCAGGACGACGGCCGGCAGGCCTATGTGCAGATCGACCGCGAGGCGGCCGGGCGCCTGGGCGTCACCGTCGCGGGCATCGACACGGCGCTGTACGACGCCTTCGGGCAGCGGTTGATCTCCACCATCTACACACAGACCAGCCAGTACCGGGTGGTGCTGGAGGCCGCGCCCGGTGCGGGCCGGGGGCTGGACGCCATTGCCGGCCTGCACGTGCCTGGCACCACGGTGGGCGCCGACGGCGTGACGACGACGGTGCAGGTGCCCCTCGCCTCTGTGGCGCAGGTGGTGGAACGGCCGGCGGCACTGGCCATCAACCATGTGGCGCAGTTCCCGTCGGCAACCGTGTCGTTCAATCTGGCTCCCGGCGCTTCGCTGGGCCATGCGGTGGACGCCATTCGGAAAGAGGAAGCCGCACTCGACCTGCCGCCCGGTGTCGAGACCAGCTTCCAGGGGGCGGCCGAGGCATTCCGCGCCTCGCTCACGAGCACGATGCTGCTGATCCTGGCGGCCGTGGTCACGATGTACATCGTGCTGGGGGTGCTGTACGAAAGCTTCATCCACCCGGTGACGATCCTTTCCACCTTGCCCTCTGCCGGCCTCGGCGCCTTGCTGGCGCTGCTGCTCGCGGGCCAGGACCTCGGCGTGGTCGGGATCATCGGCATCGTGCTGCTGATCGGCATCGTCAAGAAGAACGCGATCATGATGATCGACTTCGCACTGGATGCCGAGCGGGAGGAGGGCCTGGCGCCGCGCGAAGCCATCCACCAGGCCTGCCTGCTGCGTTTTCGCCCCATCCTGATGACCACGATGGCCGCGCTGATCGGCGCCGTCCCGCTCATGATCGGCACCGGGGCCGGCCATGAGCTCCGTCACCCGCTGGGGGTGACGCTGGCCGGGGGCCTCATCGTGAGCCAGCTTCTCACGCTGTTCACGACGCCGGTGATCTACCTTGGGTTCGCCAACCTGGTGCGGCGCCTGAAGGCGCGGAAGGCAGGCCCCGTCGCCGGTGAACCCGCATGAACATCTCGGCGCCCTTCATTGCGAGGCCGGTCGCCACCACGCTGGTCACGATCGGGGTGGCGCTGGCGGGCGCCCTGGGCTTCGGCTTGCTGCCGATCGCGCCGCTGCCGCAGGTGGACTTTCCCACCATCTCGGTCAGTGCTTCGCTGCCGGGCGCCAGTCCGGACACGATGGCCGCCACGGTGTCCACGCCGCTCGAGCGCGCCCTGGGCAGCATCGCCGGGGTCAACGAGATCACATCGCGCTCGTCGCTCGGGTCGACCAGCATCACGCTGCAGTTCGACCTGAACCGCGACATCAACGGCGCGGCCCGGGATGTGCAGGCCGCCATCAACGCCGCACGCACGCTGCTGCCCACCGGCATGCCGAGCAACCCGACCTACCGCAAGGTCAACCCCGCGGACGCGCCGATCATGATCGTCGCGCTCACATCGGCCACGCTGACGCGGGGCCAGATGTACGACACGGCGTCCACCGTGCTGGCACAGCGCCTGTCACAGGTGCAGGGAGTGGGCCAGGTGACGGTGGGCGGCGGGGCGCTGCCCGCGGTGCGCGTGGAACTCGACCCGGACAAACTGGCATCCCAGGGCATCGCGCTGGACGTGGTGCGCACGGCGCTGACCTCGACCAATGCCAGGCGGCCGCTCGGCTCCGTGGAAGACGGCAGCCGCAGCTGGCAGATCGGCGCCAATGACCAGGCCGTGACGGCGGCCGAATACGCCCCAGCGCTGCTCCGCTATGTGAACGGCGCCGCCGTGCGCCTGCGCGATGTGGCAAGCGTCGTCGATTCGGTGCAGGACGTGCGGAACTACGGCGCCGCCGATGGCAAGCCGGCCATCACGCTCTTCATCCAGAAGGAGCCGGGCGCCAATGTCATCGAGACGGTGGCCCGCGTGCGCGACACCCTGGCCCGCCTGCAGGCGTCGATCCCGCCGGCCATCGCCCTCAAGGTGGTCAGCGACCGCACGCCCACGATCCGCGCATCCTTGCGCGAAGTCGAGCGTGCGATGGCCGTCGCGGTGGGGCTCGTGATTCTGGTGGTGCTGCTCTTTCTCCGCAGCTGGCGCGCCACGCTCATCCCGGCGGTGGCCGTGCCCGTGTCGCTCGCCGGTACCTTCGGGGTGATGTACCTGTGCGGCTACAGCCTGGACAACCTGTCGGCCATGGCGCTGACGGTGGCGACGGGTTTCGTGGTGGACGATGCCATCGTCGTGCTGGAGAACATCATGCGCGGCATCGAGCTGGGCGCCGCGCCGCGTGAGGCGGCGCTGACCGGCGCGCGCGAGATCGGTTTCACGGTGGTCTCGATCTCGCTCAGCCTGATCGCGGTTTTCATTCCGCTGCTGCTGATGGGGGGCGTGGTGGGGCGCTTGTTCCGCGAGTTCGCCGTGGTGCTGTCGGCCTCCATCCTGGTGTCGATGGTGGTGTCGCTCAGCACCACGCCAATGATGGCGTCGGTGTTGCTCGAACCTCGGCGTCGGGCGCATGCGGCCGGCGGGGGAGGGCGGTTCACGAGCGCGCTGAAGGGCGCCATGGCCCGGTGCACGCAGCGCATCACCGGCGGCTACCGCCGCTCGCTGATGTGGACTCTGCGTCACCAGCCTGTGGCCATCGCGGCGCTGCTCGCCGTGGTGGCGCTCAACGTGTACCTCTATGCCGTGATCCCCAAGACCTTCTTTCCTCAGCAGGACACGGGCGTGCTGGTGGGCAACGTGCAGGCCGACCAGGGCAGCTCGTTCCAGATGATGCAGGCGCGGGTGGACCGGTTCATGGCCATCGTGCGCGCCGATCCGGCGGTGGCCGCGGTCAGCGGGTCCACCGGAGGCGGGCAGCGCAACACCGCCAATTTCTACATCACGCTCAAGCCGCTCTCGGAGCGCAAGATGCCGGCCGATGCGGTCGTCGCGCGCCTGCGCGCCACGCTGGCGCACGAACCGGGCGCCAACCTCTTCTTCGTGCCGGTACAAGACATCCGGATCGGCGGCCGCCAGGCCAATGCACAGTACCAGTACACCCTGCAGGCCGATGACCTGGAAGTGTTGCGCACCTGGGAGCCCCGGGTGCGCAACGCGCTCTCGCAACTGCCCGAGCTCACCGATGTCAACACCGACCAGCAGGACAAGGGCATGCAGACCTCGCTCGTCATCGACAGGGATGCCGCGGCACGCCTGGGCGTGACGGTGGCCAACCTCGATGCCACGTTGAGCGATGCCTTCGGCCAGCGGCAGGTGGGCGTGATCTACAACGCGCTCAACCAGTACCGGGTGGTGATGGAACTGGCGCCGGGATACCTCCAGGGGCCCGAAACGCTTGGCCGACTGTACGTCACGTCCAACACGGGCGCACAGGTGCCGCTGTCGGCATTCGCCCGCGTGGAGACCACGAACACACCGCTGGCGGTGAACCACCAGAGCGGCTCACCCGCCACCACCATCAGCTTCAACCTGCCGCAGGGCGTGTCGCTGTCTGATGCCACGGTTGCCATCCAGAGCGCGATGGCAGAGCTGGGCGTTCCGGTCTCGGTCCACGGCAGTTTCCAGGGCACGGCCAACGCCTTCCAGCAGTCCCTGGCATCGCAGCCGCTGCTGATCGCCGCGGCGATTGTCACGATCTACCTCGTGCTCGGGATGCTGTACGAGAGCCTGATCCATCCGGTGACCATCCTCTCGACCCTGCCCTCGGCAGGCGTGGGGGCGTTGCTTGCGCTGATGCTGTTCAAGACCGAGTTCTCCATCATCGCGCTGATCGGGGTGATCCTCCTGATCGGCATCGTCAAGAAGAACGCCATCATGATGATCGATTTCGCCATTGCCCGGCAGCGCAGGCAGCACGTCAGCGCCGGTGCGGCGATCTTCCGTGCCGCCCACCTGAGGCTGCGCCCCATCCTGATGACCACCTTCGCCGCCATCTTCGGCGCCTTGCCGCTGGCCTTGGGATCGGGCGACGGCGCCGAACTGCGCCGGCCTCTCGGCATCGCCATCGTGGGCGGGCTGGTCCTCAGCCAGTTGCTCACCCTGTACACGACGCCGGTGGTGTTCGTGCTGATGGACCGGCTGGGCGCGATGTGCCGGCGCGCGCCCCAGACCGGTCATGGCCCGCTCGCCGACACCCTTCCTGCCTGAGGCTTGCCATGACATCCCGACTTCCCTCCATGGCCTGTGCGGTCATCGTCGCCTGCCTGCTCGCGGCTTGCGCCACCACGCACGTCGAACCGCCCGGGCCCGTCGCGCCCGAGGCGCAGTACAAGGAGGCCGGGGCATGGCAACATGCTCCCGCCGCGCCGCCAGTGCCCGAGCAGTGGTGGACCTTGTTCGGGGACCCCGTGCTCGACGACCTGCAGCGCCGGCTGGTCATCGGCAACGAGACGCTGAAATCTTCCGTGGCCGCGGTGAGCTCTGCTCGTGCGGCCTATGAGGCGAGCCGCAGCGCGATGTATCCCTCGCTGTCGGCCGGCCTGAGTGCCACGCGCGCGGACAACGCCGGCTCGACGGGAGCGCCGGCGGCGCGCGGGCCCGGCAACACGCTCTCCTTGTCGGCCACGGCCAGTTGGGAGGTCGACCTGTGGGGCCGGCTCTCAGAGGCCAGCCGCGGCGCCCAAGCCTCGTTGCAGGCCAGCGAGGCGGACCTCGCCGCCGCCCGCCTGTCCGCCCAGGCGCTGCTGGCCCAGACTTATTTCTCGTTGCGCACGGCGGACACTCAGCTCGCCTTGCTCGAACGCAGCGTGACGCTCTACCAGCGCTCCCTGCAATTGACGCAGGACCGCTACGACGACGGCGTGGCCGCGCGCACCGACGTCCTGCAGGCGCAAACACAGCTTCAGTCGGCGCAGGCCCAGGCCGCCGACCTGGAGGCGGGGCGAGCGCAGCTCGAGCACGCCATGGCGGTGTTGCTGGGCGTTCCGCCCTCGTCGCTGGGCATCGAGCGAAATGCCACGCTGCCCCCGGCCCCTGGCGTGCCGGACATGCTGCCCTCCACCCTGCTCGAACGCCGCCCCGATATTGCCGCCGCCCAGCGGCGCGTGGCGGCCGCGTATGCGCAGATCGGCGTGGCCGATGCCGCCTGGTTCCCCGATCTCGTGCTGTCGGCAAGCGGGGGGTACAAGGGCAGCTCGCTGGCCAGGCTGGTGAGCGCGCCGAACCTGCTGTGGTCGCTCGGTGCCTCCGTGACCGAGGCCATCCTCGACAGTGGCCAGCGCCGGCTCGCCAGCACCCAGGCGCGTGCCTCAGCCGACCAGGCCACGGCGGCCTACCGCCAGACGGTGCTCACGGCCCTGCAGGAAGTGGAGGACAACCTCGTGCTCGCGCGCCAGCTGGAGCGCGAGGCGCAGTTCCAGGGCAACGCCCTGCAGGCCGCGCAACGCAACCTGGAGATCACGCTGGACCAGTACCGGACCGGCACGGTGAGCTACCTCAATGTCGTGACGGCCCAGACATCGGCACTCACCACCGAGAGCAATCTCCTGAGCATCCGCAACCGCCAGCTGGCGGCCGTCAACCAGCTGCTGAAGAACATCGCCGGCCGATGGGCGCCTGGATGACCTGCTCCCCGGCCAGATGTCAGTTGTCATTGCACCTGCGGCTCGTGCAACTTGGGGGTCCCCTGTGTCTTGCACGATGGGCGGCGCATCGCCGGGATGCGCAACCACACGAAGGATGACGATGGCGTCGAGCTCTCTTCGAGTCCAGCGGGCGGCCGCAGCGCCGCTGTGGCGCGATGGCCTGCGTGACGCCTGGTCGCTTGCCTCGCCGTTCTGGCGCGAGCAGCGTGGGGCCTGGTGGCAGCTCATTGCGCTGGTGGTGTTCACCCTGGCCATCGTCTGGGTGAACGTGCGCTTCAGTGCCTGGAACAACGCGTTCTACGATGCACTCCAGTCCCACGACCTGAAGTCCTTCTGGCACCAGATCGGCGTCTTCGGCCTGCTGGCCACGGGCTACATCGTGCTCGCGGTGCTGCGACTGGTCGCGCAGCAGCGGCTGGTCATGCGGTGGCGGCAAGGCATGACGGAACAGATGCTCGCGAACTGGCTGCGGCCGGGCACGCCGTACCGCCTCGGTTCGGTCGCTGGAGACGCCGCACTGGACAACCCGGACCAGCGGCTCGCCGACGACATCCGGTCATTCGTCACGGCCACACTGGAGCTGGGCCTCGGCCTGTTGAATGCGTCCGTCACGCTGCTCTCCTTCGTGGCCATCCTGTGGGGCCTGTCCGGCGGCCTTCGCGTGGCGTGGCCGGCGCCCGGCTGGGAACTGCACGGTTACATGGTGTGGGTCGCAGTGGCCTATGCCTGGGCGGGAAGCTGGGCGGTGAGGCGCCTGGGCGCACCGCTCGTGCCCACCAATGCCCACCAGCAGCGGGTGGAGGCCGACTTCCGGTATGGGCTGGTCCAGGTGCGTGACCATGCGGAGGCCATTGCGCTCGCGCGGGGCGAAGGGGCAGAGCACCGCCGCCTGCGGGAGCGCTTCGATGCCATCCGCGAGAACTGGAACCAGCTCATCCGTTACAGCAAGCGCCTGACCTGGTTCAGCGCCGGCTATGCACAGCTGGCCAACGTCTTCCCATTGCTCGCGGCCGCACCGAGCTACTTCGCGGGCCGGATCCAGCTCGGCGGCCTCATGCAGACGGCACAGGCCTTCGGGCAGGTGCAAGGCGCGCTGAGCTGGTTCGTCGACGCCTATGCCAACCTGGCCGAATGGCGTGCCACCGTGCTGCGGCTGGCCGCCTTCCGGAATGCGCTCGCCGGCGACGTGGCACCCGACGATCCTTCCACCGCCGCGGCCGATGCGTTGACGGTGGACCAACTGATCGTTTCCCCTCCGGGCGCAAGCGCGCTGCTGAGCCTGGCCGAACTGTCGGTGCAACCCGCCGAATGGGTGTTGATCATGGGCGCCTCGGGCAGCGGCAAGAGTTCACTGCTGCGCACCTTGGCCGGGCTGTGGTCGCCGCAGCAAGGCCGGGTGCGCGTACCCAAGGCGCCGATGGTCATCTCCCAGCGACCGTACCTGCCCCTGGCCCGCCTGGCCGACGTGCTGGCCTATCCGCTCGATGCCGATTGGTTCGGCTTTGCGGCCATGCGCCATGCGCTCGAACTGGCCGCCTTGGATGCGCTCGTGGACGGTCTGCCTGACACCGAGGCCTGGTCCCGCCGACTGTCGCCGGGGGAACAGCAGCGGCTGCAATTTGCGCGGCTGTTCCTCCACCGGCCCAGTTGGGTCCTGCTCGACGAAGCCACCTCCGCGCTCGATGCCGCCACCCAATCGCTGCTGCTCGGCCGGTTGCGCAGGATGCTGCCCGATGCGGCGGTGCTGCACGTGGGTCATCGTGAAGAACTGGTGCCGTTCCACGACCGCGTGCTCCGCGCCGCGGGGGGCAGGGTGCTGGCGATGCCGCTGGATCCGATGCGCCAGTCCGCCTGAGCACGCCTGTGAACGGGCCGATGACAGGTGTCTCACGGGCCGCACGGGGCCGCAACGAAGGCATCGCATGCTCACCGCACCATGTCCTGGCGGAATCCACCGCATTGCCATGTGAGCACAGACCATGAACACGACCCGAATCGTCTTCGCCTCTGCCCTGGCGGCCGCATTCTGCGGTGCCTTCACGGCCGCGTCGGCGCGCGACTTGTCCGCATCGGCCGACGTCGTGCGCGACAGCATCTCCGGCCATGCCTACCAGAACGGCGGCGCCAGCGACACCCAGGTGACCGACATGCGCCACCACATGCGGCACTACAACCTGCACCTGGCCTTCTCCGAAGGCCGGCGCAACGACTACGCCGCGGATGTGAAGCTGCGCATCACCGACGCCCGGGGCCGGCAGGTCTTCCACCTCGAGGACGCGGGCCCGCTGACGGATGTGAACCTCCCGGCCGGGCACTACCGCGTCATGGCCGAGTTCGGCGGCATCCGGCGCGGCGGCAGCGTCGATGTGAAGCCGGGCGAGCCGGCCAGCCTGTTCCTGCACTGGCCGAGGGATGCCGCCTGACATCCCATCGCCGCAGCGCGTCGGCCGGGCGTGCACATGTCACCTGTCACACGCCCCGCCGATGTCTGCAACACCCGCAAGGCATGTGGGCTGCACCATGGCTTGCGCGGAATCACCCGACGCATGAGCCCCACGGAGGCCGATCGTGTACATCTTTGCCATCCATCGGCACCGTTCAGTCGTCGCAATGGCCGCCTTGGCGCTGGCGGCCGCTGCTCATCTCGAAAACAGCCAGGCGCAGACGGCCGCGCCAGCCAGCCCCACGAGCCCACCCGTCCCGGCAGGTCTGCCTGACATGGCCGGCATCGCGGCCCGCTTCGGTCCGGCGGTGGTGAACATCAGCGTCAGCGGCACGCGCAAGGTCTCCACCACGGGCGACGCCTCGAACGACGATGCGGACGACGCACCGGACGCCGATGCGATGCGCGATTTCCTGCAGGAGTTCCAGAAGCGCTTCGGCGGTCTTCCTCCGCAGCTCAAATTGCCGGTGCGCGGTGAAGGTTCCGGCTTCATCGTCCGGCCCGACGGCGTGATCCTGACCAACGCGCACGTCGTCAGCGGCGCCGATGAAGTGGTGGTCAAACTCACCGACCGCAGGGAGTTCATCGCGAAGGTCCTGGGCTCGGACAAGCTGACCGACGTGGCGGTCCTCAAGATCGCCGCGACCGGCTTGCCCGTCCTGGCCGCCGGGCCCATGCAACCGCCGCGCGTCGGCGACTGGGTGATGGCCATCGGCTCACCCTTCGGGTTCGAGAACACCGTGACGGCCGGCGTCATCAGCGCGACCCGGCGCTCCTTGCCTGGAGACGGGTTCGTGTCCTTCATCCAGACCGATGTTGCCATCAACCCAGGCAACTCCGGTGGGCCGCTCATCAACATGCGCGGCGAAGTGGTCGGCATCAATTCGCAGATCTACTCCGGTACCGGTGGCTACCAGGGCTTGTCGTTCGCCATTCCGATCGAGGTGGCGCAACGCATCGAGCAACAGATCCTCAGCACCGGCCAAGTGCGCCATGCAAGGCTCGGCGTGCAGATCCAGGAAGTGAACCAGACGCTGGCCGAGGCTTTCAAACTCGACAAGCCGGCCGGTGCGCTGGTCACCGAAGTGGCTCCAGGTAGCGCCGCCGAACGGGCCGGCATCCAAAGCGGCGATGTGCTGCTGCGAATCAACGGCCGGGCGATCGATTTGTCGGGCGACCTGCCTGCCGTCCTGGGCCTGGCCCAGCCGGGCGACCCGGCCGACATCGACGTGTGGCGCCGTGGCGCGCGGCGGGCCGTGCACATCATCCTCGACGATGCGGACGCCCGTGATGCCGCCAAGGCGGGCAACGGCAACACCGCCAAGGAGCCGACCGGGCGCCTGGGCCTGGCACTGCGGGCGCTCCAGCCTGCCGAACAGCGTCAAGCTGGCCTCACCGGCGGCCTCGTCATCGAGCGGGTGAGCGGCGCTGCCGCGCGCGCCGGTGTGCAAGCGGGCGATGTGCTGCTTGCCATCGACGGTCAACCCGTGTCCACCGTGGACCAGGCCAGTGCGGTGGAGCGCCGGATCGACAAGGCGGTGGCCATCCTTGTGCTGCGTGATGGGGCGAAGTTGTATGTGGCGCTGCGGGTGGGGGCGTGAGCGGCGCCGCTGCAGGCGGCGTTGATGCCATCTGCATCGAGCCGGCCAGCGACCTGGCCGTTCTTCCTCGACTAGAGCCTGTCAACCAATACCACGGTGGGATCCAGCTCGAAGCCCGGATAGTTGAAAGCGCCGGCGAGTTTGTCGCAGTCGGTGGGCGTCGTGCCGTGTTGCCGCAGGACGGCGTGCCAGCGTCCTGCCACCACTTGCTGAAGCTGGTCGACAATGGCCGTTGCCTTTTCAAATGAGAGCTTGAACTGCCCGTGTTGCGAGAGCAGGTTGGCACGGTTCGCATAGCGGTTGAACGTCCCGCAGGTCATTGCGAGGTCGCGCTTATCGGTGCTCGTCATCGGGTTGGGCGTCAGATCGTAGGCGGGCGACAGCTCCCATTTGTCGGTCACCGCTATCAACGCGTGGTTGCGAGGATGGTCGTCGGTGTTCGAGATGAGTGCGTTGAACACCATGCGCCGGAACAACTCCTCCAGGTCCAAGGCCGAGCGTGCGCTCCGCCGCCGCAGCTCATCGGCCAGCAGCAGGTACGACCACTTGGCTCCGTCGCCATGCGAGTCCTCGGCGCCCAGCGCGGTCAAGCCGCTGACCATTCGGTGGCGCAGATACCCGTCGGCCGTCAATGTTCGGTCGAATCGCTGCACGAGCAGCACGTCCTTCCCGGCAACGGTCTCGATGCGGTGTCGGGCGACCCGCAGGCCGCATTCTTGCGCCAGCGCGAGCATCGCGCCTTCGACACGTGCGTTGTTCCACTTGTCGCGTTTGTCCGGAAACTTGGCGAGCCACAGGCCCGCGTCATCCTCGACCACGTTTTTCGGTCGGGCTCCACCCATGGAGGTGCCCGGCTGCAAGAGTTCGAGCATCTGCTCTGGCACGCCAGGCTTTCCAGCGGCCTCGTCTTCCATGAACTGTTCGGCCGCCGCAAGCAAAGCCTCCAGTTGAAGGACCTGATTGAACTTGCGGATCGGGGCAGGCGGTGCCTTGTCGCGGCCGAAGGATAGGGCACCTGCGCGGTCCTCTGGCGAATGCAACAGGTAGTCGACCTCGGTGAGATCCATCCGCCCCATGTGCTTTTCAATGATGCGACGGCCCCAAGCGTCTGGCGAAGCGTCCCGCAAGGCGCCAAAGATGCCCTTGAGCTTCACCGTCTGCAGTCGGCGCGGCGACAGCGGCAACTCGTACGGTTCCAGCGGAACCGCATCTGGACGCTGCAGGTACGCAGGGTTGTAGACAAACGTGCCAGTGGGCACCCTCTGCGGGAAATTCAGTTCGTAAAACCCTGCCGTCACCACCTCCAGCGACTGTGGCAGCTGAAGATAGACGTAGGCACGATGATTAGAACTCGCCATCGAGGCGCTCGTTGCGGTGGCGGACCCGTTGCGGCAGGCGAGTGAGCTCAAGCTGCTTGCCTTCGTCGTCGCGCTCAGGGTCGGCGAAGGTCTGAATCTCCGACTCCAGGCCCATGGCCCACAGCATGGCCAGGTAGGCGCCCAGGCCCGTTTGCAGGTTGCCAGCTTCGACGGCACGTGCGGTGTCGTAGCTGACGCCGGCCTTGGAAGCCAGTTCGCGCAGCGTGAGGCGACGGCGCTTGCGCGCCGTCGCCAGTCGTTCGCCGATACGGCGGGCACCATCCTTCACCGCAAACGGCGCGGTTTCGCTGAGTTGAAGCGGGCGGGGCATGTTGAAGCCGTCTAATTCCGGGATAAGAACGGTTTCAGTGTACTTTTTGTGGTCCTGTAGAGTCAAATGGGTGCCGCTCGGCAGCGGCTTTTCAACCGTTCCCTGCACAGGAGCTCGCCGACCCACGCCCAATGCGGCGCCCACCCTCACTCCAAGTTCTGCACCTGCTCCCGCAACTGCTCGATCGCCACCTTCATCTCCACCGAAATGTTGGTGAGCTCGATCGATGAAGCCTTCGAGCCCAGCGTGTTGGCCTCGCGCAGCAGCTCCTGGATGAGGAAATCCAGCCGCTTGCCCACCTCACCGCCCTTGCCGAGCAGGCGGGTGATCTCGTCGAGGTGGGAGCGCAGGCGGGCGAGTTCCTCGGCCACGTCGATGCGGATCGAGAACGCCGCCGCTTCGTTCACGGCGCGTTCGTGCAGGGTTTCCTGCGAGATGGTCTGGCCGGCGTTCGTGGCCTCCAGCGCCTCGTTCCAGCGTTCGAGGAAGCGCTGCCGCTGGCGTTCGATCGCCGCCGGCACGAGCGGCTCGGCATCGGCGGCGAGTTCGCGCAGGCGCTTGACGCGATCGAGCAGCACGGTCACCGTCTTGGCGCCCTCGCGCTCACGGGCCTCGAGCAGCCCGGCGACGCACTGGCGGGCGGCGTCAAGCGCGGCCTCGTCGAGCTTTTCGCTGGGCGCGCTGCCTTTGCACCATTGCAGCACCTCGTGCACGGACAGCGGCTGCGCCTTGGGCAGCCAGCTCTGCACCGTGCTCTCCAGGCGGCTCAGCCGGTTGAGCTGGTCGGGCTGGGGTTGCGGCCACGACACCTCGGTTTCCCGATGGGTGTTCAGGCGCAGTTCGATCTTGCCGCGCCGGAAGGTGCTGGTCAGCAGGTCACGCAGCGCGGGCTCCAGCGCGCGGAACTCGTCCGGCAAGCGAAATCCCAAATCGAGGAAACGGCCATTGACAGAGCGCAGTTCCACCAGCACGCTGGCGGCCGAAGCCGCGCCAGCACGGGCGGCAGGTCCGTCGCCGGTCGCTGTGGTATCCGTCGCAGTTTGCGCCCCGGCGGTGGCGCTGGCATACCCGGTCATGCTGTAGACTGGCATTCAATTTATCGCATTGCAAAATCCGATTATGTCAAAGCCGAAGCCCGCGCCACTGCCCAGCGGCACCGTGGTCGGTGGGTACCAGATCATCAAGAAATTGGCGGCCGGGGGCTTTGGCGTGGTGTATCTCGCCGAAGACGCCGAACGCCACCTCGTGGCGGTCAAGGAGTACCTTCCTTCATCGCTGGCCGAGCGCGCTCCGGGCGAGCTCACTCCCCGGGTCAAGCCCGAGAAGCAGCCACTGTACCGCCTCGGCCTCAAGAGCTTCTTCGAAGAAGGGCGTTCGCTCGCGCAGATCAGCCACCCGAGCGTGGTCAGCGTGCTGAATTTCTTTCGCGAGAACGAAACCGTCTACATGGTGATGAATTACCTGCAGGGCGATACCCTGCAGGATTTCATCGTCACCGCGCGCGACCTCAAGCGCGACAAAGTCTTCCGCGAATCCACCATCCGCTCGCTGTTCGATGAAATCCTTCGCGGCTTGCGCATCGTCCACCAGCACAAGATGCTGCACCTGGACATCAAGCCGGCGAACATCTTCATCACGAACGAGAACAAGGCCGTGCTGCTCGATTTCGGCGCAGCCCGCGAGGTGCTGAGCAAGGAAGGCAACTTCATCCGACCGATGTACACGCCCGGTTTCGCTGCCCCCGAGATGTACCGGCGCGATGGCACGCTGGGCCCGTGGACCGACATCTACGCCATCGGTGCCTGCATCTATGCGTGCATGCAGGGCTACCCGCCCAATGATTCTCCGCAACGCATCGAGAAGGACCGCCTCGCGCTGAGCCTGTCGCGCCTGCGCAATGTTTATTCCGACAACCTCATCGAAGTGACGGAGTGGTGCATGTCGCTTGATCCGTTGTCGCGCCCGCAAAGCGTGTTCTCCCTGCAAAAAGAACTGGCGCGGGAGACCGAACGGCGCTATACCAAACTCAGCTTCAGCGAACGTCTGAAACTGCAGCTCGAGAACCTGACCGCCAAGAGTTGAACGATGCGATTTTCCGTTTATCAGGTCAGTCGCAGAGGCGGCCGCGAGAAGAATGAAGACCGCATGGGCTATTGCTACACGCGGGATTCCGGGCTTTTCGCGCTGGCCGACGGCATGGGTGGGCACCCCGAAGGGGAGGTCGCCGCGCAGCTTGCCCTGCAGACGCTTGCCGCGATGTTCCAGCGCGATGCCAAACCCACGTTGAGAGAGCCGATGCGCTTTCTTCACGAGGCCATCATTGCCGGGCATCACCAGCTGCTCCGTTACGCCACGCAGAAGGCCTTGATCGATACCCCGCGCACCACCGTCGTGGCGTGCGTGCTCCAGGGCAATTCAGCGTACTGGGCGCATTGCGGTGATTCGCGCCTGTACCTGGTGCGTGGCGACAAGCTCATTGCCCGCACCCGTGACCATTCGTATTCCGAGCTTCAGGAAACGATGAGCCATGTGGTGCCCATGCCCGAGCGATTCAACCGCAACGTGCTGTTCACATGCCTCGGCAGCCCGGGCAAGCCGGTGGTCGATACGGTGGGCCCGCTGCTCCTGCAAAGCGGTGACCGGCTGCTGCTGTGCTCCGATGGGCTCTGGGGCACGGTGAGCGATGCCATCATCACCGAGCAACTCGCGCGCAACGGCATCGCCGATGCGGTGCCCGAACTCGTGGAGATGGCGTTGCGCAACGGCGGCGCCAAGAGCGACAACGTCACGGTGCTCGCGATGGAGTGGGAATCCGCGGAAGACCACGACACCGGTGCCGGGGTGTCCACCCAATCGCTGGGCGAGGAAGTGTTTGCCTCCACGATCCAGGCGAGCATGTTGGGCGAGGCCCCGGCCGACGAACTCGACGACGCCGAAATCGAACGTTCGATCCGCGAAATCAACGAAGCCATCAAGCGCTCGTCCCAGAAGAAATCCTGACCGGACGTGCGTTTTCCTCACCCCGCCCCGCCTGCTCGCGGGGCGTTTTGCCTTTTTGCCGAACCATCTCATGACCTTCATCCGCCCCCTCGGCCGTGCCGCCGACGCCCTGCGCCCCGTGACCATCACGCGCCACTACACCAAGCATGCCGAAGGCTCGGTGCTCATCGCCTTCGGCGACACCCGGGTGCTGTGCACGGCTTCGGTCGAAGAGAAGGTGCCTCCCCACAAGAAGGGCACCGGCGAAGGCTGGGTCACCGCCGAGTACGGCATGCTGCCCCGCGCCACCCACACGCGCAGCGACCGCGAAGCCGCGCGAGGCAAGCAAAGCGGTCGCACACAGGAGATCCAGCGGCTGATCGGCCGGTCCCTGCGTTGCGTGTTCGATCTGAAGGCCCTCGGTGAACGCACCATCCACCTCGATTGCGATGTGCTGCAGGCCGATGGAGGCACGCGCACGGCGGCCATCACCGGGGCCTACGTGGCCGCGGTGGACGCGGTGCGCACACTGCAGAAAGCCGGCAAGCTGGTCGAATCGCCCATCCGCCAGGGGGTGGCGGCGGTTTCGGTGGGCATCGTCGAGGGCACGCCGGTGCTCGATCTGGAGTACATCGAGGATTCGGCCTGCGATACCGACATGAACGTGGTGATGACGGCCGGGGGCGGCTTCGTCGAAGTGCAGGGCACGGCCGAAGGCGTGCCGTTCTCCCGCGGCGAGATGGCCACGCTGATGGCCCTGGCTGAAAAAGGCATCGGCGAGCTGATCCAGGCGCAGCGCGCCGCGCTGGCGGACTGAGGAGGTGCCGTCCATGCGCCTCGTCCTCGCGTCCAACAACGGCAAGAAACTGGCCGAACTGCAGGCCCTCTTCGCGCCGCTCCAGCTCGAGCTGGTCCCGCAGGACAGGCTGGGCATCGGTGAGGCGCAGGAGCCGCACTGCACCTTCGTCGAAAACGCATTGGAGAAAGCGCGACATGCCGCGCGCGGGGCCGGCGGGGCGGCCATCGCCGATGACTCCGGCTTGTGCGTGGATGCGCTGGGCGGGGCACCGGGGGTGCTGTCTGCCCGCTATGCCACGCTGTTCGGGCAACCCAAGACCGACGCCGACAACAACCGCGTGCTCCTGGAGCAGCTGCTGCCGCACACCGATCGGCGTGCCCGGTTCGTCTGCGCGCTCGTGGCCGTCCGCTCGGCGGACGACCCGGAACCGCTGATCGCCTTCGGTCGCTGGGATGGCGAGGTGCTGAAGGTGCCGCGCGGTGACAGCGGCTTCGGCTACGACCCCCTGATGTGGATCCCGTCCCTGTCGGCGAGCGTCGCGGAACTGGACGCCGAGACGAAGAACCGGCTGAGCCACCGCGCCATCGCATCGAAGCAGATGCTGGCGCTGATGCGGGAGGTGTGGCGCCTTGGCTGAGATCCCGCTCGTGGACGCCTCGGCGGACGAGGTGGGCGTGGCACCGCAGGACATGGTGTCGCGCTACATGCGGCCGGGTGTCCTGTCACTCGGCGCGCTGCCGCCGCTGGCGCTGTACGTGCACCTGCCTTGGTGCATGAAAAAGTGTCCGTACTGCGATTTCAACTCGCATGAGTCGCGCGGGCCCTTGGCTGAGGCGGCGTACCTCGCGGCGTTGCGCGCGGACCTGGAGGCAGCGCTGCCCCTGGTGTGGGGGCGGCGCATCCACAGTGTGTTCATCGGAGGTGGAACGCCGAGCCTCTTTTCCCCGGATGCCATCGACCAGCTGGTGACGGACCTGCGGGCTCGGCTCCCGTTCGAGCCGGGCCTCGAAATCACGATGGAGGCCAACCCGGGCACCTTCGAGCGCGACCGCTTCAAGGCTTTCCGGGCCGCCGGCATCACGCGCCTTTCGATCGGGGTCCAAAGCTTCGATGATGAACTGCTCAAGGCACTTGGCCGGGTGCACGATGCGGCGCAGGCGCATGCCGCGGTGGCCGAGGCCCGGGCGCATTTCGAAACCTTCAACCTCGATCTGATGTATGCGTTGCCGGGGCAGACGGCCGAACGGTTCGCAGCCGACCTGGACCGCGCGCTGGCCCATGAGCCGCCGCACCTGTCCGTCTACCACCTGACGATCGAGCCGAACACGCTGTTTGCCAAGTACCCGCCCGCGGTGCCAGACGACGACACAGCGTCCGACATGCTCGACATCATCACCGAACGCACGGCGGCGGCCAGCCTGGAGCGCTATGAGGTCTCTGCTTTCGCGAAACCGGGCCACCGCTGCCAGCACAACCTGAACTACTGGCAGTTCGGTGACTACCTGGGGATTGGCGCCGGGGCCCACACCAAGCTGACCTTCCCTCACCGCGTCGTGCGGCAGATCCGCTACCGCGATCCGGCGAAGTACCAGGCACAGGCCCTGGCCGGCCAGGCCGTGGCGAAAGACGAGGAAGTGCCGCGCGCGCAGTTGCCGTTTGAATTCATGCTGAACGCCCTGCGGCTGCGTGAAGGATTCGAGCTCATGAGGTTCACCGAGCGCACCGGCTTGCCACTGACGTCCATTCGAAAAGCCCTCGACGAGGCGGAAGCCCAGGGGTGGATCACGCGTGACTTGGTGCGCGTCGAGCCCACCGCCCGGGGGTTCGATTTCCTGAACGATCTGCAGTCGCTGTTTCTCTGACCGGCGATGGCGGCATGGACCGCCAAACGACCCCGGGACCTGCGCCGCCCCTTGGGCCTCATCGATGGTTGCAAAACGTAAATCGTCTATGAAGTTTCGCCCGGTCTTAGCAGACTCCCGCCTGGCTGAAATCGGCCGAATGAATAGGGAGAAAGATGAAATCGCAACGATTTGCAGCGGCCACACTGGCTGCGGCGGCGGCACTTGTTTTCGGCGCACTGCCGGTGGGCGCGGCCTCACTCGAAGGCTTCGAAGTGCCCCAATTGCCAGACAACACCCACACGTACACGCCGACCGGCTCGAGCTGGACCTTCGGCGGCGTCACGGGGCGGGGAATTCAGCGCAACGGCAGCCCGTTCCTCGCGCCTGCGGCCCCCGAGGGCCAGCAGACGGCGTTCCTCAAGGGCAACGACGGCAGCGTCTCGCGTTCGGTCACGCTGCCTGCGGGCACGTACAAGGTGTCGTTCAGTGCGGCGCGGCGGTCTTCGTCGACGGTGATCAACCCCGTGCAGGTTTGGGTCGATGGCGTGGCCGTCGGCACTGCGATTTCGCCCACGTCGACCAACTTCGTGCGCTACACGAGCGCACCCGTCACGCTCACGACGGGCGCACACACGCTCAAGCTGTCGACCACCCGTGCGGGCGACTACACCACACTGCTCGATGCGGTGTCGATCGACTTGGTCAACCCGTTTGACGCGCGCTACGCACCAGACTTCAAGCTCAAGCCGCCGGGCACGGAAGCCCAACCGACCGTGGCCAAGCCGGCCAGCAAGGCCACCGGCCTCGATGCGGCGAGCTACATCGATCCGGTGTATGGCACCCGCGTCTACCGCGCCACGGCGGCCAGCGATCGGCCAGAATCGGCGTTCGTGCGTCATGAATACAGCCGGCGGCAGGCCTTCAACGCCAACAACACCCGCTACCTCGCCCAATCGTCAAAGGGGGACTGGCTGCTCTACAACGCCGACTCGTTCCAGGTTCTTCCTCGCAGCGGCGGTGCAGGCGTGCTCAAGGGGATGGCCGGCGACTGCGAGCCGATCTGGCATCCCACCGACCCGAGGAAGCTCTGGTACACGACCCGCAACGGCGGCCTGATCTGGTACGAGAAAGACGTTGAAACGGACACCGACACGGTGATCGGCGACTTCCGCGCGCGCATCGGAGCGCTGTGGCCGAACGCCAATGGCGTCTGGATGGGCGGCGAGGGCACTGCGTCCGCTGACGGTCGCTACTTCGCATTCATGGCAACCCGCTATGACGACGCGACCCAGACCAAGACGGTGTACGGCCTGTTCACCTGGGACCGCGTTCAGAACAAGATCCTGGGTACGCTGGACGCGTCGAAATTCAACGGCGTCTATCCCGATCACATCAGCATCACGCCGAGCGGCCGCTTCGCGGTGCCCTCATGGGCCTACACGCCCAGCCTCGGCACGCGCGCCTACCCGCTCGATTTTTCGAGCTACCGCATCCTGAACACCGAGAGTGAACACAGCGACCTCGCGATCGGACCTTCCGGACAGGATTACTACGTCGTCGCCAACCAGGCCTCCAACTACATGCGCGCGATCGATGTCGCCACCGGCGCGTCGTTCAATCTGATGAAACTCTACCCGCGCTCCGGCTCGGGCTATGCGGCGCACATCTCGGGGCAGGCGTTCGACAAACCGGGCTGGGTGCTGGTGAGCACGTATGACGATTTCCACGACTACAACGTCAGGCCTGACACGACGATGGAGGCGCCATACCGCAAGCTCATGCTCGTGGAGCTCAAGCCGGGCGGTCGTCAGTACGCCGTCGCCCACACTCGCGCGGCGGCGGGTTACCAGTACGTGACCAGCAACGAGGGCTCGAGCTATTTCGGCGAGCACCAGGCCACGATCAGCCGCGACGGCTCGCGCTTGATGTTCGCGACAAACTTCAACGACAAAGGGCCGCCGTCCAGCTACCTCGTGGGCCTGCCGTCGTGGGTGTTCGTGGGTAGCGGCGGTGCGGACGCTCCGCCTGCGGGCGCTGGCCCGCTCACGCTGACGCAAGGCGCGGTGACACGCAACGGCTACAGCGCCACCTTCAGCCTGACGAGCAGCGTCGCGGCCCAATGCCGGATGTCCCTGCAGAGCGGAACGAGCTACGCGGCCATGTACGACAACCTGACGGCTTCGGCCAATGGCTTGTCGCACACGAAGACGGTCACCTTCGCTACCACGGCGCCGCAGACGGTCTACGTGGCTTGCCAGTCGAATGCGTCGGGCGAGGAGAAGTCGCTCGTCGTGGCGGTGCCCTGACAGCGGCCGGCCGGGGTTCAGACGCGGTTCGTCGAGATCCCGGCCGTGCTGCGCAGCCGCTCGATCAGCTTCGGTGCGATCTGCTGGAGCGGCAGCACTTCATGCGCCGCCCCGGCGTTGATCGCCTCGCGGGGCATGCCGAACACCACGCACGTGGCCTCGTCCTGCACGTAGTTGTAGCTGCCGGCGTCGCGCAATTCCTTCATTGCCTTGGCGCCGTCGGCCCCCATGCCGGTCAGCATGATGCCGAGCGCGTTCGGGCCCACCACGCGTGCAGCGGACTTGAACAGCACCTCGACCGAAGGGCGGTGCCGGTTGACGGGTTCGCCTTCGTGCACCCGGGCGATGTAGTTCGCGCCGCTTCGCTCCACGCTCAAATGCAGGCCGCCGGGCGCGATGTACGCATGGCCTGGCAGGATGCGTTCGCCGTCCTGCGCTTCCTTGACGCTGATGCGGCACAGGCCGTCGAGCCGCGCGGCGTAGCTGCGCGTGAACCCCGGTGGCATGTGCTGGGTGATGACGACGGCAGGGCAGTCCGGCGGCAGGTTCATCAGCACTTCTTTCGTCGCCTCCGTGCCGCCCGTGGATGCGCCGATGAAGATGATCTTTTCGGTCGACAGGCGCCCGACGGCCGAGGGGGCCGCAGGACGGGCCGCCGCCTGGCCGGGCGCTGCCGGGGCGGGGGGCGGTGGCTTGCGGATCGTCGCCTTCGCGGCGATGCGCACCTTGTCGGTGATGTCTTCGGCGAGCAGGCGCAGGCCATCGGCGATGCCGATCTTCGGTTTCGCGACGAAGTCCACGGCACCCAGTTCCAGCGCCTTCATCGTCACCTCGGCGCCGCGCTCCGTCAGCGTCGACACCATCACGACGGGCATGGGGCGCAGGCGCATGAGCCGGCTGAGGAAATCGAGGCCGTCCATGCGAGGCATCTCGACGTCGAGCGTGATCACATCGGGGTTGAGTTCGCGGATCATTTCGCGGGCGACCAGCGGATCGGCCGCGGCGCCCACGCACACCATGTCGGCCTGGCGGTTGATGATTTCGGTGAGCAGGCTGCGCACCAAGGCCGAATCGTCCACCACCACCACGCGTGTCTTTGTCATGTTGTCGTGCTCCTTCCTCTCGGATGCAGGCTGGTTGCGGAAGGGGGTTGTCGTCAGAACAGGTCCACCGAACCACCACCGGTGGTGGCGGGCACGGCCTTCTGGGCGGCGGCCCGGTCTTGCGCCAACAGCGAATCGGCGTTGGTAGGCGCCAGGCGCTTGACCATCGCCTTGCCGCTGCCTGGCAGGAAGCAGACCTTGCGCGGGTACACATCGAGAACGTCCTTCGAGACGACGGGGATGTGCTCGGTCTTCAGGTAGTCCATCACGAAGGCGGTGTTGCGTTCGCCCACGTTCATCGTGGTCATGCCGCTGACCACCTGGCCGCCGCCGAACACCTTGGCCTCCATCGTCATGCGGCTCGCCCCGCGCTTCATCATTTCGTTGATGAGCAGTTCCATCGCATACGAGCCGTAGCGGCCTGAGTCGCCAGCGCCCTCGGGCAGCATGAAATGGTTCATCCCGCCCACCTTGGCATGCCGGTCATACAGGCATGCGGCGATGCAAGAGCCGAGCGTCGTCATGATGAGCATGTCCTCGTGGTACACGAAGTATTCGCCCGGCAGGATCTTCACCGCATCGTTCTTGAAGTGTGCGTCATAGAAGAAGAACGAGGCCTCTCCCGGTTTGCGGGGCTCGGCCTTGAGCCGATCGAGGCGGGAAACCGGGGCGGTCGAAGTCAGGGCCATGGTGGTTCCGTGCTGGGCAAGAAGGGGAAAGCGCGACGTGGCCGGTGCAAGAGGGCTCAGACGCGCTCATAGATCGTTTTGCCGCGCAGGCGGAACAGATCCTTGGATTCGGTGAAGTTTTCCGAGTGGCCCACGAACAGCAGGCCCTTGGGTTTCATCACCGCGTGGATGCGCTCCAGGACCCGGCGCTGGGTGGGGTTGTCGAAATAAATCATGACGTTGCGGCAGAACACGATGTCGAACGGCTCGCCGAGCGACCAATGCGGCTCCATCAGGTTGTGCGTGCGGAACTCGATGAGGCGGGCAAGTTCCGGTTTCACCCGGATGGAACCGCTGTTGCTCCCTTTGCCGCGCAGGAAGTGCGCGCGCAGTCGCTCGGGTGACAGGCCTCGCGCATCGGCGGCATAGACGCCACGGCTGGCGGTGGCGAGCACCTTGGTGTCGATGTCACTGGCCAGGATCTTGACCTGGGGGTTCGCGCCCAGCGCCTCGACGCAGGTCATCGCGATGGTGTAGGGCTCCTCGCCGGTCGAGGATGCGTTGCACCAGATCCGCAGGTGCTGGCCTGAACGGGTTTTCAGGTCCTCCAGCAGCGATTCGAAATGATGCTCCTCGCGGAAGAACGACGTCAGGTTCGTCGTCAGGCAATTGATGAACTCCTGCCATTCCGCCTGGGCCGCGGCGCCTGAGGCACTTTGCAGCCACTGCAGGTAGCGGGCGAACGATGTCTGGCCGGTCTCGCGCAGGCGGCGCGACAAGCGGCTGTAGACCATGGCCTGCTTGCCGGCATGCAGGCTGATGCCCGCGCGCTCGTAGATCAGGGCCCGCACGCGCTCGAAGTCGTCCGTGCCGAAGGCGAATTCCTGCTCCATGGCGGGCTGGGCAATGCTGCGCAGGGCGGCCAGTTCGGCAGGAGAGGCAGCGCTCATGAACACTCCATGTGGGTCGTGGAATTGGCCCCGCCACCAGGGCAAGGCACACGAGGTTTATCGGCTGCCAGTCTGCAGACCTTGAGGCGTGCAAAACGGCCAAGATGCGCCAGAATCAGCATCCATCTCTCTCGTCGCATCGGGGACTCCGCTGCTAGACTGACGGCAACAGGCTTCCAACGTGTCCAGTCCCG